>Ga0193752_1001840_pt1 | contig 17002 bp, 18 predicted proteins | sample H1c1metaG_FD_144924 | JGI IMG/M metagenome (GOLD analysis project Ga0193752, IMG submission 144924) | Soil microbial communities from a riparian zone of the East river system, Colorado, United States - H1c1 | ecosystem: Environmental > Terrestrial > Soil > Riparian zone | place: USA: East River... | reverse complement strand
CCTCGACCAGATGGGCGCCGAGTCGCTGCTCGGCCACGGCGACATGCTCTATCTACCCTCCGGCACTTCGGTGCCGACGCGCGTGCACGGCGCGTTCGTTGCGGACGCGGAAGTGCACCGGGTCGTCGAGGCGTTGAAGCGATCGGCGGCGCCGAACTACATCGAAGAAATCCTCGATGGGCCGAGCTCGCCGTTGGCCGGAATTTCCGGCGAGCCGCCCGAGCCGGGTACCGGCGATGGTGAGCAGGACGCGCTGTACGACGAGGCCGTCAAGATCGTCACCACCGAGCGCAAGCCGTCCATTTCGTACGTACAGCGCCGGCTCAAGATCGGCTACAACCGCGCCGCGCGCCTGCTCGAGAGCATGGAGAACGCGGGCGTGGTCGGGCCGTTGCAACCCAATGGCGCGCGCGAGATTCTCGTGGCTGCTCCGCCGGGCGGCGAGTGAAGCGCAGCTCCGGGCGGCAGATGTTCCGGCGCCTGTTCCCGCTCTCGGGGTTGCTAGTGGCGCTCGGTGCCGCGTCGCTCGCGCACGGCCAGACTCCGCTCGACGACTACCTCGCGCACCTGAAGACGCTGCGCACCGGGTTTTCCCAGGTCGTGACCGATGGCCGCGGATTGCAGGTGCAGAAGGCCGCAGGAACCCTGTTGATCGTACGCCCGGGAAAATTCCGCTGGGAACTGACTCCCGACGGCAGCGCCGCACCGCAACTCATGGTCGCCGACGGCAAGAATCTCTGGTTTTACGATCGGGACCTCGAACAGGTGTCGGTCAAGTCGGCCGCCACGGCGTTGACGGCAACGCCCGCCAGCCTGCTGGCCGGCGATGAAAACATTCGCGAGCTTTTCACGGTCTCACCGGCCGGGAGGCGCGATGGATTCGACTGGGTGAAGGTCGTGCCGAAGCAGGGTGACGCTGACTTTCGCGAAGCGCAGCTGGCTTTCAACCGCAGCGAGCTCAAGCGCATGGTGCTCAAGGACAAACTCGGGCAAACCGTGCGGCTCGAGTTCGTGAGCAGCGAACGCAATGCGCCGGTGTCAGACGCCGAGGTGAAGTTCACGCCGCCGCAGAGTGCCGACGTGATCGGTACACCGGTTCCATGATCCCGGCCACAGTCCTCACGCGCGTGTGGTGGGGCTTAGGGTTCGTTCTGGTCGCCGCCTCGCTGGTGATTTGCCTCGTCCCCGGCCAGGAATTGCCCACCGCGTTCGAGTTCAACGACAAGCTGAGCCACATCGTGGGTCATGGAGGGCTGGCCCTCTGGTTCGCCGGTCTCGTGCCGCGGCGCTCCTGGTGGAAGATCTTCGTGGCATTGCTGGCATTCGGCATCTGCATCGAGTTCGCGCAGTACTTCATGCACTTCGGACGCGAAGCGGATGCGCGTGACGTCGTCGCGAATTCCTGCGGCGCGCTGCTGGGTCTCGGCCTGTCGAGGCTCGGGCTTTCGCGCTGGCCGGACTGGGCCGCATGGTTGTTAGGTCAACGGCGGGCCGTCGAGTGAGCGCAGGCAGTCGTGGGTCGCAGCCCGACCTGCTGCGCGACATGGCGCCGAACGACGCACTGCGTCCGCTGGCCGATCGCATGCGTCCGCGCACTCTCGACGAGTTCATCGGGCAGGAACAGGTGATCGGACCGGGCAAGCCGCTGCGCCAGGTGCTCGAGCGCGGGCAGCTGCATTCCCTGATCCTGTGGGGGCCGCCCGGCACCGGCAAGACGACGCTGGCAAGACTCATCGCCAGACGCGCCGACGCGGAGTTCATGCAGCTGTCGGCCGTCATGGCCGGGGTCAAGGACATTCGTGAGGCGGTCGAACGCGCGCGCACGGTGCGCGCCGAGCGTGGCCGGCGCAGTGTGCTGTTCCTGGATGAAGTGCATCGCTTCAACAAATCGCAGCAGGACACTTTCCTGCCGTACGTCGAAGACGGCACGCTGACTTTCATCGGCGCGACCACGGAGAATCCGTCGTTCGAAGTCATCAGCGCGCTGCTGTCGCGTGCGCGCGTCTATGTGCTGCGTTCGCTCACCGTAGATGACATCGTCAAACTACTGCGCCGCGCGCTCGACGATACCGAACGCGGACTCGGCGGTCGCGCGCTCGCCATCGACGACGCGGCGCTGATCGCGCTGGCGCATGCCGGCGATGGCGACGCACGCCGTGCGCTCGGCATGCTGGAGATCGCCGCGGACCTGGCGGTCGAACAGGACGGCCGCCCGACCATCACCCTCGAGCAGGTGAAAGAGGTTGCGACCGGCGGGCGGCGCCGCTTCGACAAGGGTGGCGAGCAGTTCTACGACCAGATCTCGGCCTTGCACAAGGCGGTGCGCGGCACCGACCCGGATGCGGCGTTGTATTGGTACGCGCGCATGCTCGACGGTGGTTGCGATCCTCACTACCTGGCGCGACGCATCGTGCGCATGGCAATCGAAGACATCGGGCTCGCGGATCCGCGCGGTCAGCAGATCGCGCTCGACGCCTGGGAGATCTTCGAACGCCTCGGCAGTCCCGAGGGAGAACTCGCGATCGCCAATGCGCTGGTGTTTCTCGCCGTCGCGCCCAAGAGCAATTCCGTCTACGTCGCGCTCGGTGAAGCCAAGGCCGACGTCGAGCAGTTCGGCACGCTCGATGTGCCGCTGCGTTTCCGCAATGCGCCGACCAGGTTGATGAAGGGCCTTGGTTTTGGCGAAGGGTATCGCTATGCCCACGACGAGCCTGGCGCATTCATTCCAGGCGAGCGCTATCTGCCCGATGAAATGCCCGACCGGCGTTACTATCGTCCGGTGGCACGCGGCCTCGAAATCAAGATTGGCGAAGCGCTGGCGCGCCTGCGCGCAGTTGCGCCAGGGGAGGATGACAAATGAACTGGCTGCTGGTAGCGGTCGGCGGCGCGCTCGGAAGCGTGGCGCGTTACGGAGTCGCGCGCATGTGGCCGGCCGTGCCCGGTGGCTGGCCCGTACCCACGCTCACCGTGAATCTGCTGGGCTCCTTCGCCATCGGACTCTTATATATATGCCTGTTGACCCCCGGTATTGCGGCCGCTGGCGGTGGCGCAGACAATGCGCGCCTTTTTTGGATGACGGGCGTGCTCGGTGGATTCACTACCTATTCCGCCTTCGCGCTCGAATCCGCATTGCTGGGTTTTTCCGCGACTGGTGTGCTGTACATGCTCACCACGTTCGCGGGATGCCTCATTGCGGCGCTGCTCGGAATGAAGATAGGGACCGCGCTGGTCATCGGTTAGGTCTGGTCTCAAAGGGGAAGGGTTTTGCTCGATTCCAAACAATTGCGTTCCGATCCCGCGGGGGTCGCCGCCAATCTTGCGCGCCGCGGAGTCACGCTTGACGTTGCCGCATTCAACGCGCTCGATGAGCGCCGCAAGACCGCGCAGGTCGAATCGGACCGTGTGCGCGCCGAGCGCAACGCCAACGCAAAAGCAGTGGGCATGGCCAAGGGCAAGGGCGAAGACGCGAGCGTGCTGCTCAGGCGCGCCGAAGAACTGACCGGGCAGCTCGGCGCGAGCGATGCCGCTATCGCGAGCGTGCAGGCGGAACTCGATGCGTGGCAGTTAGGCCTGCCGAACACCTTGCACGGCTCCGTGCCCGAGGGTCGCGACGAGTCGGCCAACCAGGAAATCCGCCGCTGGGGCGAGCCGCGCAAGTTCGATTTCACTCCGAAGGATCACGTCGAACTCGGCGAGTTGTTGGGCGGGCTCGATTTCGAAACCGCCGCGAAGATATCCGGCGCGCGTTTTTCGATCATGCGTGGCGGCGTCGCGCGCCTGCATCGCGCGCTTGCGCAGTTCATGCTCGATCTGCACACGCGCGAGCACGGCTATACCGAGCTGTACGTGCCGTATCTCGTGAGCGCAGCGGCGCTGCAGGGCACGGGACAGTTGCCGAAGTTCGAGGCGGATCTGTTCCGTGTGCAGGGTGAGCCGGGGTTCTTCCTGATTCCCACCGCCGAAGTGCCGGCCACCAATCTCGTGCGCGACAGTATCGTCGAGGCCAGCAAACTGCCGATGAAGCTCGTGGCGCACACGCCGTGTTTTCGATCTGAAGCGGGCGCCGCGGGCAGGGACACGCGCGGCCTGATCCGCCAGCACCAGTTCGAAAAGGTGGAACTGGTGCACATCGTAAAGCCGGCCGACTCATATGCCGCGCTGGAGGAGCTCACGCGTCACGCGGAGAACGTGCTGCAGAAACTCGAGCTGCCGTATCGCGTGGTCGCGCTGTGCGCCGGCGACGTCGGCTTCTCCGCGGCGAAGACCTACGACCTAGAGGTGTGGCTGCCGGCGCAGAACAAATACCGCGAGATTTCCTCCTGCAGCAACTGCGAGGCGTTCCAGGCGCGCCGCATGCAGGCGCGCTGGCGCAATCCGGACAGCGGCAAGCCCGAGCCGTTGCACACGTTGAACGGATCGGGTGTGGCGGTGGGTCGCGCGCTGGTCGCCATTCTCGAAAACTTCCAGAATGCGGACGGCTCGATCACCGTGCCGGGCGCATTGCGCAGCTACATGGGCGGCGCCGACAAGATCTGAAATAGGCTTGGTCCCCAAATGCGTCGCGACTCGTCCGGGTCAGCTGGCATCACGTTTTCTGGCAGTAGTTGCTAGATTGGATTCAGAAAGGCTGCAAACTGGACCGAGCACACGGATTGCAGTAGCGTGCGCGCGCGAACCGTTTCACCCGGAGAGGTGGCAGAGCGGTTGAATGCACCGGTCTTGAAAACCGGCGTCCCCTCACGGGGACCGTGGGTTCGAATCCCACCCTCTCCGCCAGCCAATAGGACCGTGCTTACAGAGGTCGGTGGGTACGACGGACTGTGGCGGGTGGGAGAGAAGAGAAGAATGGGACGCATGAAAGCCATACTTCAAGCGACGCTCGCGGCCGTGCTATCGGGAATCCTGGTGGGCGTGTTGCTCAAGAAAAAGGTTACCGAGGCCACTTCCGGAGGCTGAAGAGGCTGCGGCGGACGGGCTCGCCGCGGCATCGGAGAATTCCTGCACGCGCATGGCGCGTTTCGCGCCAATCCTTGCGTTTTGGACTGCAGAGCGAACGTGGTATACGCCGCAGACTTGATTCATGGTCGTTGCGTTTCCCTCGCGAGCTGCGGGACTGGATCCCCTAAGCACACTTCAAACTACACCCGAGCGCCGTCGCGTGGTCGTGATCGGCGCAGGAGCGGCGGGACTGACTGTTGCGTTGCACCTTGGCGAACACAGCGTGTTGATCGAGCAGCGTTCGCAGGTGGGCACGATCTACACGGGCCACGCGCCCGAAGGCGGCTCCGATGATTGCAAGAGCAGTTTCGCGCTGGGCGCTGCGGGCGCTGGCGTTGCTGGCGCTGAAGACGATAGTGCAGGTGGCCCGCGATCGGGCATATCTGCGTGGGAACGCCAGGCGATCTCCCGCGCCTGCGCGCCCATCCAGGAAGACCAGGACGGCGAACCCGTAGTTGTCGCACGCTGGGTTCCACCGCGACTGGACGCTTCGCAAGGCGTGTCGGGGGACGAGCCTGCGGGCGAATCCCTGCACAGCCTGGTGCCGCTGCTGCGCGGCGAGCTGCGTCTCGACACGCGCGTGACCCGGATAGCGCCCGCGGCGCATCGGATCGATCTTGCCGATGGCAGCTCCATCGTCTACGACAAACTCGCGAGCAGCATTCCGTCGTCGGACGTCCTCGAACTGTTGCAATCCGAACTGCCTAACAGGATCCGCAGTCACCAGGGATTGATGTACTGGCTTTCCGCGCGCGACGTCGAACTTCTCGACGAGTCGACGCAATTCCTGTACGGCGATACGAATCCGTTCGCTGCCGGCCGCCGCGTGGCCGAATCCATCAAGCGTGCGCTGGCGCAGAAATTCCGGCCCGCGACAGATGCATTCGTGCGCGGCGAGAGCTTGTTCAAACCACGGCTGGTCGGTGCGCCGCCGTTGTCTGCCAGCGCTCACTGACCGCCCACGAATGTGGCATTGTCGCGTTCATGCAGAACGCGGAAGGATCAGGCGGTGCATTGCATCGCTAAGGTGACGCGCTGCGCGCTGTGGCTTGCGTTTCTTGCAGCGCCGGCGTTCGCACAGACCGCCGCCGAGCAGAATCAGGACGACGCTGTCGGTGCATCGGTCAACTACGTGTTCGCGACCGATCTCGGCAGCGGCATCTATGACTTGGACGGACGCACGCTGCAGGTGTACCGCTTCACCTACAAACATGACCTGAGGGAGGCGCGCCCGGCGGCGCCCGGAGTTCGCTTCGTGCTGCCGTTGACCGCGGGATTCTTCGATTTCAATCCTTTCGACGTGGTCTCGGAGGGTCCGCCCACGCGTGTGGACAGCATCAGCCTGGTGCCGGGTTTCGAGCTAGACTATCTACTGCGCGACGACTGGCACCTGATTCCCTACGCGCGCGCCGGACTCAGCTTCGCCTCGAGCAGCGTCGGCGGCATCCTGTACGGGGCGGGCTTGAGGGTCGAGCGCCGCGGCGAATGGCATGGCTGGGATCAGTTCCTGCGCAGCGAGTTGAGCTACGCGGGCGTCCAATACCGGCACGACGTGCCCGCCGATCAGTTCGTGCGCCTGCGTCATGGCGTGGATATCACCCGAGGCATGGGCTTTCGGGTGCGCGGGCGCGAGCCTGCGCTCGGTCTGTATGCGATCTTCGACCTGGTCGTCGACCCGCCGACGGCGCCGGTGGCAGACGGCCGCAAGCAGCCTATCCAGGCGGAGCTGGGCTTCACCCTCGGCTCACGGCCGGCGCTCAAGATCTGGCGCTTCGATGCGCCGCGCATCGGTTTCGGTTATCGGCTCGCGGGCGAGTTGAGCTCCTGGCGCTTCGTCATCGGCGTGCCGTTCTAGATTTTCCCTGGTTCATCAATGGAGGTATCACCATGGTGTTCGATCACATTGGCTTCAACGTGAAGAATTTCGCCAGGAGCAAGACGTTCTACCTGCAGGCGCTCGCGCCGCTCGGCATCGGGGTGCTCATGCAGGACGACCGCTCGGCCATGATCGGCCGGCAGCACGAGGGCGCATTGTGGTTTGGGGCCTACGGCACGCCCGCGACGCCGGTGCACATCGCGTTCGCGACGCAGTCGCGCGAACAGGTGCGGCAATTCCACGCCGCGGCGCTCGCCGCGGGTGGCAAGGACAACGGTGCGCCGGGGCTGCGCCCGGACTATCACGCTAACTACTATGGCGCGTACGTCCTCGACCCGGACGGTCACAACCTCGAGGCGGTGTGCCACCTGCCGGAATGACGATCAGGCCGTCGCCGGTGCGTACTTCTCGAACGGCGCCAGCTGCGCGGTCAGCGCGCGCTTGAACGCGGGACGCGCCTCGCAGCGCGCCTGGTAGGCGGCGAGCACCGGCATGTCGGACACCATGGACGTGTGGCGCAGCAGGCGCAGCACCGATGTCATCACGAGATCGCCTGCGGTGAACTCGCCCTCCAGGTATTCGCGGTCCTTGAGCGACGCGGCGACGCCGGCGAGACGCGATTGCGCGATCTTGACCGCGCCCGGGCGGCGTTGCCTGGCCCAGTCCTCGTTCGCAAAGAACAAGTCGATGGTCGTGAGCGCCTGCACGTGCGGCTCCACGCTGTTCAACGCGGCGAGAATCCAGGTGCGCGCGCGGGCGCGCCCGGCCGGATTCCGGGGCAGCAGGGTTTCGCAGTTTTCACCGATGTGCATGACGATCGAGCCGGTCTCGAACAGCGTGAGATCGCCTTCCTCGTAAACCGGTACCTGGCCGAACGGCTGCACGGCGCGATGCGCCGCTGAATTCTGTTCGCCCTGGCCAAGGAGTTTCTCGGTGTAGGGCAGCCCGGCCTCTTCTAGCGCCCAGCGCACGCGCAGGTCGCGCACCAGCCCCTGAGCGAAGGGCGGTACCCATTTGAATGCCGTCACACGAATGTTGGTCATGAGATCTCCTCGTCAAAGCTGTGATGCGTATCAGTCCGTGAGTGAGCCGCAGGTGAGATTGGCGATGGCGCCCGTCATGGCGCCGGCGCGCTCGGACGCTGCAAAGGCCGCGAACTCGGCCACCTCGGCGAGCTTTGGCAGCCGGCCTAACAAAGTGGCGTTGCGGGCGCGCTCGTTGAGCATCTCATGCACCGGGATGCCGATGCGCTTCGATACGCCCTCGAACACCTCGCGCGCGCCGGAAAGCGCCACCGCATCGGGGAGGGCGTCGGGACGCAGGCACACCGTGCGGATGCCGCGCCCGCCGAGCTCGGCCGCGAGCAGGCGCGAGAAGGCTTCCGTGACGGCGGAGAACACGCCGTGGGAGAGAAACCCCTTGGCTGCCCAGCGTCCACCCGGAGTCGTCAGCGACAGGATCACGCTGCCCGCGGTCATATGCCGCGCAACCGCCTGCGCGATGATGAATTGTGCGCGCGCCGTCGCGGTGATGGGCTGCTCGTATTCGGCGAGCGTGGTTTCGTTGAACGGCTTGCCCTGCTCGTGCGCGATGCCGATGGCGTTCAACATCACATCGATGCGGCCGGCCTGCTGCGCCACCGCGTCGGCGTGCGCGTGGACCGCGCGTTCGTCGAACACGTCGAGCGCCTCGATCTGCGCGAGGCCGCCGGCTGACTGGATGTCGCGTGCGACCGCCTCGAGCTTGGCTCGCGTGCGGCCGGCGAGAAACACGTGCGCGCCTTCGCGCGCGAAGACCCGCGCGACGGTGCCGCCGATCGCGCCGCCACCGCCGTACACGACCGCGACTTTCCGGGCGAGCAGGCCGCTCATTGGAGTAGTCCCTGCTGACAGACTTCGTCAAGATGCTGCAGTCCGCTGGTCCAGCCGTTCGCGTGTGACGGACGTGCGCTCTCGGGCAGTTGCTCGTGCGTGACGATGACTTCGGTGCGCTGGTCGACGCGCACGAAATCGACGGTGACCAGCGTGTCGCGCTGTTCGGTGCCGGGCGACGCCCAGGTGAACACCAGTTTTTTCGGGCGATCGATCTGCTTGTAGACACCCTTGTGCGTGATGGGGCCGGACTGGCCTTGCATGGTGATCTCATAGGATCCGCCGATGCGTGGCTCGACCCTGGCGACGGTGCTCTTGATCATGCCGGGGCGCATCCAGGCGGCAAGCGCCACAGGATCGAGCCAGGCGTCGAACAGGTCCTCCGCGGAAGCGGGGATCGTGCGGCGTACGACGACGGCGGCACTGGCGAGAGCGGCGTTCATTTGCGTTTCCTCTTCTTGCTGGTGACGTATGACTCGAGGGCGGCGAGCCGGCCTTCCCAGAAGCGTCGGTAGCGCTCGATCCAGGCCATGGCCTCGGCGAGCGGCGCGGCATTCAAAGACAGCACGTGATCGCGGCCGACGATGGAGCGCCGCAGCAGGCCCGCGCGTTCCAGCATGCGGATGTGCTTGGAGATGGAATTGAGCGAGATGGGAAAGTCGCCGGCAATCTCGGTTACGCGCGCGTCCGCGTCGGTGAGGCGCGCCAGGATCGCGCGCCGGGTTGGGTCGCAGAGTGCGTTGAAGACACCGTCGAGTCGCGCAGATTGATATTCACCCATATGGGTGAATATAGGCGCAGCCAGCGGCGACTGTCAATTCCTGACTAGATTTCGATTTCGATGCTGACGGGGCAGTGGTCGCTGCCCTGAACATCTGCGTGGATCGCAGCTGCCTTCACTTTCTTCTTGAGCGCCCCGGACACGAGCACGTAGTCAATTCTCCATCCCACATTGCGGGCGCGTGAGTTGGCGAAGTGCGACCACCACGAATAGTGTCCGTTACCCTGCGTGAAGATGCGGAAGGTGTCGACGAAGCCAGCGTCGACCATGTTCTGAAAGCCGGCGCGCTCTTCGTCCGTGAAGCCCTTCTTGCCCTTGTTAGGCTTGGGGTTGGCGAGGTCGAGCTCGGTGTGCGCGACGTTGAGGTCGCCGCAGTAGATCACCGGCTTTTTCTTGTCGAGCTGCCTGCACCAGGCGAGGAAGGCGGGATCCCAGTGCTCGTGGCGCAGCTTGAGCCGCGACAGGTCGTCCTTCGCATTCGGCGTGTAAACGGTGACCGCGTAAAACTTTGCGAACTCCGCGGTGATCACGCGACCTTCGTTCGAAGAATCCCGCTTGAGCTCGTCGGCGAACGAAAACTTCTCGGCGAAGTTCGTCGGGAAACCATTGGTGACCTTGATGGGTTCCTGCCGGCTGAAGATCGCGGTGCCGGAATAGCCCTTTTTCTCCGCCGAATTCCAGTATTCGTGATATCCCTTGAGGTCGACTTCGGCCTGGCCTCGCTCGGCCTTGGTCTCCTGCAAACACAGGATGTCCGGCTGGTGTTCGGCCATGAATTTCTGGAAGGTGCCCTTCTTGACCACGGCACGGATGCCGTTGACGTTCCACGAATAGAATTTCATGCGCGTAAGTATAAAGGGCAGAATATCGCGCATGGACATCAAAGGCGGCTGCCTGTGCAAGAGCGTGCGTTTTCGCGTCGCTGCATCCCCGATCGCCATGCGCCTGTGCTGGTGCCGGCTGTGCCAGTACGTCGCGGCCGGCAACGCCACGGTCAACGTGATTTTTCCGAGCGACGCGGTCACGGTCGAAGGCGCATTGACGGACTATCGCAGCGTCGCCGACAGCGGCAACGTGATGCACCGGCGGTTCTGCCCGGCCTGCGGCACGCACGTGTTCAGCGCTTCAGAGGCCCGGCCGCATCTGGTCATCGTGCGTAACGGCGCATTGGATGACACGGAATTGATGCGGCCCGGCGCCACCATCTGGACGGCGGCGGCGCCCGAGTGGGCCTGGATCGACGAAACGCTGCCCCGCCACGCCGGCCAGCCGCCGCCGGTGGCCTGAGGTCACTTGATCCAGCGGTCACTGATTCCCGGGGCGGGACGGAGTAGTCTTCCGCACAACAAGAGAGCCTCGCAGGAGCGATTCTGATCTCTCGAATATCCAGGGAATTCCGGTTCGCGCGGCTTTGGCCGTGGATCGAATACTCCATCGTGCGCCGGTTCGCGTTTGCGGCCGTTCTGGGACTCGCTGCCGCCGCGCTGCACTGGGCGATTTTTCCGATCACCCAGGCTCGCGTCACTTTCATTTTCTTCGTCCCGGCGATCGTCCTGGTGACGACGATCGCCGGGCGTTGGCCGGGCGTGCTCGTCGCGGTCATTGGCATCGCCAACTCGGCACTCATGAAGGCGCCGGGCACTTTGATGATCCCGAATTCCGCGGAGCAGGTCTCGTTCATCTCCTCCGCGCTGGTCTCCGCGATGGTCATCCTGGTCGGCGACTACTACCGGTCGCTGTCGCGCCGGGAACTGAGCGACGTCAACGAGTTGCATGAGCTGTCCGCGGCACTCGTGTCAATCCCCGATCTTCCCGGCCAGCTGCAGTTGATCCTCGCGACATTCGTGCGCATCCATCGTGGCGACAAGGGGCTGATCTCAATCTGCGATCCGGGCGGGGAGCAGGTACGCATCGCCGCCAGCGCTGGATTCGATGCTCGCTCGCTCGCAGTGCTGCGAAACGTCGACGGTACGCTGGGTGCCTCGGGTCTCGCCAGCGCGGGCAAGTCGCGCGTGATCGTGGAGGACGTCGAGCGCGATCCGCGTCTGGTGGATTTCCGGGAGATCGGTCGCGCCGACGGCGTGCGCGCCGTCCATGCAACGCCGCTGGTGAGCCGCGACGGCGAAGTACTCGGCGCGCTGTCGGTGCATTTCGAAACCCCGCGCCGACCGAGCGATCGCGAGGTCCGTATCGCCGACATCTGCGCGCGCAAGGCGGCGGTATTCATCGAGCGGGCGCGTGCCGAAGAGCAGGTGAGCCAGCGCGACCGGCGCTTCGAGTCGGTGCTCGAAGCCTCCGGTGTGCCGTTCATCATGTTCGCTCCCGAGCGCGATGCCGCAGGAAAAATCGTCGAATTCCGCTGGGTATTCCTCAACACCGCGGCGGCCACGGTCATGCGCTGCAAGCCGTCGCAGATCGTGGGCCGGCGCGTCATCGAAACACTGCCGCGCGCCTGGGACGAGCCCGGCCGCTTCGAGATGTACGTCGAGGCTCTCGAGAAAAATGAGGTGCGTGAGATCGAACGCCAGTCCGAAGTCGATGGCAATCACAACTGGTATCACATCATCGCTTCGCCGCTCGAAGGCAATCTCGCCATCTGGTTCGCGGACATCACGCAGCGCAAGGTGCAGGAGCGGGACCTGCTGGAGGCCGATCGACGCAAGGATGAATTTCTCGCCACGCTCGCACACGAGCTGCGCAATCCGTTGGCGCCGATCCGTCAGGCCGCGACGATCGCGCGCAACGAACACGCCAGCGATGCGCAGAAGCGCTGGTCGAACAACGTGATCGAGCGCCAGGTGCAGCACATGTCGCTGCTGCTCGACGACCTGCTCGATGTATCGCGCATCACGCACGGCACGCTGCAGTTGCGCAAACATCAGACGGACCTGCAATCGATCGTGAGCGCAGCGGTCGAAACGGCGCGGCCGCTCATCGACGAGCGTCGTCACGCGCTCGCCATCGATGTGGCTGCCAGCCTGCAGATCAACGCCGATCCGCTGCGCCTCGCGCAGGTCTTGTCGAATCTGCTGACGAATGCGGCCAAGTACTCGAACCCGCACGGATCGATCCGCGTGCACGCCCGGAAATCCCAGCTCGATCTCGTCATCAGCGTCGAGGACAGCGGCATCGGCATCGCATCCGAGGATCTGTCGAAGGTCTTCGGCATGTTCGTGCAGGTGCGTTCGGCGCAGGATCACGCGGCCGGCGGCCTCGGAATCGGTCTCGCACTCGCGAAGGGTATTGTCGAACTGCACGGCGGCCGCATCGAGGTCGCCAGCGCCGGCCTCGGCAAGGGCAGCCGCTTCACCGTGCGCCTGCCGGGCGCGTCGCTCGCGGCCGCCGCTCCGATCGCCAGCGGTGAGGCGCACAACGGCCGGGCGGGTCCTAACAAACGCATCCTGCTGGCGGACGACAATCGCGACGCCGCCGAGAGTCTCGCCATCATCCTCAGGCTCGAGGGCCACGACGTTGAGCTCGCGTACGATGGACACGCGGCGCTGCAGGCCTACACGAAGCTCAGGCCGGACGTGGCGCTGCTCGATATCGGCATGCCCAACGCCAATGGCTACGAAGTTGCCCGGCAGATCCGCGCCACGCCCGATGGCCGCGATGTGCTGCTCATCGCCATCACCGGCTGGGCGCAGGATTCGGACAAGGCGCAGTCGCGCGCCGCGGGCTTCGACCATCACCTCACCAAGCCGATCGAGCCTGAGACGCTGATCGGATTGCTGGCGCTGCGGCAGGCGGTGTGAGAAATCGGACGATTGCGACAGAGAGCTATGGGCGGCGAGGCCGCAAGTGACGAGGACGTGGCATGAATTACGGTCCCCTGGAGTTTGCCGCTTATCTGAATCGCAAGCGGAACGGCAAGCGCGAATCGGCCGCGGTCAGGGCAGCACGCTCGGCCGCACCCAAGCCCCGGCCGGAGAAAAACCATCTGACCATCCTCTCGGGCACCGGCCTGTTGCCGCGCCTGGCGCGCGCGGCGGAGGTCAATGCAGTCAGTGTCTACGAGGCCGTGGCGATGCGCGCGCCCTGTGCGCCGCGCAGTCATGGACCGGTCAAGGTATTAGTTAGAGCGGCGCCGCGCCCGATGGTGCTGGTGTTGTCCTCGCACCAGACGGTCGACTGGGAATTGACGCTCGCACCCGATGCGACGCTCGCCGCCGTGTTGCTCTCCGGTTACGGTAAATCCACCGTGGCAGGCGCCGGCCAGGCGCTGGTATCGTCGATCGGCGGCTTCTACGCTTTCAAGCGCGGCTCGGCCGAGTTCAAACATCTCCAGCAAGAAGTCATGCGCTGCACCGGGCGCAGCATCGAGCACTTCCAGAGCGTGTACGCCGGAAATTCATTCGAGGTTGGCGGCGAATAGGGAGCGGGCACACGGCTTGCGCCACGGCTACAGCTGCGAGCGCAGCAACAGGGCCAGGCGTTCGTTGAGGCGCCGGCCGAATTTCCGGTTGCGCCATTTCTTGAGCACCATGCGCCGCGAATGCACGATGTCGGCGTCGATCAGAGCGATCTGTTCGCGCGCCAGAGATTCGCTGAAGACGTTGAGATTGGCTTCGTCGTTGAGACGGAACGAGCGATCGTCGAAATTTGCCGAACCGACCGAGCTCCAGACGCCGTCGATGACCAGCACCTTACAGTGCATCATCGTGGGCTGATATTCGTAGATGTGGATGCCGGCCTCGAGCAACGCTCCATAGAGGCCATGCGCGGCCCAGCGTCCGATACGCGCATCGGTGTAGCGTCCGGCCACGACGATGCGAACACGGACGCCGCGGCGGGCCGCCGAGCACAGCGCCTCAACCGTGAGCTTGTCGGGGACAAAATAGGCGTTCTCGATGTCGATCGACGTCTTCGCCGCAGTCAGCGCCAACAGCACCATGAGGTGCATGCTCTCGGAACCGCCGACCGGTGAGCTGCCGAACATCTGCGCATCCATGTCGCCCGCGTCCGGCAGTCTCGGAAAGTATTCGGCGCCGTGCAGCACGCGGCCGGTGGTCTTTATCCAGTTGTCGACGAACACCGCCTGCATCTGCGCGACCACCGGACCTTCCGCCTTGAAGTGGGTCTCGCGCCATGGCGGCAGGCCGGAGAGGCCGCTTTCCCATTCGACGCCCATGCCGACCCCGCCGGTGAAGCCGATCTTGCCGTCGATGACCAGTACCTTGCGGTGCGTGCGGTTGTTGAGCCGGCCGAGGTGGTACCAGGAGGGCGGGTGATACAAATGCAGATCGCAGCCGGCGGTGCGTGCCGCGGCCAGCAGGTGCGAGTCCATGGTTCTCGATCCGAGCCAGTCGAGCAGCATGTGGACCTGTACGCCGCGCCGTGCGGCGGCCGACAGCTCTTGCACGAATTTTGCGCCGATGCCGTCCCGAAACACGAACGTCTCGAAAGTGATGTTGGTCTGCGCCGTGCGAATCGCATTGAGCATGGCCGGATAGATCTGCGCGCCGTTCACCAGCGAGGTGATGCGGTTGCCGGACACCAGCGGCGGCCCAAGCAGGATGCCGAGCGCGCGGCGGAAGTCCGCGTCGCCGCTGGTGTACAGCCGGCGCGGACGATACAGCAGCCGCTTTTCGGTCGTGGCGAGATTCGCGCCGATCCAGATGAAGAACGCGGTGACGAACAGAGTCGTAAAGACGATGGCGATGACGGACACGAGAGTTCAGCTTTGAGAGTTGATCGCAACGACCGTGGGAAGCACCTTACACACATTGCCATGATCTGTTGATTTCGACGCGTGGGGCAAGCGCTTACGGTGCGAGCCAGTCAACCAGGAGTACGGATCATGGCAACGAAGAAGGGAAAGGCACGCAGCAAACCCGCGACGCGCGCGCCGCGCGATGGCAACGACGCGATTGCGCTGTTGAAGGCCGATCATCGCCAGGTTGAAACCTGGTTCGGGCAATTCGAGAAGTCCCGCAGCGATGACAAGAAGCTCGAGCTGGCAACCCGCATCTGCAATGCGCTGACGGTTCATACCACGATCGAAGAGGAGATTTTCTATCCGGCGTTCATCGCGGCAACGAAGGACGAGGATCTGCATCACGAAGCCATTATCGAGCATGACGGCGCCAAGAAGCTGATCGCGGACATTGAGGCTTCCGGGCCGGACGACGACTACTACGACGCCAAGGTCAAGGTGCTGTCGGAGATGATCAAGCATCACGTCAAGGAAGAAGAGCAGCCCGGCGGCATGTTTGCCGAGGCGCGCCGCGCGCGCATGGATTTGCATTCGCTCGGCGGGCAGATGGCCGCGCGCAAGGGTGAGCTCGAGGCCCAGCAGGTTCCGGCCAGCAATCGCAAAGGCGCCAACGGCGGATTGTTGAATCGCATCGTCGAAGCGGGCAGTCGCTAGGCGCTGCGGCGGCTGTCAACGGTTTCGGATTCCGGCGTCGCGCGGGCGGCGCCGGAATCCTTCGCCAGGCGCAGGCGCTTCAGCGATTTGGGATGCCAGTTGTCATTCGGCGCGAGGAAATCGCGCACCGTGCTCCATGAGGGCTGGTGTTGCGCGGCAACCTTGATGGCGACGAGCACGGGCGTGGCTAACAACATGCCGGGGATGCCCCAGAAGCCATAGCCAAACCACACCGCGAGCAGGACTATCAGGGCGTTGACTTCGAACCGTCGCCCGACGGTCAGCGGTTGAACGAGTTGACCTTCGATGAGGTGCAGGCACAGGAATACGCCGGGTATGGCGAGTGCGTGCCCGGTGCTGTCGAACGTGACGAGTGCCGCAATCGATATGATGAAGAATGCGGCGATGGGCCCGAGATACGGCACGAAATTGAAAACGGCGGCCAGTACGCCCCAGAGAATGGCGTTGGGCATGCCGAGCGCATACAGGGAGAGCGCCGTGGCGGCTCCCAGCCCGAGATTGATCAGTGCGATCGTGCCGAAATAGCGTCCGACTTCCTGCCGGATTGCCTCCGTCAGTTTCAACGCCTTGACGCTTGCCTCACTGCCCGAAAGTGACGCTCCCATGCGTGCCAGCAGCGGCGGCCCGCCCAGCAGAAAGAACAGTGTCAGCGGAATGACCGTGAGGCTGCCGATGAAGGATCTGGTCAGCGCAACGGCCGTGCTTTCACTTCTCACCGGCGTGGCGATGGCCGGCGGCTTGCCACCGACTATCGCGCCGCCCTGGGTGAGCCGGCCGGCGCGCTGCGCGACGTCGTCCACGCGCGCGAACATCTCACGCAGTGGCTGCAGGCGCGGATCGATCTTGCGCATGGTCTGCGGCGCGCGCGCCAGCCATTCCGTCGCCGGGCCCCACAGCGAATTGATCGCCAGTGCCGCCGCGGCGAAAACCACGAACGCGACCACGGTGACCGCCAGGCCACGACGCACGCGCCAGCGCTGCAGCTTGTCCACGGCGGGCGTCAACAGCAGCGCGAGGAACAGCGCGATGGCGACCGGGATGAAGACATCCTGGGCGAAATACAGCACTGCGCCGACGCCCATGAT
>Ga0193752_1001839_pt1 | contig 17012 bp, 12 predicted proteins | sample H1c1metaG_FD_144924 | JGI IMG/M metagenome (GOLD analysis project Ga0193752, IMG submission 144924) | Soil microbial communities from a riparian zone of the East river system, Colorado, United States - H1c1 | ecosystem: Environmental > Terrestrial > Soil > Riparian zone | place: USA: East River... | reverse complement strand
GGAGGGCGGGGGTGCGCATGCGTAGAAAGGAGGGTGGGGGGATGGGGGGTGCACACGAACGCGCGGGTTGGCTGTTTCGTAGGAAACGAAGGGGTAGCCCTGCGGCGATCTTGACCTCGCCTGTGTAGCCGCCGTCATGGATAAAAAGACGCCGTACGACGTGGTGACGGTCACGCCGAACCCGGCGATCGACTGGATGCTCACCGTCCCCGCCTTTGCGGTGGGTGCGGTGAACCGGGTCGTGGGCGAGCGCCGGGAGGCGGGGGGGAAGGGGGTGAACGTCGCCGTTGCGCTCGCGGCTTTCGGGCACCGCGTGGCGGCGACGGGCTTCCTGGGGCGCGACACCGCGGCACCCTTCGAGGCGCTGTTCGCGCGGTGGGGAATCGCGGACCGCTTCGTGCGGCTCGACGGGGCGACGCGGGTGGACGTGAAGCTCGTGGACCCCGCGCAGGGCGAGACGACGGACGTGAACCTCCCCGGGCTGGCGGTGACCACTGAGGCTGTTGAGGCGCTAAAGGAAAAACTGCGGGGGCTGGCGTTGCCCGGGCGGTGGGTGGTGCTGGCGGGCAGCCTGCCACCCGGTGTGGCCCCTACGCTTTACCGCGACCTCGTCCTAAACCAGAAGGACGCCGGGAGTCGGGTGCTCCTCGACACCAGCGGCGACGCGCTCCGGCACGCGCTGGAGGCCGCACCCCACGTCGTGAAGCCCAACGTCCACGAACTCGAAGCGCTGGCCGGCCGTGCGCTGCCGACTCGGGAAGCCGTCGTGGAGGCCGCCCGTGGGCTCCTCGCGCGGGGCGTCGAGCGTGTCGTGGTGTCGATGGGGGCGGAGGGGGCGCTGTTCGTGGCGGGCGACGAGGCCCTGTGGGCCCGCCCGCCACAGGCCGCGGTCCTCAGCACGGCCGGGGCGGGCGACGCGATGGTGGCGGGGGTCGTCGCCGCGGAACGGGCCGGGCTGGCGCTGCCCGACGTGGCCCGGTGGGCGACGGCGTTCGCGCGCCACGTCCTCACGCACGGGCGGGAGGCCCCGCTCACGGCCGAGGCCCTGGAGGGGCTGGCGGCGGGCGTCGAGGTGGAAAGGGCCTGAAAAAAGAGCGGCCCGCACTGGTCGTGCAGGCCGCTCTGGGATGCTCCCCGGGTAGGATTCGAACCTACGACCCTTCGGTTAACAGCCGAATGCTCTACCGCTGAGCTACCGAGGAGTGGCCGCCGGGGTGGCCGAGCCACGCCGCAAGCGGAGCCCGAAACTTACCGATTCCCGCTACGGGGGCGCAACCCATCGGTGTGGGGGGATCGGCACGCGCGGCCGGACTTCATCGGTAGTTCGACGGGAAAGGGCTGCCCCCCTGCTCAACCCCTCACCCCGTCATCCTCGCGTGCGCGGGAATGACGGAAATGAGGGGAGGGCAGGGGCGGAGCCGGTCGTGCCCCTGTGGAAGTCCGCCGATGGAACAAGACTAGTTGGTGCCGTCCTCCTCCTCGGGGGCCGGGGTGGGCCAGACGTTGTTCGTGGGGTCCACGTCCGGGATGTAGCCGCCGGGGTCGACCTCGACGCGCGACACGGCGCCGCCGGGGAACGAGAGCGTCGCCTCGCGGGCGCCGCCGAGCCACGTCTCCACGGGGACCGTCTGCGACTGGGTGGTCCCGTCCTCGTAGGTCACGACCACGGTGGCGGGGAAGGGGGCGCGGCCGAGGTCGCCCACGCGCACCGCGACGGCACCGCGGCCCGTCTCGACGCCCGCGACGGCGTGGTCGGTGGTCCAGGTGTCGAAGAAGTTGGGCGTCCAGAGCCAGTCGAGGTCCTCCCCGAGCACGTCCTCCATCGTGTTGAAGAAGTCGTAGGGCTGGGGGTGCTTGAACGCCCAGCGGCGGGCGTACTCGTGGTAGGCCTGCATGAACCGCTCGCGTCCGACGATCCCCTCCAGCGCGTGGAGCATCACGGCCGGGGTGGAGTAGGAGGCCACGCCGCGGGCGGCGCCCGCCGGGTTGATGGGCGGGCCCTCGGTGACGGGGTAGCGGTCGTTGTGGCGCATGGGCTCCACGGCGTAGCCGGTGCCCGCGAGGAAGTAGTGCGCCTGGCTACGGCGCGCCCACGCCTCGGCCTGCGGGCGGAGTTCGGACGAGCCGTCGTAGAAGGCGGCGGCGCCCTCGTTGGTGTTGTAGCTCGTGAGCCCCTCGTCCATCCACGTGAACGCCGTCTCGAACGAGCCGACGATCATCGGGAACCACATGTGGCCGATCTCATGGTAGGTGACGCCGAAGAGCGAGCGCGGCGTGCGCGCCCCGCCGATGAGCGTCATCATGGGGTACTCCATCCCGCCCGAGATGATGCCCTCGACGGCGGTCATGTGCGACCAGGGGTAGGGGTAGCCGACGAGTTCGGAGAGGTGCTCGATGGAGAACCGGGCGAACTCGGCGCTGCGGTCCCAGGCGACGACGCCGGGGCGGTAGAGCGAGTTGATGAGGACGGCCGTCTCGCGCGAGCCGTTGCCGTCGCGGTCCACCATCGCGCGCGTGGCGTCCCAGACGGTGTGGCGCGAGGCGGTGAAGGCCACGTCGCGGACGTTCTCCGTCGTGTAGTGCCACTGGAGGCGGCCGTTCGTTCCCGGCGCCGTGACGCCGCCCGCCTCACGCTCCTCGGGCGTGACGACGTGGACGATCTCGTCCGTCGCCATCGCCTGCGCGAGCCGCTCGCGGGCCGACGCCGTGAGGACGCTTTCGGGGTTCTGGAGTTCGCCCGTGCTCCAGACGAGGTAGTCGGCCGGCACGTCGAGGGTGAGGTCGTAGTCGGCGTAGCCCATGTAGTGCTCGCCGAGGCCGAGGTAGGGCGTGGTGTCCCAGCCGTTCACGTCGTCGTAGACGGCGATCTGCGGGTACCAGTAGCCGAGGTAGAACACCTGCCCGTCCTGCCCCATGCGCACGGCGAGTGGGCCGGCGGGGGGGATCTGGAAGCTCCAGCCGAGGTCGATCGTCACGTCGCCGCCCGGGGGCACGGGGGCGGGGGGGATGACCGTGAGGATGGTGCCGTCGATCTCGTACTGGCCCGGCGCCACGTCGGCGGCAGGGTCGGCGAGGGCCGCTTCCTGCCCGCCGACGGCCAGCCGGCTGATCGTGACGCCGCCGGTGAGGTAGACGCGGCGGTTCCGCATCGCGTCGTCGCGGTGGAGGTTCTGCCGGAGCTTGAGGACGATGAACGCCAGCGTGTCCGGGCTCGCGTTGTGGTATTCGATGGTGCCCTCGCCCGTGAGCGTGGCGGCGTCGGGGTCGAGCGTGGCGCGGAGGGTGTAGGAAGCCGTGTTGGTCCAGTAGTTCGGCCCCGGCTCGCCGGAGCTTGTGCGGGTGCCTGCGGCGACGGCGGCGTCCCACGCGGGCGGCGTGAAGACGGGGTAGGGGACCGGGCGGGCGGCCTGCTGGGCGGACGCCGGGGCCGCGAGGAGGGCGGCGGCCAGGGCGACGAGGGCGAGGGTGGGGCGCACGGGCGAAGGAGAATCGTGGGAGACGGTGCGGCAGCAACGCCGGGGTGGGCCGGACGGTTGCCCGGCGGCGCGGCGGTGACGTAAGTTCGCGCCCCCTGAACGGTTGTGCTGGATTCTTAGCACAACTGGTTTTGCCCGAGTGGCGGAATTGGTAGACGCGCACGGTTCAGGGCCGTGTGGCCGCAAGGCCGTGCTGGTTCGATTCCAGTCTCGGGCACCCCGGAGAGGGCCTCTGAGAGCGATCTCAGGGGCCCTCTCTGCATTTCGCAGGGTTCTGTTGCCCGGGTCGGGGCGCCGACTGCCCGCATATTGCCCGCATGACGGCAGGGCCCCCGGCCTCCTCTAACCGCCCCAGAAGGGGCTTAGAGGTATGGCTGGCCTGAGTAAAGACAAGCGCACCGGCATCTACGTACTGCAGTTCTACGACCCCCTCTGTGCTCCAGCTCGGAAGCGTGTACCCACCGGCGTCCGAGACTCCCGCTCTGCCGAGCGGCTCCGCCGCTTCTGGGAGGCGGAGTACGCCGAGGGCCGGTGGGACCCGTGGACACAACCGCCGCCCGTCCCCGGCGATAAGCGGCAGCGGACGCCGGTCAGCCGGCTCACCCTCGACGAAGCCCGCTCCCTGTTCCTCACCAGCCGGGCCCACAGGGCGGCTAACACGTACGCGAACTACGACCGCGTCACGGGCTGGCTCATGGCTTACGTCGGAGGCAACCGACCTATCGCTTCGCTCGAGGCGTCGGACGTGCAGACCTGGATCGATGGGCTCAGCGTGAGGCCGAGGACGCGGGCGAACTACGTGGGGCACTTGCGGACGTTCGTCCGCTATTGCAAGGACAACGGCCTCCTCTCAGAGGACATCACGGAGCACGTCCGCCTTGAGCGCGTCCCCCGCTGCTTCCCCAAGGCGCTCCGTCCGGAGGTGGTGGAGCAGGTAGCCACCTACGCCGAGACCCACGCCCGCGACGGCGAGCAGCGGTCGAGCGCGTGGTGCTCCTACTTCATCCGTCTCGGGGCGGACACGGCGCTACGCCGTAACGAGCTCCTCTTCCTCCTCTGGGAGCACGTGGACTTTGAGACTGGGAATCTCACAGTTGCCTGTACCGAGAGCTTCACGACGAAGTCCGGGGCCGAACGGCGCATTCCTCTCTCGGCCCGCTCCTTGACCATGCTTACCAAGATGCAGGAAGGTCGGCCATCGGCAAGCGGGTACGTGTTCGAGTCGGGAGGTAGGCCCATCGACCCCCACACCTGCTCCGATACCGTGAAGCGGTTCGCGGTGAAGGCCGGCGTGCCGATGCTCACGCCCCACGTGCTCCGCCACTCCTGCATCACGTGGCTCATCGAGAGGGGCGTTCCCGTGCCGGTCGTCCAGCGTTTCGCTGGCCATGCGGACATCGCGACTACGATGCGGTACTGCTCCGTTGCGAACGACATCTCAGCCCTGCAGATACGTGCGGCGCTGTCCAACTGAACCGTGGGGGCGGCAGGTGTTGAGGCATGCCGCCCCCTTCTCGTTCTAGAGGGGCTGTCGAGCGAACCGCCTTCCGAGCACTAAACGGACCGTGGACCTGATCTCCGCCGAAGGCTTCTAAATCGCCCATTCTGGGATGTAATCGGTAACTCTTCCAGATGGGGGAGTGGGTGGGCAATGGTGTGATCCCTCCTCCAACCGCGCGCGTCCGTGCTCCAGCTGCCACCCCCGACGTGCCTCCGGTCAATCGTAGCAATTCGCTTGTAGGGGCCGCCCCCGTTGTAGCTCCGGGAGAGGACCCACTTGACCTTATCCCATCCAGGGAAGGTCTCGTTACGAGCCCCCCGGGGGTCTCCCTGTAGGCCCGGCTTTGACGCCCGAACGCCCGGTCTCTCCTCGGGAGGGGCCGGGCGTCATCGTATCCGCTGGGGCGTCCGGGTAGGGCGGTGCTCTTCCGCACTGCCCACTCTCACGCGGCGAGCGAGCGCTCGCCAATGTCGCGGCAGGAGGTGCCGCAACCATGATCCACACCCCCTCACGTGGAGGGTCGCAGGGCGAGGAACCCCTCGTCTTCCCCTTCTACCCCGTCCAGCGTTACGGCGGGCGATCCCGTCCCGTCACGCCTATCCCACCCGAGGCCTGCTTGGTCTCAGACTGCCCCATCTGCGCTTGGCGCCGAGCGGGGCTCCTCGTGCCCGAGGAGCAGGCGGGCGCTTCCACCCACCGCACGGCCCATCACGAGGGGGCCACACCATTCCCAGCCGAGGGCTACCCCGTTGGGTACGACGGTAGGACCGGGACCCGCACCCACGGGCTCTTAGACGAGCAGCGGTAGCGCGACAGACCACACCTCTACACGAAGGCCGGCCCCGAAGCAACGGGGCCGGCCTTCGCCATTCATGCCCGGGAGGTCCGGGCAACGGCGGCGCAGGAACGCCGCCGGTCAACCACAACCACGGCTGAGGAGCCGATGGTCATGAATCACACCCAGAAGATCCGGGGCGAGGTGCGCTCCGTCAACACCCCCATCGTCCGCGAGCAGAGCTCACGCACGTCCACGGAGGGCCGCACGTCTACCGGCTCACTCATCCCCGGCGCCGACCTCCACGCCCGCCGCATCGCCCGCGAGGCGGGGCGGTGGCTCGCCTTCGCCCGCGAGCGGAGCCGGATGAGCGACGCTACGCTCGTCGCGAAGGCCCTCGACGCCACGGCCTTCAGCGCCGGCCACGGTACACACAGCCTCGCGCTCCCCTCGAAGCTCGGTGGCACGAGCCGCCACCAGCGGGCACTGTGGGGGATCGTCCGGGAGCGGCGGTCGCCGTGGTGCCCCCTCGACCTCCACGACGAGGGGGGCCTCCTGATCGTCTCGATGCCGGGCAGCGACGTGCTGGGCGAGGTGCAGCGGAAGCACGCCCCGTGGCTCCGGCCCCTCGTCCCCTTCGGCGCCCGCGTCTACCTCGCCCGCGTGACGGGGCACGAGCGGGAGGGGTACCGCCTCGGGCTCAATGTGGCGTTCGGGCACGTCGGCGCCGCGCTCGACCGGCTCCTCCACGCGCTCGGTGAGGGCGGATCGTCGGGCGACGGGGCCGCCGCCTATCCCGCCGGTGGGGACTCCGCCCCGACCCCCTCGGTCCCCGTCCTCGGACGCGGATCGGACGCCGACGGGACCGACGGGCCGTCGGCCGCCTGACCCTCTCATCGCCGGACAGCGAGGCCGGAGTGCTCCCCGTGGGCGCTCCGGCCTCGCTGTGTCTGGCCCTTCCACACCGACACCGTGAACACGAAGACCACGACCAGCAGCGCCTCTCAGCTCGCGCTGCCCCTCACCACCCCCATCGCCACCCCCACCACGACCGACGACCGGCCGAGCCGGGAAGACCGCCTCGCCGCCGCCCACGCGGTGCTCGCCCGGGGGCTCGCGGGCGTACGCTCCGACCCCGACGCGCTCCGGGCCTTCCTCGCCTTCCGAGGCCGCTTCCGCGACTACTCGCTCAACAACACGGTCCTCATCTGGCTCCAGCGCCCGACGGCCCGGTACTGCATGGGCTTCCGGGCGTGGCAGAGGCACGGGAGGCAGGTGCGGCGCGGGGAGCGGGGGATCACCGTCCTCGCCCCCATCGTGAGGAAGGCGACCGAGGCCGACCTCACGGCGGGCAAGGACCCGAAGGAGCGGGCAGTCGTGGGGTACCGCACGACGACGACGTTCGACTACGAGCAGACGGAGGCCGTCAGCCCCAACGCCCTCGTCTACACGCCCCCGCTCGCGCGGCTCAAGGGGGCTGCACCCGACGGTCTCCTCGACGCGCTCCTGGCCGTAGCGAAGAGCCTCGGCTACGTGGTCTACTACGAGACGGAGACGGGGTACGCCGATGGGTGGTGCCGGTGGAAGGAGCGGGTTATCGCCGTGCGCGCCTCGCTCTCCGGGGCCGACCGGGCCGCCGTGCTCTGCCACGAGCTCGCCCACGCGCTGGCCCACGTCGAGAGGGCCGACACGACCACGGCGCAACGGGAACTCCAGGCGGAGGGGGCGGCCTACGTCGCGCTCGCCGCCCTCGGCCTCGACACGGCGCGGGCGAGCCTGCCCTACCTCAAGGGCTGGGCCGGGGACGACGACGCGCTGCTGGCCGAGCTCTCCGCCATCGACCGGATCGCCGCCGACCTCATCCGTCACGTCGAGGCGGCCCTCGCCTGACCCACCCACCGACCACAACCATCCGACCGCGAGGACGCCGGCCTCTCGTCGTTTATCCCAACGACCATGAACGGCAAGACCAACCAGACCGCTCTCACTCACGACCGCCGATGCAGGGATGCCTCGCGTACCGGCACTCTCGACCTCTTCGCCGAGCCCCTTCCGCCGGTGCCAGGTCCGGTCCTCCGGCTCCCCGTCCCCGTCTTCTCTCTCCGCCTTGTGAGGGAGCGGGACCACGAGACAGCGCCCGTCTGCACGCCGGCCGACGCCGCCCGCGTGTGCTGCGAGCTGCTGGCGGAGTATGACCGGGAGGTGTTCCTCGCCCTCGCGCTCTCGACGGCGGGGCGGCTCATCGGCGCCCACGTGTGCCACATCGGGACGCTCGACGCGAGCGTGGCGAGCCCGAGGGAGGTGTACAAGTTTGCCCTCCTCGTCAACGCCCGCAGCGTCCTCGTCTGTCACAACCACCCCAGCGGCAACTTGGAGCCGAGTCGGGCGGACGTGGCCGTCTCGGTCCAACTAAGGAAGGCCGGAGAGCACCTCGACATCCCCCTCGTAGACAGTCTAGTAGTGGGGTTCGGGGGGCAGTACACCTCTCTCACCGAGCGGGGACTCCTCTGATGTTGAACCCCAGAGGCCCTGAAGGCTCCTGGGGTTCAACACGTTCAGATCCTTCCGGGTAAATGCTCTTGGTCAGCGTAGACTCTTCTCGATGGCGCCGACCAGCGTTTGCTTTACGCTCTCCTCCCGAACGCGGTCACAGCACGGACACACCTCGCCTTCGCTTAGCGAGGCATGTCCTACTGCGATTCGGCTGCCGCAGCCCCTACAGGCTGGCAAGGACGGATGATATCTCAGTAGGTCGATGCGGCGGCATCGCACGCACTCGTAGGCCGGTTCGACTGAGGGAACGGCGTACGCCGTAGTAGCCAGGGGGAACGTGTCGGGTGCTGCGTGGGTGCCGGTCTCTACTGCGTGCGCAGCGGCGCACCACGTGCAGTAGGTCTCCTCGACGAACCCCGTACGGAACCGCACGAGATGTTGGCCCTTGAGACAGAAGCGTACCCGCCCGGAAGACCACGTGATCGGGCGGGCCTCGCCCAGTAGGCTGGGTGAGCGTGTGGGATCCGAGGTATAACCCCCGGCTGCGCGGACGTGGGGCATGACTCGCCCGCACTTCTTCTCGTTCGAGCAGCGGTAGACGATGATGTCCCACACGCCCGGTACAGCACCAGTCACCTCCCCACCCGCGTCTACGGACGCTCCTGGGGGTAGCCGTCTCCCGGCCCCCTGCCGCTTCAACTCAGCTCCAATCTGCGGGAGCTCGTCGAGAAGCGGGAGGATGGGCCTCGGCGTCGGGCTTGGCTTGGGCGGCGGGTTGAAGAGTTGATCGATGAGCGGCTCGACATACGGACGCGCAGCGCGACCAGCGGCCCATCCGAGCAAGGAGAGCGGGTCCATCAGGGGAGGGTGAGGCAGAGCTATGGCTTCAGGATAGTGACTGATGGTCTACAAGAGCAATCACGAACGTGACTCATGGTCCGTGGACGCATGATCTACCGTCAGGCACCTTCGCGACATGCCGAACATGTCGCGACTCCTGCTGCGAGGCGATCTCCAACCGCACGTCGCGTTTGGCCATGCGGTCCGCGCAAGGCGTACTGAACTCGGCCTGAGTCAGGAGGAGTTGGCGGAGCGCTGTGAGCTCGACCGGACGTACATCAGTGGTGTGGAGCGTGGGCGACGGAATCCCACCGTACAGGCGGTCTTCCGTATTGCACAAGGGCTCGGAGTGCCTGCGAGTGACCTCGTGCGAGAAGCGGAGGGTCTGCTCCGCAATGCATCCTAACGAGCACAAACCGGGTCGTGGCCCAGGTCAGACCTTAAGAGGCGCAACGACAAGGCACGTGACGCGCTGACTCACAGGCTCAAGCCGGAGTCAGATGGACACGCCAAGGATGGAGGAGGAGGGTAGGGGAACCCCATCGTTGAGGTCCATGGCAGCGGTCCTCAGGAAGGTTACCGTCTCCACTCGCCAGGAGTGCCAGCGCAGATCACGTCAGCGGTGAGATGGGGGAAGTAGCGCTCCACGATGCGTCCCTGGACATCGACGAAGCTGTACCCGACACCGACGCACCCCCCCTGCTGATTGCTGTTCCACCAGGCATCGAAGCCTTCAGGCGTGAGTAGGCCAACTGCAGTGCCCTCTGGATCGAAGAGAAGAAGGATCGGGGCCCCCGAGTCTGGCGCCTCCCGAGTCGTCGGCACCTGGTATCCCTTCGTAACGAGCTCGATGGAGCAGGGGCTGTAAGCGAGGTAGATCGCCTCCTGATGCAGTTCTTCCGCTGCTCTCTGTGCGATAGCACGGAAGATCGTCAGGCAGCCGACGGCCAATGACGCGTCAACATCTACGACGAGGGTCGAGACGGCGTCTCGGTAGGTGATGTGCTCCCCACGGTACAACCCGATCATCGTTGGACGTGAAGCCTGTACCGCTGCCTCTTGATCCGCCGCCCCGACTGGGGCTCCTTGGACGGAGAGACCGCCTCGAATCGCAAGAGCGTCCAAGATGAAAGCTGAAGCTTGGTCCGGGTCTAGCCCTGCAATCGTCTGTACGAGCAGTCCACGTTCCGCTGGAGGGCCCTCCGTGGCATTCAGAGGGTCATTGGGGTTGAGTGGGAGCGTGAGCTCGAATCGCACACTTGGGGTACCGCCCGGAGGTAAGGGTAGAGGCGTCATGGAGGGGTAACCGTTCATGGAGGGAGAAAGGAAGCTGAGAATAACCGCCGCGTTGAGATCGGGACACCTCGGCTGGGCGGGGCTCACGAAGAGGACCACTCCCTCGCTCCTTGTGCCCGAGTGCGTAGCCGATCTACCCCGGACCTTCCATACACGAGGTCCATCCTGACTGTAGCACGGGCTGGCTCCTCGGCCCATCTACCACTCACGGTCCAAGACGCCGAGGACGCCTGAAGGGCGCAGGCGGTCCCCTGAGGCGCTCCGGTCGGCCTACGGTTGAGAACGTTGCCCGTAGAGGGGGCGTCCCGGTTATCCCCCGGTATCTTCGCGCCCCCGAACCGCAACTACATGCCTGCTGGCATCCTCCACGCCTGCGAGCCCCGCGACGAGGTGCTCCGAGGTGAGCTCAATGACGCTCTCTTCGCCGCCGAGTTCGGCGACCTCCTGACGGGAGCCGCCCCCCCCGTGTACCAGGACGCTCCAACGTTCTTCGAGAACACGCATCCGGCTACCGCCCTTCGGAAGATCACCGAGACTGTCTTCGAGCGGCTCGCCGATCCGCGCGAGCCGGGGCTCGCGCTCCGACTCTCCACGGGGTTCGGCGGTGGGAAGACGCACACACTGATGGCTCTGTGGCACCTCGCGCGGAACGTCGGCGACGTCACGCTCGGGACTGACCTCCTACCGGCGGCGGGGCGGCCGGGGCACGTCCACGTGGCGGCGGTCGACGCAGGGAAAGCAGGCACCCGCGTCTTCACGACACGCGATGGCCGAGAGATCCGGAGTCTCTGGGGCGCCCTCGCCTACGACCTTCAGAAGGAGGCTGGCCTCGAGATCCTCGGAGACCTTGACACCCCGAGCGAGGTCCCCGACGACGGACTCATCCGGCGTCTCCTCCCCGAGGGCCCCGTGCTCATCCTCCTTGATGAACTCGTGGTCTACATGGCCGCGCTCGGGGAGACGGAGCAAGATCGCCTCCTTGGGTTCCTCCAGAAGCTGCTTGCCGTAGCGACAAGCCGGCCTCAGACGGTTGTCATCGTCACCGACCCCGCAAAGCAGACAGCGTACGCGCAGCACGCTGCGGCCATCCAGCAGGCTACCGCAGCGGCCATCCGTCAGGCCGCCACCGCAGCGAAGCTCGACGACGTGTACGGTCGGAAGGGAAGCGACTTCGACCCTATCGGGGGTGAGGCGGCGCAGATGATCGTCAGGCGCCTGTTCAAGCGTGTAGACCGCCGGGCGGCTGAACTCGCTTCAGCTGCTTACCACGCGCTCTACGAACGGGTCTCGCTGGAGAGCCCCGCGCTCCTCCCCCAAGGTGTTGCGACGAAGGACTACGGCCAGCGGATTGCGCAGTCTTATCCCTTCCATCCCCGCCTCATCGACACGGCGCAGGAGAGGCTCGGCGCCCTCCAGGAGTTCCATAAGAGCCGAGGGACCCTCCGCCTGTTCGCCCGCATCATCAAGACTGTCTGGGAGGCTGGAGAGAATCTCGACCTCATTTCTGCCGGAGAAGTCGACTGGAACCGGGCAGAGATCCGGCAGGATCTCCTCCACCGGCTGAACCGGGACAACTTCCGTGCGGCCGCCGACGCCGACGCCGTCAAGCATGCTGGCGACCTCGACGGGGGAGCAGGACGCGGGATCCACACCCGCGCAGCCGCTGCGCTACTCCTGGAGAGCATCCCGATGCAGGCGAACTCTGGCTTCAGTCGTGCCGATCTCACGCTGGCCGTGCTCCGGCCGGACGAGGCCGGCCCGGAACCGACGGAGGCAGCGGAGCGGCTCGGTGGCGTCTGCTGGCACACCTACCCCCTCCCGGCGGGAAACGGCTGGCAGTTCCGCTACGAGCCGAACGTCATCAAGCTCATTGAGGAGCGGATGGCCGACGTCAGCTTGGAAGATGCCCGCCAGCGTGTGCTCTCGGAGGTACAGGGATACTTCAGCGGGATGGCCTTCAAGCTCGTCCCGTGGCCCCGCAACGCTGCGCAAGTACCGGGTGCGACCTCCGACCTTCAACTCGCCCTCTGCGAGACGGAGGCGCTGGCGAAGGCGGCTTGTGAATACGAGGACGACCGTGACCCAGCGGCACCGATCCCCCGCCGCTTCCGCAACGCCGTCGTCGCGCTGACCGCCTCGCAGGCTGCCCTCGAGAGTGCCGTTGAGAAGGCGCGGCGGCTCAGGGCGGCCGAGCTCGTTGAGGCCGAGAACAAGGGAGAGCACGGCCGACTCCTCTTAGAGCAGCTCCGCCCTGTCAAGCCGGAGTACATCAAGCAGTTCCGGCTCTCTGCCCGGCGCGCCTTCGACCGTGTTGTTACGTCATCCGGCTCGTACGCGATGGAGGAGGCCTACTGGGGGCCCGACGAGGTGCTCATCGCGCAGAACAACGGCCAAGCCAACCTCATGCGGTATTTAGAGGACAAGGGGCTCATCTACAGGGCTGGCGCCGCCCTCGACCCTGACCGCCTGCATCAGGTGCTCGCTGGGGCCGTGCCCGCTCCGGGGTTCGCCGACGCCACGACGGGTCGTGCTGCCCACGAACGACTCCTCGCAGCCCCCAATCTTCGCCTCCTCCGCGACGGCGGATTCGTTCGCTCATCTATCCTGAAGGCGCTCTCGGCCGGGAAGCTCGCGGTGCGGTTCCCCGACGGCCGGGCCTTCGATGCCGAAGGGGTCGTTGAAGGGGTGCCAGGTCACCGCCGACGGGTTGAGAACGCGCCGCTCCCCGGGCTCCCACTCGACGATACTGTTCTCGTCGCCTCGGTCGGAAGCGAGGCCGCGACGATGTGGCTCCAAGTGGACAGCGAGGCGGTCAGTACCGATGGCGAGGTCCACGAGGACGACGGCGTGCCGCTGCCCCCTCCGCCCCCACCGGGTGGGGCGCTCACACTGGATACCTGGGCTGAGATCGCCGAGACCTCCGCCGTTCGCCCACTCCAGACGCTTCATCTCAAGGCGACGACCCCCGCCGTAGCGCAGAAGCTCGCGGCGCTTGCCCAGCCTCTCGGAGCCGACCGCCTTGCATTCAACATCTACGTTGCTGGGGAGAGTAAGGACGGCGGGGGGCGATTCTCGTTCAGCGCGGACGGCGTCCGATTGAACCATCCGGCTAAGCCGCTCGCTCTCGCGCAAACACTGTACAACGCGGCGCAGGCGCCCTCCTTCGAGGCGGAGCTCCACCTCGCATTCGAGGGGGAGGGGCGTACCGGCCTCGACTCTGCCCTCCACGCGCTCTCAGAGGCCGCCACGGACGTCCAACCCCAAGCGCGATTCGGCGCCCCGGCAGAGGTCAACGCATGAGCACGACGACGAAGCCACGTACGACAGCAGAGCGCGCCGCCCTCCGACAGGCCCCCTTCGCCCTTCGTGTCGTCCGCCGCCACGACGGCGACGCGGCTATCATCTACCGCCGGACGCTGGGTGCTGGCGGGAACGAACGGTTCAGTCGCCTCGCCTCGCTCGGCCCACTCGCATACTCCGCTGGGCTCCCGCTCCTGAGGGACGCTGCGCGCTCATCTTCCGCTCAAGGTGCCCGGGCGGTCGCGGAAGGCCTGCTCCAAGTTGGCCCGTTCTACCCGCTCGACGCCGATTGGGGGGCTCGCGTGGCCTGCTACGCGCTCGTAGCGAACGGCCTCCGTGACGCCGACCGCCTCCACCGCGCGGCCGGGCACCTCCGCCGAGGTGATGCTGTCGAGGCCGCATGGTGGCTCGGTTTGCTTCAGAAGGCGCCCTCGCCCCGTCCTCTCCGTGCCCTCCGCATCCTCGTCGAAGCCGTCCGATGAACGACTCTTCAGGCCACACTCCTATTGATCGTCCCCGAGTGCTCATTGAGGAGTGGTTGCCCGCTGCCGCCATTGGCGTCGAGTGCATGAGAGAGAGGAGCACAGGGAATCAGCCGCCGGACAAGCGGCTTCACGTCTGGTTTGCTCGCCGTCCCCTCGTCGCCGCGCGTGCAGCTGTGCTTGGCTCGCTCCTCCCGGCTGACTTCCCCCGCGATCAGTTCGAACGGCTGCTGGGGTTCGGACGGCCCGGTCATGACCTGGTCGCGATCCGTCAGTTCATGGATACCGGCTACCGTGTGCCGGGCGGCTTCGGTACAGACCGGGCGTTCTCACGTAGGGTGCTTCCGGCCGATCTCGACGCGGCGCACCGAGCGGCGGGAGAGCTGTGGGGAGGTGACCCAGCGGTGATGGACACAATGGCCGGAGGGGGCTCCATCCCGCTCGAAGCAGCCCGGCTCGGATTCACGACCTACGCGAACGAGCTCAACCCCGTTGCCTGCATAGTTCTGGAGGCGACAACCGAGTTCCCTTTTCGCTTCGGTGAGGAGCTCGGCGCTAAGGCCCGGCGGTGGGGGGCGAAGTGGGAAGCCCGAGTCACGGAGCGCCTCGAGCACTTCTTCCCGGCTCCGACCTTCGCGAAGGTCCACGCCTACATTTACGCTCGCACGGTTCCCTGCCCCGACACGGGGCATCCGGCCCCTCTTGTGCCGGACTGGCACCTTCATAACCCGAAGGCGGGTCAGAAGATCGTCGCGGAGCCTTTCGTGGACCCCGTGCGCGGTACGTGGTCCGTCCGGGTACGTCAACTCGGGACGGGGGCTGGCCAGTTGAGTTCGCCGCCGAGGCCGACGTATGCGGGCGGGAAGGGGATTTCGCTGTTCTCCCCGAAGACCCAGATTCCGGCAGAGTACATCAAGGCGAAGGCTCAGGCAGGCGAGATGGGGAGCGTTCTCTACGCGGTCGCCGTAAAGTCACCACAGGGGCTTCGCTTCGACCTGCCGACCGACGAGGACCGAGATGCAATCGCTGCTGGTCAGGTTGAACTCTCCCGGCTCCTCCCCTCGTGGGAAGCATCTGGGGTGATTCCTACGGAGCGCATCCCGAACGGGATTCAGCCCGGCAACCGTCTCGTCGCCGGAGGCATCACGCACTGGTCCGGCATGTTCTCGCCTCGCCAGCTTCTCACTGCTGGCGTTCTGGTCGAAGAGCTGCGCGCATTACGACCGGCCATCATCGCAGCCGAAGGGGAGACCACGGGAGAGGCGGTCGTGACGCTCTTGGCTGCTGCCATCGACAAGCTCACGAACCACAACAGCCTGCTTGCTCGGTTCGAGAGCACGCGCGGTGGGATTAAGGGGGTCTTCAGCCAGCATGGGTTTGCATTCAAGCCGACTTTCGCAGAGATGGCTCCGGTATGTGCTGGCAGCGGCCTTGAATGGGCGGTTGACAGTGTGGTGGAGGCATACGAGCAGGTGGCGAAGCTCCCGAAGCGGGAGAACGCGCAACCACCAACGCTCAGCCAAGGCTCAGCGACCAACCTGCCGGAGATCGTTGACGGTAGCATCACCGCCGTCGTCGTGGACCCACCGTATGGGGATAACGTCCAGTACGCGGAGCTTGCGAACTTCTTCTATGTATGGCTGAAGAGGACGCAGGGGCACCGGCGTCCGGAGTGGTTCTCGTCCTACCTCATTGACCACGAACAAGAGGCCGTCGTCAACGTTGCCCGTCACCGCAACGAGCAACAAAAGGTCACTACCGCGAAGGCAGAGGCGCATGCGTTCTACCAAGCTCTCATGACCGACGCCTTCCGCGAAGCGTACCGCATCCTCCGTGATGACGGCGTGCTTACGGTCATGTTTACGCACAAGCAACAGTCAGCGTGGGAGGCCCTTTTCAGGTCGCTCATCGCTGCTGGCTTCACGATCAACGCCACCTGGCCTGTGAAGACCGAGAGCGAGCATTCGCTCCATCAGGCGAAGCAGAACGCGGCCCAGAGCACTGTAATCCTCATCGCACGGAAGCGCCCCGTAGGTACCGGCGTTGGATACTTCGACAGTGCGCTCCGCGACGAGATCCAGCAGAAGGCGCTCGCTGCCGCCGAACGGTTGGAGCGCGAGGGGCTCAACGCTGTGGACCAGCTAGTCGGCTCTTTCGGACCTGCCATCGAGGTGTTTAGCCGGTACGACGAGGTTCGCACGGACACCGGGGAGATCGTCGGCGTTGGGGCCGCAATCGACGAGGCGTCGGACGCCGTGAGTGCGTGGCGTGTCGAGCGGCTGGCAGCGCGCGGGCTCGCTGGGGTGGAGCCCGAGGGGAGGTTCTATCTCCTCTGCTGGGATGTGCTCGGGGCAGCGCAGTTCCGGTTCAACGAGGCGAAACTACTCGGCCACGCGGTTGGGATGGACGTCGAGCAACTCGTCGCTGCCGGCCTCGTCTCGAAGGACGGCGACAAGATCACCGTGCTCCCAGCTCGCGACCGCCGCCGCGAGCGGCCGCTTGAGCAGGCGGAACTCATCCAGACGCTGTTCGGAGGTGTACCCGTAAGCGTGCGTCGCCGGAAGGTGGACGTACTTAAGGTCCACCCCAACGATCCGGGCTTCCGTACAGCCCTCGACGGTGCCCACGCCCTCGTGCTCCGTTACCTCGAAGCGGGCGGGGGCTCAGCCGGGATCGGCAATGCTCGTGCCCTAGCGCTCCAGCAGGGCTGGGGGAAGGAGTCCCCCGTTGCCCGCCTCATAGAGGCCCTCGTGCGCGCCGCTCCTGCTGCCGTCCGTCACGAGAAGGGGAAGACATCGGCCGCCGTCCTCTACCCGGAGTTCCGGGCCTGGCACGCCCTCCTGTTCCCC
>Ga0193752_1001838_pt1 | contig 17014 bp, 14 predicted proteins | sample H1c1metaG_FD_144924 | JGI IMG/M metagenome (GOLD analysis project Ga0193752, IMG submission 144924) | Soil microbial communities from a riparian zone of the East river system, Colorado, United States - H1c1 | ecosystem: Environmental > Terrestrial > Soil > Riparian zone | place: USA: East River... | reverse complement strand
GTTATCGAAGCAGATGAAAAAAGCCGGGATATTACCAGCCGATTTTGTGATCAAGTGTTCAGTACAAATGATGGCATCGAATCCCGTTTCCATTCGGATCATGCAGGATCTTGGCGCAGACACATTCAACATTCCGACTGCGTTGACGCTGCCAAAGCTCGCTGCGATCCGTCAGGCTGTAGATATCCCATTAGATATTTATGTAGAAGTACCTGATAATTTTGGCGGCTTTATCCGTTTTTATGAAATTCCCGAATTTATACGGATTCTGTCGCCAGTGTATATCAAATTTGGATTACGCAATCATGCCGATGTTTATCCCTCAGGCAAACAATGGGAGTCGACCAATATTTCTCTCTGTAAAGAAAGAGTACATCGGGCGCTGATTGGATGGGAAATGATCCGGCGTTATTGTCCTCATGCCAAAACGTCCACCCTTGGCGCTGAAGGCTTGGGCGTGCCGGTTACGGACTTCAGTGACCTAAACTAACAATTGCAGTATGAATGTTGAACATCTTGAAGTAGAGCATTATTCGATTCCCGCGACATTGTTTGCAAAAGGTGATGTAACAGATACAACACACCAAATTCCTTCTCTCGAGTTAATTGTTGTCCGCCTGCATACGAGCCTGGGCCTCGAAGGCATCGGTTATACGTACACCACCGGGCATAATGCTTTATCGGTAAAACAGATGATACGGGAAGAAATTGTCCCTGTATATATAAATCAACCTCTGAGGCAATATGATTATTTGTGGAATAAGGCTTGGTGGAATACACACTGGGCAGGAAGAGGGGGTGTTTCTACTCTGGCAATTGCCGCCCTCGATATTGCTGTTTGGGATGCGTTAGCTAAAGGAGCCAGCCTGCCTCTTTACAAATTTATCGGGGAACATCGCAACAGTATCCAGGCATATGGCAGCGGCGTCAATTTAGCCTATTCAGAAGCCGCTCTTCTGGAAGAAACCCGGGAGCATTTAAGCAACGGGTTCCTGGGTGTCAAGATAAAAGTAGGTAAGCCCGAGGTGGAGGAAGATGTGGAACGTTTGCAGGCAGTAAGAAAGCTGATTGGTAGCAGGGCAAAAATAATGATAGATGCAAACATGGGATGGAATTTAAGCGAGGCGATCATTCGAACACGAGCATTTTCTGATATTAAACTGACATGGATCGAAGAGCCGTTTATACCTGAAGACATCGAGTCGCATGTTTCACTCGGAAAAATGGCCGGTGTGCCCATTGCCGCAGGAGAAAATCTATATACCAGGTATCAGTTCAACGATTACTTTTCCAAACATGCTATTCAGGTGGTACAGGCAGATGTAATCAGATGCGGTGGCATAACCGAATGGCTTAAAATTGCGCGTCTTGCGGAAATTTATAATCTGCCTATGGCTCCTCATTTTGTGGTAGACCTTCACGTAAGCTTATTGTGTACGATACCCAATGCCTATATAGCAGAATATCTCCCCTGGCTACATCCTGTGCAGATTAATCCTGTCCGTACGAATAACGGCATTCTGCGACCGAAAGAACTGCCAGGGCATGGAATCGAATTCGACTGGCCACTGCTAAAACCGATGCAGGTTGTTTAATATGATCGAAAATGTTTACAATGATTGCAGGAAAAAAAATAAAGATTGGTATTATCGGATGCGGATCTGTGTCTGAGCTCCATGTTCAGGGAATATTAGCCTGCGAAAATGCAGAACTGACCTGTATATGCGACACGGACCCGGTGTTGTTGAGAAAAAGAGAAATTGAATGGAATGTAAAAAGTTTCGATAGCCCTGAAGCACTTCTCGCATCAGATATTGACGCTGTTTTCATTTTGACGAATGTAGATTCTCATTTCACGTTGACAATGGCCGCTCTGAATGCCGGCAAACATGTTCTCGTGGAAAAACCAGTCGCCAACACGTTAGAAGAAATCGAAGGGATGATCAAACTGGCCAACGCCAATGGGTTGCACTGCATGCCGGCCCACAACTACATATACTCGGATGAAATGATCCGACTCAGAAAAAATGTCAACAGTGGCGATTTTGGCCGGATCGGTGTTGCCTGGATCCTCTACCACATTCATCATGATGAAAAACTATGTACCCGTTACCCTGGTATTATCAGGCAGATCGGAACCCATCTATTGTATGTCGACCGTTTCTTATTTGGTGACGGGGTACCTGCCGCCGCCATTACCAGCAGGATAATGCACCCCCACTTAAGCAAGGATGAACAATGCCTGATTGTTATGAAAAGAAGCGACCAATCACTAAGTAACTTATTCGCCAGTTTTGTGGTTAGTGATAACTCCTCCAATCCATGGACGTTTACTGTTAAAGTACTCGGCATGAAAGGCAGTGCCCAAATTTCCTGGCAGGATTGCGTCTTTGATCGCCAAATCGGAACCTTGTCACGATCGTATGACAGATATGAAGCGACATATGAGTTTGAAATCGATTATTTCATCACCCAGTGCATACTTAACAATAAACCGCCTTTGTCCACACTGGAAGATGCAAGAATAGTCCTGGAAACGATGATTCAGGCTGAGCGGCTTTCTGCAACAGATCACTCTCCACATCATGAAAATTGATTCTCACCAGCATTTCTGGTCTGTTAAGAGGCCAAATGATTATGGCTTTTTAGTCCCGGACGCTGGCGTATTGTACCGTGATTATTTACCGGAGAATCTCCAGTCCCATCTTATTGCAGCTGGCGTTAGCTACACCGTCCTGGTACAGGCGGCCGAATCCCTTGAAGAAACGGATTACCTATTGGACATTGCTGCGAAGACAAATTTTGTTGGAGGAGTAGTAGGATGGATAAACTTTGACCAAAACTGCGGTGCTTTTGAAAAACAATTGCAGAAATTTCTCAGAAACCCAAAATTCATCGGTATCCGCCCGATGCTGCAACAACTGCCAGATGACGACTTCATACTAAAGAAACAGGTAATAGAGAATGTAAAAGTGATTGCCTCCATCGATTTCCCTTTTGATATTTTAGTCTACCCGAGGCATCTGCCGCATATTTACGAAATGCTGCAAAGGGTGCCAAACCTGCATGCGGTGATAGACCATTTGGCGAAGCCTCAGATTCGGAGCCAACAAATAGACGAGTGGCTGAACTGGATGAATAAGATCAGCATGAATACAAATGTTTATTGTAAACTGTCAGGAATAGTAACCGAAGCCGATCATCAACTCTGGCAGGTTGAACATTTCATTCCCTATGTCGAGGCTGTAATTAACTGCTTCGGCGCTGAACGGTCCATGTTCGGTAGCGACTGGCCCGTTTGCCTCCAGGCTGCAAGTTATGAACAGGTGGTGACGTTGCTTGAAGCCGCACTGGAAAAAATACACATGATCAATAAAGAAAAACTGGAACACATTTTCGGAACTAATGCCGCATCATTTTATCGCTTAAAGGTTTAAAACATTTGATTTTTTATGCTCCAGATCCAAAAACATACAAAATAAATTTATTTTTTAAATTGCCTGAGCTTATCAGGATTTGTCTGCACATAAATATTTCGGATGCGTTCTCCGTCGTGTTCAATGGAAACGAGTCCGACCGGCGAGGATCCAGAATATGAAATGATAGAAGGTATTTCGTTGACAACAATGATTTCCCACCTGAAACCTGGAAGCTGAGATAATTTGGGAACGGTCTTCATAATCATTTTACCTACATTCTCTCTTCCATATACAGGCTTTAGCGCTGCTGTCAAACGCTGGCCATTGACAGATATCGATGTTCCGCCGCCATCTCCCAAAAAGGTGATGTCTTCTTTTAGCAGCTCAATAAGATCTTCGAGCTTGCCATCTGAAACAGCGCGAAGGAAATTATTCAGCATTTTTTCATGAACCTTTATGTCCACTTCGAACCGCCGGGTGTCTTTGCCTAGGCTTTCTTTTGCACGTCTGAAAATCTGCCGGCAATTATCTTCCGTTTGCTCAAATATCGGGGCAAGCTCGGAATAATCGTAGGCAAATATTTCCTTTAACAAGAATATGGCTCTTTCACGCGGTGTCAGCTTTTCCAACAAAACTAAAATACCAAACGAGAGGGCATGGTAGGATTCTATCTTCGCATGTGATTTATCCAAATCATAATTTAACAGCGGCTCCGGCAGCCATACGCCGATGTATTTTTCACGCTTGAAACGGGCGCTATTCAGATAATTGATACATTTATTTGTAACGATCTTTGCCAGGTAGGCCTTTATACTTCTCACTTCATCACTCTCTTCTTCCAGCCATTTCAGATAAGTATCCTGAACAATGTCTTCCGCATCCTTTACACTACCCAGCATGTTATAGGCTATGGAAAATAAAAGATTCCTGTATTCAAAAAATGCTTCCGTTTTATGGTCCACGCTTCACCGCTTTATACTATGCACTATTGATTCCGTACCACGAGACAAAGTACCGTGTTTATTTGTGACACCGGTCGGCATATTTAATTAACATGCTGCGACGGCGCTCTGTTGCCGACTTGTAACTTGTGGTAATACACATACGAAACGAATAAAACTCCTAAAAAGAATATAGGATCCACAATGTGCCAGATGCCATCGCCAACGGAGGAATGGGCAATGATGGCCGATAATATGGTGATACCAAAGCCAAAATAGGCGAACTCCTTTATCCTGGCCGGGATATTGGACAATAATAAAACCAACACTCCCAGTATTTTTGCAGTGGTAAGTTCCACCTTGAAATAATTTGGCAATCCCAGATGAGTAAAAGCCCCTTCCGGGTATATACTATGGTCGAAGAAAGTAAAGCTGATAATACTAAAGACCATTACCGTACACACAATCCCGGTGGTAGTCCAATAAATTATTTTTGTTTTCTTCATTTTTTCAGGCTTTAGCGACTAGGTGTTAATACTATTTAAGAACATCCTGCTATTCTTTTATTGATACATGAGACATTCGAGGCGCCGTTTCTGTGACATGATTATAGACAAAAAACCTATTTCCTGAACCTACGTACATTCGTGGAAATATTTTTCTGTTCGAATAGGAAGATCAATTAGATCAGATCGAAAAACAGTCCTTAATTTAGGCTGCTAGTTCAGCTACGGGGCGTAACTTCCTTTAATATAGGTCTGGTTGAAAACTATATTTATGATCATTCAGCTGTCAAGAAGTTGTAAGAATTAAGGCCCGCCAAAAATGGATCTGTCTATGTCTATTTCCGTAACGCCGACAAATTAGGCAGAAACGCTGTAAGCAGGCCAATCAACGGGAGAAAGGAGCAAACACCGAACATGTATTGAACGCTTGTGTGGTCGGCGAGGACTCCCAGAAGCGCCGATCCTACGCCGCCCATACCAAACGCAAACCCAAAAAATAAGCCGGATACCATTCCAATTTTCCCAGGAATCAATTCCTGGGCATAAACAAGAATGGCGGAAAACGCGGAAGCCAGAACAAAGCCGATCACGATGCTGAGCAGCGTTACATAAAGCATCGGAACGTGTGGCAGCAGCAACGTAAAAGGGGCAGCTCCAAGTATTGAAAACCAAATGACATACTTATAGCCAAACTTATCTCCCAGCGATCCTCCAATCAAGGTGCCGGCGGCAACCGCTGCAAGGAAGATAAACAGATGCACTTGCGCCGTCTGCACCGACACATGAAACTTGTCGATGAGGTAAAACGTATAGTAGCTCGACATACAAGCCAGGTAAAAGAATTTAGAGAAAATGAGCACAAGTAAAATCACAACAGCCATAGTTATCCTCCCACGAGATAATCGGGTATGATGAACATCCGCCCCTGCTTTCTTCGGACGAATCAAATGCTTGTTATTCGTATACCAATTGCCTATGGTATATAACACAAAAATTGCGAGGAGAGCTAATAAGGAAAACCAGAGTATGTGCACCTGCCCATGCGGAACAATAATAAGCGCCGCAAGCAATGGCCCGATGGCACTACCTGTGTTGCCACCAACCTGAAATATGGATTGCGCGAGTCCCCGCTTGCCACCCGAAGCCATGTAGGCAACCTTTGAAGCTTCCGGATGGAAAATAGAAGAGCCCACACCCACAAGAGCAACAGACATTAACAAGGTATAATAATGCTCTGAAAGAGCGAGGACGATCAACCCGGCAAGCGTCACCGCCATTCCGGTAGCAAGCGAAAAAGGTTGCGGTCGCTTGTCGGTATAGAAGCCGACAAACGGTTGCAGCAATGAAGCGGCCAGCTGAAAGGTGAGCGTGATAATGCCGATCTGGGTAAAGGTCAGGTGGTAACTTTCCTTTACCATTGGGTAAATCGACGGAATAAGCGATTGTATGGTGTCGTTTAGCAAATGCGAAAAACTGATCGAGAGTAAAATTGGATAAACCGTCATCCTCGCGACGGGTACGGATGTAACATCATTAGACATGAACCAAAAAATTTTTGCAAAAATAACGCTCTTGCAGGTTTTAGAGCTAAAATTCCACAGCGGAAGCTTAACAACAAACTTTTATAAGGCAACGGGAATTATTTGTAAATTACTGATGTATCGATAATTTAGCCCTCGAACCCCCGACAAGTATATGCTCAATATAGCCGAAGCCATGATGGCTGATCCTCTTTACTTTAAGACACTAACTGTAAAAGACTCTCTGCTTGTAAACTATAACTGCCCGCAAATAGAAAAGTGGGCAGACCTTTACACGAATTTTAACCATATCATTTACACAATCAGTGGTGAAAGAAGAATCGCAAGGCCTGAAAAAAGCGTTGATGTAAAAAAAGGGTCATTGATCTTTTTAAGAAAAAGTGCATTTCAACAAGGGAAGTTTTATGATGAAGATTGGCAAGTGATCGTATTTGCAGTCCATGACAACTATTTCCAAAGCATCATAAAGGAATTTAGATCTCATTTTAGGCTGCAGGGCAGCATAGGATATTCAAAGAAAGATGTCCTTTTTGAAATCGAAACAAACGACACGATTGACGCATATTTTTATGGCTTGCTGCCGTATTTTACTCAGCAACCACCCCCGAATGAAACACTGTTAGAACTTAAATTGCGTGAACTTATTTTCAATATTCTATTTAATGAGGAAAATATTGGGCTATTATCTTTTTTGAATAATCTGATTGATGATCGGAAGTCCTCCTTCATAGATACCATGGAATCGAACTTCATGTTCAATCTTTCGCTTATTGAATTTGCCAAGCTTACCCACCATAGCCTGACCAGTTTTAAAAAAGAATTTGCTGAAATATTTTCGACCAGCCCCGGAAAGTGGTTTATACAAAAAAGATTAGATCTCGCATGCAAATTTTTAACTACTTCTGAAAAACCTGTCAGAGAAATTGCTTCAGACAGCGGTTTTGAAAGTGTAACACATTTCAATCGTGTATTCAAAGAAAGGCACCGCATGAGCCCTTTGAAATACAGAGATCAGCCAGTATCCTGATAGTGTAGATTTATTTCGCCCTCCCAGATAATTTTTGAGTCTTTATAGATAATGCTCCACACTGCATGTGGATCTATCTTTAGTCTGAAGATAATTTTCGCGTTAGTCACCCCAAAACCTTTCTTTATGCTTTCAAGCCTTATATGTAAAATATTATTTATTGCGGGAATTTCGGGAACCACTCTAACCTGCACTAAAAACCACACATCAGACACACAAAGGCTTGCTGATGCTTATTCTTCCGAAGTGGTTGTTAAATGGCTTGATATGCAGCTCAATATGCTAAGGGTGCCACTTGCTGAAGGTGTTGGTTCACAGGCAGCGGAAAGAGCCCAGGCATATTGCGGCATTGCATTATATGAGTCTATCCTGGCCGGAATGCCTGCTCGCAAATCGCTCCATGGCCAATTAACAGATTTTCCCGCAATGCCAGTTATTGAAGCGGGAAAGAAATATCACTGGGGGGCAGTAGCAAACGCTGCATTAGCGGAGATGAACAGAAAATTATTTCCCAAAGCCTCTGCAACAAGCAAAAGCGGTATGGATAGTCTGGAAAAGGCGTTGCTTCTTAACTATAGCGTTGATGCAGATGCCGAGACTTTACAGAGATCCACTGCATTCGGAAAAGAAGTGTCATCCCAAGTATATGCGTGGGCGGCAACGGATGGTTCAGCAAATACTAATCCTCCTCATGTCGCTTCGGGCAAACCGGGGACCTGGGTAAGTACGCCACCTAATTTTCCAGGGCCAGTTCATCCCTACGCAAATCAGCGAAGGCTGTTGGCCCCTGGCTCAGCCGCGGGCACAACATTGGATCCTCCGCCACCATACTCCGATATTCCCGCCTCACCCTTTTATAATATGGTAAAAGACGTATACGATAAATCGCAAGCGCTCACACCTGAACAAAAGGCTATGGCTATTTATCACAGGGATGTTCCCGGTTATCCTGGCGGAGGTCAATTTGTGGCGGTGTTGTCGCAGGTGTTGAACAAGGCAAAACCCAAGCTGGATGTGGCCGCCGCGGCATATGCCAAATGCGGAATAGCTCAAAGCGACGCAACAACGATTTGTTTTACTTTTAAATATTCCTTCAACATAGTAAGACCCATTACCTACATTCGAAAGGAACTGGGGCATCCGAGCTGGAATGCATTATTCAATACGCCGGGCCATCCTGAGTTCCCTGCTGCACATGCAGTAGTAAGTTCCGCAATAGCTGAAGTGCTTTCAAATGTATTTGGAGAGAATTTCAAATTCACTTTAAGTTCTTATGACTACCTGGGTTTACCAGCAAGAAATTATAATTCCTTCGAAGAAATGTCTAAAGAAATGGCCGACAGCCGCGTGTACGGAGGCATACATTACCAGGCATCGTGCGATAAGGGAAGAATGCTTGGAGAAAAAGTCAGTAAGAATATTATAAGCACGGTTAAATTTTAATGTATTAGTTGTGTCACTAGCTTCCCTAAACCCCAATCATCATGTCAAAATCAATTTACTTCGTCGTTTGTTTCGCGATGACGCTGATGGCTCAATCGCTGAATGCTCAGAAATCCACTCTCGCATTGCAATGGAAAGGAGCTGTAATAAAAGGCAAAAAAGGCATTTCCTTAGGTTACTTCAACGATCTTAACACCAGGGCGGTCAGGCATGTCGAAAAGACTTACAACCCCGATAGAGAGTTTTGGGTAATCACAAATGCTGGCTATCGCGTAAAGTTTGAAAAGGATTCAATTGTTTACTGGATAGACTATTTTAAAAACGGCAGCTGGAGGAATACTGTTAAAAGTTATGACATCAGCCATGCTCCAAAAAAAATACTTTGGGCGATCAGACCCTTTCTCGACGATTATAATGTTACCTTGGTTACAGAATTAAAGTATGGCTCTACAGTTTCCTATTTCATCAATCTTGAAGGATTCAAAAAGTTTAAAACAATCCGGATAATGGATGGCGAAATGGAATTGCTGACCGAATACAAAAAGGCAATGTCAGGCACTCTACAGCTCGCGTTCGACCCCAACTAGCTTTAAATTTTCCACTACGGACTTTTGCCAACTTTAGCTTTTGTCGCCTATCGCATATTAATATGACATAACTCCATAACGACCAATTCCTGTGTCGCTGAAGACCGGATCGGAGAACAAAACACCTTCTCATTTCTTACACTCGTAGTGTAAATTTGAATTGTCTTGAGCAATCAGGAACGGTGTCCAATTAGCGGGTGTGAGACCCAGGACGAACGTGGGGTATCCTTTATTGTTATATTCTGCCAGGATTTCCGGAAGATTCCTGCTGGAATTATGGTAGACAATCTCCCATACAGGATGGAGGCTGTAGAGACTGGGCTTATTGGAATACTTGATGAGCCCGGGATAATTAGCGTTGGAAGGGTTCTCCTGCCGGTTTCCGTTTTGGTCGTAATAATATGATTTCACAGTAGTTTCATAAATTGGATAGCTATCGTCCGGGATGTACCAGCCATGCCGGGTGGTAATTTTGACGACTCTGCCAAAGCCATCTCGTTCCAGGTCGTTCACTTCGTAAGCACCCATTACATCAGGTATCGTGTCTCTCACGGGAAGCAAACTGTTTCCATTGTATCCATAATAGTGAAGCCCGCCGTAATATACAAAGTCGGAGGTGAGTGACTGAATGCGTTTCCTGGAATCATACGCAAAATTGAAGGTATACACAAAGTCATCCGCACTCAAGAGATCATAATTTGTGAAAGTGGTGGAGTTTGGATATCCCCAGGAATTGTAAGTCAGTTCGCAGAGGTAGGTCACATTTGCGGTCGGGTCCGTGATGGCGTTCCGGATCTCGGTCAACTTGCAGGTCGCAGGTTTACCGTGCAGGATGTCGGAGTAATGGTCCTGGATCTTCTTGCAACCCGAGCCGCAGATAACGGCAATAGCCAAAAGGCAATAATTAAGTTTCATGGTTAAAATGTTAATGGTTAACGGTATTGTATAAGTGCGATGTAAAACTGTCGCAAAAGTGGAGGATGAAAAATAGCGAGATCGGGTGACTTAATCCGTTGCTAGGTTTAGTCCGTCGGGTAGGATGGACGGAAAGTGAAAAAATTCACCCGATTAGGGGATAGTCAAAATACGCATATGAAAAACCTCAACGTTAACTTGCAGTACAGGATCGTGCTGTTACTATTAGGCTTGTTGGCCGCCTCCTGGATAATGTTGTGATACTAATTTGTCATTGGGTTGCCCTTTATCGTTAGGACCACGACAAATCCCCGAAGATGATCTGAAATCCGACAAATTGTTGATAGTCTGCCATCTCCGGATCCCCACGAAACTTCTTTTCATACCCTGGGCATCGTCACTTCTACATATTGTAAACCCCTAATTATGAGCTACAATTTGAGGCTGCTCGCCATTTCTACGGTTGCTGTACTATTTGCGTCCTGTGTAAAGTCTGTTGTTGATGCGCCCATTGTCGCGACTGTCGCCTCCAATGCAGGAGATCCGGGTGGTGGCACAACTCCGGTGACCACATATCCGATTCAGTACAAGTCTACGGTTTATATCAGCCAGGCACGATTCGGCATGGCTGCAGCGGGTGCGGGAGACAAGATCCTGTTCGCTGGTGGCGTCGCCGACAGTTTTGATGTGAACAGTATGATTAGCTTTTATTACGTCTCCACCGTTGATATATTCAATACTACTACTTTACAAAGAACGACCGCACAACTAAGCATCCCCCGGTGCTGGCCTGCCGCAGTGAGCCTGGGCAAGAAGATATATTTTGCAGGCGGGTTTGGGAATGGAGGCCTCAGCAACCGCGTTGATATTTATGATGTGTCGAGCAATGTCTGGACAACGGCTTCACTCAGCGCCCCTAGGGCAAAGATCGTAGCCGCTGCTATCGGACACTACGTCGTTTTTGCGGGTGGGTATGATGGAGTTTCTCCTGCGCCGTACAATTATTCTTCGCCCATTATCGATATTTACAACACACTCACGAATACCTGGAGCACCGGCTCGTTTGTAAGTCGTAAAGATCCGGCCGCAGGGGCCGCAGGTTCATCCATTGCGATTGCAGGATATAAGGCGGATGGAACAACGTCGGCCCGCATCTTCAATACCAGTACGAATTCCTGGTCCACACAGCAACTTAGTGATCACGCAAGCACCTCCGGGCATGCAATGGCAGTAGCCGGCGCAGGAAATAAAATCATCTTTGGATATGGCGGAACGAATGTAGCACCATATCCGGTCATCGATATCCTGAATTTGACAAATAATTCCTTGTCCCAAAGAAGAAGTTCCAAAGCACGGACAAATACCGCTAACCTCGGTCTGGGAAATTACATCTTCATTGCCGGAGGCCAAGGGCCAATTGGCGGGGCTTATGACGACATTGAGGTCTTCAACGTGGTAAATAATAAATGGTATAACAAAAATTTACAAACGGGTCTCTATTATCCTGTCGGAGCGGGTGCCGGCACGACCCTGATGTTCATCGAGAATGATGGCCTCAATGCAGGAACCGGCGAGCGCCCCGTTCAGGTGTTTCGCGTTACCGGTGAGCCACCAGGCATTGCACCGTGACATTACATGCTGAAGTTAGCATCACCCTTAAAAAGAACCATGCATAATATACTTTCCGGTGTTCGCGTAAAACGAAGAATATATGCTGAAGTTGATACGGTTGGTATCTATCCGTCTTTCAAGTCGGAGGATAGGACTCCCGCCCTTGACCTGGAGCAACTCGCTTATCTTTTTATCGGCAGCCACGGACCATATTTTTTGTTCGCCTTTGGTTACGGCGATCTGATAATTCTTGCGAAGAATATCATAGAGCGACCTGTTCTCTAATTTTCTTGAACAGAACCGGGGCATGTTTATATTCGGAATGTATAATGTCTCGTAAAACACCACGGTGTCTTCAATGATCCGCTTTCTTTCTATCTTAATTGCACCGGATTCAATTTCATCAGTAGTGGGAGTAAACATCATTTCTTTTGGCCAGGGTTCTATCTGAGGACCCGAAAGGATCTTGGTTTTCCAACGCAAGAGGTCATTATTGGAATTGCTCAACATGCCCTCGATAGACAACAAACCCAAACCTTTGGGCAGTTGCTGTACAATACTACCTTTTCCCTGTCTTTTCTTGATGTATCCTTCATTGACCAGCAGCGCGAGCGCCTGTCGTACCGTAGGTTGGGTGAGTGCATACGTTCTGCGCAATTCGCTTTCCGAAGGTAAAATATCTCCCGCCCTGTATAATTCACCGGTGATATGCTTTCTAAGCGTTTCGTAGAGAATCTTATACTGGGGTATCGATCCCCTTTTCTTACTCATTTTGGTTCATTGGTATTAAGTCCACCGATTCCTCAACAATGTATCAAAAATAACCAAGGCCGGCCGGGTTCATATCCATCTCGATACGATTATTCCCGTCAACCCGGCCACGTAGAATGCCAGCATAAGCGCCAATAATCTATTTGTTCCGGCAGGAGCGCCGCGAAATTCCTTCCATACGAGTATGCCCCACAGCACGGCGATAATCGTGGCCCCCTGGCCCAGCCCATATGAAATGGCAAATCCTGCTTTTTCGGAAGCCAGGATGCTTGCTGTTAAACCAACGCACCAGACTGCACCGCCCAGGATACCTGTAAGATGAGTTTTGGCATTGCCTCCGAAATAGGCTCTTGCGGGAACAGGTGTTCCACTGATTGGCCATCGCATGACTACAGCGTTAAATAGAAAATTACTCAGAAACAAGCCAAGTGAAAAAAAGAAAATTGCCGAATAAGGCGACAGCTTTCCCAGCTCGGGTCGACTAAAATCTGTTGCCATTGATCCCGCTATGAACCGGAAAAAAAAACTCATCAGTATCCCTGCTATTATTGCCAGGCCTATTCCCTTTGCCGGCGTCTTTTCATTTTTCGAACTGATTTTCCGATAAGCGAATGCACTGGCTACAGTAGCTGCAATAATAAAAGCGACTCCAATAAAAAGATATAGAGGATTACCCAGCGGGTATGAAAGATAATTGATGATCACTCCGAGTACCAGCGCGATGCCAACTCCAATGGTGATCGCTATCGACATGCCCGCGACAGCTATCGCAGCAACAAGTAATATATTAGACAGATTAAAAACGACCCCACCCAACATCGCCGAAATCACATTGCTGCTCTCCGCCTGAGAAATATCATTTATAAAACTCCTGCCTTCGGTGCCGCTACTCCCGAGTGTAAACCCGATGATCAGTGAAAATAAAAGAACTCCCCATGCATAGTCCCAGTAAAACAACTCGAAGCGCCAGGTCTTTTCTGCGAGTTTTTGCGTGTTGGCCCAGGAGCCCCAGGCCAGCATTGCAAGAAAACAAAATGCAACTGCGAAGGGATAAGTTTGAATTACAAACACGGTAAATGTTTAAATGTATTAAGCCAGGTCTTTTACGCACCTGAAACCAATCGTCGAGCACCTGTCCACACCGGGATACAACAATAAAAACTTGGTAGCCACCGCAGAAGGCTGTGGCCCGCCCGCAGTGTACCACATGGATCCTGTTGCATGAAAATAAGAGCCACCCTTTAGAATGCAAAACCGGTTGTATTTATCGGCATACTCGCTTTCAGTCATCTCCCAGGTATTGCCGCACATGTCCAGGCAACCCAAAGGGGATTTTCCTAATGGAAAAGCATCAACAGCAGTAGTGTCATTCCCCTTGTTAAAGCAATTGTCTTTTAATTCCTTTCCCCATGGATAAGTAAGTTGGTCATAGCCCTGGGCCGCGAATTGCCATTCGGTTTCTCTTGGTAACCTTTTTCCTGCCCAGAATGCATAGGCTCTTGCGTCATCAAGGTCTACATGAACGACCGGATGATTTTCCTTTCCGGAAGGTGGTTTTCCATCACGCCAGTGTTTCAAAAAATTATGCTTTTCCGCGGGGCGATATCCGGTTGCCTGGATAAAAGTGTAGTACTGCTTGTTAGTAACAGGCGTTACATCGATGACAAGATGCGGGATGTGTGCCGCCCGCTGAAATATTAATGGCTTTCCAAGCGGACCCACCCTCAATTCTGGATAGGATGTCAGGGTGCCACATTCTCTTGTCATGAATTCGTAAGTTTGGGCAATGGTCACCGGTTTAATTTCCACCATCTGACCCAAATCCATCGGTTTGTTCAATACCGTTGGCTTAACGGCTTTCAAATCCGGCGCCATCGCGGGAAAGCCCTGATCCATGTTGTATTCTTTCTTTATGTTGCTCATGATTGCCAGAAAACCAACAAGATCGTTTCCGAGGTCCTTTCTCTTTCCCGAAATAACACAACCTACCGAACGGGGATGAATGCTTCCTTTTAAGGCCATCGAACTATCATTTTTTTCGGGAACGAGCTCTCTGCCGGCAACCAGATCAAAGTAAACATACCCTTCGGAATGGTTTACTTTTAAAAGGTCGCCGGAAATCTCGCGTTCATGGCGATTGATCAGCGTCCAAAGCCGGACGCCTTTTGACTCCCAAAGACTGGCAAAGATCCCATCAATTTCGGTATTAACCAATGGCGTCCAGTTCTCGCTGATAAAGTGTTGATGATACCGACGCTGAATTGGTAACATGGTTCGCAATATGGATTTGTCGCGACCGCTCCAGGCGATCCATTGGCCAAAGACATTTTCCCAGATCATCATTCCGCTCCCATTCATCCAGGCCAGGTGTAGCTCTGAAGTGTGGTCGCGGTTCCACCTCATAATCTGATGTTGCATGTGCTTTCTTTCATACCACTTATTTCTCAGGATTCCCGGTACATATTTGTCTTCAAACCATTGCGCCCAGGAAAGATGATGTGTAGGCAGAATTTCCAATTCGGCTGCGAGTTCTCCTTCCAGTGCGATGCCTGGCTTTACTTTGTCCAATTTTTCCCGGAAATCTTCAGTTGCTTTTTTCATCGTATCCAGGAAAATGCCATCCGCTCCGATCGCATCAACGATCTCTATCAGTCCATCTATATCGGACTTCGGCTCTCTTCGCGTGCTCACATCCCAGGGATTGTAATTAATGAACACGCGGATTTTTTTTTCGCGAAATTCATCAACTACTTTTTTTACTCCTTCAAGGCCACCCGGCATATCGCGATAGAAATCGAACTGGTTTCGCTCGTCTATGCCGATTCGCGGGTATGCATGCCAGAGTACAACGCTGTCGTATCCGCCAAATTCTCTTGCGCCACGCTCAATGATTTTGTGTATTGTATATTTTGCGGATTTAGGATCATAGAACTCCAGGTCGTACATCATCAGAAAGCCGCAGGTGTAATTTTTATTTGCCCATTGAAAAGCAGGGTCCTGGTAACTTGCTCCTGTATAATTCAAATCCTTTCTTGCCAGCTCCCGCCATTGCTGTATTTCTTTTCTGAACTCGGGCCAGTTAGCCGCATCTTCAGGAGGTTCAATAACATTGCCATATGTTTTTGCGGGCGGAGTTGGGGATTGTTCGCGGATATCTCTGAGGATATTGATATCAATGAAGGGAAGGGTTCCCATCATGGAGATATTCTGTAAAAAATTCCTTCTTGTTGATCCCATTAGTGACGTGTTTTACCAGTTTGGATTTTGACTCAGATTCGGATTCAATTCAGTTTCCCGCTGCGGTATAGGCCAAAGATAATCACGGTCCTTATTAAATACTTTCTGAAAACCTGTCTGGGCAACCGTTTTCAATTCACCACCGGCGTCTACATAGGTCATCCCATATACAATTCCAGGTACGACCGTTTCGGCAATCCTCCAGCGGCGAATGTCAAAATACCTTAATCCCTCAAATGCCAATTCCACCAGGCGCTCATTTCTTACGATCTTGCGCATCTCATCCTGTGACAGGAGCCCTGTGATGGGAGGCATATTTACGTCCGGTCGCTGCCGTACCTGGTTGATCGCATCCAGCACGCTCTGATCCATTTGATTTTCCTCGATCTTTGCTTCAGCATACATCAGCAGCACATCTGCGTATCGGATCAGGATAAGATTGATACCGCCATTTCCCGGCTGCTCCATGTCTTCCTTATTCAGGTATTTTCTCACATTGAATCCGGTAGACGTTGCGTTTTCGGAATGGCCGATCGCATCGGCCGTGCCGCTACCCGGTTTTGAATCATAGATGGCATCATTTGGCAATACATCACCAAGGGTGAAGATCGTGTATGCCAGCCGTGGATCCCTGTCGGTATAAGGATCTTCAGGATCAAAACCACTGGCTGGGTCCGAAATGCTTTTACCATTAGTCATCTCGTACGCATCCACGGCCTGCTTAGTCGGAACAAAACTGTTGGCCTGGGGGAATATGCTGTTTGGGGTGGTTAGATAAAAGATACTATTGCTTTGCAGGTCCTTCACATACTGCCTGTCAAGTATAACTTCAGGGTTGCTCTCAGCTGCATAGCCGAAGAGCGTTTCATATGAGGGGTACAAACTATATACGTTAAGGTCAATCACCTGCTTTGCCGCGACTGCCGCATCGGCATAGCGTCCCGCATACAACATTGCCCTTGCCTTGAGTGCGAGGGCCGCGCCTTTCGTAATCCTTCCTTTTTCGTCTTGGGTCA
>Ga0193752_1001837_pt1 | contig 17018 bp, 8 predicted proteins | sample H1c1metaG_FD_144924 | JGI IMG/M metagenome (GOLD analysis project Ga0193752, IMG submission 144924) | Soil microbial communities from a riparian zone of the East river system, Colorado, United States - H1c1 | ecosystem: Environmental > Terrestrial > Soil > Riparian zone | place: USA: East River... | reverse complement strand
CCTCGCCCTCACCGCGGCTGCGCCGGCGGCGGCGCCGGCGGCGCCGGCGGCCACCTTCCTGGGTGCCTTCGCCTTCGCCATCGGCGGACGGTTCCTGGCCTTCGCCGCGCGCATCGGCAACGGTTTCGTGTTCCGCATCGCCTTCGGCATCGACACCCTCACGGGCGTGCGGGGCATCGTCGCGATCGCTTTCGTCGTAGCTGGCGCGGGCCAACTCCTGGGCCGGCCGGCGGTGATCCTCTCGGCGTGTGTGAAGCCGTTCGATCTCGCAATCGGCGGCGTGCATCTCCTCATCGGCTTCGATCAGCACGGCAAAGCCGTAGCGCTTTTCAATCTCCGACAGGGTGTGGCGCTTCTGGTTGAGCAGGTAGAGCGCCACGTTGGGCGGCACGCTGACGGCGATCTCGCTGGCGCGGTGGCGCACGCCTTCTTCCTCGATGTTGCGCAACGCATGAAGTGCCGCCGATTCGATCGAGCGGATGCGGCCGGTGCCGGCGCAATGCGGGCAGACCTCGGTCGAATGCTCGAGCAGGCTCGGCCGCAGCCGTTGGCGCGACAGCTCGAGCAGGCCGAAGGCGCTGATGCGGCCGATCTGGATGCGCGCCCGGTCGGTGCGCATCGAATCCTTCACCTTGTGCTCGACCTGACGCTGATGCCGCGACTCCTCCATGTCGATGAAGTCGACGACGATCAGGCCGGCGAGATCGCGCAGGCGGACCTGGCGGGCGATTTCCTCAGCCGCCTCGATATTGGTGCGTACCGCCGTCTCCTCGATATTCCGCTCCTTGGTCGAGCGGCCCGAGTTGACGTCGATGGCGACCAGCGCCTCGGTCGGGTTGATCACGATGTAGCCGCCGCTGCGCAATTGCACGACGGGCGAGTGCATGGCGTCGAACTGGTTTTCCACCTGGTAGCGGTGAAAGAGAGGGATGCCCTCGTGGTAGAGTTCGACCTTGTTGGCCTGATGCGGCACAAGCTGGCGCATGAATTCGCTGGCTGCCTTGAAGCCGGCCTCACCCTCGACCAGCACCTGGGCGATATCGGTGTCGTAGATATCGCGCAGCGAGCGCTTGATGAGATCGCCTTCTTCGTAGATCAGCGCCGGCGCGGTCGAGCGCATGGTCAGCTCGCGGATCGAATCCCACAGCCGCGACAGGTATTCGTAGTCGCGCTTGATGTCGATCTTGCTGCGCTCAAGTCCGGCAGTGCGCAGGATCACGCCCATGCCCTGCGGCACGTCGAGCTCCGCCAACATCTCCTTCATACGCTTACGGTCGGCCGGATTGGATATCTTGCGCGAGATGCCGCCGCCACGACCGGCGTTGGGCATCAGCACGCAGTAGCGGCCGGCCAGCGAGAGATAAGTGGTGAGAGCGGCCCCCTTGTTGCCGCGCTCTTCCTTGACGACTTGCACCAGCAGGATCTGCCGGCGCTTGATGACCTCCTGGATTTTATACTGGCGGACCGACGGATAGCGGCGGCGGCGCTCGCGTGCCTCGCGTTCTTCGCCGGAATCGTCTCCACCAAGCGTCTCGACCGAGACTTCGGGCTGCGGCGCTTCCGTCGAATCGGGCACTGCAACGCCGTCGACAGGCGGTTCGCTCGACGTCTCGATGCCGCCGACCTCGACGACCGAAACTTCGACGGCGGAAACTTCGTCCGCTGGAGAATCGGCGGCTGAAGTCTCGGGGGGCTGGGGCTCGGGTGAGGGGGCCGATATCGGCACGTCGGGCAGGGCGACCGGCGCTTCAGCGGCTTCGGTCAGGATCGGACCCGTGATCCGGTCGTGTTCGATCGTAGCCGTCTGGGCGTCGGGCCCTTCCGCGGGCGTTGACTCGGTCGGCTCGGGCGTCGGGTTGCTGTCGTTCGCTTCTTCGACAAGCGAAGTTTCGGACAAGGCGCCGGCTTCGGTGTGCTTCTGCGTTTCGCCCTCATCAGCGCGACCGGATTCGACAGCACTGTCGGGATGGTCTTCCACAGCCGGCTCGGCGTGCGAATCGGCGCGTGCCTCCTCGATGTCGGTTCGATCGACGCGGCTGTTCCGGCGTGGTTCGGGATAATCGTCGGCATCGGCGCGCATGCGCTGCTGCTCGGCGATCAGTCGCTCGCGGTCGGCAACCGGTATCTGGTAATAGTCCGGATGGATTTCCGAGAAGGCGAGGAAGCCGTGTCGGTTCCCCCCATATTCGACGAACGCCGCCTGCAGCGACGGCTCGATGCGAATGACCTTCGCCAGGTAGATATTGCCTTTGAGCGCCTTGCGCGACGCCGTTTCGAAATCGAATTCTTCTAGTCTTGTACCGTCAACCACCACCACGCGGGTCTCTTCGGGGTGGCTGGCATCAATAAGCATACGCCGTGCCATGGATCGCTCCCGAGGCTCTTAGCTTCGACCGGCGCGAGCGACCAGCGGCTAAGCCGCCTCTCTGGCGCGAGGGGGACGGAGCGCCATCGACCCGCCGAACGGCCGAACTCTGGCCAAGACGGGGAAGCATCGCGCCGCCGGATCACAACAGGATCCTGCCGACCTCGGGTTTTCTATAGCCACCGCCTACCTGACAGCCCCTCCGCAGAACCTCCGCCACACCCCATCACGCGAGATCGGGGGACGCAAACTTGGCCTGGCTCGGAGACTGCCGCCGGAGCGCGACCAAATGGTGCGCTTCGAACGACGGCGACTGCTCGCGGAACGCAACATACGGGGTTCCCAGCGGGCCGACAATCAAAAGATTGAGAATAACCACACTGACGGCCAACTAACTGGAAACATTTGAGATTATTTGACCGCTTGCTTAATAGCTCGAACAAGAGCCATTAATAGCCTGTTATTATTGTCTAATGGCAGTAGCCGTGTTCAGCTTGCATCGTCGCGCACTTATTACTGCAGCATTTGCTCTGGGCGCGTCCGGCGTTGGGGCGACGAAGGTGCTGGCCGCGCCTGCGCTTGTCAAAAAAAAGGCACCGCGGCCACTTCCGCGCCCTCGGCTGATCGCCCTCGATCCCGGCCATGGGGGCGTTGATCCTGGCGCGTTGGGGTACAACGGCACGAAGGAAAAGGGCGTGGTGTTCACCATCGCTCGCGAAGTCAAAACGCAATTGGAAGCGGGCGGACGTTACCGCGTCATGCTGACCCGCGTCAGCGACCAGTTCGTGCCGCTGCGCGAGCGAGTGGCCCGCGCCCAGGCGGCCAAGGCCGATCTTTTTCTCTCGATGCATGCTGATTCTCATCCCGACAGTTCCGTGCGTGGCGCCTCGGTATACACTCTGTCCGAGGACGCGACTGACCGCGAGGCAGCGGCCCTGGCGGCGCGTGAAAACCACGCGGACGCCATGGTCGGAGGCATGCGGCTGGCCGACAAGTCCGACAATGTCGCAAGCACCCTGGTAGCCATGAGCCAGCGTGGGACCGTCAACGACTCGCGTCGGCTGGCCGAAACCATCGTCCGCACATTCGGCCAGAACGGCGTCATGCTCCTGCCGCACAGCCATCGCCAAGCCGGATTTGCCGTGCTGACATCGCCGGATATCCCGGCGGCCCTGGTCGAAATGGGTTACCTTTCGAACCCTCAGGATGAAAAGCTACTGACTATCCGGCAGCACCAGACGAGCCTGGCACGTGCGCTCCGGGCCTCGGTTGACGCCCATTTCGGGATGCCGCCCGCCACAAGAAAGGCGTAAGTCGGCGGCATCGTCGCCGTACCAGATGGGGTGGCAACCGTTGCCGCGCCGCTGATCGACGCGTAGAAGGTGGACCGTGCTCAAGCTGTTCAAAGTCATTTTGGCCTTCATCGTGGCCGGTTTGATCGTGGGCGCGGGCACACTTGCCGGCCTGGTCTGGCATTTCAGCCATGGCCTGCCCGATCACAAGCAACTCGCCGACTATCAGCCGGCGACGGTGTCGCGTCTTTATGCCGCCGATGGCCGGCTGCTCGCCGAATATGCGCGCGAGAAGCGGGTGTTCGTCCCGGTGGCCGCCATGCCGCGTCGCGTGCTTGAAGCTTTTGTGGCGGCCGAAGACCAGCGCTTCTTTACCCATCCCGGGATCGACTTCATCGGCGTTCTGCGCGCCGCGCTGAGCAACCTGCAGAATCCGGGCAAGCGGCCCGAGGGGGCGTCAGGCATCACCCAGCAGGTCGCCAAGAACTTCCTGCTCGATAACCAGGCAACGCTGTCGCGCAAGATCCGTGAGGCCATCCTGGCGTTTCGTATCGAGCAGACCTACTCGAAGGACCGCATCCTCGAACTCTACCTCAACGAGATCTATCTTGGTTCGGGTAATTACGGGATCGCTTCGGCGGCGCTCAACTACTTCGACCATTCGCTCGATGAGCTCACCTTGTCGGAGATCGCCTATCTCGCGGCGCTGCCCAAGGCACCGAACCGGTACAATATCACGCGCAACGAGCACGAGGCCTATGGTCGACGCGACTACGTGCTGAATCGCATGCAAGAGGATGGCTACATCACGGCGGCGGAAGCCCAGGCAGCCAAGGCCGAGCGGCTGCAGCTGCGCCGTCGCTCCACGACCGAGGTGGTGCAGGCCGACTTTTTCGCCGAGGAGGTACGGCGCAACCTGCTGGCCGCCTATGGCGAGAAGGGGCTCTACGAAGGTGGTCTGACGGTTCGCACGACACTCGACCCGGCGATGCAGGCGGTTGCCGACGCTGCCCTGCGGCAGGGGCTGATCGCCTATGACCGCCGTCATGGCTGGCGGGGGCCGCATGCCAAGATCTCGGACATGAGCGTATGGGAAGAAGAACTGGCGCGCGTTGCGCAGCGCCGGCCCTTGTTCGGACCGCCGACCTGGCAATTGGCAGCGGTGACGAAGGTCGACGCGCAGTCGGTGCAGCTTGGCCTTGCCGACGGCGAAGGCACGCTGCCTTTCGCGGAAATGCAATGGGCGCGACCGACCTTGCCCGACCAGCATGTCGGCGGTTATCCGCAACGGCCGCGCGATGTCGTGGCGGTGGGCGACGTGATCGTCGTGGAACCTGTAGTCACGGGGGCCAACAACAAGCCATATCCTGCGCGCACTTACGGTCTGCGGCAGGTGCCCAACGTCGAAGGCGGCGTCATGGTGATGGAGCCCCAGACCGGCCGTGTACTCGCGATGTCGGGAGGCTGGAGCTATCAGCGCAGCCAGTTCAACCGCGCCGTCCAGGCGTCGCGCCAGCCGGGCTCCTCGTTCAAGCCTTTCGTGTACCTGGCGGCGATGGATGCCGGACTGACGCCTTCGACCATCGTGCTTGATGCGCCGTTCGAATACGATCCGGGCCACGGCCAGCCGGTCTGGCGGCCCGGCAACTACGAAGGTGATTTCGTCGGCCCCGCGACAGTGCGCTACGGCTTGGAGCACTCACGCAACTTGATGACTGTGCGCATGGCCCAGCAGATCGGCATGAAGCGGGTGGTCGAGGTCGCCAAGCAATTCGGCGTGTACGATACCATGGCGGCCTATTTGCCGATGGCGCTGGGCGCCGGCGACACGACCCTGCTGCGCATGACCATGGCCTATGCGATGCTGGCCAATGGCGCGCATGAGATCACGCCGAGCCTGGTCGACCGCGTCCAGGACCGCAACGGCAAGACCATCTATCGTCATGATCCGCGGAGCTGCCGTGGTTGCGATGCCATCGCCGCGAACGGCAAATCGCCGGCGCCGCCTGAGATCGTCGATCCTCGGCAACCGTTCCATGATCCGGCTACCGTCTATCAGGTCATCAACATGATGATGGGCGTGACCACGCGGGGCACAGCGGCTCAACTGGCAGTTCTCGGGCGGCCGATCGCCGGCAAGACGGGCACGACCAACGACCAGCGCGATACCTGGTTCATAGGATCGACGCCGGACCTGACGATCGGTACCTATGTCGGCTTCGACGAGCCGCGGAGCCTGGGATCGGGTGAGCAGGGCAGCAAGACCGCAGCGCCGATCTTCGAGACCATCGCTCGCCAGGTTTTCAAGGACAAGCCGCCGACGCCGTTCCGTATTCCGCCCGGCCTGCGCCTGGTCAGGGTCAATCACGACTCGGGCCAGCCGGCCTATGCGGGCGACTCCGGTGCGATCGACGAATTCTTCAAGCCCGGTACCGAGCCCGGATCCGAGGGTGCGCCTCCACCCCTTGACGGATCATCCCCTGTTGCCGGTATAGACTCCGGCGGTTCAGGCAGGGGGCAGCGCCCTACCTTGACCGGCACGGGCGAGACCTATTAACGAAAAGTTTGAGAAAGCAGAATACTCATGCGCGCCGAAGCCCAGTCGATGGTCAGCGAAATCGAGGAGTCGATCGGACTCCTCAGGAGGCGTCTTTGACTACGATCATGCGGTCGTCCAACTCCACGAACTGAACGCGCGCGCCGAAGATCCCACGCTTTGGGATAATCCGAGGAAGGCCGAGGCCGTGATGCGCGAACGCACGCGGCTGGAAACGGCCATCGCCACGATCCATCGCTTGCGCGACGCCATCGACACCAATTCGGAGCTGATCGAATTGGCCGAGGCGGAGAAGGACGAGGTGATGATCGCCGACGCCGAACGGTCGTTGGGCGAAGCGCGGGCGGAGGCAGCCAAGGCGCGGCTCGAAACGCTGCTGTCGGGCGAAGCCGATCCCAATAATTGCTATGTCGAAGTGAATGCCGGCGCTGGCGGCACCGAAGCCCAGGACTGGGCCGAGATCCTCGCGCGTATGTATACGCGCTGGGCCGAGCAGCGCGGCTACAAAGTGGGTTGGGTCGAGGAAAGTGCCGGCGAAGAGGCAGGCATCAAGTCCTGCACCTTCAAGGTCGAGGGCCCGAACGCCTATGGCTGGCTGAAGACCGAAAGCGGGGTACACCGGCTGGTGCGCATCTCGCCGTTCGACGGCAACGCGCGCCGCCATACCAGTTTCGCCTCGGTCTGGGTTTATCCCGAAGTCGACGAGAACATCGATATCGAGATACTCGACAAGGATTTGCGCGTCGATACCTATCGCGCCTCGGGCTCAGGCGGCCAGCATGTCAACAAGACCGACAGCGCGGTACGCTTGACGCACATTCCCACCGGCATTGCGGTCGCTTGCCAGCAAGAGCGCTCGCAGCACCAGAATCGCGCCAAGGCCATGCAGATGCTGAAAGCACGCCTCTATGAGGTCGAGTTGCAAAAGCGCGAGGCCGAACGGATGGCGATCGAAGCCAACAAGACCGACATCGGCTGGGGCCACCAGATCCGCTCCTACGTGCTGCAGCCCTATCAGATGGTCAAGGACCTGCGCACGGGCGTCGAACGCACCGATCCGCAGAAAGTGCTCGACGGCGATCTCGACGAGTTCATGGCCGCGTCGCTTGCCGCGCGGGTGGGCGAAGGCGAGGGCGTCAAGGCTTCCTGAGCGCGGCGGAGCCAAAGGTCTCCGCCGCGCAAGTGCGCCCTTTCAAAGCGCTTTCAGCGCCGCCAGCACATCGTCGACGTGGCCGGCAACCTTTACCTTGTGCCAGACCTTGGCGACCGTGCCTGTCTTGTCGATCAGGAAGGTGGCGCGTTCGATGCCCATGTATTTGCGGCCGTACAGGCTCTTCTCGACCCAGGTTCCGTACTTCTCGCAAATCTTGCCGTCCTCGTCCGAGACCAGCGGGAAAGTGAGGTCATACTTGGACTTGAACTTGTCGTGCTTGGCTACGGTGTCTTTCGACACCCCGATGACCTGCGCCTTGAGCTTGGAGAAATCCGGGAGCTGATCGCGGAAGGCACAGGCTTCGGCCGTGCAGCCCGTCGTGTCGTCCTTGGGATAGAAATACAGCACGACGGGCTTGCCGCGCAGGTCCGACAATTTCAGTTTCCCGCCACCATCGGTCGCCGCGGAAAAATCAGGGGCCTTCTGCCCTTCCTTGACGCTCATGCTCGCTCCTCGGTTGCCAGCCGGCCTCACGCGCAGGCTGCTCGACGATGCGTCGGTATATAGCATAGGCAGCGGCGGCTTCAGCCTCGATGCGGGCCTTCAGGTCGGCAAGGTCGCGGGCGCCGTGGGTGGCTGCTATCAGCCGGAGCTGCCCTTCCGGCGCCTTGGTCTCGTCGAAGTCTGCTTCGTCACCATCCAGCGTGAGGCGCAGCACGCTCTGGGCGTCGGAAAGCAGCAGGCGCGTGGCGCGCAGGCTTTCGCTGTCGGCGGCGTCGAGCAGGCCCAGGTCTGCCGCCCGGCGCAGCATTTCCGCCGGATGGGGATCGAGGATTTCGGGCCGGACCGCGGCGTGCCGCAAGGCCAGGTACTGCGCCACGAAGTCGATGTCGAACAGGCCACCGCGCACATTCTTGAAATCCCAGATGCCCTTGGCGCGGTTGTGCTGGGCGATGCGGTCCCGCATGTCGGCGACGTCCCGCGCCAGCGCCGCAGCCTCACGCCGGCGGCAGAGCGTCGTGTGGATGATCTGCTGCAGGCGATCGGTCAAAGTGGCGGGGCCGTGGATGACGCGCGCTCGAGTCAGCGCGAGATGCTCCCAGGTCCAGGCCGACTGCGCTTGATAGGTTTCGAAAGCCTCCAGCGAATTCGCCAGTGGGCCAGCTCGTCCGGAGGGCCGCAGGCGCATGTCGATCTCGTAGAGCCCGCCTTCATTGGTCAGTGCGGTCAGGGCCACGACGATCTTTTGGCTGAGGCGTGTGTAGTATTGGATCGGCGGCAGCGGCTTGGCACCGTCGGATGCCTCCATGTCGGGAGGAATGTCGTAGATGAAGATCAGATCGAGGTCCGATGTCGCCGACATTTCGCGGCTGCCGAGCTTGCCCAATGCCAGCACCGCCAGGCGCGAGCCGCGATAGCCGCCATGGGTTTGCGTGAATAGGCGTTCCACGCTGTCGCACAGCGCCGAGATCGTCGCCTCGGCGAGAGCGGAGTAGGCGAGGCCCGCCTGGCTCGGTTGCACGATGCTCTTGAGCTGCTGCACGCCGATCTGGAAGCGGTGATCGTTTGTCCAGCGCCGCGCGACGTCTAGAATGTCCTGCTCGTGCTCGACGCGGGCCATCGCCGCCGACAGTGCGGCTTTCAACTCTTCGGCTGGGGGCAGCGGGAGATAAAAGTCGGGTGACAGCACGGAGTCGAGCAGGATCGAACGGCGCGCCAGATGGGTCGCGAGCCGCGGCGCGCTGCCCATGATCGTGGCGACCAGCTCGAGCAGGGCCGGGTTGGCCTTGAACAGCGAGAAGAGCTGCACGCCGGCCGGCAGGTTTTCGAGGAAGCGATCGAAATTGAGCAGCGCCTGGTCGGGTGAACTCGTGGCGCCGAGTGCCTTCAGCAGGCCCGGCATCAGTTCGGTGAGCAATTCGCGGGCGCGCGCCGTCGCCGTCGCGCGGTAGCGGCCATGATGCCAGCGCCGCACGATGGCGGCGGCGGCCGACGCATCGCGGAAGCCGAGCGCCTGCAACGATTCCAGGGTGCCGGGATCGTCGTCGATGCCGGTGAAGACGAGGTTGCCGCCCGGGCCCGCCAGGCTCGGCGCCTCTTCGAACAGACGGGCATAATGCCCCTCGACGCAGCGCAGGCGCTCGAGCAGCGCCTTCTTGAAAGACGCGGCGTCCGGATATCCGAGGAAAGTGGAGAGGGCGGCCACGCCTGCTTCATCGTCAGGTATGCTGTGTGTCTGCTGGTCGTCGATCATCTGCAGGCGGTGCTCGACCCGGCGCAGGAAGCCATAGGCTTCTATCATCTCGTCGGCCGCCTGCGGGCTGACATGGCCGGCAAGCGACAATGCATGCAACGTCGGGCAGGTACTGCGCAGCCGCAACGAGGGATCTCGACCGCCGAAGATCAGCTGCTGGGTCTGGGCAAAGAACTCGATTTCGCGAATCCCGCCGCGGCCCAGTTTCACATTGTGACCCAGCACCTTCACCGTGCCGCCGCCGCGATGGGCATCGATTTGCCGTTTGATCGAGTGGATGTCGTGGATGGCGGCGAAGTCGAGGTGCTTGCGCCAGATGTAGGGGCGCAGGTCGGTCAGGAAGGTCCCACCGACCGCGCGATTGCCGGCCACGGGATGAGCCTTGATCATGGCTGCCCGTTCCCAATTCTGACCGACGCTTTCATAATAGAGTTCGGCTGCTTGGACCGACATCGCGAGCGGCGTCGAGCCCGGGTCGGGACGCAGCCGCAGGTCGGTGCGGAAGATATAGCCGTCGCTCGATACCTCCGACATGAGCTGCACCAGCAGGCGTGCCGCGCGCACGAAATGGCGCTGGTGCTGCTCGTTGCCGGCAACGGCAGGCGCATCGCGGTCGAACAGCAGGACCAGGTCGATATCGCTCGAATAGTTGAGCTCGTCGGCGCCCAATTTTCCCATGCCCAGCACCGTCAGCGCGGCGGCATCGGGATCGCTGTTCAGGGCGAGCTGGCCGTCACGCTCGATCTGCAGGAGAATGGCGTCGATCAGCGCTTCCAGGCATCCGTTGGCGAGTGCGCTCAACGTTCCGGTGATGCGCTCGAGCGGCCAGATCCCGGCTATGTCGGCAATGGCGACCGCCAGCGCAAATTGCCTCTTTTGACGGCGCAACGCAGTGGCGATTTCGGCCGGAGCCTTGCCGGCCCGTGCGGCGGCCACCGTCGCATTCAACGTCGCCATGAGGTCCGCGGTGACGGCGTCCGGACCGCGCTGCCCCAGATCGGTCATAAATTCAGGGTTTTGTAAGGCTATCTCCGTCAGGTACGGGCTGTTGCCGAATAGCGCTTCGAGTAGCGCGGCCATCGCAGCGTTCCGCGGCTTGGCGGCCCTTTCAGACCAGCGCGTCCAGGCAACGGCGCAGCGGTCGACATCGTGTGGCGAAGGTAGTCGAGAAGCGGAAAGCCAAGACATGCGATGCGACACTCAGTAAATTGAAGAATCTCGTCGGCACGCTCGCCCAAGCGCGCCGTTAACGTCAAGGACGCGCAGCAGCGGTGTTTCGGTGAAGAGAGCGTATCGGCTCCTGATTAACGGGCTATTCGGCACGGTGTTCGGCCTTGGCATCGTGGTGGCCGTTATCGTCCTGCGGCTACTGGCCGGCCCTGTCGACCTGGAATTCCTTAAATCGTATGTGCGTCACGATTTCGACACCGCCGGCGGACGCATCAATGTCGATTGCGACACGATAACGGCAGAATGGGGCGGCCTCGGCAGTCCCATAAGGCTCGTGCTGCATGGATTGCATGCGGTCGACCATCAGGGCAAGGTCATGGCGGCCGCGCCAAGCGTGGCGCTGACATTCGATCCACGGAGCGTGTTCGAAGGCTCCCTCGCGCCTACAGCGATAACCGTGGAGCGCCCGGTATTCGACATCGAGCTCTCACGCGACGGTATGCTGGCGCGGATTTTCTCCGATGCGGAGGGGACCGGCTCCCAGGGCGATGCCCTGCAACTGCTTGTCGAGCAGTTGCTGGCAGAACCCAACGGCCATCAGATTCTCGGCGAGCTCAACACGGTTCTGATCGAGCAGGCGCGCGTGACCGTGCGAGACGTGACGAACGTCGTGGTTTGGACGGCGCCGTCTGCCAAAGCCATGCTAAAGCGCGACGCGACCGGCGTGCGAATCGTGGCCGACGCGCGCTTCGATGGCGCAGGAGGGCCGCTCAAGATCGGCCTCACCGGTGTTTATGCGCGCGACCGCAGCCACATTTCTCTCGAGGCCACCGTCGACGGATTGAAGCCGCCGTTGTTCGCTGAAATGTCCCCCGCACTTGCCGCCTTGAAGGGAATAGACATCGCCTTTTCGGGCCGGGTGCGCGTCGATGCGACCGGCTCCGGCGAGATCCGGCAAGTCGCCGCCGACCTCAGCGGGCAGAACGGGTCTCTGACTCTGCCGGGAATCCTGCCTGGCGATCATCAAGTGCGGTCCGTGCAGGCGCGCGCTTCGCTCGATGCGGCAACGCGTACGGCGAGAATCGACCGGTTCGATGTCGAATTGGGCCAGGGCATGTTGTCTTTGTCCGGCGATGGCGTCGAACACGAAGAAAGGCTGGCATTTACAGGTCGTGCCGATCTGAAGGGAGTTCCCGTCGATCGCCTAGGAAGCTATTGGCCGGTTGAATTCGCACCCGGCGGCCGTCGCTGGGCATTGGACAATGTCGGCGGCGGCACGACCGACGTCCACGCCGACTTCAGCTTCAGCGCCCCGACGGAGAAAATGGATGCCATGATCGTCGACCGGCTGGTCGCGACCCTCGATTATCGCGGTCTCGAGGTGCGATACATGCCGGAGATGCCCACCCTGGCCGACGTGTCGGGCACGGCGCGATACGAGAATGGCACCATGCACTTCGACATCGCCACAGCCCACGGCGCCGGCATGCGCGTCACCGACGCGTCCATCGACCTCTCGGGGCTCGACGGGCCGGACCAGGTCGCCGCGCTTCGCATGCCGATAAGCGGGTCGGCGTCGTCGGTCATCGAGTTGCTGTCGCGGCCCCGGCTCGGGCTGCGCAAGGACATGCTGTACGATCCCAAGCGGGTGGGCGGTGAGGCATCGATCGAGCTTACTCTGCGCTTTCCACTGATCGATGCGCTCGCACTCTCCGCGCTGGAGATCAAGGCTGACGCCACGGTGACGCGCTTCTCTTTGCGCGACGCGCTGGGCGATGCTGATTTCACCGATGCGAAGGGCCGGGTGGTCTACGGCAATTCCGAGCTCAACGTCACGGCCCAGGGCAAGCTCGACGGCAATGCCGTCGACATCGCGTGGCGCGAGATGTTCGCGGCGAAAGCGCCTTTCGTCCGCCGCTATGAGCTCAAGGGCACGGTGGGTTCGGCGAGCTTGGCCAAGGCCAATCTTCCGGCGATTGAGCCTTACGTAGTTGGACCGATAGGCGTGAATCTGTCGTATCAGGTCGCCGCCAATGGCACAGGCGAGGTCGCCGGCAAATTCGACTTGAAGGGCGCGCGCCTGGATGTGCCACCGCTTGGCTGGTCGAAGGAAGCCGGCCTCGACGGGCATGCCGTGCTGAACTTCCGCCTCGCTGCGGGCGGCAAGTTGACGAGCATCGATTTCGACAGCAATGCAGGCGGTCTGGCCACCGAAGGGCGGGCACGCTTCGCCGCCGACAATGTGTTGCAGCAAGTGACCGTGCAACGCTTCACGCTGGGACGTACGGATGCAGCGCTCGAATGGAACCGCGTGCCGGATGGCATGAATATCACCGTGCGAGGCCGGGCTCTGGAGCTTGGCCGTGTGCTGCACGCCGTGCGGGTGCGGGAAGCCGAGCCGTCAGCGCGTACGGCTAGCGGTCGGGCTGGGCCGTCCCAGCGCGTCGGCCTCACGATTCGACTCGAGGAACTGCTGGCCCAACGAGGAACGCTGGGCAACCTGAATGGCAGGCTGGAGATCGTGGGCGACCGGATCGCCTCGGCCGATCTGTCGCTTGGCGGCGGACAGGGCTCGACGTTGAAAGTCGCTCCCGCTGCAGGCGGCAGGTCCGTCGCCCTCTATGTGGCCGATTTCGGAGCGCTGCTCAAAACGGCAGGTTGGCTCGATGGCATGGCAAACGGATGGCTGCACTTCCAGGGCCGGTTCAGCGACACGGCGAACGCGTCGCAGCTCCTTGGTGACCTGCGGATGGGACAGTATCGCCTCGAGACGAGCACGCCGCGCGCCGGCATCGGCAATCTCAACTCGCTGATCGAAGGCTTGAACCGTGCCGGCAACGGGCTGCAGACTTTCGACCTGCTCGAGGCCGCGATCTCCAAGAACGGCGACAGGATCGACATCAAGAACGGCCGGACACATGGCCGTTCGATCGGCCTCACGGCGCAGGGCGTGCTCGATCTTGGCAGCGATACGTTGAGGCTGGGCGGTATTGTGGTGCCGGCCTTCGCGATCAACAACATACTGTCCAACGTGCCGCTCCTGGGGCCGTTGCTGACCGGCGGCAAGGACGGCGGCGTGTTCGCCGTCTCGTATCAGGTTTCGGGAAAGCTCGACGATCTGAAAACGTCGGTCAATGTGATGACGGCCGTCGCACCCGGCGCCCTGCGCCAGATGTTTACGTCGCCGGTCGACAATACGCCTGCGGCACCACCGGTCATCCAGGCGCCACGGACCATGCCTTAAGGATGCGCCAAGCCCTCAGATGGCGCGCACCAGCACGTGACGTTTGCGGCCGGCCGACAGCTTGAGCGTGCCATGATCGTCGAGATCGCCGAGGCCTACCGGAGCCGCATCGCTGGCGATCGGCTTGTCGTTCAACCGGCCGCCGCCGCCCTTGATCAGCTTGCGTGCCTCGTTGCGGCTCTCGGCGAGGCCGGCTTCATGCATCAGCTCGAAGGCGGGAATACCCGCAGCCAGCCGGGCACGCGTCACGTCGACCGTGGGCAACGTGTCAGCTCGGTCGCCTTGCTCGAAAGTGAGCCTTGCAGTCTCAGCTGCCTGTTCGGCCGACGCCTGGCCGTGCGCGAGGCGCGTGACTTCGTTGGCAAGGATTTTCTTCGCCTCATTGATCTCGGCTCCTTCGAGCGCTTCCAGCCGGGCGATCTCGGAGAGGGGTAGATCGGTGAACAGCTTGAGGAAGCGACCGACATCGGCGTCCTCGGTATTGCGCCAGTATTGCCAGAAATCATAGGGCCGCAGCCGTTCGGGATTGAGCCACACGGCGCCGGCCGCTGTCTTGCCCATCTTGGCGCCGGAGGCGGTGGCGAGCAGCGGCGAGGTCAGCGCGAACAGCTCGGCGCCTGCCATGCGTCGGCCGAGATCGGCGCCCATGACGATATTGCCCCACTGGTCGGAGCCGCCCATCTGGACGACGCAGTCGTGGCGCTTGTGCAGTTCGACGAAATCGTAGGACTGCAGGATCATGTAGTTGAATTCGAGGAAGGTGAGCGGCTGGTCGCGATCCAGCCGCAGCTTGACCGAGTCCATGGTCAGCATGCGGTTGACCGAGAAGTGGCGGCCGACATCGCGCAGCAGCGGGATGTAGAGCAGCGTGTCGAGCCAGTCGGCGTTGTTGGCCATTACTGCGTCGGTCGCGCCTTCGCCAAAGGCGAGGTAGTTGGCGAAGCTTCGCTTGATGCTCGCCATATTGGCGTCGATTTGCTCCGTGGTCAGGAGCTGGCGCGTCTCGTCGCGGCCGGAGGGATCGCCGACCTTGGTGGTGCCGCCACCCATCAGGGCGATCGGCTTGTGACCGGCCTTCTGCCACCAGCGCAACAGCATGATTTGCAGCAGATGGCCGACATGCAGCGAATCGGCCGTGCAGTCGAAGCCGATATAGGCCACGCGCGTGCCCGAGGCGAGCAGCTCGTCGAGCCGCGCCGTGTCGCTGCATTGATGCACCATGCCGCGCTCGTGCACGACTTGCATGAAATCCGACTTGAAAACCGTCATCGCTGCGCACCGACTGCGTTTGTCCGCGAAAGGGCGCGGGTGTAACACGCTGTCGTCAGCTCCTCAACGGATCGCCGCCCGATGACCGACGTATCGCTTTTGCCGTCACTCGCCGAGCTTGCTTCCCGGCGCCCCTTGCGCGCCCTTGGGCTGATGAGCGGCACCTCGGTCGATGGCGTCGATGTGGCCTTGATCGAGACCGAAGGCGACACCGTGGCGGCATTCGGCCCGGTGCTCACCGTCGCCTATGACGAGGCGACGCGCCGCTTGATCCGTGCGGTCTTCGGCTCGGAGAAGCAGACCGCGGCGACCCAAGCCGCCGGGCAGGCTGTCACCGATGCGCATGTCGCGGCGGTACGGCGCTGGTCGGAGACGAACGGTATCGCGCTGTCGACGCTCGATGTCGTGGGCTTTCACGGCCAGACCATCACTCACCGCCCCGAGAAGCGCTTCACCTGGCAACTTGGCGACGGCGCGGCGCTGGCAAGCGCCCTCGGCGTGGCTGTGATCGATGATTTGCGCTCCGCCGATGTGGCGGAGGGTGGGCAGGGGGCGCCCTTAGCGCCGGTCTATCATGCTGCCCTCGCGCAGGATCTCGAGCGGCCGGTCGCCGTCGTCAATATCGGCGGCGTGGCCAACGTGACGTGGATCGGCGCGGACGGCACGCTGCTGGCCTTCGACACGGGCCCCGGCAATGGCCCGATCGACGACTGGTGCGCACGCCGGGCCGGCCTGCGCTTCGATTCGGATGGCGCGCTGGCGGCGGCGGGAAAGGTGAACCGGGCGCGCGTGGAGCGGTTCAGCCAGCATCGCTACTTCGCGCGCACGCCGCCCAAGTCGCTCGATCGCGGCGACTTCAACGATTCCTGGGCCGACGGCCTCAGTGCCGCCGACGGAGCGGCGACGCTGACCCAGGGCACCGCGCGCGCGATTGCCCTGGCGGCACGCTATTTTCCCGAAGTCGTCACGCAGTGGGTGATCTGTGGCGGCGGGGCACGCAATCCCGCCTTGCTGCGGGCGATCGCCGAAGAGACGCGAGGTCGCGTGGTAACGGCACCCGATCTCGGCTGGGACGGCGATGCGCTGGAGGCTCAGGCCTTCGCCTTCATGGCCGTGCGATCACTGCGCGGCCTGCCGATCAGTTTTCCTACGACGACAGGGGCGCCACGCCCGCTGACCGGCGGGCGCTTGCATCTGCCGTGACTGAAGCGGTTACTGCTCTTTGTTGCTGGTGGCGCGGCCCGGCGGCGTGATCAGGCACTTGGCGACATATCTGTCGACATCGACGGCGAGTTTGTCGAGCGCATCATGGAAGAAGTGATTGGCGCCCTTGACGGTCTTGGATTCGACCGTAATGCCTTTTTGCAATGACAGGCGCGCCACGAGCTTCTGGATGTCGGCGGCCGGCACGACCTCGTCCTTCTCGGCGCCAACGATGAGGCCGGAGGAGGGACAGGGGGCGAGGAAGCTGAAATCGTAGGAGTTGGCCGGCGGTGCCACCGAAATGAAGCAGTCGATCTCCGGACGGCGCATCAGAAGCTGCATGCCGATCCAGGCACCGAAGGAATAGCCCGCGATCCAGCACGACTTGGCATCGGCATTCATGGTCTGCAGCCAGTCGAGTGCGGCGGCGGCGTCGCTCAATTCGCCCATGCCGTTGTCGAAGCGGCCTTGACTGCGACCCACACCCCGGGTGTTGAAGCGAAGCACCGAG
>Ga0193752_1001836_pt1 | contig 17026 bp, 18 predicted proteins | sample H1c1metaG_FD_144924 | JGI IMG/M metagenome (GOLD analysis project Ga0193752, IMG submission 144924) | Soil microbial communities from a riparian zone of the East river system, Colorado, United States - H1c1 | ecosystem: Environmental > Terrestrial > Soil > Riparian zone | place: USA: East River... | reverse complement strand
ATCGAGTCGCCGGAAAACAGGACTATGTTGAAATAGTCGTTGGGCCGCAGATTGCCGATCAATTCTTGAAGCAGCTGCTTGGCCGTATTCAGAGGGAAACCTTCCATCGAGCCCGAAACATCCACAACAAAAATGTACTCGCGGGGCGGGATCTCTTCGGTCTTTATACGCTCCGGCGGCTGGGCCATGTACAGGAAGAAATTTTCGTCTTCACCTTGAAAAAGCAGCAGCCCCGAGCTGATCTGATCGCCGGACAAGCGGTATCGCAAAATGAAATCGCGATCTCCTTGAAATGCATCCGGTTCGTCGAGTGTAAGCCGGGCCACGCCGGGATTGCTCCATTCAGGAGCGATCTGATGTGACGTACAAATTATCTCGCGAATAGGCAGCCCGGCCGACACACGAGCCGAAATATGAAGTGAACTAGGCGACAGTTGTCCTTCGCGAAGATGGGCGGTCCTGACGGTACCATTTTCATCTTTCGCACCGGCTTGCTGCTCGGAGTTGTAACGCGGTCCAACCACGGTTGGATAAACAAACTCGTAAATGCCATCCGTCGGCACTAGCAATTCGGTGTACCGCAGTTCGATCTCGATCTGGTCTTGCGGCATTATGTTCGCTAGATTCATTGTGAACACATTTGGCCTGGCCTGCTCCAGCAAAGATGCGCTTTTGCCTTCTTTCTTGGCTGTCTCAAACTCCTGTTTTGCAATTTCCCGTTCCTTGATCTTCGCTATGATGATCTCGTCACGTATCCGCATCCGCATTCCATACACGGCCGCACGAGTAGATGCCGGGAACACATATGTAGCGTTGATTGGTCTCGACCCATCATTACGATATGTTTGCAAAACCCGAACGTCGGCAATCACGCCCGAGATAGCAACATCCACTCTGGTGTCTTTGAGAGGAAGACTATCGACCTTTGGGTCGCCTTGAACAAGAAAATATGGCGAGAGAGTCTTGTTCGGGTCAGATTGTGAAAACGCTGCGATCGAACCAAAGGCTGAGACGATCACAAGAAGAACGCATGTTAGTAAAAATTTTCTAAAGGTCATAGAAAGCTCCGATATTGAAGATCACCACTTGGCAAACATTAGATCTGAGCAATCCTATATCGATGTCCGCGCCCGTGAAACGCACCTTGCCACAGGCAATGACCGTGATACCCACAGTTACGGCCCCGGCTTGCCGACAGCGGGCATAATATATTGAATACGCAGGGTTTATGAATTTTGTGGAAACCATTCGCGAATAAGTCTTTTTATTAAATGAACGGAAACAATCGGTGACCAAGCACAGTGGCAGACAAAAAATCAGGCCATTGATACGGCTAGAGGTCTATTCACACCCTCTGATAAGTTGGGGAAAACCGCATTTGGCTGAAACGCGGTTTTTCTTTGTTTGGAGTAACCGCTTTAGCGGGCGATTGCCTTACAATTAGCTTGATGCAGAAAGTTTTAACAGCCGCCGAAATGCGTGAGGTCGATCGCCTAACGACCGAACGCTACGGCATTCCATCGATCATCCTGATGGAAAACGCCGCCCACGCGGTGGCACGTGTTATCACCGAAAAACTAGGCGGCAGCGTTAAAGGCAAATCCATCCTCATCCTCTGCGGCAAAGGCAACAACGGCGGCGACGGAGCGGCGTTGGCGAGAATTCTGAGTGCCGAAGCGGCAATTGTCTATGTAATTCTTTATGGCGTTGGCCTCGTAGAGGCCAAGGGCGATGCGAGGATCAATTTTGACCGCATCATCGGAGCGGAATTTCAAGATAAAATAAATTTCGTCGAAGCAAATGAGTATTGGAAAGCGTGGGAATATCTGAATAAGACCGATTGGGACGGCCTTTCATGCTTGGTTGACGCTGTCTTTGGAACAGGGTTGAAATATTTTGATGATGCATTGAATGAGATCTTGAGCAGTTTCGAGGATACTTTGCACATTGCGGTAGACATTCCGACCGGATTATTTGCAGACAAGGCGAGTGTTAAACCGTTTCAGTTTAAAGCTGATGTAACAGTTACATTTACTGCTCCCAAAATCGGCAATCTTTTACCTCCCGCGTCGAATTTCAACGGTGAATTGGTTGTGGCGGAGATCGGTTCGCCGCAAGAATTGATCGATGAACAAGGGTCACAGTTATTTCTGGCAGAAAATAAGGACGCCGGAAAATGGCTGGAACTCACCAAGTTTTCCGATAGTTCTTACAAAAACAAGCGTGGGCATGCTTTATTGATAGCAGGTTCCGAAAACTATTCCGGTGCGGCGGTTTTGGCGGGGAATGCGGGGATGCGGTCTGGGGTTGGGTTGGTGACGTTGGTTACGCCGAGGACTTCGAAAGAATCGGTGGCCGCGCGCGTATTGCCTGAGGTGATGGTACGCGGCGTGGCGGAGACCGCTAGTGGAGCGATCTCGGGATCAGCTTACGATGAGATCGGCGATCTGCTGGAAAAGGCAGATGCGGTGGCGATTGGGTGTGGGCTGTCGCAGGATGAAAGTACAAAACGATTTGTCCAAAAAGTGATCGAGAACCGGCGACAGCCTGTCGTCGTGGATGCGGACGCCCTTAACCTTCTCGCCCCATTCGACGGCGAAGCCGCGAATGGGGCGAGCGACGCTCCGTTGATACTAACGCCGCACGAGGGTGAATTTCTGCGGTTGCTTGGTACGGACGATAAAGATGCGATCAAGGATCGTGTTGCCGCCGTCCGCGAATTTTCGCAGAAGCACAATGTGATCCTCGTTTTGAAAGGTGAGCGTGTATTGATAGGCGAACCGGGCGGAAAGGTCGTCGTGAATCCGACGGGGAATTCGGGACTTGGTAAAGCCGGGAACGGTGACACGCTGACGGGAATTCTGGCAGGGTTTACAGCTCAAGCGGCGGCGATGAATATTGATATATTCGAAACTGTTGTCGCGGCCGTGTACGTCGCGGGGCTTGCAGGCGATATTGCAGAAAAGAAATATGGCAAACGTGTTATGACCGCATCGGACGTGCGCGAGTGTCTGACCGAAGCGTTTGCAGCGGTGGCGTGTTAGTCTTTTCTTTCTTGATTTCCTTCGTGTTTTTCGTGGATGAAAAGATGTTTGTCCACGAAATGCACGAAACAAGAAAATACAAATTCAGACCCTTTCACGTCGGCTTTTTATGACCGAGAATTTTGTTTGTAAAACCCCGGAAGCGACATTCGATCTGGGCGAAACGATCGGCGATGGCCTGACAGCCGGAGACGTGCTTTTATTAAAAGGCGGGCTGGGTGCGGGGAAGACGCTCCTGACAAAAGGCATTTTGAATGCCCTCGGCTTTGATATTGACGAGGTTACGAGTCCTAGTTTTACACTTGTAAATCTATACAAGACACCAACTCTAAATATTTATCACATTGACCTTTGGAGGCTCGATGCCGGTCCGGGCGTTGCGGCCGCCGTCGGGCTGGATGAGATATTGAACGAGCCAAACGCGGTTACGATAATCGAATGGGCCGAAAAACTGCACAACTTTTCACACGATTCGCGCGTAATTGAGATCAAGATCGTAGGTGATGGAAATGACCAACGGGACATTGAGGTCGACGAATTAGATAACAGAACTTCGAAATAAGTGATAGTGAAAGGTGATAAGTGAAATGTTATATCCGGCTTTTTACATATCACTTTTCACTTATCAGCTATCACTTATTCCGGCGCAAAAAATGACTGTAAAACTCATCGTCGCCGCGCTCGTTTTTACTACTACTTTGAACACTCAAACCAAAATATTACCTAAACTTGAAAATCCAAGCCTTGTTATTTATAAGAACAAGCGTATGTTGAAAGTCTTTGACGGAAAAAAGCTGGTCAAGACTTATACGGTCGTTCTTGGCTTTACGCCGAACGGCGATAAAGAAACTGAGGGCGACGGGAAAACTCCTGAGGGCGATTTTTATGTTTTTACAAAAAATCCAGAGAGCCGATTTCATCTATCGCTCGGCATTAGCTATCCGAGAATCGAAGACGCAAAGCGCGGCCTAAAGCAAAAATTGATCTCGCAGGAAGAGTATGACGAGATCGCAATCGCCATTGCCGAAAAGCGAATGCCGCTGCAAAAGACGAAACTTGGCGGCGAGATATACATTCATGGCGGCGGTACCGAAAGCGACTGGACCGACGGCTGTGTAGCACTCAAGGACGAAGAAATAGCAGAATTATTTGACGCGGTCCCGGTCGGAACCCGCGTCACCGTTCGTCCGTAACATAGATTTAACATGATTTGCCTGCGGGTTATCTTATACTAGCAGTGTCATTTTATGGTTCAAGCACACATAAAACTCACCAAAGCTCCACGAAAAAAAGCCAAACCCGCAACCATCGAAGCTGAATTCATGGGGCCGCGTTTGTTTAATCGCGAGGTGAGTTGGCTTGAGTTCGACCGTCGTGTTTTGGAAGAAGCGATGGACGAAAATCTGCCTGTGCTTGAGCGGCTAAAGTTTCTCTCGATCTTTTCATCGAATCTCGATGAGTTCTTTATGATCCGAATTTCGGGCATAAAGGAACAGATCGAAGAAGGTGTCGGCGAGCTTTCGACTGACGGTTTGACACCGGCCGAGCAGTTAAAAGAGATGCGGCAGCGGCTGCGTCCGATGCTGCGGAAGCAGGTCGGTTATCTGAACGAAACGGTATTTCCGGAACTGGCAAATGCGGGAATTACACTGGAATCATATAAGTCGCTGAACGCAAAGGAAAAGAAAAGACTCGATAAATATTTTCGCGATAATGTTTTCCCGATACTGACGCCACAGTCTGTCGATTCAAGCCACCCGTTTCCTTACATTTCAAACCTCAGCCTCAACGTCGGCCTCTTCATAGAACCGAACCGAACCGTTACACAGAAAAATCTCAAACACTTGTTCAGGCAAAAGCGTTTCGCCCGCATCAAACTGCCGCCGGCGGTTCCGCGTCTGATCGCGATCAACGACGGCAAGACGCGATTTGCGTTGCTTGAGGAAGTGATCGCCGCGAACGCTCATCACCTGTTTCCGAATATGAAGGTGAGCGAAGGCCATCTTTTCCGCGTCACGCGCGATGCAGATATAGAGATACGCGAGGATGAGGCCGGCGATCTGATGCGTACGCTCGAACGCGAATTGCAGCGTCGGCGGTTTCGCTTCCCGGTTCGGCTTGAGGTTTCGGCCGCGATGCCGGACAAGATGCTGAAACTGCTTTCGACCGGCATCGGGCTTGGCGACGAAGATATTTATAAGATCGACGGATTCGTTGATATTCCTGATCTGATGCAGCTCTATTCGCTGGAACAGCCGCAGCTAAAAGATAAGCCTATTTTGCCGGTCCATCCCGCAGTACTTATCGAAAAGAAGAATTTTTTCGAGGTGCTGAAAAAGCATGACGTTCTGCTCCATCATCCTTACACGGCCTTTTCCGCCGTAACCGATTTCATCGCACAGGCGGCGGAAGATCCGCGCGTTCAGGCGATCAAGATCTGTCTATATCGAACTGGAAAGGATTCGCCGATCGTGCGTTCGCTCATTAGGGCGAGCCAGATGGGCAAGCAGGTTACGGCGCTTGTCGAGCTGAAAGCGCGTTTTGACGAAGAGAACAACATCGAATGGGCTCGGCGTTTGGAGAACGAAGGCGTTCACGTCGTTTACGGCATCAGTACGCTGAAAACGCACTCGAAAGTGCTGCTCGTAATCCGACGCGAAGGCGACAAACTTGTCCGTTACGTTCACATTGCGACGGGCAATTACAACCTTATAACGGCTCGTCTTTATACCGACCTCGGATTGCTTACGGCCGATGAGGAGATCGGGAACGACGCCACCAGCTTGTTCAATTTCCTTACCGGCTATTCACAGCAAACGGAATATTCGCGACTGCTGATCGCTCCCGTTAACCTGCGTGAACGGCTGACTGAGCTTATCCGCCGAGAGGCTCAAAACAAGACCGAAGGCAAGTCGGCACGTATCATTATCAAGGCGAACAGTCTTACGGATGTCGATCTTATCGAGGAACTTTATGCCGCGTCGAATGCCGGTGTCGAGATCGATCTGATCATTCGCGGCATATGCGCATTACGGCCGGGTATCGCCGGGCTGTCACAAAATATTAGGGTGCGTTCTGTCGTTGGAAGATTTTTGGAACACAGCCGCATCTTTTATTTTTCGAATGGCGGCGATGCGGCGGACGAAGAGATTTACATCGGCAGTGCTGATTGGATGCAGCGAAATCTCGACCGCCGGGTTGAGGTGCTGTTGCCGATCATCGACCTGGAGATCAAGGAATATATAAAGGAAACGATCCTTGAATCGTACCTTCGCGACAATACGAACTCGCGAATATTGAAAAGCGACGGAACCTATCGGAAGGTTGCGATAAACGGTTCGGAGCCGTTCGATTCACAGATGTTTTTTGCAGGAAAGGACATTCTCGCTTAGGCATTTGCCGAGCGTTCGAATCGAGCCTCAGCTACATCGCCGTTCATCTTGCCGTACTTTATGGTCAAACGCGGATAGCCGCGCGGCTCGCGTTCGATCTCTTTCAAACCCAGCATCTTCTCAGCTTTTTCTATCGCTTCGATCGTGCCTTCGAGTTCCATAAAAAGGCCGAACGGCAACTCGTCCAACACGACCTCTACATCACCAAGCTGCCAGTATTTACGACGCTTTTCGTAAACAGCCGTTAGGCGATAACCCAGGTGTTCGATGATATTTTCCATCGCATCGACATCGGCGACCGCGGTTTCGAATTCGATCTTTTGCTTTGCTCCGGTCTCGTTCTTGATCTTTTCCTTGTAGGTCAGGATCGTAAAATCGCCCATTTTACGCAGGCGCAGCGTCGCTCCGCGCTCGTCCATCTGGCCGCCGCGATGCTGGAAATTCACCTCAAACACTTCCTTTGTAAACGACGCGCCCACGTCAGTAAGCTTTTGAACGATCTCTTCGAGCCGTTTTGGGCTGAGTCGGTATTTTTTTTCGGTCTCGATCGCCATAAAATGTGAACAATATTGAGAGTGTATGGAATAAGAGTAATCCGAGCAAACCACGACGCACTTTGGCGGTTTGTACTTGACGAAACGCGGTTGCTAGCCGATACTTGAAAAAAAGGTCAGGATTATAGTCTGGCCGAGATCGATAAGAATTGAGGTAATAATTTATGCCATATCCAGAAATAATGATCCACGGAATGCGTGCCGAATTGGCACAGCTCGGTTTCGAAGAGACAAAGACATCGGAAGCCGTTCAGGAAGCGGTCGAACATACGGACGGAACCGTTATGGTCGTCGTTAATTCGGTCTGCGGATGTGCGGCAGGCGGCGTTCGTCCCGGTATTGCGATGGCGCTGCAAAACAGCGAAGCCAAGCCGGACCGTACGATCACCGTATTTGCAGGAGCTGACATCGACGCGACGGATACGGCTCGGGCCTATTTCGAAGGCTACCAACCGTCGTCACCATCCATCGGCTTTTTGAAAGGCGGCAAACTCGTGCAAATGTTCGAGCGAAAAGATCTGGAAGGCCGCCCGCCGGTCGTGATCGCCGATGCGTTGGCCAATGCTTTTAACTCGCATTGCACTAAGACGGAAGCCGCAAATAACTAGTCAAATACTTTTAAAATTGCGAATGAGGCTGTCTGAAAAGGCGGCCTCTTTGTTGTTTTAATTTCCTTTGATCTATTTCGTGTATTTCGTGGAAAAACTCTTAAGTAAATATCCACGAAACACACGAAAGAAGAAAGGAAAGCCGACGTTGCATATATAAAACATTGACACTTATACGAAACAAGTATATAATAGTGTGGGTTATTGATCTTTGAAATAGAAAAAGGCACGTTGTATCAAATAATTTTGATCGAAAACATCAAAAACACCGATGTTTGCGCCGCCCTGCGCCGGCGCAAAGGGTGATATCGATCTTGTTAGTTCTTTTTGATCTATTTCGTGTATTTCGTGGAAGAAACTCTTAAGAAAATATCCACGAAACAAACGAAAGAAGAAAGCAAGCACAAAAAAAAGATGTAAATAAGATCATCGGACCAACTTTTCAGACGGCCTCTTCAAATAAATGTTGCCATCACAGGCCTCAAACCCTTAAAATAGATTTGGCCCGCATCTCTCCCGCTAGCCTCACACAAAGTACCCGCGTTTTATGTCGATCAATCAAAGAGAGCACATCAGATTTTCGCTTGATATTCCTGCGACGCTTATCACCAAATATGGCGAGAAGCAGGAAACACTGCTGCAGCAGATCAGCATCGGCGGATGCTTTACCGATTGGGAAGAGAATATTTACACCGGCGACGAATTTCGGCTGGAGATAGAACTGCCGAACAAGAACCGGCTGCCGTTGAGATGTAAGGCGCTTTATAGATTTGAAAATACAGGGATCGGTGTGCGATTTTTGGAAATAACGGACTTCGAGCAGCGGCTTATCTCCAAGATAATTGCCAGCCGCATCGAAATGGAAGGCCTGCCTGTTGAGATCGATCCATTTAAGCAGCCTTCGAAATTCATAGGCGAAGACGATTATCCGCAGATCACGGACCGACGCCGTGACAAGGAAAGAATTTTGGAAGAAGTGATGGCGAGCGACGAACCTGCCTGATCTAACCAAGCGTCTTCGCGGCCAGATCTGCGAAAGATGCGTCGAGATCTTCCACCTTCAAACCAGTCGCTGTCTCAATTTCAGACCTATCGAACGCCCCGCAATCACGCCCCATCCTGAAAAAATTTAACAGCCCCTGAGCGGACGCGACGTCGTCGAACGTATTTCCCGTGAGACTTGCCTTCGTCGCCTTATCGAGAAATCCGCGAAGACGTGCGCCTTGCGAATCTTTTTCCGATAAAAAGAACGCATAGACGGCCGCGTAACGGGCGACAAGCTGATTCGGATGCAGGTCCCAGCTTTGGTAAAAGCCGTTGACCATCGAAGTCGTGACATTCTGAAAATGCCGGTGCCAGGCGGCGTGAACGGCACGGCGGTTTTCGGCGATCTGTGTTGTGGATAATTTAGCTTCCTTATGGATCGCAACCGGTATTTCCGTCGTGACGGAATCGACGAGACGAACGCCGGTATTTGCCAAAGCAGCCTGCATCATATGCCGTGCAAAATTGCATGCCGGATGACCGATGTCCTGATGCGAAGCCGAAATGCCGAGAGCGGCCGTGTAATCGTAAACTCCGAAATGAACTGATGTACAACGGCCTTTAGCTGCATCGACGAGATCACGAACAGCAATGCGACCTTTTTTATCTATTATCGATTCCGGCGTTTCGATCATTAGTTCGACGCCGATCGAGTTTTTTGCGAGCTTGTTTTTCTTTTCAAAAGAAGCGAGGCGTTTGCAAAGCTCCCTGACCTGTTTTGCATCGGTAACCTTTGGCAGCGTTACGACAAAATCTTCCGGCACCTTGCCTCCGGTTTTTTCAAAAAGATTTACGAGAAACAGATCGAGGGTTTTGAGCGCTCGGCCATACGTAAGCGGCCCGAGCGATTTAATGCGGAAACCGCAAAACGGCGTGACCTTATTTTTCTTGAATGCCGCGGCAAGTTCGTCCGAGGCAATGATCGCGTTATGATCCTCTTCTTCATCGCTGCGAAACCCGTATCCGTCCTCAAAATCTATCCGGAAATCTTCGACCGGCTCCCGCTTCAATTTATCAAGCGTTTTTTGATAGATCGTCCATGCAAACCACGCGGCAAAATTTTCACGCTTCACTTTATCCAGTGAGGATCTCAGACTTTTCTCAAGTTCCTTCATGGCTTTTGGATAACTCGGCAGCAATTCCGATCCTTGCAGTCGCATCGCCGAAGCAAACTCGACAAAGTTCGGTGCATAGGCGGCAAGGGTCGCCAAAGCGATCTTGCCGAATTTCTGCGGCGTATCAACCGAAAAGCGATCCGCTCCGCCGTAAACCACGTGCACAGGCACGCGGGAAGGCTTCTGCGTCGATTTTACCTTTGCGTCTTTGATGATAAGGCGAACACCCTCGTCGCCTTCATTGAGGATAGTTTTACTCATTTGGATGCATCAAATCATAGTAATTTGAATGCAAAAATGCTAATCTGCGGATAATGAGTAAACGCGAAAAGTTGCTCGATTCCATTAGGAATAGCCCGAACAATGTCACCTTTGCTCAGATAAGAAAGTTACTTGAAAGTTCCGGTTTTTCGCTTGAACGAATCGGCGGAAGCCATCACGTTTTCAAACGTGGCGACACGATAATTCCGATACCAGTTCATAATAACCGTGTCAAAATAGTTTACGTAAAACGCGTGATCGAGATCATAGAGGAACATGGGAACAGTTAAATATCCATTTGTAATTTATCCGGCAGAGGAAGGCGGCTACGTTGCCGAGATCCCAGCTTTAAAAGGCTGTCTCGCGCAAGGCGAGACGCTGGACGAAACCCTCGAAGAACTTGCAACGGTAGAGAATCTATGGCTTGAAACAGCTATAAAGACTGGTTTGAAACTCCCGAATATTTTTGTAGAAGTCGATCATCTAAAGGAAAAGATCGCTGCGTGAGGCATTAAAATATCTCGTCCATTGCTTCTTCCAGATTTCTAACACCTACCACACGGATCCCAAGTAGTTTTTCCAATCCTTTCTTATTCGATTCGGGAAGAATTAGTTTCTTGAAACCGAGCGTTTGAGCCTCTCGGGCACGAGCTTGTGCCTGCAGGACGCCGCGAACTTCGCCGGTCAAGCCGACCTCGCCGAAAACGGCTGTCTCGGGCGGGATCTGTAGATTTCGAAAACTCGATGCGATCGCGGCCATTATGCCGAGATCGGCGGCGGGTTCGTCGATCTCAAGGCCGCCGGCAATATTTACAAAAACGTCATCGCCCGCAAGCTGAAACCCGAGCCGCTTTTCGAGCACGGCGATCAGCAGCGAGGTGCGATTCTGGTCGAACCCCTGCGTCATCCGCCGACCTGTGCCGAATTTCGTTCCGCTAACCAATGCCTGCACCTCGACCAGCATCGGCCGCGTTCCTTCCATACAGACGGTAACGACCGAACCCGTTGCGTTTTCGGGACGTTCCTGCAAGAAAAGTTCGGATGGATTGCTGACTGGAACGAGTCCCGTGTTCGTCATTTCAAAAACGCCGATCTCGTTCGCCGCTCCGAATCTGTTTTTGGTCGCGCGGATTATGCGGTGATTGTGATGACGGTCGCCTTCGAAATAAAGAACAGTGTCAACGATATGTTCAAGCGTTTTCGGGCCGGCGATAGAGCCTTCCTTAGTAACGTGTCCGGTGAGAAAAACTGGTGTGCCAGTTTGTTTGGCGAACATCATGAACTGTCCGGCAACGTCGCGAACCTGCGAAACACTTCCCGGAGCAGATTCGATCTTTTCGTTGAAAACTGTTTGTATCGAATCGACGATAATAAGATCGGGCCGCAGTTTTTCGGTTTCGGCCAGAATGGTTTGCAGGTTTGTTTCGGGCAGCAGAAAAAGGTTTTCGGCACTAATTCCCAATCGTTCGCCCCGCATTTTGATCTGCCGCTCCGATTCTTCGCCCGAAACGTAAAGAACCTTCGTTCCGGCCGAACTTAGCTTGTCCGCGATCTGCAACACGATCGTCGATTTGCCTATTCCCGGAGCGCCGCCGATCAGTACGAGTGAACCCGCAACGATACCGCCGCCAAGCACACGGTCGAATTCCTCGATGCCTGACTGCGTCCGGGATTCGTCCTGCGATTCGATCGAGCCGAACGCCACCGGAGTCGTTTCCCGAAACCGCGCGGAAGATCCGCCTGCAGCGGTTCCAATTGCCGTTGGCCGGAAACGCTCTTCTACATAAGTGTTCCATTCGGAACAGTCCGGACATTGGCCGACCCATTTGCGCGATTGGCGGCCGCAGTTTTGGCATACGAATATTGACTGAGGGTCTTTTGCCATTGAAAGAAAGGATATATGAAAAGACGGAAGCCCGCACGTCAGTCGGCAAAGACACATCGCCGCATGATTGTTCGTTCACAAATGGCTAGCTTTCACTCTACACAAACAGGTATGTGGATTGAAAACTCTGCACAGCGTTAGTATTACGCCGGACACTCGAAGTATCGAGCGGCACACGCTTGATTCATATTGCACAAAGTCGGTATTTGCTCACGGACCGGATTCTAGATTTGTTAGGCTATTTTTTTATATAATCGCAAGATATTGAATGAAAATGAAAATAATTAACAAATTTGTTCGGAGGTTTTCCGCAGATGCCCGGGCAAAGAGGGCAAATATTTTCCGGAGCCATTTCCAAATCGACGGTAATACTAGAATTTTGGATCTGGGATCCGAAGATGGAAGCAATATTTTCAGTGTGCTGCAAAATACCAATTTTGACGCAGGGAATGTCTTCATCGCAGACATCGAAGCAGAATTAGTGAATGTTGGAAACAAGCGGTATGGATTTACACCAGTTGTAGCCAATGAATCCGGGATATTGCCGTTTTCGGATAACTATTTTGACATTGTTTATTGTTCATCAGTTATTGAACATGTGACTGTGGCGAAGTCAGACTTGTGGGAATGGAAAGATGGGGCGAAATTTAAAGCTTCGTCATGGGAGCGTCAGCGGGAGTTTGCCAACGAAATAATACGGCTCGGAAAGCGGTATTTTGTACAAACTCCTGACAAGTATTTTCCGATCGAAAGCCACACTTGGCTGCCGCTTATTGGATATTTACCGCGAAGCGTCTTTCTACCGATATTGAGCGTAACCAATCAATTGTGGGTCAAGGCAGCCGACCCTGACTTTAGCTTATTGTCACAAAGCGAGATGAAAACTTTATTTCCTGACGCGGAAATTTTGCTTGAAAAAACAATTGGGTTGACGAAATCGATAATGGCGATTAAAAAATAGGTTCTTAATCGTAAATCAAACCGGTTAGATTCTTCCGAATTGTCCGGAAGAATCCAACCTCTAGCTAGATCATTCGGGGCAAGGTTCCTCACTTAGATTTTGTACAAGACAGTCACCCTCACCGGGAGGTGGTGGAGGCGGTGGGACGACGAAAATTTCTCCTGTCGGAATATCAGAATAATATTTACCGTTAGAAGGAGTTGGCGTCCAGGGAGCCTCAGCAGGAACAGGAATTTCTGCATTGGGGCGGGTTCCCCGATTTGTGACTATGCTCGCACCCACCATGCCATGCGGCGGACTACAATTATAAGTTCCGTTTGGAGTGCCTTCTAGTGAGTATGTATAAGGATTAGTTGTTAGTTCAGTCATTCTTCCTTGCCAATATCCCCGGCTCTGACTATAACAATAACGAATCTTGTTCAACGGAAATGTCTGCGGCCCTCCCGGTGTAGACAAAGTTACGGAATTGGGGCCGTATGCGCTATACATGTATCCGATTATTCCCAAATACGTGTAGTCTGGGCCGGCGGATCCGTATCCCTCGCTGTAGTAATTGTAATATCGATCGTCCTGATGGACATTCCACGCATGAATCGGTCGAAGATTTGAGTTTGTTGGTATGTATCCCGGAGGCGGTACGAATATTGAGCCGACGACTCCCTGGGAAATATTTCCGTCACGCTGTCTGAGTGCCGTAGTTCCAGTCGAGTATATATCCCCAATCCGGGTTAGCAATCTTGAACTATATAATGTACTGGTTCAACATTGATCTGACCAATAGTTTTTATATCAGACGAAAGCAGCATAAACACTGCAAAAACTGACACAATTAGGTAGCTTATTTCTTCATTTTTCTCCTAAAGAAAGTTTAAAAGTTATTGGTTAAGTCTGGCACTTGTGAGAGCAGCAGACAGTTTGCGAGATTAAGTCGTAGAGACTCGAGAGGGAGCGTATTTTAGTTTCCCTGTTTGGTCAAGCGTCTGGAGAGCAAATAGGAATAAGATCATTATAAATAAGTATAAGAATGCAAAACTTTGGCTATATTTATCGTTTTGGTAATTCGTGTTAAACTTTTTGTAATGAAGTGGGATGTGGTGATTATTAGGATCGGTTTTCTGCTGTTATTGGCGGCGGTTGGGTATTTGTTGAATCCGCTCAGGACCACGGCACATTTTCCGGCTATTATCGGCGATGATATTTTGCTGAGAAGGATCGTTTCTGCAGTTTGCGGCGCATTTGTCGGCGTAGTCATCATCGCGTTTGAAATGCGTGCCCGCACAGCGAGCCTGAAGACACTGATCGGAGCTGCGTTAGGCTCAATTCTTGGCATTTCCGGTGCATATCTGATCGGAATGCTTGTCAGTGCGCAGGATATAAACACCGTTCCGGGCGAAATGAAGGTCTTTTTGACCATCTCTCTCGCATTCTTCATGGGCTATATCGGTCTGATGGTCGGTGCGGCGAAAGGCGAGTATCTCGATCTTTCGGCTCTCGGCGGCATCTTTAGCGACAAAACGGTCAAGGTGGATAATAAGGTCCTCGACACCTCGGTCATTATTGACGGCCGCATTGCCGATGTATCGGAAACGGGATTCTTAGGCGGAACACTCATTATCCCGAATTTTATTCTCGCCGAATTGCAGCAGGTTGCCGATTCGGCCGATTCGTCCAAACGTCAACGCGGCCGCCGCGGTTTGGATATGCTCCAGCGGCTTCGCAATAACGGCAAACTCGATATTCAGATCGTCGAAACGGATTTTCCGGCAGTCAAAGAGGTCGATCTCAAATTGATCGAACTCGCTAAACAGCTTGACGCGGTGATCGTCACGAACGACTTCAACCTGAACAAGGTCGCTCAGCTTCGAGGCGTTGCCGTATTGAATATCAACGAACTCGCCAACGCCCTTAAACCGGTCGTGCTGCCGGGCGAGGCAATGCGCGTATTCGTTTTGAAGGAAGGCAAGGAATATAATCAGGGCGTCGCTTATCTTGACGATGGCACAATGGTCGTTATCGATAACGCCCGCCGTCTGATCGGCAAGACCGCCGATATCGCCGTAACCAGCGTTCTTCAAACTACTGCGGGCAAGATGATCTTTGGCCGACTTTGGGAAGAAAAGCTTGAGGAAAATGGCGACAATAACCTATCCGTTCACGACTCACGCTCGCTTGGTTTCCGCAAAGCCACACGCGAACTGCGGCAGAATACTATCATCGAGGAAATCGAATAGCCTCTTACCACGCTGATGAAAACCACAGCGATCATCGTTGCCGCCGGTTCCGGAACACGTCTAAACTCCGACAAACCAAAACAGTTTCTTGAGATACACGGCAAAACCGTTATCGTTCATACACTCGAACGATTTCAGGCCGCGCCGTCTATTGACGCGATAATTCTGGTTCTGGCAGAAGATCAGATCGTCGATTTTGAAGCCGCGCATATTACTAAACTAATTAAAATTGTCAGCGGCGGATCGACTCGTGCCGAATCGGTTTGGAACGGACTTCGATCTGTCGATACCGAAATAGTCGCCGTTCATGACGGAGCGAGGCCGCTTGTTTCAGTGGACGAGATCGAGCGGACGATAGAAAAAGCCAAGCAAACCGGAGCCGCGTGTTTGGTTGCTGTGGTTACAGACACGATAAAAACAGTTCGCGGTGATGAGATAGCCGCGACGCTCGACCGCGATAAACTTCGCCGTGCACTCACGCCGCAGGTATTTAAAACCGAAGTGCTTCGCAAAGCATTCGAATCAGGCGATCTCAGCAGCGCCGTGACCGACGAATGCTACCTCGTTGAAAAACTCGGCCACCCGATAGCTTTTGTCGAGGGAAGTTCGCGTAATATAAAGATCACGCATCCGGAAGATCTGATACTTGCGGAAGCATTTTTGAAAAACATTTAACGGCTATTTTTTTACAAACTCTAAATGCAAAGGATCGGTTTTGGCAGCGACATTCATAGATTGGCTTCCGGCCGACCGTTGATACTCGGCGGCGTGCCTATAGAATCTGATCTCGGTGCGGAAGGGCATTCCGATGCCGACGCGCTTACTCATGCGATCACCGATGCAATTCTCGGAGCACTCGCCCTCGGCGATATCGGCACGCATTTCCCTAACAACGAAGACCGCTGGCGAAATGCCGAGAGCTTTGTCTTCCTGCGATTTGCCGTTGGCGAAATGAAACAGCACGGCTACGAGATCGGCAATGTCGATTCGACCGTACATCTCGAAGAACCAAAACTCCGTCCTTACATCGACCAGATCCGCACAGGCCTTGCCGAAGCCCTCGAAGTCGAAACAAACCGCATAAGCGTCAAAGCAAAAACCGGCGAAGGCGTAGATACAGTCGGGGAAAGGCGAGCCGTGCGTGCCGAGGCGGTTGTGTACCTATTGAAGAGATAGTTTTCTGAGATTACGATGTTAATTTAACTTTTGGGAATGAAACAAGAAATCAAGCTCCAACTCCAATTTGTTTTGTTACTGTTGCTAACGGGTTTTGGCTTCTTTGGCTTGATATGGATCCAAAACGACACATCGAGAGGATTCTGGGCTGACTATAGGATAGTCCTATTAAACTGGACGCTCTCTTTTCTTTTCTTGTGCGTAATTCGGATTCTCTTCATTATCTTTCGTGCCAGGAGTTACGAAAGTGTTCCCAGAAACTCCATTAAGAGAGAAGTTTTAACGACAGCCACATTTGCGGTTTTGGGATTAGTATCCGCATTTCTATCCTTCCAATTACTTATATTGGAACTTCGCAATGGGATAAACATTTGGCAAGTGTGGCTGTCTTTCCGACCAGTATTCTGGGCGTGGCAAATAGGTTTCAATATGCTTATTTGGAGCAGACTATTACTAATCCTGTTTATGCGAGCCCAAAAATGGAATTGAAGTGTAAATACGGATGAGACCACAGGAGATAATTGCAAAAAAACGCGATGGCGGAGAGCTTTCGACCGATGAGATCGGTGCGTTCGTCGATGGCGTTTGTGATAAGTCGTGGGCTGATTATCAGATCTCAGCGCTCGTGATGGCGATGTTTATTCGCGGGCTTAACGATGTAGAGGGCGAGGCTCTGGTAAGGTCGATGCTTTATTCCGGCGAGGTGCTTGATCTTTCCGATATTGAAAAGCCCAAGGCAGACAAGCACTCGACCG
>Ga0193752_1001835_pt1 | contig 17028 bp, 17 predicted proteins | sample H1c1metaG_FD_144924 | JGI IMG/M metagenome (GOLD analysis project Ga0193752, IMG submission 144924) | Soil microbial communities from a riparian zone of the East river system, Colorado, United States - H1c1 | ecosystem: Environmental > Terrestrial > Soil > Riparian zone | place: USA: East River... | reverse complement strand
CTCGTATAACTCGGGATCGTTTGGCGTTATCTGTATCGCTCGGGTAAAATCTTCAACAGCGCCGGTGTAGTCGCCCAAATTAGCTTTGGCATTGGCCCGGTAATGGTACATATCCGCAGTAGGGCGCCCCATTGAAATGGCTTTATCAAAATCCGCTACGGCAGCTTTGTAAGCCTTGTTGGCATTATTTGCGTTAGCGCGATAATAGTAAGCGGTTATATTAGCCGGCTCCAGCTCGATTGTTTTGTTGTAGTCTTGTATAGCGGCGACATTATCACTGATATTGCTATAGGCGTTGGCCCGGTAAAAGTAAGCTTTGGCGCTTTGACCGTTTAGTTGGATTGCCTTGGTAAAATCAGCGATCGCTTCCTTATATTCTTTTTTACCTGATTTTGCGTTCCCGCTTTGCAGGTAACTATCAAAAGTTTGCGCAAAGCAGCAACATGGTAAAAGAAAGAATACTATTAACAACCTGATCATAACCAATTTCAATAAAACAATTAAAACGTTTTGATAATAAATGATACCGAGGCACTTGAACCCGCACCTGTATTGCGCCCGCTGATAAACGTACCACCACTTAAAAATATGGAAAACGCACGACTAAATGAATGCCCGTAACTTAATGATACCTGGTTGAACGAGAAATTTTTACTCACAGCCGGGTTTGGATCAAATTTGGTAAAGCTACTGGTGGAGTAAAAGCCGCTTAAAGAAACAGAAAGCTGGTTTTTAAAATTATTATCCAGTGTGAGCCCGAAAGTGCCGGAGTACCTGTTTTGGGTTGGCCCGGTGCTGCCAAAATATTGCCGCACACCATCCTCTAACGAAAAATAAGTGTTCCGGCCAAACAAGTGCCCGCTGCCAGCAAAGCTCAGCTTCAATTCGGCCCCGCTTTGGCCGTATCCCAGGTTTGGATTGGTATATAGCGGCGTGATAGCCGTTCCCTGCACCATGAAATAGTATTTGTAATCAATATTAGCCAGGTAATACCTTATTCCTGCTTCCAGGTCGGTAAGGCCGCTGGTTGTGCTTTTATAACCCGTTTGCTCGAAGGTATTGGTAACAAAAGGCAAAGAAGCCACTAACGTCCACCGACGACTGATGCCATATTCGGCAGACATCGAGGCGGTGATCGCGGTAAAGTGCCCATTCAACGGGAATGTTCTTTTTACACCAAGCGAATCCCAGGCCTTGTTAGCATAAAAATAACTTACAGACGGGCTGAATATGAACGTATGAGGCCGCACAGGAAATCCATCAGCGTAGCTTTCATGATTTAAAGCAATGATAAGGATAACCGGTGCCAATAAGTATTTAAGTAGCGCTTTGGTAAATTTCATATCATACTTTAAAATAATGCAAATGTATCACGCATCCACCTACCCTCCAGGTCCTTGTATTTCTGGCTGATCTCATGCGACAGGTTCTTGAACACCATGATACGTTTATTTGCTGTAATGTTATTATAAGTGGCATATTCATTACTTGGCGGTGCAAAAGGGTCCAGCAGCCCGATACCAACTAGGGTAGGGCACTTAATACTGGAAGCGAAATTTTTGCCGTCAAAATAATCCAGATTACTTAATATTTTATCCATAGTAAGGCCCGGCTGTGTGCTCACATATTTTTTAATGCTGCTGATAGGCCAGTCGACCTCGCCCACCAAGTTCCTGATATCGCACAGGATAGGGTTTTGAGCCGAACATAAATTAACGCGATCATCAATCCCGGCAAGCGCCAGAGCCAGGTAACCGCCCATACTACCGCCCGAAGCTAAAATGTTATCGTGCCGCATATTGGGCTGCGCATAAACGAAATCAACACAGCGCATACAATCCATGATCACACCGCGCATTACGTATTTTTCCTTATTATCTAAATGGTAGAATATAAACTCATCCCGGCGGGTATTGATAGGTCCGCGACTGGTGCCCTGCCCACGTGTGTTTAGGGTAATGATAGCCAGGTCATCATCCTGGCCAACTATCGGGGCAAGGTCAACCTGGTAACCCGGCAAACCGAGCAGTACCGAGAATTTCCGGTTCTTATTTTTTGTTTTGGGGATGGTGAGCCAGCCACGGATGGTATAATTCTCCAGCGACTGCATTTCGATCTCGAATACTTCCCGGTTATCCGTATTCTTTTTTGGCTTTGGGGTGATCTTGAAATTCGGTTTCACCTTCGCCAATTCGTCCTTAGCTTTTTGCCAGAATTGGTCGAAATCAGCAGGCCTGGCATATTGCGACCTGATCTCTTTAGCCCTTATACCAAATGCCCGCTTGGTGGTATCATCATATTCGGTCACATTGATCATAAAGTTGATTTTGTAAAACCCTGCCTTCAGGTCTGGAATATTGAAATCATAGTTTTCTGAACTATTCTGGTGGATCTTTACGGCTACTGTGTTATCAGCAACTTTTTCGCCCTGCGGAGTGGTTACCTGGTAACTTACTGTACCGTTTTGGTCGGTAGCCAACGTGTTTTTTACCGAGAAGGTAAAAGATGCCGTTCCGCTGAAAATACCATCGCTACTATGCACAGTTACTTCGGTGCTTACATCGCCATCGGCCTTTGCAGGTTTTACATGCGCAGATACTTGTATAAAGCTACCCGCAGCTATAATAAAGCAAATAATAATTAAAACTTTATGTAAGGTTTTCACTGTGCAATATTGAATTATAAGTAAGTATTTAAAAGTACAGTATAATACATTTAGTTTGTAGATTTCCTGATCAGAAAATTTGATTTGCGTATATAATGGTTCAATGGTTCCTCGATAAATTTAAACAAGAATATCGAGATGGCATTTAATACGATAAAAGCATAAAACAAGTTCAGGCTGTCATACTCAAAAGGCGAATGCCAGTCGACCCCCCATTTATCATATAGTGAGAAAGCCCATTCATTCAACCAGTTGAACGAGATATGCAGCATGGCATACATATAGCCTAAATGTACCAGGTAAAATATGTAGGAGCTTTTGCCCAGCAACTCGACAAAGGGATTGGCCAGGATATTCTTCAATACGGAGGTTTCGGTTATCAACCCGTAAAAAAATGTGGCAATGGATATTGCCAGCAAGTAATTGTTGGTAATGATACCAAACGGGTTATGCAATCCTGCCGACCAGCCCATTGGTATAGCCAGCCTCGACATAATAGCCACGCAAAAGAAGATGAGGAAGAATCCAATGTAGGTATAAGGTATTTTGTTGGTACGCTCCAATCCACGTTTGCGGACGAACATAGCCAGCTGTATCCCCACAAAAAACTCGAAACACCTGCCGAAATAGGTATACAGCATCATGAAGGTGAAATTGCCGAAGAAGCCGTACCAGTCTACATTACGGAAAATAAGCACCATTAAAACGCCGAAGCCTGTAATGGCGAATATTTGGGCATAAAATTTATTATATCTTTTGGCGATAAAGAACACGATAGGTGCCGAAAAATAAAAACATTCCTCCACCGTTAGCGACCAGCCCTGGGCAATGCCCGTAAAATTGAGATCGTAAAAAAAGCCGCGCACAAACGTGATATGCATAAAGAACAAGCCGACAGCGCTCGGGAAGCCATGTGTTATCCCCGGCTCCCGGGTAAAGAAGTAATAGATAAAAGCCCCTGCCGTGAGCAGAAAATACATGGGATAAATACGCGCCACCCGGTTTTTGAGGTATTGCTTAAACCAGTCGGACGTAAGCTGAAAGGTATCGAAATAGCGGAACGCGATCAGAAAGCCCGAAAGCACGAAGAAGATAGTTACCCCGATATGAAACTCCAGGAAAAAACGCCGGATAAAGTGCGGGAAACCACCATCAAAAACATAAGCGTAATGTGAAATAAAAACCAAATAGGCAGCCAGGGCACGAACGCCTGTTAAAGCCGGGATATAGTTCTTCAGGTCGGGTCTTGACAAAATTTTTTTGTTGAGTTTTTACGCTTAGTGGTATCGTATTGTTTACAATATTAAACAATAAAGCAATAATAATGATTTTTGGTGTAGGTGTTTCAAAAAGAGTGTCATGCTGAGGCTCTCGAAGCATATGGGCAAAGGCCTCTGTACGTGTCCTTCGACAGGCTCAGGGTGACAGCACACTTTAACTTTTACATCAAGGCCAAACCATCCACCACGCCCTTACCGGCTATGGCTGTAATGATTTTTAGGGGATTACGTGTTTCAAAAAAGGGGTGTCATGCTGAGGCTCTCGAAGCATGCGGGCAAAGGCCTCTGCGCGCGTCCTTCGACAGGCTCAGGGTGACAGCACACTTTAAGATTACATCAAAGCCGAACCCTGCACAACACCCCTATCGGCGATGGCAGTATCGATATAAAATTGTATCTCCGACTTTTTCAAACCCCAGTTGGGTGCGATAAGCAATTCCATATCCGAAAGACCAAACAGGCGTTGGATCACTACATCGGGGCGCACTAAGGGTAATAGCTCGCACAGGAAATCGGCATACTCGGCAGGCTGAACAGTTTGAATGGTTCACGTTTGTATTTTACACCCATTACCGAACCTTCCACAATATGCAGATGGTGAAACTTCACAAATTTGATATGCGGAAAACGGTTGATCTCTTCGGCATATTTTAACATCATTTCTTTGGTTTCCCAGGGAAAACCGAAGATGGTATGCACACAAACATCCAGCTTGCTGCCTTTAAGCAGGGCCAACGCGTTGATGAGGTCGTCATGAGTGCAACCACGGTTTATCTGCGCCAGCGTATCGTTATAAATAGATTCCATACCCATTTCCAGGTCGACATCAAAACGATCGGTATAGCTTTCCAGCAGGGCGATCTTTTCGGCATCGATACAATCCGGGCGGGTACCTACGGAGAGACCCACGATATCTTCGGTATGATAGCTTAATGCCTCATCATACATCATCTTTAAATAATGCGCCGGGGCATAAGTATTGGTATTGGGTTGAAAATAAATGATGAATTTATCGGCTTTGTTGCCTTTGCGGGCGCGCTCCACACCCTGTATCACCTGCTCGCGCACGGATGGGTTATTGCGGGAAACAGATGGCGTAAACGAATCGACATTGCAATAGGTACAGCCGCCATAGCCTTTAGAGCCATCGCGGTTGGGGCAGGTGAAGCCACCATCTACAATTACCTTGAACACCCGCTGCCCCTTATACTTTTCGCGCAGCCATGCCCCGTAATTGTTGTATCCTTTTATACCTCTTTGTAGCGCAGTTTCCATTCAGGTGGCAAAGATACGGATTTATGGTAAGACTGATTAGAAGAACAGCGAGACAGGCTATCTATTCGTTTGAAAAGCGCTTTTGGCGAGGTGCTGCGTTTTTTGTTTGCTGAATGTTTTTATGTAAATTCGTATTATTAAAATGATGTTTATGGAACTAATAATTGATTTTGATAAAATTAAAGACCCTTCTAAACGGGAGTGGTTAATTAATTCGCTGAAATTAATGCAGATCGGGTTTCAGACCTCAGAAAAACCTCAAACCATAACTCAATATAATAAGGACCTTGAAAAAGGAAATGCTGAAATTGAGAATGGCGAATTTACCACGGCTACCGATTTGAAAGCCGAAGCAGATAAGTGGTAGTCGTATGGAGTAATAGCGCCAAAGCTGAATTAAGAAAGGCCTTTGATTATACCTTTAGATAAATTTAAAAAGAGTAACGATGGCACCTGGCGGGCTTTTTAAAAGTATAGCTATCGCATTTCCTATCATATCTTAAAAAATCAGATTCGTATTGTACGCATGCGGCATATCAGTATGTCACCACTTGATTATTGATCACTTTTTTTTAAATATTATTAACGACTGATCTAGTATCACCACCAAAGTGATAAAGAACATTAACATGCAAGTAGTTCTACTTGTGGTTTTTACGTAAAATTTACCGTTATAAAACGGGTTGCAGCATCCATAATTTAGCCCAAGCTTGCGGCTCAATTTTAAACCCTTAAATCTTAAAAACAATGGCAAGCTTTACAACAAGAGTTGAATTAGTTAACCCCGACAAAAGTGATTACGATCTGCTGCACCAGGAAATGCGTGACGCACAATTTTACCGCGCTATCAGTTATTGCGGCACATGGCATGATCTGCCCGCCGGCGAGTATGACCGCACATCAGACCAGGCGCTCAACACGGTTTATACCCAGGCGCTGGCAGCAGTACAAACAGTAATCAATAACAAACCACTTAATGAACAGCAGCAGAAAAAGGATTTTTTACTGCTGATCACCGAGGTTGAAGGGGCGCGGGCATTTATCATCCCAAAGACTACTGATATTGCCAAATTGCCACCGGGCGCAACGCTTTCGTAATGATGCCGGATAGTTTCCCGGATTAACTTCCAAAAAGAGGGACTCGCAATAGGCGAATCCCTCTTTTTATTGCGTCCTGCGCCCGTCTGTGACGAGTGTTTAATATGGGCAAGGCGATTGCATCGCCATTAACACGCATCACAGATGCTTAACCACATTTAAGCGCTCGTCACAGACGAGCGCAAGATAAAAATTGAAACATTTTTTATCTTTTCAGGTTGTTGATATTATAATACATTAATAATCAACACTATGAAAAATTACTTTAAGCTGCCACTTGTAGCAATCGCAGTATCTTTATCGCTTGCTGCATGTAAAGGCAATAGTTCAAGCAGTTCTTCGGATTCTTCTTCCAAAACAGATTCGAGCAGCGTTACCAAAGTTGATTCGACTGTAAAACCGGATACAACTACAAAAGACAGCGCGGCCAAGATGAGCGGCGATACTTCTAAAAAAGATACAGTAAGCAAAACTGTGGTAAAGAAAACAACACAGAAGAAAACATCAGTTAAGAAAAATTAATCTCTCGCAGATAATTTCCGGAAGCGGGGCTTGTTTTTATACAGGCCCCGCTTTTTTGTTGTCTGAACCGCTGATTCATTTGATTACGCTGATTTCGCAGATGAATTACGCACTTTCTTTTTGTCCCAGCGAGAACCAGTTGCCGGAGTCGTCCATAAAAAGAGCCTCGAAACCGTAGAACTCTTTGGTAGGTTCTTTTTTGAATTTTACGCCTTTGGCTTTCAGTTCTTCGTAGGTAGCCAGCAGGTCGTTACATTCAAACACACCGAAACCGAAGGTACCTTTGCTGATCAGCGTTTTCATTTGCGCCGCCGAGTCATGGTCGAACATCATACCTTCGGTTACGGCCATCAGCGAAATCTCCAGGTCGGGCTGCTCGGGCGGGGTAACGGTAAGCCAGCGCATACCGGGGCCCATAGCCGCATCGGTGTGTACTTTAAAGCCGAGCTTGTTTACATAAAAATCATAAGCGCTATTCTGATCAAGCACAAATATGCTTACGTGGTTTAGTTTGGTGATCATCGTTTTGAAATTTTGGTTGTGAATAATAAGGCTAAGTTGAGCAATATTTCAGCCAGCAACCTCTTGAAAATTGCTGTTTTTATACCCAGCCTTTTGCTTCGGCGAAGCAATTCGGAACATATTTTAGTGGCGTTTTGCCCATATCAGCCTTACGTGCCAGTTGGAGTTGCTGATAACCTGATGGTGTTTGTTTAACCACACGCTTAAATAGGCCGGTGAAGGAGGTAATGCTATCAAACCCCACCGAATAGCATACTTCTGAAACACTTGCACCCGACTCTAAAAGCAGCATGGCCTTATTAATCCTGACATGGGTGAGGTATTGATGCGGGGTTTTGCCGTAAATGGTTTTAAACAGGCGGATGAAATGGAATTTGGAAAACCAGGCCGAACCGGCAATGCTATCCAGGTTGATGGCATCGGCATAGTGGCTGTCGATAAACAGCTTGGCCTGCACAATGCGGCGGTACAGGTAGATACGCGGATATTCCTGGGTGGGCATGGTGATATAAAGATGAGAAAATTGTCTGAACCGTTGATGTTTTGATCATGCTGATCTCATAGAAAAATTGATGAGGGCGAAAGAAAATACCAACAAAGTATTAATCCATACCTGATAAATTATATTTTTGATGAGTACGCCTTAACTTATCACATGAAGAAATTTTTGCTTTTCGCTATCTTATTTTTACCCTTATTCGGTTTAGCACAGACTTCCGACCCTTCTACCGAAACTAATGAAGATGCAGCAACAATTCTGACCAGGATCATTACCTCCAATCCGAAAGATACAGGCGCTTACATCAGCCGCGGCGATATAAGGACCGGCCAGAGAAATTATAAAGGTGCTATTGCCGATTACAGCGAGGCGCTGGCACTGAACCCTTCGGATGCAAACACCTGGTACCGTAGGGCGCAGGCACGGTCCGAGGCGCAGGATGATAAAGGCGCTATTGCCGACTATGCTAAATCGCTTGAATTAAAGCCGGACAATGCAGATGCCTGGTATAACCTGGGGGTTTTGAAAGCAACGGGCGATAACTATAAAGGTGCGATCACAGCCTGGACACACACGATAAACCTGGATACCAATTACCCCGATGTATGGTATAACCGGGCGTTGGCCAAAGTGAAAATATTAGATTACAATGGCGCCGTTTATGACTATACGAAGGCTATCGCTCTGAACCCAAAAAGTGCCGAAGCTTATTATGGCCGTGGAAATGCCCGACACCACACCCCGGATAAAACAGGAGCGTGTGAAGACTGGGAAAAAGCGCTGAAACTAGGTTACAAGGAAGCTTTTGAGAATATAAAGAATTTCTGCAGGTAGCTTGTTATTTCGGATTCGCATTAGGGATTGGAAGGGTTCAGCCACGACGAAGGAGGGCCGCAGCGATAGCGGAGCCCTGTAAAGCCCGGCCCGCTGGTAAGCGGGCAACGCCCAACATTGGCATACATAGCACCTGGTTAACACACCCCTGCCCCTATCAAGAGGAGAACCACACTCACAGCCCTTTCGTCATCTGCATATGCGCATATTTGCACATCTGCACATCAACAAAGATTATTATGCAAGCATAGTTTTCGCATGGTTATTTTGGTTAATTTTGTGCTGAATCAATTATAGCCTGCATGGAAATCGTTGCTCCATACCATTCCAAAAACAAAATACGCTTTGTAACCGCCGCTTCGTTGTTTGATGGGCATGATGCCACCATTAATATAATGCGCCGCATTTTGCAATCTTCAGGTGCCGAAGTGATCCACTTGGGGCACAACCGCTCGGTAGATGAGGTTGTGAATTGCGCCATACAGGAAGATGTACAGGGCATAGCGCTGACATCGTACCAGGGCGGGCACGTGGAATATTTTAAATATATGCACGACCTGCTGAAAGAACGCGGTGCAGGACATATCAAGATTTTTGGTGGTGGCGGTGGTGTAATATTGCCACAGGAGATCAAAGAACTGCAGGAGTACGGCATCGCGCGCATTTACTCGCCTGATGACGGCCGCACGATGGGTTTGCAGGGCATGATCAACGATATGCTGCAGCAATGCGATTTCCGCACGGTGACTAAACTAAATGGAGAACTGAAGCATTTGCCGAAAAAGGATTCGAAAGCAATTGCTTCGCTGATCACGATGGCGGAGAATGATCCTGAACAGTTTTCTCTGACCCCGCCGCCTGCCCTCTCTAAAGGAGAGAAGGCAATTCCGGTATTGGGTATTACAGGCACAGGCGGCGCGGGTAAATCTTCTTTGGTGGATGAGATCGTGCGCAGGTTTTTGATGGAAACGGATAAAACTTTAGCCATTATTTCTGTTGATCCTTCTAAAAGAAAAACAGGCGGCGCTTTGCTGGGCGATAGGATCAGGATGAATTCGATCAATAGTCCGCGGGTGTATATGCGGTCGCTGGCTACGCGGCAGGCTAATTTGGCGCTGTCTAAATATGTGCAGGAATCTATTGACATCTGCAAAGCTGCGGGTTATGATCTGATCATAGTAGAGACTTCGGGCATTGAATAATCAGATACCATGATAACCGATTATTGCGACCTGTCCATGTACGTGATGACGCCCGAATTTGGTGCGGCTACGCAACTGGAAAAGATCGACATGCTGGATTTTGCCGATATTGTTGCCCTTAACAAGTTCGACAAACGCGGCGCTTTGGACGCTATCCGCGATGTGCGTAAGCAATATAAACGTAATCATCACCTGTTTGAGGCGAAGGACGAAGACCTGCCGGTGTATGGCACCATGGCCTCGCAGTTCAATGATCCGGGCATGAACAATTTGTTCGAGAAGTTGATGCGCGCTTTGAAAGAAAAAACAGGTGCTGATTTTATAGGTAAGAAATATGATGCCGCATTGCTGCATTGGGGCGAATCGGAAAAGATATACATCATTCCACCAGACCGTACCCGTTATTTGGCCGAAATTGCCGAAAGTAGCCAGGAATATAATGATTGGGTGGATGAGCAATGTAAAATTGCACAGCAGATGTTCCAGATCAGGGGGACAATAGATCTCACCCAAACCCTCTCCAAAGGAGAGGACTTCAAAGTCGGATTAGAAGATATTTATAAGAATTTAGAAGAGCATTTGCACCCTGAATGTAAACGTCTATTGAACGAATGGCCGGAAACCGTAAAAAAATATAAGGCTGATGATTTTATTTATAAAGTCCGGGACAAGGAGATACGTCAGCCACTTTTTTACACCTCGCTATCACAACTGAAAATACCTAAAATATCGCTGCCGAGGTATGAAGCCTGGGGTGATATTTTGCGTTGGCTGCTTACCGAAAATGTACCGGGCGAATTCCCTTACGCCGCCGGGGTGTTCCCCATCAAGCGTGAAGGAGAAGATCCTACCCGCATGTTTGCCGGCGAGGGCGGCCCTGAGCGGACTAACAAACGTTTCCATTATGTGTCGCTGGGTCAACCCGCACACAGGTTGAGCACAGCTTTTGATTCGGTTACACTTTATGGCGAGGACCCGCATGTGCGACCAGATATTTATGGCAAGATCGGTAACTCAGGCGTAAGTATCGCCACTTTGGATGATGCCAAAAAACTGTATTCGGGATTTGATCTGTGTAATGCATCCACCTCCGTATCCATGACCATCAATGGTCCGGCGCCTATGCTGCTGGGTTATTTCATGAATACAGCTATTGATCAGCAATGCGAAAAATATATCCGGGAGAATAAACTGGAACATTTGGTGGAGGCGAAATTTAAGGAACTATATGATGATAAGAATTTACCAAGACCGCATTACACAGGCAAATTGCCTAAAGGTAATGATGGCTTAGGCTTATCCCTCCTCGGCCTTACCGGCGATCAGGTTCTACCCGCTGATGTCTACGCAAAAATTAAAGCGTACGCTATAGCCACTGTGCGCGGTACGGTGCAGGCAGATATTTTGAAAGAAGATCAGGCGCAGAACACCTGTATTTTCTCCACCGAGTTTGCCTTGCGGATGATGGGTGATATCCAGCAGTATTTCATTAATGAGAAGGTAAGGAATTTTTATTCAGTATCTATTTCGGGATACCATATTGCCGAGGCAGGGGCCAATCCTGTTACGCAGCTGGCGTTTACTTTATCCAACGGCTTTACTTTTGTGGAGTATTATTTGAGCCGGGGGATGAATATTGATGATTTCGCGCCAAACCTGTCGTTCTTTTTCTCTAACGGTATCGATCCGGAATATTCCGTGATCGGGCGGGTGGCCAGGAGGATCTGGGCCAAAGCGGTGAAGAATAAGTATCACGGTAACGACCGTTCCCAAAAACTGAAATACCATATCCAAACCAGCGGACGCTCGCTGCATGCGCAGGAGATCGACTTTAATGATATCCGCACCACGCTGCAAGCACTGTATGCCATTTATGATAACTGCAATTCGCTGCATACCAATGCTTATGATGAGGCGATTACAACGCCTACAGAAGAATCCGTTCGCCGGGCGATGGCGATACAACTTATCATTAACCGCGAGTTGGGTCTGGCTAAAAATGAGAACCCTTTGCAGGGTGCTTTCATTATCGAAGAGTTAACCGACCTGGTGGAAAATGCCGTATTGACCGAATTCAAACGCATCAACGACCGCGGCGGAGTTTTGGGCGCGATGGAAACCATGTACCAGCGCAGCAAGATCCAGGAGGAATCCCTGTATTATGAAACTATGAAGCATAACGGCGAATACCCTATCGTGGGTGTAAATACCTTCCTGAATAAAAAAGGTTCGCCTACCATAACCCCATCCGAAGTGATCCGCGCTACGGAAGAGGAAAAGCAATTCCAGATCACAGCTTTAGAGGCTTTCCAGAAACGAAATACCGATAAAGCGCCGGCCTTATTAAAAGAACTGCAGACCAAAGCTATTGCCGGAGCAAACATTTTCGAGAGCTTGATGGAGGCTTGCAAGTACTGTTCTTTAGGGCAGATATCTCATGCTTTGTATGAGGTTGGGGGGCAGTATAGGAGGAATATGTAGGTTAGTGATTTGTGATCAAAGGTTAAACTTTAAATAATTTGGATGTACGTGTGTTGATTTTAATTTCGGCCACCTAACGGAATTGTGTAATTTACGTGATGTACATTAATAGACCTATAGCCCTGTCTGCTGTTATTTGCAATGTTTTATATACTATAATTTGTATTACCCGATTCTTTTATTTGCACAACCAGATAATTATTGATTTTAGTAAGGGTGCTCCGGTAGAGGTTGCTCCTAATTCTCTTTGGCTCGTCTTTCCACAAATTTTATACTTATGCATTTTTACGGCACTCATTTGGGTTCTAAAAATCTGTTATGAAAAACTTTGGATTATCGTAGGAACCACTGCATTTCTTATAATTAAAGTAATTACGGTTGTTATACTGCATTCAATAAATAATCACATTTTAATAACCTATGATTTTATATTCGATATCCTAAGTATTGCAAATCTTTTCCTCCTGATATACTTGGTCGTTAGCTATTTTCTTATTCAAAACAAATATATTAGGCCTTATTTTAGATGGCTCGCTATCTTGTTAGTTTTATCCTTGCTATTGCCAAGGCTTGGTGAAATATTATACGATGACCTCAGTATTCATTGGCTTTTGATAAACCCTGATGTCATGTCAGAATTATGCTTTATACCTACACTGATTTTATTTATTAAAATCTATCGACGTTCATTACAAATGATTTAATGATCAACTTATTGCTGCTCCACAGCCGTCCCATGATCGATCAATATCCTGAAACGCGGAAACATATTGCCTTCCACTTTGATAGACCTTAGGGTGCCGCTGATGCGGAATATTTTACCGGCATTGGCTTTAAGGTCATCTTTTGTCCATTTGTTGTCGAGGATGATATATTCAAAGCCAAATATCGAGGTGGCCGCTTTATTAGTCGCGGTGACGAAAAGTGAATCCGTTTCATGATCTGATTTCCGGATGCTATTAAAATCATCCTTCAGGGAAACAGGATGCCCCGGCAGGGTTACCATGCGGCCGGTCATGCCGCTCACTTTTTTTAGCGCTTCGGTTTTGGTGGCTTTTTTGATATTCATCAGCCCGGCTTCCGAATAGATGTACATATAACGCACCTTAGCGGCATCCGCTCCATCCCGTTGCTTTTTGGGTGTCTTATTCAGGATAGTTAATGATAGTTTGTTGGCGGCCTGCCAATCTTCTTTTTCAAACAGGCCCAGCAATGTGTTCCAGTCTTTTGAATGGGTTAAAGATTGAGCTTGAGTATTTGCAAAGACCAGCAATGACAGGCAAAGACTAAGGATTATTCTTTTCATGGATAGTAAAGGATTGGAAGGCAATATAGTTTGTAATAATTGGCGGCCCTGTGTGGACAATTTTTGTTAGATTTATTCGTCATAAACCAAATGAAACCAATCCTTGTTTTACTCCTATTAGTTTTATCAATAAAATCTTACGGTAAAACAACGGATTCCATTCCGGCAGGGGCTAAAAAATTGATCAAATGTTATCCTGGCTTCATTATTGGCTTTGCTGATAAACATATTATTTTTAAGGATAAAAGCAGGTTGCTATGGGATGATGGCATTAAAAGCAAACCTTATAAAGAGCAACTCGAAAAACCTGACATCCAGGATATGTTCATCCAAAATTATAATACAGGTGAATTAAAAACCTTGCCGGGTAAAAACTTCGATCCGGGCAGGATCAGGAATGAGGCTTTGTTTTTGAAAATGTATGGGTCGACAGAAAAACAAGTGAGGCAGCATTTAACAGAAATTGTTTGGTGCCCAAAACTGGTCGGCCAAAAGGTGATGGTGACCACGATCAACGGCATCGACAAAAAACTGGCACAAATATCAAAAGAGCTGGACGAGCATCCTGAACTAAAAAAATACCTCACCAATATTGGCGGCACTTTTACCTGGCGCAATATTAACGGCACAAACAGGCATAGCATGCACAGTTTCGGGATGACCATTGACATCAATACCAAGTATTCTGATTACTGGCAATGGAGCTGTAAATGCACCAATGAAAATGCTACCATAAAATATAATAACCGGATACCGAAGCTTATCGTCAGCATATTTGAAAAGTATGGCTTTATATGGGGTGGCAAATGGTATCATTTTGACACAATGCACTTTGAATATCGGCCCGAATTGATCAACTAATAACCTAAACTATAGCATGAAAAGTATAATCGCCCTTATCAGCCTGTGGTTATTCACATCATTCAGCATCCCCGCTGATAATATGTTAACACGGTTCACCTCTCCTTTCGGATACACCCGGCAAAAAGCAGTACATGGCAGCTTTGCAGACTACCTGCAACATTTACCGCTTAAACCAAAAGGAACGCCCACCAAAACCTACCGTGGCGAGGTTGCCCGCACAGACATAGAAACCGCCGCCGTGGTGGATATGAGCGTAGGCAATCAGGACCTGCAGCAATGTGCCGATGCCGTAATGCGTTTGCGGGGCGAATACTTATATCACCAGAAAAATTATAAAGCCATCAGCTTTAATTTTGTGAGTGGTTTTAAATGCGATTATCTGCATTATGCCAACGGTTACCGTTATCGAAATAATAAATGGGTGCTGAAAGCCAAACCGGATTACGGCTATGGCACATTTATGAATTATATGAATTTGGTTTTCAGTTACGCGGGCACGCTTTCGTTAGAAAAAGAATTGCATCCGGTTAGCAATCCCAATGACTTAAAGGCGGGCGATGTGTTTATTCATGGTGGTTCGCCGGGGCATTGTTTTATCGTGATGGATGTAGTGGAGAACAACCAGCATCAAAAGCAGTTCCTGTTAGCCCAAAGCTTTATGCCTGCTCAAAATATACAGGTGCTGCAATACGCTCCTGGCTATTATTGGTTCGGTATGGAAAAGTTGACCAATATCTGGTATGGAGAGTTGATTACACCTCAATATTTAAGGAAGTTTGATTGAGAAAGCCCTGAAAACGTATATTAAAGGGGGCATTTTCCGGGTACACAAACCAAGATGGATAGTTAATTTGTGTTTATACAATTAACAGCATATCAATAACTTACAAAGTTTATCTCGCGCGGATTGCTAAAGGGTATAGTTCTTGTGCTGTTGTGGCATATTATCTTTTAGTTATGATGCACTTCCTTGATAATTCGTCGCATGTATTGCTCATTTTGGTGATCGGGTTGTTTGTGGTGATGTGCGTATTGGCCGCATCGGGTAAATTTGATCATTGGAAAAGCAGATTTATAAGGCGCAGCGAAAGAGGACTTCAAAGGAAACGCAAATTGAAAGATGAATAGCTGTAGTGGTTTGTTGGAGACAACTCCAACAAAAGGCCAGTGGAAGTTAAAGTGTTTGAACGGACTTGCGAAGTTTTTAAAACTTCGCAAGTCTCTATAAGCTACCTTTTTTCTACCCTATCATAAAATCCACCAAAAGAATTCAGCTTAACCGCATCCTCAGCAAAAAATTCGCCGGGGAAGCCCAATTCAATGGAGCTTGCTTTATCCAATCTTTTCAAATGGTCTTCGCTTAGCGTAACGTCCAGCGTCTTCAGATTTTCTTCCAATTGGCTCAGTTTGGTTGCACCAACTATGGGTATGCACGAGAAACCTTGCTGCATGGTCCATTTTAGTGCTACATGACTTGCGGATGCACCCAGTTCATCCGCTATCGCCATTACCACTTTGGTTATTTCTACTGCGCGGTCATTCAACCTTTTGCTTTCTGGCTTGATGCGGCCTTTGTCGCCTTTTAGATATTTTCCGGTTAATACCCCACCGGCAAGTGGCGCCCATGGAGTAACGGTTAACCCGAAATGTTTAGCCATGGGGATCAGGTCGCGCTCGGGTGTGCGGGCCAGCAGGCTGTATTCTATTTGCAGGGCCACAAACTGGCTCCAGCCCATCAGTTCGGCAAGGGTATTGCCTTTGGCTACCACCCAGGCGGGTGTATCGCTTATGGCGATATAATTCACTTTGCCCTGACGCAGCAAATCATCCATACCACGCATTACTTCATCGATGGGGGTAATATCATCCCATATATGCAGGTAAAGCAGGTCGATAAAATCGGTTTTTAAACGCCTCATGCTTTCCTCCACGCTACGCATCATGTTCTTACGGTTATTGCCGGATGCATTCGGATTGGTAGTATTATCCTTCAAGGTGTATTTGGTGGCCAGTACAAAAAAATCGCGGTCGTGGTGGCTGAGGTATTCGCCGATAATTTTTTCGCTGGTGCCTAACTTGTACATATTAGCAGTGTCCAAAAAATTACCGCCTGCATTGGCGTATGCATCCATAATTTCAAAGCTGGCATCCTTTTCGGCGCCCCAGCCTCCTTCGGTGCCAAAGCCCATGGTACCCAGGCATAGCTCAGAAACTTTAAGGCCCGAACGGCCCAGTAATTTGTAGTTCATATAAAATGATAAAATGAAATTTAAAAATCAGGTTATTCTTCCGCTATTTTAATTGGTGCGTGCTTTTTATTTCGTTTGGTTAACCCACCCGTGGTATCATCAATACTTTGCTGTACGATAAATGCCGAAGGATCGATCTCCAATATTTTTTTCTTGATGGATGGGATCTCGAACCGGGTGGCCACGGTAAAAATAATATCGCGGGGATCATTTACATGTCCGTCTTTGCCA
>Ga0193752_1001834_pt1 | contig 17034 bp, 15 predicted proteins | sample H1c1metaG_FD_144924 | JGI IMG/M metagenome (GOLD analysis project Ga0193752, IMG submission 144924) | Soil microbial communities from a riparian zone of the East river system, Colorado, United States - H1c1 | ecosystem: Environmental > Terrestrial > Soil > Riparian zone | place: USA: East River... | reverse complement strand
GGGCACCTTCCTCACCTGCAAGCACGCGATACCCTATTTGAAAAAATCCAAGGCTGGACGCATTATCAACGTATCGTCAATTTCCGGGCGTACGCTGTTCGGCTCCACCTCACCGGCCTATGCGGCGTCGAAAGCCGGCGTGATACAGCTCACACGTTTTCTGGCGATCGAACTCGGGCCGTCGGGCATTACCTCCAACTCGATTGCGCCGATCACCACGCTGACCCCGCGCGTGCGCGCGCTGCGCACCGAAGCCAATATCGAAGCCATCGCCGCGCAGATTCCGCTGCGGCGTTTGCCCGATCCGGAGGATCACGCCAACGCCATGGTATTTCTGGCATCCGACAGCGCGGCTTACCTTAATGGTGTATCGCTGGATATCAATGGCGGGCGGATAATGATGTAGCACGCGGTCCTTCCCCACTCGCGGTTTAGGATGGGAGTGCATCATTGATTTAGTTGCCGCCCGTCCCCATGTGTAAGCAAGGTAGTCAGCCTTAACCGGTCAATACCCTTACGCAAGTAATTGATATAGAAAACTATTTTCATTTGCGCCCCTTGCAGTTCATTTGCCATAATCAGCACTCTTGATTCGCAGCCCGGCCATGACAGCACCCATCGTAACCACGCAGAACACGGCAACCCGCGATCGCCTCGGCCGGCCGTTGCGTGACTTGCGTATATCGATCACCGACCGCTGCAACTTCCGCTGCACCTATTGCATGCCGAAAGAAGTGTTCGGCAAGGATTACCAATTCCTCGAACGCAGTGCATTGCTGAGCTTCGAGGAAATCACCCGGCTCGCACGCGCGTTCACAAAACACGGCGTCGAGAAAATCCGTCTCACCGGCGGCGAGCCGCTGATTCGCCGCAATATCGAGCAACTGATTGCGATGCTGGCCGAAATTCCCGCTCTGGATTTGACCTTGACCACCAACGGCTCGTCGCTCGCCAAGAAAGCAGCCGGCCTGAAAGCAGCCGGCTTGAAGCGCATCACCGTAAGTCTCGATTCGCTCGACGATGCCGTGTTCATGGGCATGAACGACGTTGATTTTCCAGTGGCGAAAGTGCTCGAAGGCATCGCTGCCGCAAAAGATGCAGGGCTGACGCCGATCAAAATCAACATGGTCGTCAAGCGCGGCGTCAATGAGCAAAGCATCGTGCCGATGGCGCGCTATTTCAAGCAGCAAGGCCACATCCTGCGCTTCATTGAGTACATGGACGTCGGCCATACCAACGGCTGGCGCATGGACGAGGTCGTCAGCGCGCGCGAAATCGTCGATCTCATCAACAAGGAAATGCCGCTCGAACCGGCGAACCCCAACTACACCGGCGAAGTCGCCGAACGCTGGCGCTATAAAGACGGCAGCGGCGAAATCGGCGTTATCGCGTCAGTGACGCAAGCCTTCTGCCGCGACTGCACGCGCGCACGCATTTCCACCGAGGGCAAGCTCTACACCTGCTTGTTCGCCACCAGCGGCCACGACCTGCGGGCGCTATTGCGCAACGGCGCGAGCGACGAGGAACTGGATACCTTTATCAAGGGCGTGTGGACCCGCCGCGCTGATCGCTACTCCGAAATCCGCAGCGAAAAGACAGTGAAGCTGGAAAAAATTGAGATGTCGTATATAGGCGGTTAAAAACTTCAGATCATCACGTATTCGCGAGAACCGTTTCCAATCCTGTCGTTCCCGCGAAGGCGGAAATCCATAACACAGCGCCATATGAGGCATCGTATGGATTCCCGCCTTCGCGGGAATGACAAGGGAAAGTTTTTCGCTTTTAAATTTGCATTGCAGCTTGTAAAACTTGATATGACTCCACGGATCACCCACGCCACGCGCGCCCTCACCACCGAAGTCGAAGCCATCAACGAACGCGGCGAAAGTGTACCGACGCCGATTGCCGGCGAACACCCGCTCACGCTCTACATCGACAAGCGCGAGATCGTCACGCTGATGACGCTCGGCCAGGCACCCGAAGCGCTGGCGCTGGGTTATCTGCGCAATCAGCGGCTGGTGCGTTCTATCGATGAAATCGCCGAAGTGCAAGTCGATTGGGAAACGGACGCCGTCGCCGTCACCACGCGCACCGCGCTGCAAAACCTCGACCAAAAAATGCAAAAACGCACCGTCACCACCGGCTGCGGACAAGGCACGGTGTTCGGCGACCTGATGGAGGAAATCGATAGCATCAAGTTGCGCAACGATGTAACACTCAGCGAGAGCACGCTTTACGCGCTGCTCGACGCCGTGCGCCGCCACGAAACCATTTACAAAAGTGCCGGCGCCGTGCACGGCTGCGCGCTAGCCGATGCCAACGGCGAAATTTTAATGTTCGTCGAAGATGTGGGCCGCCACAACGCCGTAGACGCTATCGCGGGCAAGATGTGGCTCGACGACATCGATGGCTCCGACAAGATTTTTTACACCACCGGGCGGCTCACCTCGGAAATGGTAATCAAGGCGGCGCAGATGCAGATACCGTTTCTGGTGTCGCGCTCGGGCCTTACGCAAATGGGTCACGACATCGCGGTCAAAACTGGCATCACCATGATCGGCCGCGCGGTGAACAAGCATTATCTGCTGTTCACCGGCAAGCAACGCTTTTTACAACCCGTGCGCAGTTGAGAAATTGGAGTTGCATTACCATTCAACCCTTCCCTCATCCCCGGCCCTTCTGCTCCGCTTCAAGTGTTCCCTTGTCCCGGAGGGAGAAGGGTGAAAGCCCCTCGCCTTCCGGGAGAGGGGTTGGGGTGAGGGAAAGGAAGCACCGCAATTCATCATGCCACCCACAACACCCCGCCCAAGAATCACTGGCGTAATCCTCGCCGGCGGACAAGGCCGCCGCATGGGCAGCGTCGACAAGGGCCTGCAAGTGTTGCGCGGCAAACCCATGGTGCAATGGGTGCTCGAACGCTACACCCCGCAAGTCGATGAAGTGCTGATCAACGCGAATCAGAATATCGACAAATATCAGACTTTCGGTCACAAAGTCGTGCCGGACGAAATCAGCGGTTTCGCCGGCCCCCTTGCCGGACTGCATCGCGGCCTATCCACCGCCACGCACGACTTGATTGCGACCGTGCCCTGCGACTCGCCGTTCCTGCCGCTGGATTTAATCGCGCGCTTATACGCCGCGCTGGATGAACAGCAGGCCGATCTCGCCGTAGCCCGCACCGGTGATCAGCCGCATCCCGTGTTCTGCCTCACGCGCAAATCGGTGCTGCCGGGATTAACCGCGTTTCTGCAAAGCGGCGGGCGCAAGATTGACGCCTGGTATGCGGCGCTGAAAGTCACAGAAGTGCGGTTTGATGATGAGGAAGCGGCGTTTAGCAATATCAATACGGTGGAAGAATTGCGGACGTTTGACGGGTAAATTCATTTGTCTTATCTTATTTTCCGAATAGTAATTACATCAGGGAGCACGCATGAACGCCGATCAAACTGTTTTCTTCTGGCAGAGTTTGCTCGATGCAGATCAAAACTCTCGGTATTGGCGTGCAATGACCTTACGTTTCGTGCGCAGAGAACGCACTGCAAAGATTTTCCTCGCGATCGTTTCATCGGCAACTGTTGCGGGATGGGGATTTTGGAGAGAAGCAAGCTGGGTTTGGCAAGGACTTTCAATTCTAGCCGCGCTAATATCAGTTGCCCTACCAATTTTCGATGTACCTAGACATGTTGAAGCTATGGTTGAGCTCCATGAAAAATGGTTTCAATTGCTTACCGAATACGAAGAAATTTGGGCACTGCGTGCTTCAATTACAGATGCTGAAACTCAGGAAAAAATTAAAAAGCTTAAGGGAACAGAAGTCGAACTTGCCAAAAAGTCGGCGAAACTACCTAATGACGACACAGATTTAGGAACCAAGACATACAACGACGTATTGAGAGAACGGCACCTGCCTTCTCCACAAACGGGATCGCAAAAATGACTATCATTCCTAAGCCGTGGGAACCTTGGACACCAGATCAGCAGAGAGGTAAAGTTCCTAAACCCGCACCATGGCCTGCGCCACCCTTGGTAACAAAGCCAGCGTAGTTCGTCGCAATCCGCTGAACCCTTCGGCAAACTCAGGCACGTAACTGACTCCCTACGATCTACCACAACTCGGATCATGCGGCCCTATGCGACCGTAGGTATGTGAAGCCCAGCCTGAGTGCCCCATTTGGCTTTAAACGACGCCGGCGTTTCCAAACTCACTCGTCCCAGCGCCCCGCCGCGGTAATCCGTCAGCAAAGTAATCGCCGCCTTTTCAAAATCAAACGCCCCACCCTTCAGCCGATAACCTCGCTTGGCAGCTACAGCCTCGACCACGCTAACACCATCAATACCCTTCGCCTCGCCGGGCAACGGGCAGTTGTAGCGCGCAGCCAGCGCCTGCGGATACCGCTCCAGCAAAATCTCCGCCAAAAACACCGCGACTTCCGATTCGTGATACGCCTTGGTACCTATGATATGGCTCGCCGCCAGCATCAGCCCATCGCTTTCATGCTCGATTTTCGGCCACATCAGGCCGGGGGTGTCGGTGAGACTGGCTTCAGATGTCAGATCGTAGCGATGCAGCACTTTGGTCACCGCCGGTTCGTCGCCCACCTTGGCGGCGCGCTTTTTTAACAACGCATTGATCAGCGTTGATTTGCCCACGTTGGGCACGCCCATCACCATCATGCGCAGCGGCTTAAAATTATCGCTGCGATGCGGCGCCAGTTTTTTGGCGGCGGTCACGACTTTGGCCGCTTCGCCCAGCTTTTTACACGACAGCGCAATCGCGGTGACGTCTTTTTGTGCGTTGAAAAACGTGAGCCAAGCCTGCGTCACCGCCGGATCGGCCAGATCCATTTTGTTGAGCACTTTGAGGCAGGGCCGCTGACGATGCGTGCGCAGCGTTTCGACCAGCGGATTCGCGCTCGCCATGGGGCAGCGCGCATCGAGCACTTCGACAACGACGTCGTGCTCCGCCATCGCCTTTTTGGCTTCTTTGACGAAGACGGCCATGTGGCCGGGAAACCAGTTGATCGACACGTGAGTCCTTTACAACCGCGCGAACCGCGGCTGGGTTTTGCCGTCGATAGTTACGTTTTCAGCAAACATCGCCGCAGACCGCACCCATAGCCCGCCTTCGCCGTAAAGTGGTCGGTAAACCACCATCATTTCATGCGTTTCCGAATGACACGCCATGCCGATCACTTCGTATTCGTTGCCTTTGTAGTGGCGGTAACGGCCGGGCTCGACCGCCAATGCGCTCACGCTACCACCTGTGTGTGATTACTACGATCAACCATAAAGGCCATGTTGAAAACCGCTCCGAATTGCATCAATTGCAGAGTGCAGTATAACACTAAGTATTTGTTTTTATTGAATTATTTTACAACGGCGTTATAAAAATAAAATGTACGCGGTACGGACCTAATGCCGAATTGTCACTCGCCTTAAACGGCATCACGCGGTTTTTGAATTCGGGTTACGCAGGTGAAATGCGTTGCGCCGGATCCTGCCGGTAAAACAGCACCAGTTGCGCATAGACATCCGGATATTCGTTTCGCACCGCCAACGGTATTTCAAAAAATGCTTCGCTGATTACCGCAAAAAACTCGCCCGGATTTTCGGCGGCGTATTCGTCGATCACCGTATCTTCCCAATCGTCGATGCGCTTGCAGAAATGTTCGTAAGCGCTGCTGAACGCGCTTGCCCATTGTGCGCGGCTCATCGACTGGTGCAGCGGTGGAAAACCATTCGCCTCGCCGTTAAGCATATCGATCTGGTGCGCAAATTCGTGGATCACCACGTTATACCCATCCTCTTTGCCGGCCTGTCGCACGTCCGCCCATGACAGCACGACGGTGCCGTGTTCCCACGATTCGCCGCTCATCGATTCTTCAACCGTATGCACCACGCCGGCCTCATCGACTTCCTCGCGGCGAGCCACGAACTCACCAGGATAGAGAATCACTTCGGTCCAGCTTTTATACCAATCCAGATCGAGATTGAGAATCAGCATGCATGCCTGTATCGCGATCGTCAGACGTGCACCGTTGTCGATATTCAGATTACCTGCGCCGTTGATCGGCTTTTCGGCGAGAAACAGAATGACCCGTTGCTTGAGCCGCGCGCGCTCGTCGTCGTTCAGCGCGCGGGTGAAGCTGTAATCCGCCAGCGCGTGTTGCCATTCGGTCTCGTCGATGTGCGCTTCGCGTAGAATGCGCTCGCGCCGACAGCGTTTTAAAAAATTAAACAAAATCAGATAGTTACGATAAAACCGCTTACCTACCTTGTCGTTCTAGCGCAGGCGGGAACGACAGCAGATAGAAACCTGATCCGAGGCACCTACGCGTCCTTCCCCGCTTCCCTACTCTCCACCACTTTGAGCAACGGTGCAGGCGCGTCCTCCAGCTCCACCCCTTCGATCTGCGCAAAACGCTGTGAGATTTTTCTGCTGCTGATCTGCACCTGTTGCGCATCTTCGTGCGCCTGGCGCACATGGTCGGCGAGCTTGCGCATGCGGTCGTCGAAACGCGAAAAATCCACGCTGAGTTTCACCAGCTCATCCTTGATCACGTGTATCTGGTTGCGCGTTTCCACGTCTTTCAACACCGCGCGCGCGGTGTTGAGCACCGCCATCAAGGTAGTGGGTGACACAATCCATACGCGTTTCGCGTTGGCGTATTCGACCACCTCGGCATGATGCGCGTGGATTTCCGCAAACACCGCTTCAGCGGGCACGAACATCACTGCGCCATCCGACGTTTCACCGGCGATAATGTACTTGCCGCTGATGGCATCGACGTGGCGCTTGATGTCGGCCTTGAACTGTTTTTGCGCCAGCGTGTAGTCAACTTCGCTCGACTCCGGCGCGAACATCTTGTGGTAATTCTCCAACGGAAACTTGGAATCCACCGCCACCATGCCGGTAGGCGACGGTAGTTTCAGCACGCAGTCGGCGCGCGTGCCGTTGGACAGCGTGCACTGCATCTCGAACGCACTGGTCGGCAGCACATTGCGTACCAGCGCCTCAAGCTGAACTTCGCCAAACGCCCCCCGCGCGCGCTTGTCGCCGAGCAGTTCCTGCAGGCTCAACACGCTGCCGGTGAGTCCATCGATTTTTTTCTGTGCTTCGTCGATGGTGGCGAGCCGCGCCATCACGTTGACGAAGGTTTCGTTGGTTTTCTTGAAACCTTCATCGAGCCGTTCACTGACTTTGCCGGAAATCTGGTCCAGCCGTTCGTCGATCTTGGCGTTGAGCGAGCGTGTGGTTTCCACCAGCCGGTCGTTGAGCGTGGCACTTTGCTGCGCCATATTCTGTACCAGTGCAAGCTGCAAGGCCTGCAGCGTGTCGCGTGTTTGCTTGAGTTCGGCACCGACTGAACCGCGCAGCCTTTCACTGGTGCCGGTGAGATGCTCCCCCAGCCGGTCGCCTTGCTGCGTGAGCCCGCTGTGCAGATCGACCAGCATGGCGCGATGTTTAGTTTCGAGCCTGCTGTCGAGGTGGGCGGACAGGTTTTCAAGCGCCTGCATCTGCTCCCGCATACGCAGGAACGTCAACACCAGCACCATCAGCACGAGCAGCGTGGCGACCAGCAAAACAATGAGCATCCAGTCGATCATCGGAACAGTATACCGCGACGCAGCTGCGCGTTACGCCAGCTCGCGCAACACGCGCATCGGCGGGGTCGCCAGCACACGACGCGTGCCAAGATGCCCCGCAAGGGCAATACCCGCACTGCCACACATCACGCTGATTATCCACGCCAGCGGACTGAAGTTATAGCTCAGGTTAAGTATTTTCACCGCCAATACGTAACCCAGTGCGCTGGCGCCGGCAGCAGCGATCAACCCCGCGAGCGCGCCAATCACCGCGAACTCCGCCAGATGCGCGCGCGTCAATTGCGCGCGACTGGCGCCCAGCGTGCGCATCACCGCGGCCTGCTGAATGCGGTCGTCCTGCGTGCTGGCAATCGCGGCATAAAACACCACCAGCCCCGCCAGCAGGGTAAACAAAAACACAAACTGCACGGCTTTCGACACCTGTATCATCATTTTCTGCACCTGCGCCATCACCTGCGCGACGTCGATGACCAGCAGGTTGGGAAACTGCTTGATCAACGCATTAAGCAACTCGGCACTGCGCGGCGGCAGGTGAAAACTGGTGACGTAACTCACCGGCTGGTCTTCCAACAGACCGGGCGGTGCGATCAAGAAAAAATTGACGTTGAAGCTGTCCCAATCCACTTTGCGCAAGCTGGTCACCGTGGCGCTCACCGGCGTACCCGCAATATCAAAGGTAAGTTTATCGCCGAGTTTGACGCCGAGACGTTGCGCAATACCGTCTTCCATTGAATACTGTTCACGCGGTGCGCCGGCGGACGACCACCACTGTCCTGCGGTGATGTGATTGTCTTTGGGCAGGTTCGCAGCCCATGAAAGGTTGAACTCACGCTCGATCTGCCGTTTGGCACGCTCGTCGACATAGTCTGCGGCGCTGACGCCACGTTCGTTAATTTTGACCAGGCGTCCGCGTATCATCGGATGCATCAGCGGCTCCGCGACCTTGCGTTCCGCAAAAAAGCGTTGCAGCGGCGCGACCTGATCGCTTTGTATGTTCACCAGAAAACGGTTCGGCGCATCCGGCGGCAGGCTGGTCTGCCATGCGTGCAGCAGGTCATTGCGTATCAGCGTCAGCGTCAGCAGCGCCATCAGGCCCAATCCCAGCGCAATCACCTGGACGATAGTGCCCAGCGGCCGCCGCCGCAGATTGGCAATACCGAAGCGCCAACTGATACCACCGTTGCGCAACCCGGACACGGCTTTGAGCAACAGCCATGCAGCCGCGCCCGCGATCAGCATTGCCGCGGTGAATCCAAGCACAACGTAGCCTCCCAGACGAAGGTCGCTCGCCTTCCAGAAAATCATGCCGGCGATGACCGCGTAGCCGAGCAGATAGCCCGCGACGCCACGTCCGCCAGGCGCACCGAGATCACGGCGCAGCACGCGCATGGTCGGCACGCGGCCCAGGGCGATGATCGGCGGCAAGGCAAAGCTAAGCAACAGCGCAAGGCCAGTGACCATGCCCTGCACCAAAGGCAGCACGCTCGCGTGTGGCAAATCCACTGCCACCACGCTGCCCAGCCAATAGGCGAGCGCCTGTTGCGCCAATGCGCCGATCACGCAGCCGATGAGGCTCGTCGCGACACCCAGCACGGTGAAATGTACAAAGTACATGCGCATTACCTGGCCCTGACTCGCGCCGATACATCGCATCATCGCGCAGGCATCCAGATGCCGCTGCAGAAAACGCCGCGCCGCCAGCGCAATCGCCATCGCAGCGAGCAGCACGCTCACCAGCGCTGCAATATTCAAAAACTTTTCCGCGCGCTCCAGCGCCGAGCGGATTTCCGGACGCGCATCGCGGATGCCTTCGATGCGCTGTCCGGGTTGCAATTGCGAGGTGATCCAATCACGGTATCCATCAATGGCTTCTGCGCTGCCGGCAATCTGCAATCGATAGCGTATGCGGCTACCGGTTTGCACCAGACCGGTGGTCGCCAGGTCGGCTTCGTTCAGCATCACGCGCGGCCCTGCGTTGATGAAGCCGATAGCGGCGTCGGGCTCTTGCGTCATCACGGCGGCTATCGCTAAATTATTATTTCCAAGTGATATTTTTTCACCCACTGAAACATCAAGCTGCGACAATATGCGTTCGTCCACCCATATCGTTCCCGGCGCCGGTATGGATTGCGCGCGGCGGTCCTCGCCATAAAGTTTGTCGGCGATACGCACTTCGCCGCGCAACGGGTAGCCGGCAGCGACCACTTTAATATCCGCCAATACCGTTTTATCGCCGCGCACCGCCATACTGGGAAAGCGCAGCATTTGCGTTACTGTAAGTTGACGGCGCTGCGCCTCACTCGCCATTGCTGGCGGCAACGCGCGGTCGTGCGACACCACCAAATCAGCGCCGAGTAACTGATTCGCCTGGCGATTGAGCGCGAGCTGTACGCGATCGGTAAAAAAACCAACGGTGGTGACACCGGCAACCGCGATGATGACCGCGATGCAGATCAGCGTCAGTTCGCCAGCGCGAAAATCGCGCGTTAGCAACCGCAGCGCCATTCGAAACTCATGCAATAGCTTCATGGTTGCAGCAGGCCCCCGGCCAAACGAATCACGCGTCCGCAGCGCGCCGATAACGACTCATCATGCGTCACCAGCACCAGTGTGGTGTTGCGTTCGCGATTCAGTTCAAACATAAGATCGATCACCTGCGCGCCGGTGGCAGCGTCGAGATTGCCGGTCGGTTCGTCCGCCAGCAGCAATGCCGGTGATGTGACGAAGGCGCGCGCAATTGCCACCCGCTGCTGCTCGCCGCCCGATAACTGCTTCGGATAATGTTGCAGCCGTTCACCCAGACCCACGCGCTGCAGTAACGCAGCCGCTTTTTCGCGGCCACCTTCAATACCGGCCAGCTCCAGCGGCACCATCACGTTTTCGAGTGCCGTCATCGAGGCCAGCAACTGGAACGACTGGAACACGAACCCCATACTGCGTCCGCGCAAAGCGGCACGGCCATCTTCATTCAGCGCGAACAAATCCTGCCCTGCAATGCGAACGTTGCCGGTGCTCGGCGTGTCCAGCCCCGCCATCAGCGCCAGCAGCGTCGATTTGCCGGAGCCGGAAACACCCACCACTGCCACCGCTTCGCCCGCCGCGACGTTGAAACTCACGCCGCGCAAAATGGTCAATGACGTGCTGCCGGTGGTAACCTCTTTACCGAGCAGAGAGACTTCAATCGCAGGCGTAGCACGAATAACGGGAGTGTCAGGCATGATGCGTCGTTTGGTGTTGTTGTGGGTCTTGATAGCTGGTGCAGCGTGCGTCCTTGGCGCGCCAACCGTCATGGCGCGCACGCTCCTCGTTTATGGCGACAGCCTGTCCGCCGGCTACGGTCTGCCGCAGGACCAGGCTTGGGTCAGCCTGCTTTCCCAGCGCTTGAAGCAGGAACGCATTAATTATACGGTAGCCAATGCCAGTATCTCCGGTGAAACCACGCTCGGCGGATTGAAACGCATCAACCGCGCGCTCGCGCAACACAAACCTGCCGTCGTGCTGCTGGCGCTCGGCGCCAACGACGCCCTGCGCGGACAAAGTGTAGACGCCATGCGCAATAACCTCGAAGCCATCATAGATGCGTGCCGCAAATCAAAATCTCAAGTGGTGTTGATCGGCATGCGTGTGCCGCCCAACTACGGCAACGCGTATGCCGACAAGTTCCACACGATGTATCTGGACGTCGCTAAACGCCACAAGCTGCCGCTGGTGCCGTTTTTGATGGAAGGTTTTGCGGACAAGCCAGAGTGGTTTCAGGCGGATGGCGTACATCCAGCAATCCGGGCACAGCCGTTCATGCTGGACACGATATGGACAATACTAAAACCGATATTGACTGGAATAAAAAATTAGGCCGTCAACAGGGAGTCTAACCCGAAAAAAAAACCCGCCGAAGCGGGTTTTTTATTTTCAGCACAGCGTACTGCGTTAAGCCAACTTGCGACGTCCAAAGCCCAACAAGGCCAAACCCAATCCGAACAAACCCAACGTGACTGGCTCAGGTACGCTAGTGGGGTCACAACCATTGGGGTTGGTGCAGATACCGCCGCCACCGGTGTCGGTGCCAGCGGTCAAGTTTGCGATGAAAACACCGCTATCGTAAATGCTATCGTTGGTATCAGCGACGCCAAAAGTGATGGTATGGGTTGAGAGAGACGTATCAAGCAGCCCGATCACGGTAAATACCTGTGTCAAGCCGTTGTATTCAATGCCATACAAGCCACTACCAACCGGGTTCAGGATAAAGTTAGTCGGGTTGCCCGGTGTGTTTGAAATCAGCTCACCACTTGGGAATTTCGCGTAATTCACACCATCGACAAAGAAACCGAAAATGTCCGTTACAGACTGGGTGGGAAATTCATCGCTGCCGAACACAAACTTCGCTGATACTGAGGTCTTGCCCGGATCAACCGTAAAATTAAAACTGATCACGTTTGAATCGTTGGTATTAGTTCCGGATAGCGTAGAAAGTAATGTGTTTGCTCCACTAGCGGGTTGGGTCAATGCGTTCGAAAAACCGTTCTGAGTGTTGGTGAGCGGAAGATTGGCGTGACCACTTGTCAGCAGAATGCCATCCGGCAACGTCAGCGTCGGTGTGGAGCCCGAACTAGGCGCCAGATTAAAACCCGTGTAGGTGCCCGATTGCGGCGTATTTACGTTGCCCTGAAAGGTTTGGCTTCCACCGACAATCGTTATTCCGCTGCCTGACGCAAGTACCGCGTTCGAAAGGGTTTCTGCTACGGGTGCCGCGATATTGGTATCTATAACAAGCGCTGAAGCAGATCCAATCGTGCCAAAGGCAAGTGCAACGCCTAAAGCGAGCGTCTTAAGTTTCATTGTATATCTCCGTTAGTTGTCAAATGTTAAATTAACAAAAACGCAACGATTCACTGAGTGAGTCGTGACTTCGTGTGTTTGTATGGTAACTAAGCAATTAATGTACCAAAAATTTAACTCATTGAATCAGCTAACTAATTTATTTTTTCCGCACCGAAAATCTGCAAAAATGTAAAGATTACCGACATCCTAAAATGGTGCGTTTGCTCGGACAACCAGCGTGGCCGAATGCCGGATGCATACTCCCGGCACGATTACACGCATGCCAAGTTTATGCGGCAATAATAAAAATATTGTTTTAAAACATATACTTACAACACTGATATACTTGGCGTTCCTGCACTTAGCGTGCCGATTTCACAGGCGTCCTTGAAACCCTGCTGCTCGAATATTTCGAGCACTTTGGGCGCCGTCGCCGCATCGCATGCCACTAACAAACCGCCACTGGTTTGTGGATCGGTGAGTAACTTTCTGTGCCAATCGGGCGCGCCCGCGGGCAGTATGACTTGACTGCTATAGCTCGCCCAATTGCGATCGGAGGCTCCGGTCACAAAGCCCTGCTCCGCCAGATATTTCGCCGCAGACAAAATCGGCAGCGTGGCGAAATTGAGTGTCGCCTGCAGTCTTGAGCCACGGCATATTTCCAGCAAGTGCCCGAGCAGGCCAAAACCAGTCACATCGGTCAGCGCATGCACGCCCGGCATGTCGCCGAGCGTCTGTCCCGGCGTGTTGAGTTTGGTGCAGGCTTCGATCATTTGTTCGTAGGCTTTAGGGCGCAGCTCGCCCTTTTTCAGCGCCGCGCTCATGATGCCCACGCCTAGGCCTTTGCCCAGAATCAGCACATCGCCCGGCTTGGCACGGTCGTTGCGTTTTACCTTGTCGGGATGTACCAGGCCCAACACGACTAACCCATAGATCGGCTCCGGTGAATCAATGGAATGTCCGCCCGCAATGGGGATGCCCACCGCGTCGCATATCGCTTTACCGCCGGCGCAAATTCGTCCGATAGCTTCAACGGGTACTTTGCCCACCGGCATGCCGAGCAGCGCCAGCGCCATGAACGGTGTGCCGCCCATGGCGTACACATCGGATATCGCATTGGTGGCGGCAATGCGCCCGAAATCGAACGGATCATCGACGATCGGCATGAAAAAATCCGTGGTCGCGACGATCGCCTGCGTGTCGTCGATTTTGTAGACCGCAGCATCGTCCGCCGACTCATTGCCCACCAGCAGATTCGGAAAGCTGCCGGTCAGCGGCGACTTGGCAAGAATTTCGCTCAGCAACGCTGGCGTGATTTTGCAGCCTCACCCACCGCCGTGAGACAGGTGGGTCAGCTTGATGGCGTCGGCTTCGATGGGATTAGTCATGATTTCACGTTACCTGAGGTCGTGACTTGCGCCGGATCGTCCGGGCCTATGAATGGTAGGGCGTGTAGGGGTCGAACCTACGACCAACAGATTAAGAGTCTGCTGCTCTACCAACTGAGCTAACGCCCCAAGATTCGTATTATAACGCAGAGCCTGTAAACTGTAGTGTCGCTGGACCGCCACACGCGCAGCGACAATTTGCGCGATCCTGCGATTTCCGACCCGAAACCATGCCGACTCCACCCGCCGCATCGCGCCCCAGCAACGCAACAAGCGTAACGCGATTGCACGAATTCGACGAGATTATCGACGTGCGTTCGGAGAGCGAATTCGCAGAGGATCACATTCCCGGCGCCCGCAACTGTCCGGTTCTGAACGACCGGCAGCGCGCAGAAGTAGGGACGATCTACAAGCAGATCTCCTCGTTCGACGCCAAGAAAATCGGCGCGGCGCTGGTGAGCGAAAACATTGCGCGTCACCTGCGCGAGCGGTTTCACGACAGGCCGCGCGAGTGGCGCCCGTTGGTATATTGCTGGCGCGGCGGCGGACGCAGCGGTGCGCTGGCCCATGTGCTCACGCAAATCGGCTGGCGCGCCGGACGGCTGGACGGCGGATACAAAGCCTACCGCCGGGCAGTCATAGCCGATTTGGCCGCACTGCCGGCAACATTCAACTGGCGTGTCGTGTGCGGCATGACCGGCACCGGCAAGAGCCGCTTGCTCAACGCCTTGCAGACCGCGGGCGCGCAGGTGCTGGATCTCGAAGCGCTGGCGGCGCACCGCGGCTCGGTGCTGGGCAATCTGCCCGGCGAACCGCAGCCGCCGCAAAAGTTTTTTGAAAGCCATGTTTGGCATGCGCTGCGCAGCTTTGATCCGGCGCGCCCTATATACGTGGAGTCCGAAAGTAAAAAGATCGGCACGCTGCGTGTACCCGAAGCGCTGATCGAATCGATGTGGCGCAGCGAAACCATTGTGCTCGAAGCTGCGGTGAGCACGCGCGTGGCGCTGCTCAAAACGGAGTATGCACATTTTCTCGGCGACGCAGCGGCATTAACCACGCAACTGGAATGCCTGACCCATCTGCACGGACGCGGCGCCATCCAGCACTGGACCGCAATGGCGCATCAAGGCGCGTGGGATGCGTTAACGGAAGAATTGCTGACGCGCCACTACGACCCGACGTATACGCGCGCGACCATCAAACACTATCCGTCGCTCAACCGGGCGCTGCGGCTGCAGGTCACAGCAGCCGACGACAGCGCATTTGCGAAGCTTGCACAAGACTGCCTGGCGCCGCAATCTGCCGTCGAACCGGGAAAAGTTTCCCTTTGATTACAGCGTTCTAGCGCCGGCACATAAAGGCAACACTGAAGCACTTGCACGGCCGGCGTAATTGGCTCAACATTAAACCATCGAAATCACACAGCACGCTGTAGTAATTTTCTCCACTACCCTCGCGACAAGAATGCCCGAACACCTCGTTCCGGAATTTGAATTACCCGCCACCAGCGGCAAGACTTTCAGCACGCGCCACACCGGCCAGACTTGCGTGCTTTACTTCTACCCCAAAGACAACACGCCCGGCTGCACCAGCGAAGGGATGCAATTTCGCGATTTACACGCGCAATTCGCCACGCTCGGCTGTGCGATTTATGGCGTGTCGCGCGATAGCCTGAAGTCGCACGAAAACTTCAAAGCGAAAATGAGTTTTCCGTTTGAGTTGTTATCCGATGCCGATGAAATTGCGTGCAAGGCTTTCGACGTCATCAAAATGAAAAACATGTACGGTAAAAAAGTACGCGGTATCGAGCGCAGCACGTTTGTGATCGATGCCCAAGGCGCGATACGCCGCGAGTGGCGCGGCGTAAAAGTACCGGGGCATGCACAGGAGGTGCTTGAATTCCTAAAAACTATTTAAAAACAAATACTTAAGTGAAGGCTCTCTTTGCGTCACTACGACAAGGAATCTCATGATTCAGCGTAAACCTGCGTCATCGCATGCGCCCCACGCAGCCGCAGCCGCAGCCGGCAACGTTACCCGCCTTCACGCACCGACCAAGTTGTTCGTGCTCGACACCAATGTACTGATGCACGACCCTACCAGTCTGTTTCGCTTCGAGGAACACGATCTCTTCATCCCGATGGCCACCCTTGAAGAGCTCGACGATCACAAAAAAGGCATGTCCGAAGTTTCGCGCAACGCGCGCCAGGCCAGCCGCTATCTCGATGAACTGATCGGCCACGCTTCAGCCGATATCGCGGAAGGCATTCCGTTATCCGTGCATGGCGACAAGAATGCCAATGGCCGGCTATTTTTGCAAACCGAAGCCATCAACGGCGAACTGCCGGCGCGTCTGCCCGGCGGCAAGGCCGACAATCAGATTATTGGCGTGGTCAAACATCTGCAGGAGCAACAAGCCAAGCGGCAGGTGATCCTGGTGTCGAAAGACATCAATATGCGCATCAAGGCGCGCGCGCTGGGTTTTGCCGCCGAAGATTATTTCAACGACAAGGTGCTGGAAGACACCGACCTCTTGTATACCGGCACACGTGCGCTGCCCAAGGGCTTTTGGGAGTCACACGGCAAGAATATGGAATCGTGGCAGCAGGCGGGACACACGTTCTACCGCGTGCAGGGCCCGTTGTGCAACAGTCTGCTGGTCAACGAAATGGTTTTTCTCGACGAGCACGAAGGCGACAAACCGTTTCAGGCCAAGGTCACCGAAGTCAGCGGCAAGACCGCCATTCTGCAAACACTCAAGGATTACAGTCACACCCGCAATAACGTTTGGGGCATTACAGCGCGTAATCGCGAACAGAATTTTGCATTGAACCTGTTGATGAATCCGGATATCGATTTTGTCACGCTGCTGGGCCAGGCCGGCACCGGTAAGACATTACTGACGCTGGCGGCAGGCCTGATGCAAACGCTGGAAACTAAACTCTACAGCGAGATCATCATGACCCGCGTCACCGTGCCTGTCGGCGAGGATATCGGTTTTCTGCCCGGCACCGAAGAAGAAAAAATGAATCCGTGGATGGGTGCGCTCGAAGACAATCTCGACGTGCTTAACAAGACCGATGACGCCGCCGGAGAATGGGGGCGCGCCGCGACGCGAGATCTGATCCGTTCGCGCATTAAGGTGAAGTCGCTCAACTTCATGCGCGGGCGCACCTTCCTCAACAAATATCTGGTCATCGACGAAGCGCAGAATCTCACG
>Ga0193752_1001833_pt1 | contig 17036 bp, 18 predicted proteins | sample H1c1metaG_FD_144924 | JGI IMG/M metagenome (GOLD analysis project Ga0193752, IMG submission 144924) | Soil microbial communities from a riparian zone of the East river system, Colorado, United States - H1c1 | ecosystem: Environmental > Terrestrial > Soil > Riparian zone | place: USA: East River... | reverse complement strand
GCGGCTGATGCCATACCTGGCTGCCAATTTTCTAAAGCCGCAGCCGGTGCTTAAATACTCCTGAATGATCTGATCTTTTAAGTCCATTTTGGTTGATTTTGTAATCAACCTATTTCAGGACGAGACAGCTGATGATGAAGATTACAACGTCATGCCCCAATAACGCCAAACCCCATGTTGGTGGCAGTGTTATTTGTTTCAGGGAACGTCTGCCCGGTATTGTATTGCTGAAGCTGAACAAAGTTTGTCCTGCTGGGGTGCGGTGGGATTGCAAGCTGTTTGGGCAGGTTGGCTTTGTGGTCGGCCTTGTGCGCCTGCCCAAAGTGCTTGCAATAGCCCCGGCTGAAGTTTATGCAGGGTCAAGAGAAAAATCCAGGGTGGTGTTTTGTCCTTGCTTTACTGTTACTTCTTTTTCTGTTTTGTCCTTATACTTTGGCGCTGATATGCTGATTGTATAAATGCCGGCAGGTATTGGTTTTATTTGGTAACTGCCTTTTTCATTGCTTGTTGCTTTGTTGCCTGTCTCAACAACAACAATTGTTGCACCGCTTACAGCCACTTTGTCTACCGAATTTAGGATTGAACCTTTTAGAGTTGTTGCGGATTGGCCGGGATCAATAATTATCCTGTTGACTTTGTAGGTTTTTACAAAATCAGGATTGGATGTTTTAAAACCCAATACTGTTTTGTCCATCTGTAGTTTTAAAATCTGGTCGGCTTCTTTTATCAGATTCTTTAAGTTAGCTCTAACTGTCGCCTTTTGTGCTGCTGCATTACGTGGGTCGGGAACTTTTGCCTGATAGTTATTTATTGTTGTAAGGAGTGTGTCTAACGTGGTGGCGGTGATGCCGTAATCTTTTAAGGCTGCTTCATTTGCTTTTCCTGCGTCGTAAATATTTTGGCAGCGTGGGCCTAACTGGTCGTCTTTGGTGCGAATTAAATCGCTGTGTGTAAAGTTTACTTCTTTTAAAAGCTTGTTGTTTTTAGTTGCCGCAGCGTAAGCGACAATAGGGGCAGCAATATCGGCGGCAAGTTGGCAGAGTGTTTTCTTTGCTTCTGCTTTGTCAATAGTGATACCTTTTGTTATCAGGTCTTCCTGTTGTGCTGTGGCAATAATACTGGCAATTGTAGTATTTAATGTGCCTGCTGCTGTTTGAAAGGCCTTGATTGTGGAAACGATGGTTGGGTTATCGTTGCAGTGTTTTTGAGTGGCTCTAAACATGTTGAGCTTCGCCTCTTGTGTAGCATTCATTGTAGTAGATTAAAAGGGTGATTAATTAGAGTTACGATTTACAGATTAAAAGTAATATTCGATTTATTTTAATGCAAGATGCTTTGAAGCATTTAACATTTCTTTTGAAGAAGTAGAAATGTTTATCGAATGATTTTAGTTGGCGTTTGAATGAGCCAATTACTTACTGAATAAATCGAAATATTCATTGAATGAGTGAAAATATCTATTGAATGACAAAAATGTTTATTGAATGAATTGAAATATCAATTGACCGATAAAAATATCCTTTGAACGAATTGAAATATTCATTGAATGACTCGAAATATTTAATGAACAAAAAAAATATTCCTTGAACAGTATTGAATTTCTATTGAATGGTTTTATTTACTGATAGATTACTGATTATCAATGTGTATTTTATTTCCTTGGATGAAATGGTTGTAGAATTTGATAGACTACCTCATTATAGGGTCAATATTTCATCTATTGCATAATGATCCTTATCATATTTGGCTTTAAGTGACTCCGCCGCAGGATATTGACCTTGCTTAATATATAACTCGTAAAGTGCCTTGAATGGATAATATTTGAATTGGCTATTCTTTAATGAATCTGTAAGTACTTGAATGGCCGTGCTAACATCTTTATTTATATAATATTCATACTCACCCATCATTGTACTATAGAGTTCCTCAGCTTTTCTATCATTTGTTTTTTTTATACTATCCCTTAAATATTTTAAAGTATTTAATTCAGTAGGATTTAAAGTAGGTTTCCTAATCAAGCAAATAAAATAAGCCTGTATATGAAAAGCATTCGTTTTTCCTTTGTTGTAATTCTGTTTAGCTACTTCTAAGGCTTCGGTGTATTGCCCTTTACTTAATAAAACATTCACTAATTCTCTTTTAGCTCTATTAAAATTAGGACTCTTATCCAGTGCTTTTCTAAACGATGCTATGGCTTTATCAAAATCTCTTTTTCTTCGATAATAAAAACCGTATAGAAAATCAAAGTCTGCCCCATCAATATAATTTACTTCATTTTCAAATCTTGCTTCCTTTTGTCTAGCTAGTGCTAGACAAAGCCAATATCGAATCTCTCTGTTCATACCAGAATCCATATTTGATTTATTTTCTAAAATCTTATCTGCTAATTTTATAACATTCGGATAATCCCCTTGGTAATACATATCAATAATTGACTTAAGTACGAAAGAAGGAAGAAAGTACCTATCTGGCACTTTGTATCCTGCAATAAGTGCATTTTTTACGTTAAGTAATAATTCCGATGCATCAATATGGCTTTTATTGTCCGTAAAGTATGTTTTTAATAGTGCTCTAAGTTTAGTCTGATAGGCAGGTAAAATTATAAACTTAGATCTCCGAATATAGTCTGCCACCGAATAATTAACTCGGATATGATCTGAAAAACCACCAAATGTGTCATATATCCCAAGTAAAAAAAAGTCCTCCAGGATTTTTTCATTTTCTGGTGTTTCCCCAATTATTTTATATAATAAATCATAGCTTATAAAATCTACTTTTGAAATTAAAACTAGTATTTCAAGTTTTGAAGTATCCTTTTGAATTTCTTCTATCAAATAAAAAACTCTTGCATCTCCATATTCAATTATTTCATTCAAATTTTTAAGAACATAATTTATGTTTGTGGCTTTAATTAAATCAAGAGAAAAATGCACTTGAGAAGGAATTCCATTTAAAATATCCAGTATTTTTTCAGAGTTTTCTTGTTCTATTGAAAGCTCTAATATATCTCTGTATTGAACAAAAAGTTTTCTCACATCTTTTTCAGATAATGCATCAACATGAATAGCTTTAATTCGCTTGTTTTTAAGTATAAAAGATGGGTTAGGTCGAAATCTGGTAATGAGAACAATACCTAAAGTATTATCTAACCTTGAATCATTAGTAATTTCTAAAAACCAATTTGCAATCACCTTATTTGGTTGTATAATGCATCCAGAATCAAGTACAAATAACCTCTCGTTATTTTCAATTAATTTTTGAACGATCTTTATTGCTTGTTCGATTTTATCATCGAAACTTTTATTTTTAATCGATTCTAATATATCATCTGAAAGGCTACCATTAATATCTTCAATTCTAATTATAAAATCCTCAATACTTTCTTTTGAATCCAGGTAGATGCTGACCGGTTCATAAGTCTCATTAAAAAATTTTGTTTTAGCCAATGCTTTTTTCATGAATGTTCTTCTACCAACACCTTCAATACCTGAACAAACAAAACTAACAGGCCTTATATTTGAAGTAGTCGCTAATTGAGATTCAAATTCTTCCATTATATCATTACGACCGACAAATAATTCTTCTTTTGCTTTAATTAATGGATTGCTTTCAATAATAAGATCTCGATAATTTTGCTCTATTTTCTTTTTAATTAAAAAAGGTTCATGTAATTGTCTCAAAGTTCTTTTTTTCAACCAATCAGGAATCCGGCTATCATTATGATCAATGGATGTATCTACTATAATCGGTAAAAATTGTTTTATTGAACTTAAAAGGGTTAATTTATTTGCTTGTGCCAATTCAGTTTTAACCCAATTAGAATCTAAAGCTTCGTTGCTTAAGAATGCAACAAATATATCCGTGTTATTGAGATGTTTTACAATTTCATCCAAAGTATCCATCCCGGATTCAAAAGTATATTTATCATAAATAACTCTGTCTCTACCTAGCTTATCTGCTATTTTTTCAACAAGATATTTCTGAGCACTGCTGTGGGATAAAAATATTTTGGCCATTGGTTGGAAATTTTACGGTAAAACTAATCTATATATGATAAAGAGTATTTAAAATCGCCATATAGGGACTACTACAATATGGAGTTATGTTTTTTAGGATTTAAGAAAAGGGAAATAATCAATCCTATACTTACAATTACATCTACAATATTCCAAATAGTTCTCCCTAAATCAATTTTTAGCAAGGGCTGAAATAGAATAGCTAAAGCAGCAAAAACATAAGATAATAATTTGTTTCCCTCCTCAAAATTTTTAAATGATAAATAAACGAAGCCTACCAGTGCAATAAATCTTACTAATTGATAATAGCCATAAGGCATCTTTGCAAGACAGATCAAGAACAGTGCAGCGAGAATTACTTTTATTATTTTTTGAATCATGTTTTATGTGCCTTAAAATTTAATTTTTTACATTTTGGATTCGTTGCATGACTTCATCAATCATTGCGTCATCTATATACTGTTGGAAGGCTTTCTTCCAAATACTATAAGGATGGGCATTACCAATTTTGTAAAAAGGATTCTCATGTAAATAATACCAATTCCAATTTTGCTCATACTTTTTTATAAATGATATTGACCAAGGAAGGGACTGATTGGAAGAGAGTTTTTCCCAGTCCCACTTATCTAAATGTTTTTCAATAAATTCTTCGTTCCAAGGTATTCCCTCGTTTCCAGACATTTCTTTCCAGTTCCATTTGCTTGTATATTTCTCAATAAAATTAGTATTCCAATTTAATGCTTCATTTCCACTCAATTCATCCCAATCCCAATAATCAAAATATTTATTAAAAATTGAAATTGTCGCTGAAAGTCCAGTATTCATACTCAACCACCACCAACTCCATTTATCAAAATTACTGTCGATTAAGTCTTCCGACCATGGTAAAGCCTCATTTAGGCTTAATCTTTCCCAATCCCATTTGTGTGAGTATTTATATACTAATGATTCTGACCATGGTATTTTCCTTTGTAGACTTAAGTAGTCCCAGTCCCATTTGTTTTGATATTTATTAATGAGAGCATTAGTCCATGGAAGTGATTTATTGGCACTCAAATTACTCCAGTCCCATTTTTCCACATATTTGTCTATAAGATACTCTGACCAAGGAAGTAAAATATTTTCACTTAAATATTTCCAATCCCATTTGGTTAAATATTTCTCAATCAACTGCTCGTTCCAAGAAAACATTGCATTTTCACTTACGCCCTCCCATTTCCAATGCATTAAAAATTTATTGAGCAGATTTTCACTCCAAGGCAAGGATTGATTCCCACTCAAACCATACCAATTCCATCTATTGGTATATTTACTTATAAAATCTTCAGACCACTGTAAAGATTCATTTCGACTCAAGCCAGGCCACCACCATCTATCTAAATATTTATCAATTAATTCGTTACTTAAAGGATAATTTTTTGAAATTATATTTTCAAAAAAGTCGGGATGATTCACAAACAAATCAATTATTTTCTGTCTTTCATTTAGAGCCAACAACTTATTTGTAACACTTATTGCATTGTCTACCCGTTTTATTAGGCCACCTTCAAATTTTATTAAGTCACCTTGGCTCATTCCTGTCTTTTAAATAAGATTATTAATTGCAGAATTAATTTTTTCACACTTATCGGTTTTCTGTAAATATATAGTAAATGGTATTTTTTCAATTTTTTGTATAATAGATATATCATCCATCATCGTCATAAATAATATCGGAATCTTTTGTTTATGATTCGTCTCCATTCCTCTTACAGCATTTGAAAAATCTATTCCGTTTACTCCGGGGTGATTTATATCTGTAATAATTAAATCTAGCAAACCCTTATTGGCAAGACAATAAGAAACATATTCTAAAGCCTTGTCACCATCTTGAATCCACTTGATAATCGCACTCGGAAATGTTTTATAAATGCAATTTGAAATACCTTTTGAAAATAGTAAGTGATCATCTAAGTGTAGAATTTTAAGCGCCCCTGAGTTTGCTAACAATAATTTGCTGGTGATATTGACAACATCATTAACTCGCTTAATTAAGCCCGCTTCATATTTTATTAAATCGTTTTGGCTCATTCATAATAGGCTTTTAGATTAAATTATTAATTGCCAACTTAATTTCCTCGCCCCATGCACATTTTGATAAATACTTAGTAAAAGGTATTTCTCTCACCTTTCGGATGAAAGATTCATCACTGTACATTGTAATGAATAATATAGGAATTTTTTGACCGTATTCAATTTCTTTTATTCTTACAGCCTTTGCAAAATCTAGTCCGCTTAGTCCCGGGTGGGCGTGATCAGTAATAATTAAATTCAACACAATTTTATTCTGTAAGGAATTTGTTACGTACTCTAAAGCCTTATTACCATCTTGAATCTTGTCAATATCGGCATTAGGATATTTCTCTAAAATACATTTTGATGCGCCACCTGAATATATAAAATGATCGTCTAAATATAGTATCTTAAGTGGTCTTAAGTCTACTGATACCAATTTATTAGTAATATTAACGGCATTTCCTACATACTGTACCAATCCTCCTTCGTATTTTACTAAATTATTCTTCTCCATTTGCAAGTTCTTTTGCCTGTTTTTCTAAATTCTCTTTAGTTTCTTTAAAATAAAAATCCCAGTCTTCGATACTGTTAATGGTTTTATAAGCATCACTTTCTTTAATAGATTCTACTTGCTTCTGCAACTCTTTTAATCGAATTCTTAATTTTTCAATTTCGGTTTTCATCAATTGTTTTTCATTAATTGCATCAGATTTATTTACAAAGAAGTTCCCTTTTTCTAAATTTTCTAAAATGTCTCTTACTTTTTCTAAGTCGTTCCGTTCATAAGCTGCGTTTAATTCGGCAAATAACTTATCAGCCAGTTCTTTCTGTTCTTCACTTACTACGTCGGGGTGGCAGAGTTTACTGGCTTTTCTATAGAGTTTCTTTATTTCTATTTGTTCCTCTTTAGTAAGTTCAGCTATTTCTTCATTTTTGCTTATCTCATACTCACGGCTATAATCGTTATAATCATTTTCTGCTTCTGCTTCTTTCGGTGTTCCTTTGGATTTGTTCTTTCTGAAACGGAGGATTTTCAAAATCAACTCCCCTAATTCAGTATTGTGCCTTACACCAAATTCATGAATTAATTTTTCGAGGTCTGCTTTTTCATCAGAGAGTTTATTCAATTCTGTCTCTAATGATTTTGCTTCCAGTTTTAACCCCTCAATTTCCGGGTCAGTGTAAATGGTAAGATTGTTATGCTGATTAATAAATGCTTCAATGGCAATTACAGCTTTGCTATAAGATTTCTGTTTAAGGTAATCAAGAATCTCTTTTAAAGCGGCGGGTAAAGTTTGTTGTTCTAATTTGAAAATATGAGTACTTATTTCATCCTCTTCCTCCAATGAGATGAGATTCTTAATCATCTCGAGTCTTTTAATAATTTTGGAAAGCTCTATATTTTGTGCATCTGCCATTTAGAAAATGATTTTTGTAAATTTAATATAATGTGTTGAGGTTTCAGGCTATTTAGTTAAAGGATTGATTTTATAACAAAGAAGAAGAAAAACGAAGCCGCCGTCAGGCGGCTTTCCTTTTCTTCTTCCTTGTTCTTTTTTTGCTTCGATGTTTGGGGTGCCTAAAAATTCGTGGAGACTAAGTGCAGGGGTTGAGGTCTGCTGGTGCGTGGGCGCAAAATGTAAATGTGCTACACGCTTAACTAAATAAAAATAACGTGTAGCTCTTTTACATTTTGCAAAGCCGAGCCTGTTGAGATTAAGATATAAAGATCAATGATGGTATTCAGCCCGACCCGCTTAGGACGGAACATTGCCACCAACGGTACGGCTTGCCGAAGTGGGGGAATAGTTGCTGTGTCCGCCCCGGCTTACCGAAGATAAATTTATAAATATAAGCTGATGATTTGTACTTAGCTAAATTATTAATGTCCAGCCGGAACAAAAGCAAAATTGAAAAACAAAAGTTGAAACACGGCTTCCGTCCGCCCCCATTTTGGCAAACCGCTTGTTGGGCGTAGTATTAGTTCTCGATGACTGTTTTTAAGAGAACTAAGAACAAGCAGTATTTATTTATTTTCATTTTTATTTCAATTGCGTCGGCAGGTTCGGTTTCTATCATTACGGCGTATTTTTTTAAACCGAAATATTCTGTTTTTTTTGTTTCATCATATTTAGGTTGTCCAGACGAATAATTTTTGAACTTTAAATATTTAACCCAGTCAAAATATTCTTGCTTGTCCAAAGTTGTGTATCTTATCATATCAGTAGTGTCATTTTTTTGATAAATATCACAAAACCTACTTCCCGCTTCTCTGTCCGCCAAGGTTTTTGAATATTTGTAAGTAAGGATTTTTTTAGCTGAATCAAATTTCACAAACTCATAATTATTCGTCACTAAAATTTCCTCGATATTCTTAATGTGCTTTCCAATACATTGTTGCATTTTATCTAACTCCAAATTTTGTCCACTAATGAGATTTGAGTTATTTAAGAAAAAAAGAAGAAAAAATAATTTTTGCATTTATGATGTTCAGATTTTGAGTTAGCTCCTTTTAATTAAGTTTCGACGAAAAGCCTGTGATAGCTTTTGAAATATCATTGTCTTCTTTCAAAAAGCAATCGCCAAAAATGTCAAAGCCAAAGAAACTACTTGCATTTACATTTTTTTGAATTTCTCCCCCTGTTGCCAATTTAGGAATATGCAATTGAAAGCCTTTTTCATTATTTGTAAATGCCCAATCATATACTCCCAAAAATAGCTTACCAAATTTAGTTTTTTCATCTTCCCATTGCGAAGAAATCTGTTTCATTTTATTTGATGCTTCTGCATCGGAAAGTTTGTCAATAGAACCGGCTAAAGTGAAATGATACATAAGTGTTAGTTTTTTAGATAACGAAGTGTCTGTTAATATTACGCCCAACGGTTAGGGCTTTGTGTTGTGGTGGGAATCAGGGAACGTCAGCCCAGCCCATAACTAAAAGCCAAATTGAAAAACTAAAGATGAGCCTTTATTCGTCAGCCCACCATAACACAAAACCCATGTAAGCGGCTGCCCTTGTGGGTCGTGCTAGATGTCGTCATAGCCAATGTTGCCTTTTGCAAGATTGTGTGTCTCACAAAGAACTTGAATATTCTCTAATGTAGTTTCACCACCTTTCGACCATGCTAAGATATGGTCAAAATGAATATTTTCACCCGTCACCGTAATGCCACAAAGTCTGCATTTGTTTCCGTCTCTCATCAAAACTTGAACTTTAAGTCTTTCACTTGGAAATCTTTTGGTCTTATGTCGAAAAACAATTTCATGTTCTTTGGGAATTATATTTTCAATTTCATTTACTTCTTCGATGTCATTGTCAGAATTTATAAATTGAACAAAGGCTTCAAGAGCTTTTGTCCATGTCCCAAATTTAGTAACATAGCCTCGTTCAGAATATTTAGAAAGTGGCTGAGTCATTTCTCGCCTTTTAGGTTGTCTTCCTAAGGAAATCCATACGTTTTCAAGGTTCTCGAATAGGCTAGTTTCAGAAATATTTGCACTAAATGTTATTTTCAGTTCTGCTCTTTCCAAAGCCTTGTTCCAACTACCAAACCTTCTGGCGATTGTCGCAGACGAAAATTTCCCTAACTCATCGTATTCTCTTGTAAGCAAAGAGTCTGTCCCAATTTTAATAGCAACATTTTTCATGTCGTCTAATAAGTCTTGGTCAGAGCCGTTATTATTTCTAAAATTTAATTCAAATTTCATGGTCTCATGGTCTGTCTGGGTTGCCGCTTACATTAGTATTTACGCTATAATGCGCTACTAAAAATAGGAAACAATTTTTTTAAATCATTCTTTTTTAACTACTTATTCAAAAAAACGCGGATGCCCCGTAGTAGCGCAAATACAACTCAGGTTAATGCCAGGTCATCAAGGGGGCTTATTATTTTTAACAGGTCTTTGTTGCTTGTATGAAGATAAAGCATGGTGGTTTTAAGATCATTATGTCCTAATAATTTTTGTATCATGGTAACATCAGTTCCCTTTTCTATCAGATGGGTGGCAAAGCTGTGCCGCAGGCTATGTATACTGCCTGGCTTAAGCACGCCCGCCTTCTTTTTTGCAGCCTGTAAAACTTCCTGCAGGCTGCGGCTGCTGTATGCTGTGCCTTTTATACTGCCTTCAAAAAGATAACCTTTTTTATCAGGCTTATACTCAACGGCATAGGCCCTAAGCATAACCAGTAACACGGCACTCAAACTTACCTGCCGGTCTTTTTTACCTTTTGCAGCACGAATGAATATTGTCATGCGCTTACTGTCAACGTCAAAGGTTTTAAGTGATACCACTTCACTTACCCTAAGCCCGGCACTATAAGCCAGCATCAGCATTACTTTGTGCTTTTTATTGGTTACACTGTTTATAATAGAAGCTATATCATCCTGGCTAAATACTTTCGGCAACTGCATTGCTTTCTTAGGCCTCGGTATCTCCCAAAAGAATTTCTCTCTGCCCAATACTTGTTCAAAATAAAACTTAATGGCATTGATACGGCTATGTGCCGTATTTTCCTTTATACCTTCTTTTTGCATAGCATATACCATATACCTTTTTATATCATCAGCGGTTAAATCATCAACAGGTTTTGTTTTTAGTATTTGCAGTAATTGTATAAACTCATTGCGATAGGTTTTTATGGTTGATGGGCTGTAAGCTTTTAATTGTAATTGTTGTATAAATTTTTCGAGCGCTTTGGTATTTGCTGCACTTAATTGCCAGGCATTGGTTAATGCAACTGGCTTACTAACTGGTTGTGTTCTTTTATTTACTGCCGGCTTTTCTCCGGGTAATGTTTTTGTAACTGCTTTCTTTTTGTACAGGTATGTTTTGAGCAGGCTGTTATCAATAGTTGCTTTTTCTTTCAGTGCCTTTATTAAAAAAAGGTAGGTGGTTTCAGTAAGCGGCATATACCAGCACCGGTTGGTTTGGCTCCATTTTGCACCTGCCTGTTTGCGTATGATCTTTTCCAGTTCAGTATTTTTTGTAAAATAAATGCCAATACATTCCTGGTGGCGGTGCAGCAGTGGTTTAAGGGTTATAGTTTCCATATTTAATAAGGCGCTGCCCTCCCTCGGTTACAGTTTAATAACACAGGGCAGATCGGTATATCTAATATATTAAATAAATCTGATAAAATAGGCTGGCGGTTAACCAAAAACTAAACTCATTGATCATCAACTCAAAAACGGGTTCCGAATACGTCCGGTACAGGTATTTACCCCGTCACCCCACGTATTCAGGTACATAGGGGAACGTATCGGAGTACGTCGTTGACGTATTCATACGCCGTGGTGCATGTATTCCGAATACGTGGGTACACGTACCTGAATACGTGGTACCACCTGTTAAATACCCATTCCCCACGTATTCATACCCCGTGGGTGCATGTATTCCGAATACATCCCGGACGTATTCGGAATACATCCCGGACGTATTCGGAATACATCAACGACGTATTCCGAATACGTGGTACCACCTGTTAAATACCCTTCTCCACGTGCTACCACCCCTAAGGGCATAAAAATACCCCGCTGCAGCAGGGTATTTTTCATTAAAAGCATGGTTTTCAATAAAATAAGGACTATCAGGCATCCGGGGTATTGTCCTGGCCGTTATTACCGGGGCCATCGCTGGTTTTAAAAAAGGGCAGCAGATCATCAAATTTGCTTTCCCAACCGGCACCAGGCGACTGGCTCAATTTGTACTTGGTGTAATCATAGTCAGATTGTGCGGCTTTGTAAGCATCATAGTCGTGGGTAATGCGGATATTGTTGCAGATATTATTACCCTCGGCCATTTTAGCGATAAAACCTGCTAAAAAAGTGCGATCGGCCCAATCGGCCGCCAGTTCTTTGTAATCCACATCCGGGCAATCCAGGTGTTTTTGGTTTGAATGATAGTCAATGGTTTTCAATACCACCAGCTTGTTTTGCTCAGATATGCTACCGAATTTTTTCCTTTCCTCCGGCGAAAGGTTACGGCTTTTGCCGGTTAATACGATAATGATCGCCTCCCAGGCATTGTTTACATCATCCATTTCGGCCTGGGTGAAATGGTCGTTGTTCAAATTAGTGATTGGCATATTTTGAAAATTAAAAAGTTAAAAAATAATGCTGCCGCCATTTAGCTGCAACATGGCAGTTTTATACAGTCCGCCAACTGCCGGGTAGGGCGTTTGCGGTTCATCGCAGGATGCTGATCTTAATTAAGTGAGAGACCGGTCTTCGGGCGTAAACATAAATAAAGAATAATTAAAAAGTTTGTGGTTTTTATGGTTTTTTCTGTGGTTTCCCGCAAGAAATTCTGTGGTTTCCCGCAAGAAATCCTGTGGTTTTTATCCTCCCTGGCCGGTGAGGCACCCGCCAGGGGTAAACTCATAGCAGGCTTTTTCCTGAATGTTTATATTTATCTTGCTGTTGTATAATTCATAAAACCCGCCGCTACAAGTATGAAACAGCTTTTTATCCTGCTCACATTTTTTTCCTCCCTGGTCGGTGTCCCACCGACCGGAACCTAATTCCCATTAGTCTCTTAACTTTAATATATGGTTCCAAAAAATCCATACCAGGGACATCGTAATTCTTATACCGAACTGAACGCAGTCTATTTTTGGACAATAACAATAAAAGAATGGAGCCATCTGATGAAAACTGATGATTATAAAACAATCATTATCGAAAGCCTTAAATGGTTATGCGAAAAACAATTGGTACGCATCTACGGCTTTGTCATTATGCCTAACCACATTCATTTACTTTGGGAGCAATTAAAAATGAACGGAAAAGAATTTCCTAAAAACAGTTTTGAGAAATATACAGCTCATAAATTTCGAAAAAAATTGATGATTGAAAATGCAGTACAGTTGGAAAAATTTAAAGTGCCTGCAAAAGACAGGGAATATAATTTCTGGCAACGTGATCCGCTGGCAATTTTAGTGTTCAGCAGGGAGATGGCTTCGCAAAAATTAAACTATATGCATTTTAATCCTTTGCAGGAGCATTGGCAACTTTGTAAACTGCAGGAACAGTACAGGTTTTCATCTTCATCATTTTATGAAAACGGTAATGATGAATTTGGAATACTTACGCATTATATGGATGTGTTTTAGGGTTGTGTTCCGGTCGGTGAGACACCGGCCAGGGGGAAGGTTTTCATCTTCATCATTTTATGAAAAACGGTAATGATGAATTTGGTATACTTACGCATTATATGGATATGTTTTAGGGTTGTGTTCCGGTCGGTGAGACACCGGCCAGGGGGAGGTTTTCATCTTCATCATTTTATGAAAAACGGTAATGATGAATTTGGTATACTAACGCATTATATGGATGTGTTTTAGGGTTGTGTTCCGGTCGGTGAGACACCGGCCAGGGGGAGGTTTTCATCTTCATCATTTTATGAAAACGGTAATGATGAATTTGGAATACTAACGCATTATATGGATGTGTTTTAGGGTTGTGTTCTGGTGGGTGAGACACCGGCCAGGGGGAGGTTTTCATCTTCATCATTTTATGAAAACGGTAATATGAATTGGTATACTAACGCATTATATGGATATGTTTTAGGGTTGTGTTCTGGTGGGTGAGACACCGGCCAGGGGGGAGTCCTTTTCCTGAATGTTTATATTTATCTTGCCGTCAATTATAATTCATAAAACGCACCGCTACACATGAAACAGCTTTTTATCCTGCTCACATTTTTTACAACTGCCCTCCAGGCACAGGATTTTTTGGTTTTTGATAAGCCTTATGTTCAAAGTGAGGACAGGTGGGTGGCTTTTGAAAAAGACAGCAGCAACAGCTTTATGTACGGCTTTATTTATATTGACGCACAGGCAGGGCTTACATTGAACTATGAAGGAAATTTTACCATATCGCCCAACGGAACTTTTATTCCAAAAAAACCGGATAGTGTGGGTTATAAAATAAGGCTGAGGCCCAACAATGTGCTGGTTGCCTTTATTCCCGAAAATAAATTTGAAGAACTTAAGATACCCGCAGTTCCCGAATGGCTTAAACTTTATAAGACCGATACCGCATCTGCAGCAAGGCTTTTTCGCTGGGGCTATATGTACAATGGCTGGAACGAATGCGCCAAAGCGCTCACATACCTTGAAAGGGCAAAAAAGATAAACCCCCAACAGGATGGGCTTTTGACAGAGATGGCATTTTCGTACAATTGCCTGGAACAGTATGATAAAGCGATAGTGATATTACAGGAAGCTCTTAAGCTAAAGCCCACAGATGCGTATACCTACAAGGAACTGATCTATGCTTATGTAAAATCGGGCCAGTTGGATAAGGCTGCCGAAAGCTGCAGCAAGGCTATAGCAGTATGCATCGACAGGTCTTTTAACGGCGAGAATTGTTATAACCTCTTAAGCAATTACTACCGGCAAAAAGATAAAGTGAACTTTAATGCATGGCTGGCCGAAACTAAAAAATGGCTGGCAGGCAATGAAGAACTGCTGCGTAATGTAAAGATGATGGAGGAGGAATTAGGAATTAAGAATTAGGAATTAGGAATTAGGAATTAAGAATCAAACATCAAGAATCAAGCATCAAGCATCAAGTATCAAGAATCAAGCATCAAGCATCAAGTATCAAGTATCAAGCATCAAGCATCAAGCATCAAGTATCAAACCAATCTATGAAACAGTTACTCCTGGCCTTGCTGTTATGCCCCATGCTTTTGGCTGCGCAAACAAAGCATCGTTTTATAAATGATACCTTGTACACCAGCAGCGGTTATAAAATTTACGCCGGCCAAACACTTAAGTTTGGAAAGGCCACCAGCATGGATGTGTTCAAGTTTATTTCAATGAAAAGCGGGATACCGGCAACTGCACTGGAGAACAACAGTATTGTGGTTAAAAAACTTTCAAACTATGGCCACTCCATGTTTGGATTTGCTACCATTGATGTTAAAGGAAGTATTGTTTACAGGGATGGATCAACAGGTACCATCAGCATAGAACTGGGTTTTGATGCGGCCATTGGCAGCCGCCTGCCGGGCACAACTGCCGAACTGTTATTGCCTGAAGCATTCAGCATTAGCAGGGAAGAAGCTGCAGCGCTTTATTTACCGGCTTTTGAGAACGATACTTTATATACATCCTGCGGTTATAAAATATACAAGGGCCAGGTGCTGCAGTTTGGAAAGATAACAGGCCGCAGGGGCAAGTTCAAATTTGTAAATATTAAGAACGGGGTGCCTCCCAGGTGGCTTGAGTATAACCAGCTGCATGTAACTAAGCTTAAAGATTTTGGTATATCGGTATTGGGCAATGGATACATTTACATTATTGGTACCATCTTGTATAAGAAGCGTACAATTGATATTGAAGTGCACATGTCTTTTGATCATGCTATCGGGTTTTCTCCCACCATCCCCGGGGAGTTACTTGTACCGGAAGCATTTAAAAGTAAAGTAAAGGCCCGCCCCGAACCGGAGGCTGAGGCAAAGGAAAATTAGGGGTGCATACTGTTCTCTGAAAATTTGATATTCCGCTAAACATTTTTTTCGCAGAATCCTGTGGGCTGTCAGTCTCTCACTCCCAAATTTTTAAGCTGTCAGCCTGAGCCTGTCGAAGGCGGGTTCATTCGTTACATCGTCTTCGACAGGCTCAGACTGACACCCTTATTTAATTCTACCTCTTGTCATTTTCAAAGGGCTTGTTTGTACTAGCAGAAATTTTCTGCTCAACAGGCGTTTTTTAAATTAATACACTGCCTGAATTTATCGTGAAACAAATACAACCAATTTCATTTAGTTTTACGCTTAGTTAAAAACAAAACAGCCGCTCAATGAGAAAATATTCTTTTGTACTTGCCATAGCAATGATATGTTGCCTGCAGTTAACAGCACAAACCTATAAAATTGATACTTCAGCCATCAGCTTTGAGAACCAGCAAAGGCCCTGCTTTACGGTAAAGTATGACGCAAGCCCCAAGACGGTTAAAAAAGCCTGGGACGATTATTTTAAAAAGACCTACGATGTAAAAGTGAAGGGCATTGGTTTTTTAACAAACAAAGAAGTGATCACGGCTACCGATATTACCCTGGTGGCTGTTTCTGATAAAAGGATGAACATGTATGCCAGCGTGGTGGATGCACCGGGCGACAGGAGTGAGCTGAGTTACTTTATGAGCTTTGGGTACGATTTTTTTATTGGTGCTGATAAATACCCAACCGAGTTTGCGGCCATGAAAAAGATACTGAATGATTTTAGTGTGGAATTCTTAACTGATTATTATTACTCCGAAGCATCACGCATGACCAGTGAGATAAAGAAGCTGGAAGGAGATATAAAAGACAATAACAAAAGCATTAAAAAGAATACCAAAAAAGCACGCAAGGAATCTAAAGAAGTGGCCAGCGGTTTAAGCGCTAAAAATATTTCGATGCAGATGGAGAACGACCAGGCAAGAAAGAAAATAGAAGAATTAGCGATAGCTATTGATGGTATTAAGGTGAAGCAGGCGGGAATTACCAGGAATTAATTTTTAGTTTTTATGTCTCAAAGCACATATGAAAAAAGTATTATTAAATCAATAATATTAACCTCTCCAATAAAAATAGAGACAGTAACGGATATTGAGTATTTAGGTGCATGCCCTTTCAACGAGGAAAATTTTAATAAGATATCTGGTATATTGGAAAGCGGAGAATATTCCCAATTACCAAAGATTGAAAATATTGGGGAAAAGTCTTTTGATGATATAACAGTGATCCGTTTTAAGGACGGTAAAGGAGATATTTACTATACTATAATTTATGATTCATGGGCGTTAGAGCAGGATCCTGAGGTCATGAGAATTTATCCACTTGTCTCTACCTCGCTGCTTTAAATGACTGTCAGGCTGAGTAAACAATTTATGCTACCGCAAACAAGCTCTTTGAATATGACACTAAAGCGAAGAACTTAGCTGTTCAAAAAGGCAACTTATGGCAGCGTAGCA
>Ga0193752_1001831_pt1 | contig 17042 bp, 12 predicted proteins | sample H1c1metaG_FD_144924 | JGI IMG/M metagenome (GOLD analysis project Ga0193752, IMG submission 144924) | Soil microbial communities from a riparian zone of the East river system, Colorado, United States - H1c1 | ecosystem: Environmental > Terrestrial > Soil > Riparian zone | place: USA: East River... | reverse complement strand
CGAAATAGAGGCTGGAGCCGAGGGCGCCGATGTGTTGGCCGCCGGCGCCCTCGGCTCCAGCCTCTATTTCGTCGGCCTGATCACCGGCCTCGGCTTGATGACCGCGACCGCGCCGATGATCGCCCGCGAGCTTGGCCGCAACCGCCACTCCGTGCGCGACGTGCGCCGGACGGTGCGGCAGGGATTGTGGACGGCGGTGGCGATCTCGCTGCCGATCTGGCTCATCCTCTGGCAGGGCGAAGCGATCCTGCTGTTGATCGGCCAGCAACCCGCGCTGGCGGAAATGGCCGGCCATTACCTGCGCGCGCTGCAATGGGCGCTTCTGCCGTTCTTCGGTTACCTGGTCCTGCGCTCGTTCATTTCCGCCCTCGAACGCCCGCTCTGGGCGCTGGCGATCGGCGGCGGCGCCATCGTCGTCAATGCCGCGATCGCCTGGTGCCTCATGTTCGGCCATCTCGGCCTGCCGAAGCTCGGCATCGTCGGCGCCGGCATCGCCACCGCCGTGTCCGACACGCTGATGTTCGTGGCCATGGCCGTCGTCGTCTGTACCGATCGGAAATTCCGCCGCTACCGCCTGTTCGGTCGCTTCTGGCGGGCCGACTGGCCGCGGTTCCGCGAATTGTGGCGGCTCGGCCTGCCGATCGCGGCGACCCTCGCCTTCGAGGTGACCGTCTTCAATGCGGCGGCATTCCTCATGGGACTCATCGGCGCGGCATCGCTCGCCGCTCACTCGATCGCGCTGCAGATCGCATCGCTCACCTTCATGGTGCCGCTCGGCCTCGGCCAGGCGGCGACGGTGCGTGTCGGGCTCGCCCACGGCGCCAACGATGTCGACGGCGTCCGCCGGGCCGGCTGGACCGCCTTCGCGTTGGGAGTCGGGTTCATGGCCATGACCGGGCTGGCGATGATCCTGGCACCGCGCGCCCTCGTCGGGGTCTTCCTCGACGTCGGCGACCCGGCGAATGCCGGCGTCATCGATCTTGCGGTCTCCTTCCTGGCGCTCGCCGCGTTGTTCCAGGTCGCCGACGGCGCCCAGGTGGTAGGGGCCGGCATGCTGCGCGGCCTGCACGACACGCGCGTGCCCATGGTCTATGCCGGCATCGGCTATTGGGGCATCAGCCTGCCGGTAGGCATCGTCCTGGCGTTTGTCCTGGGGCTGGGCGGCATCGGCATCTGGATCGGCTTGGCGGCCGGTCTCGTCGTCGTCGCGATCCTGCTGGTCGTCCGCTGGCTTCACCGCGACCGGCTCGGCCTCGTGGCGGCGGTTTAGCCTTTCACCAAGCGCACCGTACGCCGGCAGCCGCTGTCTTCGGTCATGGTGAGGCCGGCGCCGTCGCGGCGGACGGTCATTCTCGCGTCGCGACGGTCGCGGTCGCGCACCGAGGCCGTGGCGATCAGGCTGGAGGTGCCGCCCGTGCCGATGATGCCGTGCAGTTGCCACAGGCCGGGTGTGGCCGGCGGCGGCGCGGCCTTGCGCTGGTTGGGCACCGGCCCTTTCGCGGAGGTGTCGTAGGCCGTGCCGTCGACGATGCCGCTTTCGATGTTGAGCGTCACGTCGAGCGGGGCGTTGCACGAGCCGCCGTCGCTTGTGCCGCGCCAGTTGCCGTCGAACGGCGTCGGTGCCTGCGCGGCAGCGGATCCGGCGAGCAGGACCCCGAGGGCAAATACCATGGTGCGTTTCATCGTCTTCCGAACAGCCGTTCGATATCGGCCAGTTTGAGTTCGACATAGGTCGGGCGGCCGTGATTGCACTGGCCGGAATGCGGCGTCGCCTCCATCTGGCGGAGCAGCGCATTCATCTCCTCGACGGTGAGCCGCCGTCCGGCGCGTACGCTGGTGTGGCAGGCGAGCGTGCCGCAAACCTCCTCGATACGCTCCTTGAGCGAGAGATGATCGCCCATCTCGGCCAGTTCGTCGGCGAGATCCTTCACCAGCCCCTGGATGTCGGCCTCGCCCAACAGCGCCGGCATCTCGCGCACGACAACCGCGCCGGCGCCGAACGGCTCCAGCACCAACCCGAGCTCAGCCAGTTCCGGCGCCCGCGCCGCCAGCCTGCGCGCGCCGTCCTCGCCCAGTTCCACCACCTCGGGCAGCAGCAGGGTCTGGCGACGCACACCGTCGGCAGCGAGCTGGTCCTTCAGCTTTTCGTGCAGCAGGCGCTCGTGCGCGGCGTGCTGGTCGACGATGACCACGCCGTGGTCGGTCTGGGCCACGATATAGGTCTCGTGCAGTTGCGCGCGCGCCACGCCCAGCGGATAGGCGGTGTCCCCGCCGTCGTCGCCCGGCGCCTCGACGCGGGCCGACGGTGCGAAAGCAGACGGCGCGAAGGGCGACTGGAATTGCGCGGCGGCTTCGCTGAGACCGCGCGGCAAGGTGCTGGAATGCCAGGAACCGCCCCCGCTGCCCCCACCCGCGCCGCCGAGCGGCAGAGGCGTGCTGTAGCCGGTGTGCGGCCGGAGCGCGCCCAGCGCCGCATCGGAGACCGTCGTGCTGGCGCGGTGGCCGGCGGCGCCGAGCGCGGTGCGCAGGGCGCCCACGATCATGCCGCGCACGATGCCGGAATCGCGGAAGCGCACTTCCGTCTTGGCCGGATGGACATTGACGTCGACCTGCGACGGCGGCGCCTCGAGGAACAGCGCCACCAGCGGATGGCGGTCGCGCGCCAGAAAATCCTGATAGGCGCCACGCACCGCGCCGCTGAGCAGGCGGTCGCGCACCGGCCGGCCGTTGACGAAAAGATATTGGTGCTGCGCGGTCGGCCGGTTGAGCGTCGGCAGGCCGGCGAAGCCGGTGAGGCGGAAGCCCTCGCGCACGACATCGATGGCCACCGAATTGTCGGCGAAGTCGCGGCCCATGATGGCGCCCAGCCGCTCGAGCCGCGCCGCCCCGTTGAGCGATGAGGGGCCATCCAGCAGCGAAGCGCTCGCCGCCGGCAGGTCGATCAGCGCGCGCTCCTCGCTCTCGAGGCGGAAGGCGATCTGCGGATGCGCCATGGCGAGCCTTCGCACCGCGTCCGCCACATGCCCCGACTCGCTGCGCGGCTCCTTGAGGAACTTGAGCCGGGCGGGTGTCGCAAAGAAAAGATCGCGCACTTCGACGCGCGTGCCCCTGGGGTGGGCCGCCGGCCGGGCAGGGACCTTGGTGCCGCCATCGACCTCGAGGGTCCACGCCGTATCGGCATCGGCCGTGCGCGAGGTGAGCGTGAAGCGGCTGACCGAGGCGATCGAAGGCAGCGCCTCGCCGCGGAATCCCAAGGTGCGGATGTCGGTCAGATCGTCGTCGGGCAGCTTGGAGGTGCAATGGCGCTCGACGGCCAGCACCAGCTCCTCGGCCGTCATGCCGGCGCCGTCATCGACCACCGTGATCAGGCTGCGGCCGCCATCCTTGAGCGTCAGCGCGATGCGACGCGCCCCGGCATCGATGGCGTTCTCGACCAGCTCCTTGACCGCGCTGGCCGGCCGTTCGACCACCTCGCCGGCGGCAATGCGGTTGACCAGGGTGGCGGGAAGCTGGCGCAAGGTTCGATGGAGAGCGCTCATGCCCCCAGTCTACGTCCACTGGCCTAGGGAAAGATACGGTATCGAACCCTGCACGCGTGATGAGGGAAGAGTGACTCCGCGACCTTAGTCCTGCGTCGCGGGCGCCGATTTTACCTTCGACCGGCCCACGACCACGGTGGTGATCTGGTCGTCGCGCAGCACCCGTTGGGCGACGCGCTGGACGTCCTCTGTCCTGACTGCGGCGATCAGTGCCGCGCGCTTGTCGAGATGATCGCGGGGCAAGCCGTCGATCTGCATGCCATGCAGCAGGCCTGCGATCGAACCCGAGGAATCGAGCGACAATGCCAGCGACCCGGTCAGGTAGGTCTTGGCCTCGGCCAGCTCCTGGTCGGTCACGCCTTCGCTGCGCAGGCGCGCGAGCTCGGAACGGATGACGCGGATCGCCTCGGGCGTGCGCTCGGTGGCGCTGGCCGTCGAGATGCGGAAAAGCGCGGCCGTGCGGTAGACCCGCGGTGAACTGGATACGCTGTAGGCCAGGCCGCGTTTCTCGCGCACCTCGGTGAACAGCCGCGATTGCATGCCGCCGCCCAGGATGTGGTTCATGACGAAATAGGCATACCAGTCGCGATCGTCGCGCATCAGGCCGGGCATGGCGAGCAGGACGGTGCTCTGCGGCACCGGCCGTTCGATCATGAGGCTGCGTCCCCGCGCCGGCGGCGTCCAATTGGGCAGTGCCGACCTGGGCTCGCCCGCCGGCAGGTCGCCAAAAGCCCGGTCGATCTGGCGCGCGAGCTCGGCCTCGCTGACATCGCCGACGGCCGCCACCAGCAGGCCGGCGCGCGTCAGCAGCGCCGCGGCGCGCTTCTTGAGGTCGGCCGGGGTGATCGTCTGCAGGGTCTCGCGGCTGCCGAACGGGTCGGCGGCATAGGGATAGTCCGGAAACATCGCGTTCATCAGCGCGCGCTCGGCGACCGAACCCGGCCGTTGCTGGGCCTGGCTGAGCCCGGAGATGGTCTGGGCGCGGCGCTGGGCGAGTTGATCGGCGTCGAAACGCGGCTGCATCATCGCCAGGCGCAACAACTCGATGCTGTCGCCCAAATTGGCCGAGAGAGCCCGCATCGAGCCGTTCAGCCGGTCGAGCGAGGCGCCGAAGCCAAACGACACCGAGACCTCTTCCATGCGCTGCCTGAAGGCCAGCGCATTGTACGACCCGGCTCCATCCGTCAGCATTTCGGCCGCGAGGCTGGTGATGCCGCGCTGGGCCTCCGGCTCCGAGGCGCTGCCGCCGGCAAAGGAGAAAGACAGCGCCACGACAGGCGTGCTCTTGTCCTCGACCAGCCAGGCCTTGATGCCGAGTGGCGTGGTCACTTCCTTGATGTCGATCGCCGCCGCCGCGGCCGTGCCGTACCAAAGCGCGACAAGCGCGGCAAATGCGACCCGCAACGCTTTCATTTCTGCCCTCCGGCCGGCTCGAGCAGCGACGTCACCGCCGCGTCCTTGCGCCAGACCGCGCGGGCGGCGGCAGTGACCTGGTCGGCGGTCACTGCCGAGAGGCGTTGTGGCCAGGCCTCCACATCGGCGGTCGTGCCGCCGGTGCTGAGCGTCGAGGCGTAGATACGCGGACCGCTGGCAAACGAGTCCTGGGCATAGATGACCTGGGCCAGAAGCTGGTTCTGCGCCCGTTCGACTTCCTGCTGGGTGACGGCGCCGTCGAGCACCTTTTTCATTTCGTCGGTCACCGCATCTTCGATCTCGGCGATGGTGTGCTGGGGCGCCAGCTGGGCGCCGACGCCGAAGGAGGTGAGGCCGAGCTGCGAGGGGCTGTAGCCTGCATCCGCCCCCAGGGCGATGCGCCGGTCGGTCACCAGCGCGCGCCACAGGCGGCTGGTCTCGCCGCCGCCGAACAGCCGCGCCAGAACCTGCAGCGCATAGGCATGCTGGGTTTCGCCCATACGGTAGGAAGGTGCGATGAAATCGCACGCCCAGCGCGTTTCGGTCACGCGGGCGTCGGCGCGCATCACCTTGAGCGGCAGGCCGGAACCGGGCGTGTCCGGCCGCTTGCGCGGCTCGGCCTTGCGCGCCGGAGTCCGGCCGTAATAGCGCTCGGCCAGCGTGCGCACCGCTTCGGCCGACGTGTCGCCGGCCACGATCAGCACGGCGTTGTTGGGCATGTAATGCCTGCGATAGAAAGCGGTGATCTCGTTGATGCCGAGCTTCTTCACCTCGTCGGCAAGACCGATCACCGGCACGCCATAAGGCCGGCCGCGGCCGAAGAGAGCTTCGCGCACCGCCTCGTCAAGCAATGCGCCCGGCACATTGTCGGTGCGCATGCGTCGCTCCTCGAGCACGACCTGACGCTCCGGCGTCAGCTCCTTCTGCAGGACGATCAGGTTGCTCATGCGGTCGGCTTCCAAACGCATGACCAAATCGAGCCTGTCCGAGGCTATGGTCTGGTGATAGGCGGTGATGTCATAGCTGGTGAAGGCGTTGTCACGCCCACCATTGCGCGACACGATGCGCGAGAAATCGCCCGCCGTGACCGAAGACGTGCCCTTGAACATCATATGCTCGAGGAAATGCGCCACACCGGACTGGCCCTTGGGCTCGTCGGCACTGCCCGCCTTGTAGACCATCATCTGGCTGATCAGCGGCGCGCGCTTGGACGCCAGCACCACGACCTGCAGGCCATTGGCCAGCGTGAAGGTCTCGGCGGGACGGCGCACGACCGACAGCAGCTTGGTCGACGCCAACGCCGAACGGGACAGCAAAACGCCGGCTGCCAGACCGCCCCAGAGGCCGCCGAGCACGCCGCGGCGGCGGATCATCGAGCGCGGCTCAGAAAATCCCCTCCAACAGGCCGCGCTTGCGCCGCTCGATGGTCGGCGTTGCGCCACTCGGCTGCTGCCCGGAAACCTGGGCTTCGCGCAACCGCTGCTGCTCCTTGGCCGGATCGAGGACGACACCCGGCGTCGGCGTATCGTGCCAGAAGATCAGGCTGTCGATGAAGGTGTTGTCCTTGTCGGCCAGCACGCGGCTGTCGGTGTTGACGGTGCTGCGGATGTTGGGGTCTACGCCGCCCTTGGACGCACGAGCCACCAGCGCCGCCTCGGGCGTGGAGGGTGCGACCGCTCCGCCCGTGCCGCTGCGAGGCCGGCCGGCCAGCGACGGCGACAGCGCTTCGCGCGCCTGGTCGGACGGCAGCGTCTCCTGCGGCCTGGGCTCGCCCGGCCGCGGCGGGCGCAATTCGGCATTGGGCGGCATGGTCAGCGGCGAATGCGAGACGATCTTGAATTCGTCGGGCGAGACTTTCTTGGCGCCGCCGAGATTTTCGAACATGCTGCAACCGCCCAGCGCAAAGGCCGCGAGCGCGATGAAGGTCGCTGGTTTGAGATTGATCTGTCGCATCGTCGGTTCCATGGAACTCCGCTTGTGTCCGCCGATCGTGGCGCTATCAGGGCGCCGCATTAGGGCACGCGCCGCCGCCCGCCGACCAGGGAATCGATCAGCATCAGCCCGACCCCCACGACGATCGCCGAATCGGCGACATTGAAGGCCGGCCAATGCCATTGACCCACGTGGAAATCGGCAAAATCGAATACCGCCCCCCAGCGTGCGCGGTCGATAACATTGCCGATAGCACCCCCCATGACAAGGCCGATACCCCAGCCTGTGAATTTCTGCTCGACCCGGCGCAGCCAGATGAACAGCCCGATGCAGACGGCAATCGCCACGGCCGACAGGATCCAGGGCGGCACCTGGTCGCCACCGAGCATTCCGAAGCTGACGCCGCGGTTCCACACCACCACCAGGCGGAAGAAACCGTCGAAGATCGGCACCGCCTCGCCGGCCTGGCGCAGAAAGCCCAGCAGAAGCTGCTTGGAGATCTGGTCGGCCACCACGGTAAGCGCGACCAGGACCATCGCCTGGCGTTCGATCGGCCTCACGCCGCCTCCACCGCGGCTTCGCAGCGCAGGCAGAGATCGGGGTGCTTGTGCGACTTGCCGACCTCGGCCAGCACTTGCCAGCAGCGGGCGCATTTGTTGCCCTCCGCCAGTTTCGGCACGACGCCGACACCAGGTGCGTCCGGCAAAGTGAAGGCACCCTGCGGCGGTTCGCCTTCGCTCAGCGATCCGCCCGAAGTGATGGCGATTTCCGCCAGATCCAGCCCGGCCATCGCCTGCAGATACTGTGCAGGTGCCACGACCTGCGGCGCAGCCTGCAGGCTGGAGCCGATGCGTTTCTCCGCCCGTTCGAGTTCCAGCGCGCCAGTGACGACGCGGCGCAGGTTGCGCACGATCTTCCACTTGTCGCCCAGCGCCGGATCGAGCCAGGCGGCCGGGATCGCCGGAAAGAGGCGCAAATGCACGCTCTCCGCCGCGCCATCCGGCACGTCTTGCGTCGGTCGGGCAAGCCACGCTTCTTCAGCGGTGAAGCAGGTGACGGGTGCAAGCCAGGCCGTGAGGAACGAGAAAAGCTCGGCCATCACCGTGCGCCCGGCGCGACGACGCAGCGCGTCAGGCGCGTCGCAGTAGATCGAGTCCTTGCGGATGTCGAAATAGAAGGCCGAGAGATCGACCGAGCAGAAGGTCTGCAGGGCCGTGGCGATCCTGTGGAAATCGAAATCGTCGACAGCCTGCCGCAATTCCGCGTCGAGTTCGGCCAGGCGATGCAGCACCCAACGTTCGAGCTCAGGCATCTGCGCCGGCTCGACACGCTCGGCGGCGATGAAACCCTCGATGCTGCCCAGCAGATAGCGCAGCGTGTTGCGCAGGCGGCGATAGGCGTCGGCCTGGTGCTTCAGGATCTCCGGCCCGATGCGCTGGTCTTCGGTGTAATCCGTGCCGACCACCCACAGGCGCAGGATATCGGCGCCGTACTGGTCGCACACCGCCTGCGGCGCGGTGATGTTGCCCAGCGACTTCGACATCTTGCGGCCCTGCTCGTCGAGCGTGAAGCCGTGCGTCAGCACGCCGTCATAGGGCGCCCGGCCGCGCGTGCCGCAGCTCTCGAGCAGCGAGGAATGGAACCAGCCGCGATGCTGGTCCGAGCCCTCGAGATAGAGGTCGGCCGGCCATTTGAGATCGGGATTGCCTTCGAGCGTGAAGACATGCGTGCAACCCGAATCGAACCAGACATCGAGGATGTCGCGCACCTGCTCGAAGTCGTCGGCATTGTACTTGTTGCCGAGGAAGCGTTCGGGCGGACTGTCGAACCAGGCGTCGGCACCTTCCTTGGCAAAGGCCTCGACCACGCGAGCCATCACTTCGGGGTCGCGCAACGGCTCGCCGCTCACCTTGTCGACGAAGACCGCGATCGGTACGCCCCAGGCACGCTGGCGCGACACGCACCAGTCGGGCCGGGCCTCGATCATGCTGCGCAGGCGATTGTAGCCGGCCTGCGGCACAAACCGCGTGGCGTCGATCGCCGCCAGTGCCTTTTCACGCAAGGTCCCGCCGATCTCGGCGATCGGCTTGTCCATGGCGATGAACCATTGCGGCGCGTTGCGGAAGATCACAGGCGCCTTCGAGCGCCAGGAGTGCGGATAGGAGTGCGAGATGCGGCCGCTGGCCAAAAGCTTGCCGGCGGCAGCGAGGGCCGCGGTCACCGAGCGATTGGCGTCGCCCTTCTTGCCCTCGGGCGTATAGACGCGCTTGCCGGCGAAGAGCGGCACATGCGGATAGTAAGTGCCGTCCTCGGCCACCGTGTCCGGCACCTCGACGCCATTGGCTGCGCCCAGCTCATAATCGTCGGCGCCGTGACCGGGCGCGATATGGACGAAGCCCGTGCCGGCATCGGCGGTGACAAAATCGCCGGCCAGCATGCGTACGTCGAAGTCGTAGCCCTGGCCGCGCAGCGGGTGGGCGGCGATCAAGCCTTCGAGATCGGCGGCATTCGCCTCGGCCAGGACTTTGGCGGTGAATTTGCCGGCCTCGCTCACCTGGGGCAGCAGCTCCTTCGCCACCACCATCTTCTCGCCGACGACGGCGCTGCCGCCCTCGCCCACCGTCTCGACCTCGATCAGCGCGTAGGCGATCTCCGGCCCGTAGGCCAATGCGCGATTGCCGGGGATGGTCCAGGGCGTCGTGGTCCAGATCACGATCGAGGCGCCATCGAGCTTGCCGCCGGCCGATGTCACGACCGGAAAACGCACATGCACCGTGTCGGAGACGTGGTCGTGATACTCGATCTCGGCTTCGGCCAGCGCGGTCTTCTCGACCACCGACCACAGGACCGCCTTGGAGCCCTTGTAGAGCCCGCCATTCATCAGGAACTTGCCCAGTTCGCCCGCGATCGTGGCTTCCGAGCTGTATTTCATCGTCGAGTAATAGTTGTCCCAGTCGCCGTCGACGCCGAGCCGCTTGAACTCCTCGCGCTGCACGCCGATCCAGTGATCGGCGAAGGCGCGGCATTCCTTGCGGAACTCCGACACCGGCACCTTGTCCTTGTCGAGCTTCTTGGCGCGGTACTGCTCCTCGATCTTCCATTCGATCGGCAGGCCATGGCAGTCCCAGCCCGGCACATAGTGTGAATCCTTGCCCAGCATCTGCTGGGTGCGGCTCACCAGGTCCTTGAGAATCTTGTTGAGCGCATGGCCGATATGCAGATTGCCGTTGGCGTAGGGAGGGCCGTCATGCAGCACGAATTTCGGCCGGCCCTTGCTCTCGGCGCGCAAGCGGTCGAACAGCTTCATGTCGGCCCAGCGCTTCAGCAGCTCGGGCTCTTTCTTGGCCAGGCCCGCACGCATGGGAAAGTCGGTCTTGGGCAGGAAAACGGTCGATTTGTAGTCGATTGTCACAGGAAACTCTTCGAATTCGGGCGGGAAGCGCCCGCATCGGTGCGGGCGCTCGGCAAGCATGGCGACGACCCGGCCGCGATCAGCGAACCGGGCGGCTAATTCGCTCCCGACGAGGGCGGAACGGCGCCCGAAATGGCCCTTTTGGCATGGAGCGGCAATCTAGGGATGGGGGTGCGGGGGGTCAAGGCGGCCCTAAGCATTCACTCTCGCCCAGGAAACTCAACCCAGACCACGGAAGCGTAGAGAACGATTATCAGCAGCGTGACCGAGGCTATCAGTGTGAGCCCTTCCCAGAGTGCTATGGCCAGCACCGCATTGACGATCAACCCGAGCACACATAACCCCAGGATGATCGGCCGCCGCCATGATGACGTTGCGGCGGCAAGCGCTGCAAGGGCAGGAAGCAGCCCCAGCCCGATCACCACCGTCAGAATCGTTTGAGGCTGCCAACCGATTGAAGGAAATTCAAGCATGCCTCGAAAAAGATACAAGGCTGCCAGGAAAGACAAAGCCCACACCGGAAACATTCGCTGAAAATTTGATGACGTCATCGCCTGGCATCCCTGAAATCTCATCACACTGCCGTTCGGCTGATGGCTCCAATTGCCTGGGTCGGCGATCAGGTGATCAGGCGCACGCACCGATCCCCAGGAAGACCTCAAGAGCGACGATGCTCCGCACGCTTGACCGTCCCCAGCCGATCACGCCGCGATGGAAGGACGAGCCCGGCAAGCTTACGGCGACGGGCAGCGCGGCGGCAGGCGACCAAGCGAAGCACCAGCACGACCAGCATGACAGCCACGGGCACCGCGTGGAATGGGCTCATGCCAGTACGCTTGCCGTTGGTGACGATGCTGGATTTCTTTATCGTCGGGGTGTCACGCGGCGGCACGACCGCGAAGCCGCTTCCCTAGGACGAGGGGGAGACCAGGATCTGGCGTGCCGTCGCGCCATCGGCCGCGATCTGGGCCTTGAGCTGGTCGAGGCCGGAGAATTTCATTTCAGGTCGAATGAAATCGACCAGGGCCACACGCAGGGTCTGGCCGTAAAGATCGCCCGAGAAATCGAACAGGTGGACCTCGAAATTCTCCTGCAGCTTGCCGATCGTGGGGCGGCGGCCGAGATTGGCCACGCCGTCACGCCAGATACCATCGACCAGCGCACGCACGGCGTAGACGCCGAAGCGTGGGCGAAGATGCTGGCCCAACGCAACGTTGGCTGTGGGAAAGCCGATGGTGCGGCCGCGCTGGTCGCCCAGTTCGACCGTGCCCTCGATCTCCCAGGCATGACCCAGAAGCTCGGCCGCCTCGCTTGCCCAACCTGCGCGTAGCGCCTCACGGATACGCGTCGAGGAATAAATCTCGCCTTCGCGCGTCACCGGATCGAGCACCGTGACGCCGAGCCCGTTTGCCGCACCGAGCTCACGCAGTTTCTCGACATTGCCGGTGCGCCGCGCACCGAAGGTGAAATCGTAGCCACACACGACATGGCGCGCGCCCATGCCTTTCAGCAGCACGTCGCCCACGAAAGCTTCGGCCGGCAACGCGGCGAATTTGGCATCGAAACGCTGCGCCAGCACCGCCTGGACGCCATGGTGCTCGAGCAGCCGCAGCTTGGCCGGCGGCAAGGTGAGCCGGAATGGACCGGTGTCGGGCACGAAGAAGGCACGCGGATGCGGCTCGAAAGTGAGCACCACCAGCGGCACGCCGAGTGCCTTGGCTTGCGCAGCGGTCTCGGCCAGCAGTGCCTGGTGGCCGCGATGGACGCCGTCGAAGTTACCGAGCGCCACCGCGCCGCCCTTGCAAGCGTCCGGCGTCTCGCGCCAATCCTCGAAGACCGGAATCATGCTGCGTCGCGCCGCGGCACCAGCACAGTGGCCTCGCCGTCGATCACCATCTTGTCTCCGTTGAAGCATTGGGTTTTCAGCGTCACCCGGCGGCGCTTCTCGTCGATGGCGGTGATGGTGGCAACGGCGGTGATGGTCTCGCCGATCAGCACCGGCGCCATGAAATTCAGCGTCTGCGAGATATAGACCGCGCCGGGACCGGGCAGCTTGGTGCCGATCACCGTCGAGATGAAGCTGCCGCTCAGCATGCCGTGGGCGATGCGCTGGCCGAAGCGCGTGGTGCGGGCAAAGCCGTCATGCAGATGGATCGGGTTGGTATCGCCCGAAACGCCGGCAAAGCCCGCGATATCGGCTTCGGTCACGGTCTTGCCGAACATCGCCGACATGCCGACCGTGAGATCCTGAAGATAGAGACCGTTCATGGTCTCGAACGATTGCGGCACGCCTGCTCTCCCCCGCTGTGCGCGGCCCTCTTACCACGCGCGGGGGGCTGTGCCACAGTCTGCTGAATGACCGTTCATGCTGCCGATGAGGAAGCGCAGGCCGTCGCCGCCGCGCTGGCGCGTGCTTCCGAGCGCTATTTCGGAGGATCCGTCGCGATCGGGAATCTGCAGCGCCTGTCGGGCGGGGCATCGCGCCAGACCTGGAGCTTCGACGCCCTGGTGCAGGGGGCGCCTGTGAAGCTGATCCTCCGCCGCGACCCGCCGAGCCAGGGCAAGATCGAGGGCGGGCGGGCGGTCTCGCTCGACCGCGCCACCGAGTACCGCGTGCTGCGCGCCGCCCACCGCGCCGGAGTGCGCGCACCCGATGGTCTGTTCGAACTCACACCGGCCGACGGGCTGGGCGAGGCCTATGTCATGCAGCGGCTGGACGGCACCGCCATCGCCCGCAAGCTGCTGCGCGATCCGCCGTATGAAAAAGCGCGAAGCCGCGTCGCCAGCCAGTTGGGCGAGATCCTGGCGCGCATCCACGCTGTCGATCCGGCGACCCTGCCGCCGCTGGAGCGCCGCGAAGCCGCCGACCAGGTGGCGATCCTCTACCGCTCGCTCGACCATCTCGGCGCGCCGCAGCCGGTGTTCGAGCTGGCGCTGGCCTGGCTCGGTCGCCGCAAGCCGGCACCGCTCGACCACCCGCTGCTGGTTCATGGTGATTACCGCACCGGCAATTATCTGGTCGACGAGGAGGGCGTGAGCGCGATCCTCGACTGGGAGCTCGCCCATCTCGGCGATCCGATGGAGGATCTCGGCTGGCTGTGCGTGAAGAGCTGGCGCTTCGGCGCCGTCGACAAGCCGGCGGGCGGCTTCGGCAGCCGCGAGCAATTGTGGGAAGCCTATGAGCGCGCCGGCGGCGGCTCGGTCGACCGGGCGCGCGCCCATTGGTGGGAGGTCTTCGGCACGGTCCACTGGGGCATTATCTGCCTCAACCAGGCGTTCAAGCATCTCTCGGGCTCGATCAAGTCGATGGAGCACGCCTCGATCGGCCGCCGTGCCGTCGAGACCGAAGTTGACCTGATGCAATTGCTGCGCGAGGGACACTGACATGCCGCAAGACCGTCCGACCGCCTCGGAACTGCTGACCGCCATCGCCGACTTCCTGCGCGAGGAGGCCACGCCCGCCCTCGACCGCATCGACCCGCGATTGGGCTTCCAGACGCGCGTGGCCGTGAACTCGCTCGCCATCCTCGAGCGCGAGGGCCGGCTCGGCCCCGCCGCCGATGCGCGTGAGCACGCAAGGCTGGTGGCCCTGCTCGGCCGGGACGGCACGCTGGAAGAACTGAACCGCGCGCTCGTCGACCAGATCCGCGCCGGAGCGCGCGACGAGCGCGACACCGCCATGATGGCCCATCTCGATGCCACCACAGCCGACAAGATCGCCATCGCCAACCCGAAATGGCGTTAACCGCCGCCCTGAGTTCGGATTAGGTCCGTTTATGGGACGAGAGGTATCTGAAAAGCGGTCGCCGGCGCGTAACCGCGGGTGGACCCCGTCCCTTTCGCGTGCGATTCTCCCGGCCTTCCTTCACCAATCTGGCGTTTTTTTCCGATGGAGTCGTTGCGCGGTCTCATTTCCACGCCGGAGAACGCGTACGACGAGCTGGTAACCGGCCAGAAGTCGATCCGCTATCACTGGCAGGGCATCCTGAGCATCGTCCGCTCGTTGCCCGGCGGCGGCTTGCGCGAACGGCTCGAAAGTGCGCGTCGGCAACTCGAGGAATCGGGCGCCACGGTCAATCTGCTCGACGATCGCAAGGCGCCACGCTGGCATTTCGACCCGCTGCCCTTCGTCATCGCTCCCGATGAATGGCACGACCTCGAAGCGGGTCTCATCCAGCGCGCCCGGCTGCTCGACAAGATCCTGGCCGATCTCTACGGCCGCCAGACCCTGCTCGCCGAACGGCTGATCCCGCCGGCGCTGGTCCACGCCAATCGCCAGTTCCTGCGGCCCTGTCGCGTCACCGACGGCCAGACGCCGGCGCGCTATCTGAGTCAGTATGCCGTCGATCTCGTGCGCCTCAACAACGGCGCCTGGCATGTGCTGGCCGACCATACCGAGATCCCCTCGGGCCTGGGCTACGCGCTCGAAATCCGGCGGGTGCTGGCGCGCAGCCTGCCCGAGGCGTTCCGTTCGATCCCGGTGCGCCACGTGCGGCCCTTCGTCGACCGCTGGCATGAATCGCTGCTCGCCATGGCGCCGCGCGAGATCGAAAGCCCCAATGTGGCGCTGCTGACTCCGGGCGCCTTGTCGGCGACCTATTTCGAGCATGTCTATCTCGCGCGTTCGCTGGGCGTGGCCCTGGTCGAAGGCGGCGACCTGGTGGCGCGCGACGGTGTCGTGGCGATCAAGACTTTGGCCGGTCTGCGGCCCGTGCACGCACTGCTGCGGCGTCTCGACAGCGCCTTCACCGATCCGCTGGAGCTGCGCGCCGATTCGGCGCTGGGCGTCACCGGGCTGGTCGAGACCGTCCGCAACGGCCGCATCGCCATCGCCAATGCGCTGGGCGCCGGACTGGTCGAGACACCCGCTCTCATGCCCTTCCTGCCGCGTCTCAGCGAGCATCTGCTGGGCGAGGCGCAGCGTCTGCCGTCGCTCGACGTATGGTGGCTTGGCGAGCCTTCGGCGCTGGCCTTCGCCCTGGCCAATTTCGACTCGCTGATCGTGCGTCCCTGCCTTGGCTTCGATCGCGAGCCGATCGTCGTCGGCATGCTCGAGCAGCGCGAGCGCGCCGAACTGGAGGTCCGCGTGCGGGCGAAGCCGGCGCAGTTCGTGGCGCAATGGCCGATCACGCCGTCGCTCAGCCCGAGATGGGACGGCGAAGGACTGGTGCCGGCGGCCGTGGTGATCCGCTGCTTCATCGTGGCCGACAATGGCGGCTACCGCGTGCTGCCGGGCGGCCTGGCGCGCGAGCCGGCCGGCGACACCGCCTTGCGGTCGCTCACCCGCCTCGACGGCACGCTGAAGGACGTCTGGGTGCTCGCCGAGGATTCGACCGACGTCACGGTGCCGAGCGCGCGGCGATTCCACCAGCTCGCGATCGAGCGCGGCGGCGCCGACCTGCAAAGCCGCGTCGCCGACAATCTCTACTGGCTTGGCCGCTACATCGAACGCCTCGATGGCGGCGCACGGCTGCTGCGCACGGCGACGACGCTGGTGGCGCAGGGTGCCATGGGCCCGCGCGACGTGGCCGAACTGCGCCAGCTCGGCCGCCTGCTCCACCAATCGGAGCTGATGCCGGCGAGCGCGGCGCTCGCCGCGCCCGAGAGCATGGCCTTTCAGCGCGGCCTCGCCGCCTGTGCCGCCGACGATCTCGATCTCGCCCATATCTTCGACGCCATCCGCAAGCTCGGCGAGATGCTGCGCGACCGCTTCTCCGCCGACATGACGCTGGCGATCTCGCCGCTGCTCACCGAAGTGCGCGACCGGCTGCTGGCGGCGCGCGGCAATCTCGATCCGCTGCTGGCGTCTTTCGACGAGATCATGCGCTTCGTCGCCACCCTCTCTGGGCTCGCGCAGGAGAACATGACCCGCGGCACGGGCTGGCGATTTCTCGATCTCGGCCGGCGTCTCGAGCGGGCGCAGTTCATCCTGCAGGACGCCCTGGGCGGCTTCACCCAATCGCCCATCGATTGGGACGCCGCCATGCGCATCGCCCTCGAACTGTGCGACAGCACCATCACCTACCGCACACGTTATCTCGGCCAGCTTCAGCCCGCGCCGGTGCTCGATTTGATCGCGCTCGACGACAGCAACCCGCGCGCGCTCGCCTTCCAGCTGCGGGTGATCGAAGGCCATCTCGAGCGCCTCGCCCGGGCCTCCGGCACGTCGGTCCTGAAACTGCCGGGCGAGGTCGAGAGCGACATGAAGAACGCCGTGCACCATTTCAGCCGGGACGAACAGGCATGGCGCCATGAAGGCCTGGCGCTGGCGCTGCTGCGCGACACCTGTGGCGAGGCCCTGGCCAACCTGGAGACCCTCTCCAAGGCGATCACGCGGGCGTATTTCTCGCATGTGCCGATGGCTCAGATCCTCGGCTCGACAGGACGCTGACCGTGCGCTACCGCCTCTCCCACCGCACCTCCTACACCTACAAGAGCAGCGTCGACCTCGCGCATCACCTGGCTCATCTGCGGGTGCGCGAATTTCCCGGCCAGCATGTCATCGCCACCGAGATCCTGGCCGATCCGCGGCCGGTCATGGTGAGCCATCGCGTCGATCATTTCGGCAATCACATCGACCTCTATCGCATCGAGACGCCGCATCTGCGCTTCGCCATCGAGGGCCGCGCCGATGTCGAGGTAAAATTCCCCGAGCCGCCGCCTTTCTCGGCCACGCCACGCTGGGAGGACATCAGGGACGGGCTCGATCATCACGGCTTCCCGGTCTGGATCGAGGCCAGCGAGTT
>Ga0193752_1001829_pt1 | contig 17056 bp, 11 predicted proteins | sample H1c1metaG_FD_144924 | JGI IMG/M metagenome (GOLD analysis project Ga0193752, IMG submission 144924) | Soil microbial communities from a riparian zone of the East river system, Colorado, United States - H1c1 | ecosystem: Environmental > Terrestrial > Soil > Riparian zone | place: USA: East River... | reverse complement strand
TTCGTAATAAATTACTCCGAATTTTTTAATTTCCTGAATAAACGCTGGAAAGTCTGCACCTGATTTTACTTTGCTGTGAGCGACTTTGATTTGTTTTACCGTAAACATATTCGTGGGTTTTAAATTAAGTAATTTATTGAATTACGAGCAAATAAAATCTCCATAAATACTCGTCAGATAACCTGCCTGAGGTTGCCGGGCGGACCGCTCACAAATCCAATTCGTGCGACATTTTCAGTGTGCGAATCGCCGGAAACGTGATAAACGAGGACATCCTTGGCAGTATGGAATTTCCCTGCACAGTGGCAGGCTCAAAATTTATACTCGTTCTGGGCCACACCTACTGCGGGGCAGGAAATGGCCATTTGGCGACCCTACTTTCAAAAATACATCCGGCTATAGACCAGGAGAACACAACCAAAGATGACAGGACTTCTAAAAATTCTGAATTCGTTCAGCATGTCGCCGACATTAATGTGAAAAGAAGTGTCGAGGAAATATCAGGAAGAAGCCTGGTATTACAAAAGCTGGCCAACGAAGGAAAAATAGGGATCGGCGGCGCCATGTACGACGTGGCGTCCGGAAACGTGACATTTTATAAGGACACGATACTTATTAGGACAAACATAATGTCAATATGGCAAGCATGGGCGAATAACAATACTGCACATAGTTTAACCGGGTAAGCTCATACGCTGTGAGAGCCGATGGATTATCACGTATCTCTCCTGAAAACTGGGCATGTCGGGATTTGTCGTCAATAGCAAGAGCCTTAGCATGTGATAACTCTTTTTGCATTTTTAAAGTAAAAAGCCGATTTTTGATTTAGTAGACCCGCTCTTTTTGTCAGGCATTACACTTTTGAAAAAACAGGTGAAAAAACATATCATACTCCCAAAGATGCGAATGCAGTGAACTAAAAGTAAATCCCGGAAATTGGGAATGACTTTAGGTTTCAAGCTGCAAAAGCCGAATGATATATTACTCTAACACACATGATTAACATCACCTCAATACTCACATCAAAAAGCGGTGGCATCAGGAAATATATTTAATCAATCAGCTTTGAAGTGCGGAGATATTATTCGAATGGAACCATTTGCAAAAGTAAACGACGGTAAAAATTGGATCTACTTTTTAATTTTTGTTCCCCTTATCATTTCGTGTTTTACTCGATGCCGAAGTAAGCTGCCGAAGGCCGACCGTGATAATGGCGGACTTTTTCTTCCTGGAGGTTTTAAGGCGGTAGTAGTTGTAGATAGTTTAAATGGACGTGCCAGGCACCTTGCAGTAAATAGTAACGGTGATGTATATGTTAAACTTAGATTTCCTGATTCATCGGGAGGAAATGCCGCTTTGCGGGATATTGACAATGATGGTAAAGCAGATATTATTAAAACTTTTGGTGATTATGAAGATAAAAATCAATATGCAACCTCAATGCGGATACACGAAGGTTATCTGTGGTTCAGCTCGGTAACCAAAATATTCAGGCAGAAGCTGACTCCGGAAAAATTGGTTCCTGAAAGCAAGATGGAGCTCATGTTAACTGATACACAAAAAATTAGCCAGCACGATGCAAAGCCCATTGCGTTTGATAACAATGGAAATATGTATGTACCATTTGGCGCGCCATCTGATTGTTGCCAGGTAAATGACAGAAGTCCATTTTCTCCGGGCATCAATCCTTGCCCTTTACTTGAATTAAGAGGAGGTATATGGAAATTCGACGCCAGCAAACCCAACCAGTTTCAACGCGATGGTAAAAAATTTGCAACAGGACTCAGAAGCGCTGTAGCATTAGAATGGGATACCACGGATAATAACTTATTTACGGTAGCACATGGCAGGGATGACCTGCACGATACCTGGCCGAATGTGTTTACGGCATGGCAGTCAGCTTTACTCCCTTCAGAGGTGTTCCTGAAATTGAAAGAAGGAGCAGACGCAGGCTGGCCGTATCACTATTATGATCACATGCAGGGAAAATATTTTCTTAATCCTGAATATGGTGGAGATGGAAATAAGCAAGGTGATGTAAGCAAATTACTGAAACCTTTAATTGGCTTTCCCGGACATATTGCACCGGGGGACATTTTATTCTACACAGGAAATCAATTTCCGGAACATTATAAAAATGGTGCTTTTATTGCTTTCCATGGTTCTACAAGTAGTGCACCTTATCCTCAGTCTGGATATTATGTAGCATTTGTTCCAATGAAAGATGGCATCCCTTCCGGCCCGTGGGAAATATTTGCTGATGGATTTGCAGGCAAGCAACCTGTAATAAATGTAAGTGATGCGATGTACCGCCCGATAGGCCTCGCTATGGGGCCCGATGGATCGTTGTATGTTTCCGATACCGAAAAGGGGAAAATATGGCGTATAATGTTTGATGGGGATAAGAACAATTTTGGAGAAACACAATTGGCAGAAGTACAAAAACGAATTGCATATGCGCCTAATATTAAAATACCGGACGAAATAAAAGATGTCGTAGGAGAAAGTCAGCATGAACCAGGCTCCAAATCCTATACTTTATACTGCAGAGTTTGTCATCAATCAGATGGTAAGGGTGATGGAAGCCGTTTCCCACCGTTAGCTGGCTCCGAGTGGGTAACCGGGGATAAGAAAGTTTTAATTGGAATTGTGCTAAATGGCAAAGAAGGTCAGATTATGGTAAAAGGCCGGTCCTATAGTGGTGCAATGCCCGAATTAAGCCTGCTGAAAGATGAGCAGGTCGCGGAAATCCTGACCTATGTAAGACAGAAATTTAATAATGATTCTAATGCTATCAGTGCAGAAGAAGTAAGTAAAGTGAGAAAAGAATTAAAGAAATAAATCGAAAATTAATTTAGCGGGTTGATGGTAATTGATTTCACGCAAAGCCGCAGAGAAAGCGCAAAGACCCCAAGTCAACTTGTATTTCTTCGCGGCTTCGCGGCCGCAGGCTTGGCGACTTTGCGTGAAATCTTCTTCGCGCCTTTTGTGTGCAGGGGCCAAAAATTAGTTGGAGCTGCCTGGTTTACTGGCGATAGCATTTAAATCGTACACAATTTCTCCTCCTTTAACCGTCATTTCACATTCGAGTCTTTGCCTGCCTTCCTTTCTGTTACCGGCAACGTCCCTGAATCCGAACTTACCTTCCCGAACACTTAAAATAGCTATGTCCGCTATCGCGCCAACAGAAAGATTACCTAGTTCTTCATGGCTAATGGCCTGTGCAGGCTCCCATGTACTGCGGGCAATTACGGCCGGTATATCCATCCCTATTGCAAGAAATATAGATAATACATTCAGTTGGTTTTTCATCGCACCATTCATGCTACCTATATGGAGGTCTGTTCCCATCGTATTGGGAAAAAATCCAGCCTTAATCGCGGGAATTGCCTGGTTGAAATTAAAACTGCCTCCTCCAAAACCGACGTCAAAAATGATTCCTCTTTTTTGAGCTTCTAATACAAATGGCTTTAATTTTCTGGTATTCAAATCCACGATAGGATCTCTTCTTTTTAATTCCGTAAATACATGAGTGAATATATCGCCCGGACGAAGATATTGGCTGAATAGAGTTTCTATTGACAATGGCGGATGAGAATCGCTTCCACCAAAATCTACTATTATCGGTAAGTGGGCTAATTTGCCTGCTTCAATGGCCCGTTCTACGGGAATCCAACTAGTACCTTCCCAATGCGCAAGTTTGAAACCAACAATATATTCCTTGTTTGCCAACGCCATTTCCGCCGCTTTTTTAGAATCCATATCATCAAGATTCTGCTCGTATTTAACCCCTTTCATACCTTCTCCATTTATATTTAGAAAAGATAATACCCGTGTTTTCGCCCGATCGATAATATTTTTCCTGAATATCGCAAACGATTTCCAACCCGGACCACCGCAATCAACGACAGTAGTAACCCCTGCGCGAAAAGTAAAACCGTCCGGAGGTACGGCATCAAAACCATTATTATCTTCATGGTCTGGTTCCGTGCCTGCAAAAACATGTGCATGCAGGTCTATAAGCCCAGGCGTAACATACATACCCGTAGCATCAACAACCTGCTGAGCCGCACTTGCATCGATGCTTTTTGCCACCTCCGCAATTTTTCCGCTAAGCACGGCCACATCCATTACTACATCCACATTATTCTTAGCATCAATAACGTGACCTCCTTTAATTACAATACTGTACTTTTTTGCCTGAGAAAAGGACGCTGAACACAGTAAGCACCAAAATAGCAACGACAAAATTTGTTTCATAATTAGTATAATTGGTCTTTTTGACCTGATAATAATATGGGTTAAAAGTAAATGAGTTGTAAAACTACAGCGGTTAATATCACATGTGCAAAATCTCACTTAATCAGTTAATGCCTGATAAACCATAACACTAAATTTATCAGCTATTTGGTCATTAGTTAATGGATCCTGTTGCATAAAAAGCAGGCACACTAATTTTTCTTTTGGATCGGCCCAATAATATGTTGAAAAAAAGCCGGCCCATCCAAATGAGCCTTCGGTTACGCCCAATTTCGCCTGACCATTCTTGGTGGTGATTTCAAAACCAAGTCCAAATTTATTAGCCCCAAGCTCGATGGTGCCAATCTGATTCATGGTCATCAGTTCCACCGTTCGTCTCGCAAGAATTCTTTTTCCATTATATTCTCCCCCATTCAGTAACATCTGAAGAAATATCGCATAATCATGCGTAGTTGAAACCAATCCCGCGCCGCCGGAATAGTAAGTTCCATTCAATTTTGGATAATCTGCCGATACCGCTTCGAAAGAAGTTTCGTCCCATGCTTTCAAATTTCCCTTAGCATCTTCGGAAGTTACGCCTACTAATCGTGAAAATTTTGCCGCAGGCAAATAGAAATAAGTATCCTTCATGTTAAGCGGGGCAAATATTCTTTCCTTAAAAAAATGGGCAAGGCTTAATCCCGAAACTACTTCTACCAGGTAACCCAATACATCAACACTTAGTCCGTAAGTAAGCCGTTCACCCGGGTTATGAGTCAGGGGCAATTTTGCCAGCTTGTTCATTTCATTTGCAAGAACTAGTTTATCATTTACAAAAACCGGTGGAATTTTTGCCTTAGCGTAAATTGCCTTCATTGTATCCGTACCGATTTGAGGATAGTCAATACCAGCTGTGTGGGTCAGCAAATCGCGGATTGTTATTTCTCTTTTTGCAGGAACCGTCGTGTAAGAAGAATCACGTTTATCGAATGTATTTAAAACCTTAGGGTCGGAAAATGCAGGAATGTATTTTGAGATCGGGTCGTCAAGCAAAAATTTACCTTCTTCAAATAACATCATCACCGCTACGCTGGTAACAGCTTTTGTTTGCGAAGCAATCCTAAAAATATTATCCGTTTTCAAAGGAGTTTTTCGTGTGATATCGGTCCATCCTAAAGCCTTATTGTATATAATTTTATTATTGCGCGCGATAAAACCCACGGCACCACACATGTATCCTGCGGAAATATCCTTTTGCAGCATATTGGTAATACGCGACAATCTTTCTTCAGAAAAGTTTTCCGAGGCCGGCTTGGCGGTTTGTAAAACGGGGTGCTGGCTGATTACCGATTGAAAGAGGCAAAATCCGATGAATAATAAAATTAAATGCTTTGCGATTTTCATGATGCTTAAATATTAGTCCTCCCCCCTACCCATTCACGGCAAGCAAAGATGCATATTCACTTGAAAGGTTATTCACCTCTTTCAATCACTACCTTTCCGGAATGTGTTCTAATGATACACACTGAATAGTCACCGTTAGATAGTTTTTTATAAGTATAACCTTCTTTTTTAGTATCGGTATTTGCAGATATCTGTATATTATTCACGGTTATTCTATCGGGCCTAAAAGCCAACCGAAGAAATTCTTTACCATTCGTATCCGCAGCGGTGTAATCAATTTTTCCGGGTTGATAAGCCACATTTTTTAATACACCATGTGAATATAAAATATGATTTTCGGCCGGAGGTGCCCATTCAGGAACTGCTGCAAACACATGATAAAACATTCGCGGCCCCTCACCATATTCATCCGACCACCAGTTAGATGCAATGAAAGGTTTGCTAACCGGGCTTTCTACTGCCTGACCATTCGAATCACTACAATAGGTAACCCAATTCAGGGAGCGGTATGCTTTCTCTTTGTAAGACTCGTCGCCTGAAATAGCGTACCAGCGGGCACATTCCGCAGCGTACCTTGCGGTTTGATAGTCCATTTTAATCAACACTGTGTCCTGCTCACCCAATAAATTGGCCCCCCATTGAGATGCAGGCTCCCCGGGCTCGCAGCGAAAAACAAAATTATCTTCCGACCACTTAATCAGATTAGGTATATCCGTTCTGAACGCCGGATTAAATTCCGGGTGATCGAACATATATAATTTGATATTACTTGCGCTTAAATTGCTTTTATAGGTATTACTCCTAATGTCATTATCAGTATGACCATCGGTCCAATAACCCGTTTTCATAGGATATTGCAACAAAAATTCTTTCACTTTTTTATTTGCCTCTTTGTATGCTTTCACATTGCCGGTTTCATTTTTGATCAGGTGATCAAACAGGTCATAACATCCTGTCCAGTTAGCGCCATACTCTGAAATAACTTCACCAGTATTCATCACAACAAGGTATGGCCATGGTGACGCTTTCGGGGAACCTGTCCTGATTTTACTTACTAATGTATTTGCAACTTTTAGGGCGGCCGTTTTGTATTTTACATCGCCCGTATACTGATATAGTTTAAAATAAGTCAACCCGATTTCACCTGCATGGTCCACCTGTATTTCATGAAGCACAAACCTTTTGTCCGACGTGAAACCCCGGAATAATGTGTCGCCGGCATTGGTGGTAGTATATGGTAAATCAGGCCAGGCAAATGCAGATGCGCCTATTCCATGGCTCAACGAATAGTCAATAAGGTTTTTGACTATTGTCATTACCGAAGTGTCGCCGGTATATTGATAAAACAACCTTGCGGACTCGAACCAGTTGGGAATTTTCTCCGCAACGTCGTTCATCCACTGATCGGGTTCCAATACTCCGTTTCTAAACCAGAAACCGCAATAAAAATAATACTGCGGATACAATGAACGTGGAGGTGGGCCTGGACTGTTAGGCACCTTGGTTTTAATAAAGTCCCACCTCTTCCGCAGAAATTGGTCATAGGCTTTCGTCTGCGGAGTTATCCATGAAATAATTTTGGACAGACTATCCAGCACTACCTTATGTGTTGCTACAGAATCTGGTTTTTCAGTATTTCTGAGCGAAATGTTTTGAGCGCATACGCAGGTAGTGAACGTGGCGCTGAGCACCAAAAAGATAATCTTTTTCATAGCAAATTATTCAGCGTCGCTAATTCTTATCCCACCACAACGGAGTTGTAATTTTATCAGGTCCGCCTAAGAGAGCTTCTGCATTCTCAACCGCAGCGGTATTATTCAATCTTTCCGATACCAGGTAAGTGGCTCGTCTTATCCATTGAACACTTGGATCATCCAGGTCAGGGTTGTCGGAATTGGCAACAGGATAAAATGGTATTGCCCTGCTTCGACGGTAATCAGCCCATGCTTCTGCGCCATCCGGAAATAAAGACAGCCATTTTTGCAATATGATCTGCTTTAGTTGTACACCTGCATCTCCTGCATCAAATTTTACCGGCACATCCGTAACCGGCGGAGAATTCAAATAATCTTGGGGAGCAATCGGTAGGCTCGTAGTATTTAAATAATTATCTATCGCAGCCTGATCTGTAATACCATACTGGATCATTGAATTCGTAATACCCTGTTCATATAACTCTTTTGCTGTTCCACCCATGTTCCAGTTAAGCAGCGCGCCTTCGGCCCTGAGAAAATAACTTTCGGCTGAACACATCAGTATCTGTGGTGTGCTTAAATAAGTTGTAACGCCACCAAAACTTGTTGATGACCAGCGGGCACCTACATGTGAATTCGCTTCATTCTTATTTAAATCATCAGTTAACTGGGCAGGTGTCAGGCCGTTTCGCATTCCTTCGTACGTTCCGGTTTCGTCGGCAGGAAGAAAATACACCGGCATACGTGGATCATCATACCCTTTTAGCACTGATTCCATGGACGCACTCATTCGGAATTCGTTCCAGTCCGACATTAGCGATAAACCGTTAACATCGGAACCTGTACCTGAGCGGTGAACGTAAGCATCATCATCCGGACTCACGGCCAGCACACCGGCTGCAACAGCTGCCTCCGCTTCCGCTTTCGCACGAACAGGGTCAACTTTCGAAATTCGTAATGCAAGACGAAGTCTAAGGGAATTTGCAAATTTAATCCACATAGGTACGTTACCGCTATACACCGCATCAAAACTTCCAAAGGGAGTTTCTGCTTGTTTATTGTTGAGCACCGCTACTGCAGTAGTTAGTCTTTTAAAGAAGTCGTCGTAAATTTTGTCCTGAGCATCATAAGGAACTGATTTGGCTGGAAGGCCGGCCTGGGAATAGGGTACCGGGCCGAAATAATCTGTGAGCCTGTGAAATCCAACTACCCATAAAATATCCGCCAGTGCATATTCTGCCGAACCCGGATCAGTCTCTGCAAAAATTGTTTGCAGCTGCGGGACAAATACCGAATACATTGGATCGAACAATGTATTGAGGTCATAAGGAACTATGACCAATCTGTCCGATGGAAAATAAGTTGCCGTTACTGCAAAATACTGTGCGTACTGATCAGCATATTGATTTTGTGCCCCCTGGTAATTGCCCGACCACGGTATAGCTATCGCCTGCGCCTGTGCATACAGGAAGGGAAGTTGAGATTGGCCGATAGTAGCAATCGTATTTCTCGGAGTATTGATCTGGTCATATTTTTTGGTGCAGGCCGGCCACATAAATACCACGCCCAGCACACCCATCAGATAAAATAATCCGGCTTGATTAAATATTGGTGCTCTCTTATTCATACATTCCTGTTAAAATCGTTTTCGTATTTAAAATATCGCTTGTAAGTTTAAACCAAAGCTGCGCGTCGAAGGCATTGTACCATATTCGATTCCCTGGTAATTTCCATTTCCTAAACTCATGTCAGGGTCGAACCACATTTTGCGTTTACCTAAGCCGGGAATATCCATCTGTGAACTGCCACGGTATAACCAAAGGAGATTTCGGGCGACAAGTGATAACCTGAGTGTTTTAATAAAACTTGTATTCTTTTCAATCAATGCATAGCCGAGGCTCACTTCCCTTACTCTGAAGCTCGTGGCATCGTAAGCAAAGAAGCTTCCTGCACCGGCACGTTTTCCGGATGCAACCTGCCAAAAGTCCTGAGAGGTGATTGTTTTATTTACTGCAGCACCATCGGCATCAACACCGCCCAGGCTCCAGTTGCCTTCACGATAATTTTCAGTAGCTTTTGTTATTCCGCTGAAGGCCAGATTCATTTCAGTTCCTGAAACAATTGTTCCGCCTATGCGTCCATCAAGAAGTATGCGAAGCGAGGCTTTTTTGTAAGTAAAGGTGTTTGTAAAACCGATCGTTTCTTTTGGATTAAAATTACCCAGGTATTCTTCTTCGGTAGTTAGCAGGGGCTTTCCATCTGCATCGACCACATAATTTCCTTTTGTATCTTTTTGCCACGTGAGAGAACTTAAATCGCCATATTGTTTTCCCTCTTCTACTTTCGGAGTAGCAGCACGGCTACCACCCAGGTAAAATACTTTCACATCTTCGCTTAACGCAACGACTTTATTTCGGTTCAGCGCAAAATTCAATGACAGATCCCAGTTGAAATTAGTGGTACGCAAAGGCGAACCTGTAACTACCAACTCGAATCCTCTATTTTGAATATTACCAGCATTGATATACTGATTTACATATCCCGTTCCCACAGGAAGGGATACCAGTAACAATTGGTTGAATGAATTGCTGTTGTAGTATGTAGCCGTAAATCCTATCCTGTCATCAATAAATCTTGCTTCCGCACCTACTTCAAAATTTTTGACAATTTCCGGCTTAAGTCCGGCGATGGGCAGCGTAGCACTTCTGCTCAGGTAACCTGCTCCTGTACCACCAGATTCATAAGCATATACTGAGTTTAATAATCCAAACTGTCCGCCATTTCCTACTTCAGCATAATTGATGCTGGTTTTCAAAAAGGATACCGCCGCGGGCAGTTTAGTGAGATCCGACAGCACAACAGATAAACCAAGCGAGCTGTAAAGATATGAATGCGAACCTGGCAGGCGCGAATCCCAGTCGTTGCGCACAGATCCGTCTATGAACACAGCATCTTTATAAGAAAGGTTGACCTGCGCGAATCCGGATTGTGTTTGAACCTGTGTAAAATCGGCAGAAGGTATCGCAGATTGTGCAAAGCTCAGACTGAAATTATTGGGAATATTAAGCCCCCCCGCAGAAATGGATCTCGCATCGAACTTTCGGTCCTGGAATATAAAACCCACATTATAGTTCACCTTCACATCTTTGGTAATTGTATTATTTCCCTGAAGAATTGCATCATACCATTGATCGGTCAGTACTACATTCTGCTCAATGTATTCTCCTCCAAATCCTGCTTTCGTAAATATCTTGGTTCCTTCAGACATTGAATTCTGCACGTTGGTTCTTGTCCTATCCAGGTTCGCCCTGGCAGTAATATTTAACCAGTCAGTGAGTTTGTACTTTGCCGACAGAAATCCAATTAATCTATCTCTGCCTTCATTAATAGAAGTGCGGTTGATCATCCAGTAAGGATTCTGATAAATCGAATTAAGCGTTGAAGGAAATGATACAGGTCTTGGCAATCCGATATTGTCAATAGTGTCGTATAATTTAGCGTCGTTAAGACTTACATTTCTTGGTATCTGGTAAATATCTAACACGGGGGCATTTTCTTCGCCAGTTCTTGGTCTGTTTCGGATGATCTGATTTATATAAGTAATTTTGACATCAGTAGAAAGGCGCGAAGTAATTTGATTGGATACCCTCAGATTTACAGTATGTCTGGTGAGATTATTAGCAGGAATGATGCCCTGCATTACATTGTTTGTATATGAAAAATAGGTTTGTGCTTTTTCTGTTCCTCCTGATATGGCGAGAGAATTATTCAAACTCAATCCTTTTCGAAAAAAGTCACGAACATTATCAGGTTCAGCGCTATAAACAGACTGCTTACCCAAGTAATTAACATAACTCTGTCCGTTCAGTTTTTCTCCCCAGCTTTCGCCGGATGAAGCGTCAAGGATTCCGCTGTTGCCTTGGCCATAACTGTTTTGAAAATCCGGAAGTGCAAAAGGCGATTCTGTTACTACGCCGGAGTTAAGCGTTACCGAAACTTTGTCTTTGATTCCTTTTTTTGTAGTGATTATAATTACGCCATTACCTGCCTGGCTTCCGTACAATGCAGCAGCCGAAGCTCCTCGTAATACCGTAACCGATGCAATGTCATCCGGATTAATATTGGAAGCGCCATCTGAACTCTGGATCGAGCCGAAATCACTGCCTGCTGAACTTGTAGTTGAATTATTGAAGGGAACGCCATCTACCACTATCAGTGCGTTGCTGGAACCTTGTATAGACCGATTGCCACGCATAACGATTCGTGCACCGCTTCCTACTCCACCCGAACCCTGGGAAATTGTAGCGTTGGCTATTTTACCCTGAAAGGAATTCAATACATTGTTTGCATCACGAACCTCAGTAAGTTCAGAGGGTTTAACCGTTTGCGTTGCATACACCAGCGTTTTCGACCGGCGCGTGATCCCCAATGCGGTAACCACTACTTCCGTTTGTTCAGCACTCCTGGTCTGCACTACCACATCAATTTGAACGCGGCGATTTACCGGAATTTCTATTGAATAAATGGAAACTCCTGTAACAACCAGGGTAGCATTTTCATCAACACGATTTAATACGAAAATTCCGTCTGCATTTGTAGACGTTGCCCGGGCTGACCCCTTTACGCTAACAGTGATCCCTTCGAGTGCCTGTCCCTGTTGGTCGGTAATCCGGCCCTTAACATCTATGGAAATGGCAACGGCGGAATAATTTGCTGGCTTGTTTGTAGAAGGTGTCTCTGCAAATGTTGTTGCCGGAAAGACAATTAAAACTGCCTGCAGGGAAAAGAGGAAAAAAATTAATTGACCCCTGTTTAATGGGTTGAAGTTGCAGCTCATGATGTTAGTTTTGGAAATGCATTTTTCAATAATATCTGTCAGGAACTCTGGTTTAAATTGGCATAGGATATAAATATCTTTTCTGATTTATTTAAACCAATCACCATAACGCGACGGTATATAACAAACCTTCATCGATTTAAGCGTTACATCAGGTCCCCTTCACAATGGTTACTACAATTACATACAAAATAGGCCGGTTGAACTGCTTAAAAGGTGGTTTATGTACCTGTAAACTACATTATTTTTATTTGAACTGACGAAAAATAAAGATTTTTTATTCAAATGTTTTTTGGGAAGCCGGTGACATTAGGGCATCATCCCTGGTTGGAAGATTTAAATCCTATTAAAAGTTGAGGTTTTTTAGCTCTTTTGAGGTTTAAGCTACTTTATCTGCGGTCTCGCTGCCGGCCAGCGTGCAGGGAAGAGTTTCTAATCTATCATTTTAGAAATCGAAAAAATAAAGCGCGCCTGCGTCAATGCTCATTTCTGATAACCGTGATTTCTTTTGGTGCCTGAACGGTCGATATGATTTTGCCGTTTGCTTTTTTGATGGGCCTGATTTTCACTACTCCATATGGTGTGGGGAATGTTCCTGAAACAAAACTAAGATTGTCCAGATGAGGCAAAGGTTGTAAACCTGCATGCACCGCCTTAAGGTTTTCGCTGGAAGGCCAGTCTAAAAAGCGGGTGCCATCAAGTGGTTCATTGTTGGTGCTGTCTATTTTAGTTGCAAGTTGTTTTAGAAGTGCAACCAGGTAATTTTTTTGTTCCTCCAAATAATGAAGATCGCCGGAGTGCAATAGTTCGGAGTTCATTGATGCAAACCATAAAAGTCATCAACTATCTATTTTAAGTCCAGTAGCTTCAGATCAGGCTGTGCATATTTGTATACTTTGAAATAAAGAGTGGTTTTGGTTTGATTTACGCCTTTAATGCTGGATAATTCATTGACGAAATTCATGAGATGATTATTATCGCGACACATTACGTCTACTTCAAGGTCATAATCGCCTGATACGCTGGCAAGGAAACTGACCTCTGACATTCCGGATATTTTTTGGGCTACAGATTCCTTCATTGTTGCTGGCTGGATAAATACTGCAATATGTGCGTATGATTTAAACCCGACCTTTTCGGGATCTACCCTTCCAACAATATGAATGATGCCATCTTCCAACAGCTTGTTAAACCTTGTGCGAATTGTTCCGATCGATACATGCAGCGTATCAGCTATGACGGTAAAGGACATCCTGCCATCTTCCTGCAAACAGGACAAAATAGAGAAGTCAAGTTCATCAAGTATGTACTCGTCAACATTTTTCATCTCCGGAAAGTAGGGAAAGAATCGAATTAAATTTTGTATTAAAAACGAATATTTATAAAGAAAATGTATTTTTGTCACAGGTTTACTATAAAAAATGTATTATTATGGATTCTTACTCTACAGCTAGCAAGGAACCCAGGATCGCTGAAAAGCAACGCGATGCTGATTTCATCGAGGTAATTTCGCCCGTCAATGGCAAATTTTTAGCTAAAGTGCCCGTTACTTCTCCTGAAAAGTTGGCAATGGCTGTGAAGACTGCTTCCGGAGCCTTTACATCATGGAGCCGGACCCCGGTTAAGGAGCGAGTGCAGATCTTTTTCAGGTACAAAGAACTTTTACATAAACATGCCCAGGAGCTCGCAGAACTCATTCACCAGGAAAATGGTAAAATAATTTCCGAGGCGCTGGCAGAAATTGATAAAAGTATAGAAATTACTGAATTCGCCTGTTCGCTTCCCCAGCTAATTACAGGCGAACTGCTGGAAGTAAGCCGTGAGATAGAATGTAGAAGTGAATACGTGCCCCTCGGCATTGTAGCGTCCATCACGCCATTTAATTTTCCCGCAATGGTTCCACATTGGACGGTCCCAATAGCTATCGCCTTAGGAAATTGCATGATACTTAAGCCGTCAGAAAAAGTACCCCTGACTGCGCTCAGGATGGCGGAATTGCTGACAACCGCAGGCCTCCCTGACGGTGTTTTTTCAGTCGTGAACGGTTTTGCTCCATTAGCAGAAGCCATATGTCAGCATCCTGGCATTAAGGCCATCTCATTTGTGGGTTCAACTAACACGGCGAAAAACGTCTATAGAATGTCTACCACCGCGCTGAAAAATTGCCTGGCACTTGGCGGAGCGAAGAACCATATTCTTGTCTTGCCTGATGCTGTTCCATCGATGACCGCGAAAAATATTGTAGCATCTATGAGTGGCTGCGCCGGGCAGCGGTGCATGGCTGCCTCAGCTATGCTTGCAGTAGGATCTGTAGACCACATTGTAGAGAAAATTTGTGATGAGATTAATAAAATGGTTCCTGGAAAAGATTTTGGCGCGGTAATAAGCGCTGAGGCTAAATCGAGGATAGAATATTATATTAGTGAGGCCGAAGCCCAGGGAGCCCGCATACTTGTAGACGGAAGAAACCTGGTCGTTCCGGGAAGTGAAGATGGGTTTTATGTTGGACCCACCGTAATAGACAGGGTGACCCCGGAAATGAAAATTGCCAAAGAAGAAGTGTTTGGCCCCGTAATCTGCATCATTCAGACTAACACCCTCGAAGAAGCATTGACAATAGAAAATGGAAATACCTACGGGAATGCCGCGTCTGTATTTACTCAAAATGGCGCACTGGCCCGTAGAGTTATAGATGGCGCAAACGCCGGAATGATAGGTGTGAATATCGGAGTTCCGGTTCCAAGAGAACCATTTTCATTCGGCGGTTGGAACGAAAGCAAATTTGGGACGGGTGATATTACCGGTAAAAGTTCTATTGCATTCTGGACGAAGCTAAAAAAGACCACGGTAAAATGGCATCCTGAAGCGGGTGTTAATTGGATGAGCTAAAAAAAACAACCTGAATTTTGAACCTATGAAGCAATCAACGATCGTTCAGTCGGACCTGCAACAAATACTTCAGGAAAATTTTGATTATACCTTATTCCCCTGGAGCAAACAACGAGGTCTATCACCTATCGCTGTTAAAAAAGCGGAAGGATGCTATATGTATGATTATTCGGGAAAGAGATACATAGACTTTTCTTCGGGGCTCATGAACGTAAATATTGGGCACGGGCATCCACGGATCACCCAGGCTGTTGTTGAACAGATGCAGCAGGTAAGTTATGTTACGCCTGCCTGTGTAACCGCGGTTAGGGGAGCACTTGGTGAAAAACTGGCTTCAATCTGTCCGGATAATTTCAATAAAAGTCTGTTTACTGTTTGCGGCGCCACAGCTATTGAAAATGCTATTAAACTGGCGAGAATTTACACCGGTAAACATAAAATTATCAGTCGCTATCAATCTTACCATGGCGCTACTTATGGCGCACTCTCGGCGAGCGGCGATCCCCGCAAGTTAGCTGCAGACGCACAGCAGGCGCCGAATTTTATTCATATAGATATTCCTATTTTATACAGGTGGAAGTATGGTGAAGACAATTTGCTGCAGGACTGTATTGATCAATTAGAAAGACTTATTTCCTATGAAGGACCCGGTAATATAGCAGCCGTGTTACTCGAGGGAGAGTCAGGAACGTCCGGATGTTTGAAGTATCCTACTCATTACCTGAAGGCCGTTCGCAGGATATGTTCAAAGCATAATATTATGTTGATCATGGACGAAGTGATGAGCGGATTTGGACGCACGGGGAAATGGTTTGGATTCGAGCACCACGATATTGTCCCCGACATGATCGTAATGGCAAAAGGGCTGACCTCCGGGTATTTGCCTATGGGATGCCTTATGGTCAGCGATGAAATTGCAGAGTCTTTTAATGACAGGGTGCTTCCTCTTGGACTTACCTATTCTGCACATCCTGTTTGCTGTGCGGCGGCACTCGAGACACTGAAAATATATGAAGACGAAAATCTCGTTGAGCGCGCACGAATGATGGGTGCTTACATTGAAAGAAGAATAGAAGATCTTAAAAAAATTCATCCCTGCATTGGGGAGTTCAGAAACACCGGACTGCTTGGTTGCCTTGAAGTAATTAAAAACCGCCAAACGCTTGAACCTATGGCACCATTTAATGCAGACGGGGGTGAAATGAAAATCATGAATAGCATAGCGGCGAGCCTGAAGGAAAGCGGTATGTATACATTCGTCAGGTGGAATTATATTTTCATTGCTCCGCCCCTATGTATTAATGAAAGCGAAATAGATGAGGGTCTGAAGATGATCAGCAAAGCATTATTAATTGCAGATAAGTGCATGGAAGGCTAACACGTATACATTTGGCCACAATTAACCGTTCGAATTAAAACTAAATAATGAAGCGCTTTACAGCTGCAACACTTTTTCTCTTTATTTTTTTTGGATGCAGCTCTCCTGCCGCAGAAAAGATCCAGGACAAGAAAATAATCATGGCCATATTTGCTCACCCCGACGATGAAGTAGATGTTGCGCCGCTGCTATCAAAATTGTCGAAGGAAGGTCATACAGTTTACCTTGTCATTGCAACCAAAGGAGAGAAAGGAATTACGGAACATGCAAAAATACCCGCGGGTGATTCGCTTGCTAATGTGAGGGAAAGGGAAACGATCTGCAATTGTGAAGCGCTTGGCATCAAGCCGCCTGTTATGCTCGGCATGGGAGATGCAGGCATTGAAACAAGGCCCGCACTTGCAACTCTCAGGGAAAGAATTGATAACGCAATTACACAAATAAAACCTGATATAGTTATTACCTGGGGACCGGATGGCGGCTCAGGACATCCCGATCACCGCATGGTGGGAAATGTGGTAACAGAAATTTATCAATCAGGACAATCCTCCTCCTTTAAAACACTGTTCTTCACTGGCATCCCGACAGAGAATTGGTTGAAACCACCTGTCTATA
>Ga0193752_1001827_pt1 | contig 17077 bp, 9 predicted proteins | sample H1c1metaG_FD_144924 | JGI IMG/M metagenome (GOLD analysis project Ga0193752, IMG submission 144924) | Soil microbial communities from a riparian zone of the East river system, Colorado, United States - H1c1 | ecosystem: Environmental > Terrestrial > Soil > Riparian zone | place: USA: East River... | reverse complement strand
CAGAATTTAATCTCGACAGATTTCTGCCGTTTTTTGACATTGGCTACCGCGCCGCTAGTGGATATGGCATCTCCCCAATGCACTATCTTTTTCCGGAGTGGACAGCCTGCGTGCATATTTCGGCGCCTGGAGATTTTCGTGGCGTAAACGGCGCGGTGCTCACTGGGGCAGTTATGGTCATAGAGCCGAATTCTTACCAGGGGTCAATGGATGAACCGTTGTTCAGGCCACTTTCTGAATACGTCCGGGAGGTGCAACGAATTCGCAAAGAATTAGCGGATAAAATATTTTTGGATAAGTACTATGATAACCTGGGAGCGACCGTTAATCCTGACAAAGGCCATGACTTATATTATAAGGTTCATGGTGATAGGGTAAATGATCAGCGTACGATCATTGTGGCTAATGATAAAGATCAGCCGATGCGTTACAGCTGGAAGTTTACCCACCACGATGTCAGGAAAGCCACGTTGTATGTTCCTTTCCACAAACCAAGGGTCATCAACAGCAATGAGAAACTGACCATTGATGGGTACGGATTAAATATCATCGTTGAAAACGAGTAAGAATAAAGTGCCGAAATCTCCCGCGAAGTTGATTTACCTTTTTTTGCTGCTCTGCATTGGCTGCCAGCAGCAGGGCGACGATGACCAGCCTCCAGAAAGCCGGTTCAGAAAACTCATTCTCTGTGAAAACCAGCAAGACCTCAGGGGAACAATTGCCTTTGACTTCGCGCCAAATGGAAATGTTTACATGATTGATCTGTCAGGTAGGGTTAAGATTTTTAACCCTGCCAATGGACAGTTTACCATTGTAGGAAAATTCGATGGCGGAGAATATGGGCTCATAGGCATGAAGCTTGATCCTGTATTTGATACCAATCATTTCATCTACCTGCAATATTTTGTTGCCGATACCGTGAAGTATAGCGACGGCCATGCCAGGAGGATCATGCGGGTTTCAAGATTTACTGTTGATAACGACACCATACTGCCTGCATCCGAGAAGAACTATTTGAGAATTCCTTATGAATACGAATGCTGTCATACCGGCGGCGGGATGGATTTCGATAATGACAAAAACCTGTATGTTTCCACAGGCGACAATACCGGCGCATTCTTTACCCAGTATTCTCCTTCTGTCAATTTGCCCGGCCACCTTATCGACGACGCACTTCGTTCCGCTGGTAACACCAACGACGATCGCGGGAAAATTTTGAGAATCCATCCAGAACCGGATGGCTCTTTCACCATACCCAAGGGAAATCTATTTCCGGAAGGAGAAAAAGGCACGAAACCTGAGATCTACGTAATGGGTGTCCGAAACCCTTACCGGCTGACCATCGATCGAAGAACGAATTCTTTGTATTGGGGTGAAGTAGGTCCCGATGCAGCAAAAGATAGTACGGCAGGGCCAAGAGGATATGATGAATTCAATCACGCGAAACAGGCTGGGAATTTCGGATGGCCACTGGTGATAGCAAACAATCAGCCCTACGCCCGGGTGAATTACGAAAACATAGAAAAGAGGGCTTATCCAAACAGTCCTGATAGTCCTGTCAATTTTTCAACCAATAATTCGGGACTGAAAGCGCTTCCTGCAGCCCATCCGGCAATCATCTGGTATCCATATGATTCTTCGAGGCTCTTTTCTTCATTTGGCTCCGGAGGCCGGACGGCAATCGGTGGGCCGGTTTATCAATATGACCCGCATCTGGAGTCGAGCATAAAATTTCCGAAATATTTCGATCATGCATGGTTCATCGCAGATTGGATGCGCAACTGGATCAAGGCAGTTAAGTTGAACGACGATGGTGACATGCAAAACATTGTTGACTTTCTGCCGAATGAACATTTCATCAAACCGATGTTCCTGAAATTTGGGGCCGACGGAGCATTGTATTTGCTGGAATACGGATCATCCTGGGCCGAGAACAATCCCGATGTCAAATTTTCAAGGATAGAATACATTCCCGGAAACCGTCTGCCTGTAGCTAAGATAAAAGCTGATACGATAGCCGGTTCGCAAGGATTGGGATTTGCCCTTTCGGGCGCTGGATCATTTGATTATGATAAGGATGATCTTCAGTTTATGTGGAAAGACAATGCTGGTAAGATGCTGGGGAACAAGGAAAGCCTCACAACAACTTTTGCAAAAACCGGAACCTATTCCATTAGCCTGGAGGTTTCAGATGACAAGGGAGGAAAGACGATGAAGGATACCGTATTAACCGCTGGCATGCCTCCCGTGGTGAGGTTGCAACTAACCAATCGCTCTTTCTATTGGGACACGATTCATTATTCATTCCTGGTTACCGACCCAGTGCCTGTCGATTTGACTCGCAGTGCTTCGGGACGATTTAGGTCTTCCATTCAGATTTTCGACCGCGGTGCAGTCGGACCTGCGATAAAACCCGGGGAAGTAAATGCGGGTGAAAGAATGATGCACGAAAGTGATTGCCAAGCCTGCCATCAAATAGATGGGAAGTCCGCAGGGCCAAGCCTGAATGCGATTTCTGAAAAATATCGGACCGATGTGTCGGCGATCGACCGCCTCGCCAGGAAAATCTTAAACGGAGGATCAGGAGTTTGGGGAGCAACCAATATGAGTGCTCATCCACAATTGTCCATGTCCCAGGCGAAAGAAATTGTCCGGTATATTTATTCTCTGACTGCGCCGGACATTCCTTCGAGTACTATACCGCCCGCAGGACTGCTCAAGACTGCTGCTGGTGGGCAGAACTCGAAAGAATCTGATCGGCAATTCAAAATCTCGGGGGCCTACCTCAGTAGCCGGAAAGAATTTCAGTCGTTCACGTATCGGGACAGCGTTCTTTTAAGAAGCGCCGTTGTCCAGGCCGGGGATTTCGACCAGTATTTCGATGCCAATGTTTCTGAGGGACTGGTGAAAGGTCACAGTTTCTCGTACGTTAAGTTGAGTAACATCGATCTTTCGGGTATCAAGACCTTAAAAATTATCGCTAACGGACCTATCGAGTTAAGAGCAGATTCGGACAATGGAAGGATGCTCGGCCGTAGTACCGTGATAGAGCAAAAGGACCTGGTTCAAACAACGGTCCACATATCACCTATGGCAGGCATTCATGACGTCTTTATTGTGTTTTCAGTAGGCAAGAATGGATTCATTCTTAACGAGGAATTGAAAAGCGTGGAGTTCGTGAAGTAAACTTCGGTTGGTGTAGGCAATGGCCCATTAACGGAATATTTATGGTTGTCATGATAATGACAGACGGTTTACCGGAGCGAACTTGCCAAATTGATTTTTATGAAATTAGTGGTTTCCTCCACAGTTGTTGTAATGCGATCTCCGGTAACGAAAAAAGAAAAATAGAAATTATTGACCCGGCAAAGTTGGTTATAATGCAGAATGAATTTACCGCTATCGGTAAACCCGCCCTGCAGGGCTGCCGGTAAATGCAGCGTGGAATCAATGGCTATCTCATATTTCCTTCGACTTAACGCAAAAGGATACCTCTCTTGCCTTTTACCCTTATAAAAAATAACCATTCCGCCAGTAGTTGAATGAAATTTCAATTGCAATGAATCTATTTCGGTTATATTCTTTTCAAATACAATCGTTCTATGATTTAATGTATTGTACACTGTATCGTTGATTAACATTTTCTCCTGTACCACTGGTTTCAGGCCGACTTGTTTGATATTAGCCTTTAGCTTTGCAAGTGCAGTTATATTCTCCGGCAGCGCCTTGTCGGACTGTATGGATTGAAAGATATATTTTCCTATTGCGCCTGCATCGAATTCTCCTCCCAGCATGGTCACTACCATATTTCTTGCAGGAATAATGGATATCGTTTGCCTGCCCCGACCTGCCGCTTCGTAGAAACCGCCGTTGTCATAGGTCCACCATCCATAACCATAGCCTTTCTCCTCGTTCAACATACTCACCGTGGTTAAGCATTTATTCACCCAGTGTTGCGAAATGATTTGTTTGTCTTGCCACTTCCCTTTCTGCAGGACCAGTATTCCCAATTTGGCCATATCCTCCGGAAACAGAAAAAGGTCTCCCCAGCCATGATTGATGTTTTTGTAATTCGACAACCATTCTGATTTTTGGATCTTTAATAGGGCAAATAAGTATTTCCTGGCAAAATCGTGCGGGGTCAGGTGAGTTGCCCGATAGATAATCTCCGCCAACAGGTAGAAGTTACAACTGCAGTAGGAAAATGATTTCCCCGGAGCGGCAACAATGGGGAGGTCGAAGATAAATCTTACCCAGTCTTTGCTGTTTCGCATATCACTCAGGGCTTTCTCCCCATCGGTGCTTCCGCAAGCAAAGCCCGAGGTCATTGTTACCAGGTGTTTTATCTTCAGCGAATTCAGGACGCTATCGGAGCTCTTTATTTCCGGAAAGAATTTAAGAACGGGTTCATCCTCATTCCGAATAAATTGCTTATCTATCCCGATGCCAATCAAAAGCGCAGTAATACTTTTTGTTACCGACGCAATGTCGTGAAGATAATGCGATGAATAGGGATAAATGTCGGCATCAACGATCGTGTGTTCATTCCGGATAATCGTTAGGTGATGTATGTTCTGATTTGTCTCCCTGATAAAACGCAGCATACTATCCAGCGTGCCTGAATTAATTCCCTGCTTTTCCGGGGTGCTAAAAGGAAAATCTTCAAGTACCCTGTTTGTTTGTCCTGAGGCACTATAACAAGAGCCAAGGAGGAAAAATAAGGTAACAACTAAGACCTGAATACGTGCCATAAATGTTTATTCAAATCGTTTCTGCTGCTAAAAAATAGAATCAAGAATGAATCCAGCAGGGCCAGTCGACCAACCATTGCCAACGGCAAACCCCCGCTTTTCGTCCAATTTAATAAATACTTGCTTTGTAAACATAACGCGGTATTATTGTTTACCAATATCAAAATCAAACTTTTCGATCTGGCTGCAAAATGCCTGCACTCGGAAAGCTCCGGTTAAATAAATCTTCAACTTATGTTCGATGAAAAGGAACAACCACTTGACCGCCGTTCGCTGATCAGCCGGGGTGGCGCATTGCTCGGTACCTGCCTTCTGGCGTCCGCAACCGGACCGTTACAGGCTAAGGAACCGCAGAAATACATCCCGCAGCCATATTTTGATGTGAAAGCATATGGCGCCACAGGCAACAGGGCCGACAATGCCACCAAGGCATTCAGAGATGCCATTGATGCGTGCAATGCCCGGGGAGGAGGAACTGTCAACGTACCTCCAGGTGATTTTACAGTGGGAAGAGTTGAATTGAAGGATAATGTAACCCTCCATCTGGAAGCGGGCGCTACACTTTTCTTAAGCCAGCTGAAAGATGATTTTGGAGGCGGAGGTCGCGCTATGATTTTCGCAGAGAACCGGAAAATATGGCAGGTACTGGTAAAGGCACACTGGACGGATTGGCGCAATACGACTATACTGAAATGCAGGGACTTGATGTCGACATCCGCGAGGAAATTGAGATTGCAAAAAAAGCGGGCATGGATATGCGCCGATACTACAGGAAGAAAACCGCATTAAACGCCTACATGTTTGTAATTAACGACTGCATTGATTTTTCACTTTTGGGGGTTACGATTACTCATTCTCCGCTATGGACCGTCAAACTCAGCGATTGTGACCGGGTTTTCATAAGAGGCGTGCATATCTATTCCGACCTGGAGAAAGGGGTCAATGCTGATGGAATTGATATTTGTTCCTCCAGCAATGTCACTATCTCGGATTCGGTTATAGAAACCGCCGACGACTCCATTGTATTAAAAACGATTTCCCGTAAAGGAAAACCTGCCCGTCCCATTGAAAATGTCACGGTAACCAATTGTATTCTCACTTCATCGTCAACACCTTTGATGATTGGTACCGAAACTGAAGCGGATATTCGCCATGTACTGTTTAACAACTGCGTGATCCGCAATTCAAACAAAGGCTTTGGCATCAATGTTCAGGATGGCGCAACCGTTAGTGATGTGGTCATCAGCAACATTACCATCGAAACTAACCGCCGGCATTGGAACTGGTGGGGTAGTGCAGAGATGTGTAAGATTGTTTTGTTGAAAAGAAATAAGAACTCTCCGCTTGGACGGATACAGAACGTCCTGGTCCAGAATATTGTGGCGCATACGCGAGGTACGAGCTTAATCTCCGGCCATGAGGAACAACCGGTTGAAAACATATCTTTCACCAATGTTAAGATGTTCATGAATCCGGAAGATGCGAAAGACAAAAGGGCTACCCATGCTTTTCAGATCCGATCGTCCCGGAAATTGCGCATAAGAGATCTTTCGGTTGAATGGGATGTGGAGGCCGAACCAAAGTGGAAAAGCGCACTGGTTTTAAAAAAAGTTTCGGATTTTGTCATCGATTCTTTTTGGGGTCGACAGGGACTGGTGAAGGGGAATGATCCAGCAGTGCTCATGGAAGATTGCCAGGACGGGGCAATCATCGATTCCAAAGCGTTGGACGGAACAGGAACCTTCATGCATATTAAAGGCAATTCCGCCGATGTCAAACTTAGATATTGCGATACGGAAAAAGCGATCCGGGCAGTTAGTTTCGAAAACGAGTCGCTGCGCAAAGGCGTCCGGATTATTGGATGAAATTTTGGACAGTGGCACGAAACGGCGAAATATTTTAGGTACTGGATCAGCCAGCATTATTCACGCAGATTAAGCCCCATAGCACAACAGAAAGGCAATGTCAGTGGGCAATTCTGGTTTAGTCAATGTTTATAAATGAGATACAAAGGACCGGCTCTCCTGCTTTTAACCTTAACAATTGTGCTCAGCAGTTCTGCTCAGAATTATAAGGATAGTTTAGATGCAAAATTGGCACAAGTCTACTCCGGCTTGAAGGTTCCGGGTTTTACAGCACTTATAGTGAATAAAGACAGTATTGTTTATAAAAAGAACCTTGGGTATGCTGATGTAATAAATAAAAGACCTTTTACGGAAAAAACGATAGAAAATATTGGTTCTGTCAGTAAAACCTTTATTGCTGTTGCACTAATGAAGGCAGTGGAATTGGGTTACTTTGGTCTGGAAACAGACGTAAACGAGATTTTACCCTTCACGATTACTAACCCATTCTATCCCGAAGGGAAAATAACCGTTAAACACCTGGTTACCCATACTTCAGGGATCATTGACAATGACAGCATTTATCACAAGTCCTACCGGTTTGTAAAAAGTGAAGGTATTGATAAACGAGTCTTGATGTTTCTGCAAGAGAGAGGGTACACGGGAGGACTAAAAGACACAACGCTACGGACATTTTTATATAATTATTTGAGCAATAAGGGAAGATTGTACAGTACAAAAAACTTTTACAAGAGCAAGCCTGGTGAGAGGTCCAGTTATTCCAATATCGGTTCTGCTTTAGCAGCCTACTTAATTGAAGCAAAAGCAGGCATTCCATTTCCTGATTTTTGCAAGAAATTCATTTTTGAACCACTTGAGATGAATGAATCTAAATGGTTTTTACATGAAGTAAGTAGGCAGAAGCATGCTATTCCTTACTTTGATACCGCATCAGCTTTTCCGTTTTATTCCCTAACTACTTATCCTGATGGAGGGCTTAGAACATCGGCCCTTGATTTAAGCAAATACGTAATGGAAATGATCCGTTCACTCAATGCGAAGTCAATTATCCTTGGTAAGCAGACTGTCGATACCATGTTTGCCCCCAGGTTTTCTACCAATATTATGCCGGCAAACTTTAGCCTGGCCACAAGAAACAAAGGCGTTTTCTGGAACTTATATATTGATGGATTCATCGGTCATGACGGTGACGATCCCGGTGTGAGCACAAATATCTTATTTACCAAAGATTACGGAATCATCTTTATGACGAATATATACCTGGAGGATAGAGACGAATATTTAAAAGCATTAAAGCAGTATGCCGCTAAAATATGCGGTAAGTAAAATGGGAGGAATTGAGTTCGCTGGTGGGCCGCAGAATCATGAGCGGTAATTACAACCCCACTTTTCTGCCAATTTCTTGGATAAATATCACCTGATGTCGGCACTATTGCTCACGAATGCAATTTTTTTGCTGTCGGGCGACCATGAAGGTGTGTTGATGGTTCCCTGGCCTCCGTAAAGATATCCGATCACTTTTGGGGTCTTCCAATCGTCAACAGGCACGATGCGCAAATACACGTGCTTGTAAAACGGATGATCATCTTTAGCCACCTCGTTCTTAAGAAATGAAATAAATACAACCCATTTCCCGTCGGGCGACACATGCGGAAACCAGTCGTGGAACTCGCCATTCGTCAATGCTTCTTGTTGTGTGCCGTCGGCTTTCATGCGCCAGATGCGCATTTCTCCGGTACGGTTCGAATTAAAATAGATGTATTGTCCGTCGGGAGAATATTCCGCGCCGTCATCTAGTCCTTTCGCATCAGTGAGACGCTTTTCTTTCCCGCCTTTGGCAGGGATCTCATAAATATCAAACTCGCCGTTTCTTTGGCCGGTAAAAATTAATTTTTGTGCGTCTGGCGACCATCCGTGAAGATAGGAGGGACCCTTGGGGGTTATTTGTTTTGGCGTGCCTCCGGTTACCGGCACCGTATAAATCACCGAACCCCCGGCCTTTTGAACCGAGCTGCTCAAACCGAGCATGGTGCCGTCGAAGGAAAGCACGTGATCGTTATTGTTGTTTTTAACTTCGCCCGTATTGATCAGCACCGGCTCTTTCTTGCTGAAGTCAAATTGAAATATGGACCCCTTGCTGTTATAGATAAGCGATTTGTTGTCGGACGTCCAGTTGGGACACTGCAGCGATTCGGCGGCTGTGTGAACGACCTTACGGCTCCCGCTGGTTACATCGAGCACCTCAATACGACTGCCCAGGTAATCCCTGTACGGCACCAGTCCTTTCCATGCGGGCACAGTTATGCTTGTGTTGCTGAAAACCCCGGTTTCAAGCACATCTTTATTGTGTGAGCCCACAAAAAGGCCAACGTATACCTCATCGCCAAGGTTAAGATCCACCGAATCGATCACGAAAAGTTCGCCATATTTCGCCATTCGCATAATGTAGGTATTACCTTTTCTTTCCAGTTCTATGATGTTGGCATGGGTCAGCGTGGATTTTTTTTCCATGGTCTGTTCGCCGGCACTTTTACGGAATTGCAAGGAGGTCAGGCCGTCGCCGTGGACTACAGCATTCACGTGTGGTGCCTTGCCGTCAAGGTTCTTTCTGACCATCCATCCCACCTTTCGGTGCTGTTCGACCCCCTTGGGCCCAACAAATTCGGCGCGGGTATTCAGGATGAAATCCCCTTTCAACTTTTTCCACAGGAACTGGAACTCATCATGATCAGCCCATATATTGTAGCCCGCACCGGAAATGACGTACTGGCCGGTTTGCTCGATAAATACTGACGAACCGGGCTTTACGTCGGTGCCCACATCGCTGTGGCCCTCAAATATGCCAAGTGCCTTTGGCTGAGCGTTGAGATTTAGTGAACATATACAAAACAGGCAAGCTGTGAAGCAGGCGACATTGACAAGTCTCATTAGTATAACTTTTACGGACAAATCTATTCCGCATTTGCCGGAACCTTAGTTTTTCTACTACATCAATACCACAACATTCACCAGAAAGGGCACCTGAAAAAGGAACTTTTACACTTCATTACTACTTCAAATTTATAGTTAACTTCATCTGCAAGACACCTTTATGAGGACGATTGTATTGCTTTCTCTTTGTCTTTCCTTTTTGCATTGTGCCGTTGGTCAGAGTACCATCGGCATTCCGGACATTAAGAATTATTCCAGGAGCGAGTATAATGCCGCGGGCCAGAATTGGGAGATGGCGCAGGATAAGAATGGGATCATGTATTTTGCCAATACGGAAGGGCTCCTGACCTACGATGGCAATCTGTGGAAACTCTATCAAACCCCCAAACAGAGGATCGTCAGGGCCATCACCATGGGCAACGACAATAAGATATATGTGGGAGGTCAGGGTGAGCTGGGCTACTTTAGCCCGCAGGCGGGTAAGCTGGTATATACCGACCTGAACAACCTGATTTCGAAAACCAGTTATCCCTTTTCTGATATCTGGGACATCGTCACGTTTGGGGACGATGTCTTTTACAGATCGAGGAAGGAAATCTTTCAGTACAGTAACAATACCATCACCACCTATGCAGACGAAAAGGAGTGGCGGTTCCTGGGAAAAACAAACACTGAACTGATTGCGCAGAATTCCGAGCAGGGGCTGGTGGTGTACAGGCATGGTGTGTGGGAGCCCTTTTTGCCAGGCAATGTTTTACCCAAAGGTTTCCTGGTTACTGCCCTCGTGACGATTGGTAAAGACAGCTCGCTGATCGCCACTATTAATTCCGGACTGTACATACTTCATGGTAATGATTTAAAAAGAGTTCAGCTTGACAGCAGCAGTCCGCTCTCGAAACTGCTCATTCTTAACTGTTCCACTGTCAACAACGAATACATTGCCATAGGAACCAATCGCGGCTGTTATTTCATCAATAAGAAGGGCGAGTTGATCCAGAATATTTCCAGGGACGAGGGTTTACAAAACAATACTGTGCTAAGCCTGTTCCTTGACCATGGCTCCAATCTCTGGCTCGGTCTCGAAAACGGTATTGATTTTATTGCCTACAACAACGCGATCAAGCACATTTATCCCCAGACATTCAACGAGGGTATCGGTTACAGCTCGATCATTTACAAAAATGAATTGTATCTCGGCACGTCTATCGGTCTTTACAAGGTGCCGGTCAGCAATACCAATCTAAGCTTTATCAAAGGGAAATTCCACTCAATTCCCGATGTTGAAGGTTCGGCATGGGCATTACGCGAGGTAAAAGGCAGGCTGATCATGAGCCATCATGAGGGGGCCTTCGATATCGAAAATGGCCAGGCAACACCCATATCGAAGCAAACCGGCTACTGGGATATGTTGCCTCTTAATGATCCATTGGATTCTTCCCTGGTGATTGCGGGAGATTATAACGGTATTGACTTTTTTAAATACAATGGAAAATCCTTTGTTGACAAAGGCAATCTCATCGACTTCAATGAGGCGGCGCGATTTATGGCGATCGACAAAAATCAAGCATTGTGGGTAGCCCATCCGTTCAGGGGCGTGTTTAAGATCAGCCTGAGCAATCTGGGAGCGACGGCGAGGTCGAAATTATACACGGAAAAAAATGGCCTGCCTTCATCGTTAAAAAATCAATTGTTTGCATTAAAGGGCAGAATAGCAGTTACTACTCCAAAAGGCGTGTACGAATATGATAAAATCTCCGACACCTTTGTTAAATCGACATTTTTCCAACCATTTTTTAATGACAGGGATGTAAGATTCCTTAAAGAAGACAAAGCGGGTAATATCTGGTTCATTGAAGACAAGGACGTGGGAGTAGTTGATTTCTCGGGGTCCAAACCTCAGATCATCTATTTTCCTGAGATCAGCGGTAAGCTGTTTTCAAATTATTATCATGTCAATCCAATCGATGAAAATAATGTGATCGTGGGTTGCGAAAAGGGGTTTTATCACATTAATTTCAAAGCTTACAAGAAAATTTACGATCCGCTGACCGTGGGCATTCGCAGTGTTCGCATGATCGCTGAAAAAGATAGTTTATTGTTTGGTGGCTATGAGAACGGAATTAAAGAAACTGCGAATACCAAGGGTGGCCTCAACGAGATCCCGCACGATTATAATTCCCTGCACTTCGACTATTCATCCACCGCGTATGAACGACAGGCGAGCCTTCAGTACAGTTACTTCCTGAAGGGATTTGACAAGGAATGGTCGAGCTGGTCGAAGAAAAAAGAGAAAGAGTACACCAATCTCCCGCCCGGTGCTTATGTTTTCAGCGTCAAGGCAAAGAGTAATATCGGGAATGAATCGACCACCTGCACCTATTCCTTTACGATACTGCCTCCATGGTATGGGACAAAACTGGCTTATGCTTTTTACATTTTACTCGGCATATTGTTGGCATACCTGGTGTACAAAGGTCAACGGCGATTGATGCAGATACAACAGAGGAAACATGAAGAAGAACAGAACAGGTTGCAATACGTTCATCAATTGGAAATGGAAAGATCGGAGAAGGAAATCATGACATTAAAAAATCAGCAACTGACCAGCGAAATCGGCTTCAAGAACACAGAACTTGCTTCAGTAGCCATGCACCTGGTGCAAAAAGGGGAGTTGCTTTCCAAGATCAAGGATGAATTAAAAAGACTTAGAAAAGATCCCGGCTTTGACCAGTCGCAGGTTGATTTCAAAACCATCATTCAGATCTTCCGTGAGGAGAGCGAAATTGATCAGAACTGGGACTTATTTGCGAATTACTTCGACAACCTGAACGGCGACTTTCTAAAAGCACTCAGAGAGGCCCACGTTAATCTCAGTTCCACAGAGCTGAAGCTGTCTGCTTATCTGCGCATGAATTTATCCAGTAAAGAAATTGCCAAACTAATGAATATTTCCGTCAGAGGAGTTGAAGTGAGCAGGTACAGGCTGAGAAAAAAATTAAAGATCCCCAGCGAAGTAACTTTTTACAATTTCCTTTCTGAATATTCGACTGAAAAAGCGAAATAATTTATTCGTTATCCGAGATTGCCTTTGATGTACGCGAAACTTTTTGAAATGCTGTCAAACGGAGAGCCCGGGCATTTATCCTGTTCCACAAAAAAATATTTCATACCCGACTGTTTCGCACTGGCGAAGATTTTTTTAAAATCGATGTTTCCGTTGCCGACTTCCGTGAAGTCTCCCGAGGTTTTGTCCATATCCTTCACATGCCACAGCGGAAACCGTCCAGGATGCTTATTAAACAGATCGATCGGGTCGTGACCAGCCTTCTTTACCCAGTACAGGTCGAGTTCCATTTTAACCAGGTCCTTGTCCGTTTGATTCAGCAGAATGTCGTAGGGAACGGCATCGCCTTGTTTTATAAATTCAAAATCATGGTTGTGGTAGGCGAACTGTATCCCTGCCTGTTTGCATTTTTCGCCCGCTTTATTAAATTCGTCGGCGAGATATTTATAACGATCCGCATTCCCGCGTTCCGGCACAGAAAGAAAAGCGCAGACCATATATTGAATACCCACCTTGTGCGCGTCTTCAACCGCTTTGTCCCATTCATGAAGCATTGTGCCATTGACCGTATTTCCTTTGTCCTTATCTTCTCCCAGTCTGTAGTGTGCACTGGGCATGATACAATTTAGGCCTTTCACCAACTTCGAAAATTCAAGAGCTCCCATGCCATAGAACTTCTGGGAACCCGTGTAAGTTGCACCTTCCAGTGAATTGTAACCTATCGCTGCAACTTTCCGCAACGTGCCTTTCGGATCTTTCTGCATATCATCCCTTACCGTGTAGAGCTGTATGCCTATGTATCGCGAGGATGCGGTAAGCCAGGAAGCGTTGAGGAAAGGAGTCGCACCCAACACAGACGCCGATCTGATAAATGACCTTCTGTTAATCATAAAGCATTATTATCGTGAAAAAAATGGTGACCTGCGGCATACAATTAAATCAGGAAAACAATGACGGAGAATTTTCCTTCCATTGAATATCATCTCAGTTGTATCCGGGATTCTGTTTCAAATTTATGCTTCCCTTTGAATTTTCAATATCTATTTGCGCCTGCGGTATTGCGAAATACTCGTTTACTCCTTTAGTGAACTGCGCACTTTGATTGGTAGTAAAGAAAGACGCACGCGTTTTTTCTATCAACTGATAGGAGTTTAAAATGTTGGCCATATAGCCCGTACCCATATCCCAACGCTGCAGGTCAAAGAAACGGTGACCTTCCATGGCGAGTTCGAGCCTTCTTTCAAAAAACACGGCTTTACGCGCATAATCGATCCCATTTGCCGTAAATGTTCCTGCCGGGTAGTTGTTTATTTGGTAATTATCTGCAGGCGTGCTGCTGCCGGTGAGCGCATAGGTTCCATTGCCGGCATCGTATTCCGCGTTCTTGTACACCCAACCCTCAGGATCTGCGGCTCTGGTTCTGATCATGTTCACGTATTCTTCGGCTATGTCAAGGCTGCCAATTTCAACTTCCACTTCCGCCGCCCATAAGAGAATATCGGAAAACCGGATAAAGTTATAATTATTCGCATTGATCTGCGTTGCTCCCCAGAAACTGGTTTCGGTAGAGGAGAGGGCGCCAAACTGGCTCTGGGCGTATACATTTTTCTTGGGATTGAATCGTCCATTTGATGAAGGGTCCCTGATCCACTGCGCAGTGTGTGGGCCCCAGTCGAGATAGGGAATCCCCGGTCTGCCGATTGTCCAGTCGACGCGTGGATCGAGCGTACCCGTATAAAGATTGGAAGAATCACTCACAACTGTTCCGTCATTCCATGTATCGAGAAGAGGAAGACCATTCGCATCCGTTTTATAAGCGTTGGCGAGGTTCCACGAAGGATTATTGAACCCGCAACATCCTCCGGGCGCACCTGGTCCGTTGGGGAAGTTGAGCACATCGCCATAGTTGCCATTCAACGCAGAGCCGTCGTTGACCGAGAACTGACAGGCAAATACCGATTCAGGTCCATTTTTCTGGGGTGCGTTAAAATTGCTTTCAAAATTCACGAGCGCATATTTTTCACCCTTGGCTGTAACGCCTTCGCTGATCAACGTTTCGAGCAGGGGCTTCGCCTGGGTATAGTTGTTTTGAAACATATAGGCTTTAGCCAGGAACGCCATGGCAGCATATTTGTTCACCCGGCCCGGCTGAGGTCGTATGGCAGGGAGGTTGTCCATCCCAAACTGAAGGTCTTCCAGGATCTTTGGCCACGAATCCACAAAATTGCCACTGCCATCCACATTGGGTACGTCCAGGTTTTGGTTTACATAGTCGATGCTCTCATCAACATAAGGGATGTTGTTCCACATTTTTTTTGCTTCCATGTGATAAAAACCTCTGAGGAAACGTGCCTCCGCAGTCATCTCCAGTTTTTCTGCATCGCTGGCATCGGCCACGTCGGGTAGTATCCTGATTACATCGTTGGCGCGTTGGATGCCGGTGTACATCATCTTCCACTTTTGATTCAGATAAGCCGTGGTTGCCTGCGACAATGACCAGGTGCCGATTAATACCGCAGGGGGCTGATCGCCAGGTGTAGATCCTTTGTAGGAGTCGTCGGCAGCCATGCTTCCATACACCCAGTTGCTGCCTGCACTGCCATAGTCGTTTCCCTCGTTATTAATCCCAATTTCCCCGTCGAGTAATGAATAGGCCCCGATCAGTAAACCGCTGACACCCGCGCTGGTAGACACATTTTCGCGCGCCAGCGAACCCAGGGGCGGCTTGTCGAGAAAGCTTTTGCCGCAGGCGTAAATAATGAAGGCAACGAAAATGCCCGAGAGTATGATGAGTGTATTTTTAGTTCTTTTCATATAGTGATCGTTTACAGGGTTATTAAAAAGCCAGGTTAACTCCAAACGTGAACGTTTTTTGGTTAGCCGGATAGACACCGCCGTCTATGCCGAAGTTCACGCTGGAAGTATTGCTTCCCGGCAGTTCGGGATCAAGCCCTGTGTATTTGGTAATTGTAAAAAGGTTGGCGGCCTGCACGTAGATCCGAAGCCGGTCCAGTCCGGCCCGTGCCAGTTTATCCACCGGTATTGTGTATCCGATAGAAAGTGTTTTTGCTCTTAGGTAGGAGCCTTTTTCGAGGAAGTACGAGTTAAACGCTCCTGAACCGTTGCTGAAGTTGCCGGTTCTTTCCAGAATTGGAACTTTTGCATTCGTGCGATCGGGCCTCCAGGAATTATACAGGGCGTCTTTACTAATGGCCACATCGAAAGACTGCGGAAAATCGGTAGAAGCACGGACATTATTGACAACATCGTTGCCTACCGAAGCATACATGAACAGGAACAGGTCGAAGTTCTTATATCTTGCCGAGACGTTCAGGCCTGCGGTGAAATCTGGATTGGGATTGCCGAAATGAGAACGGTCGTTGGCGTCGATCTTGTTGTCGCCATTCATGTCCGCATATTTAAAACGTCCGGGCGCTGCGGCATCCTGCGCCGGCGACTTGGCAACATCGTCGTCGCTCTGGAATAGCCCCAGCACGCGGTAACCGAAGAAGGCGCCTACCGCCTGACCAGGCTGCAGCCTGGAAACACTGTAATCGATATAGTTGATCCCGGGCGGGAGGCTTTTCACTTTATTGTTATACGACGTGACCGTACCAGTAACGTCGAAGCTGAAGTCGTTGACGCGGCCATGATAGGTCAGGGCCAGGTCGATACCACTGTTCTCGATATTTCCCGAATTCACGAATGGTGGTGCGGCTCCGCCGGCGGTAAACGGAAGATTTTCCTGAAAAAGCAGACCGCTTATTGATTTCTTGTACCACTCAAGAGACAGGTCGAATTTATTCTCCAGCAGGGTCGCGTCAAAGCCAATATTGGTGATGATGTCTTCCTCCCAGGTGGTAAATGGATTGCCGATCTGGCTACTGTAGTTGCCAGGCGTAGACGAAGTGCTTGAACCTCCTATATCATAATAGGATAATACAGGATCCCGGCCGTACAGTGTATATGCATTGGTTGGGCTGATATTGCTAATAGAACCGAGCACGCCCCATCCTCCCCTGATCTTGAGATCGTCGACCCAGGAGATTTGTTTCATGAAACTTTCTTCAGAAATTCTCCATCCCAACGTTGCTGAGGGGAAGGTTCCGTATCTTTTTTCGGAATTGAACACAGAAGACCCATCTCTTCTTAGGGTTGCGCTCAGGAGATACTTCTCTTTATAGTTATAGTCCAGGCGCCCGAATATCGAATAGATAGAACTGGAATACGGCGTTTGAACGCCGTTGTTGGAGATGATGTTCTGATTGGTCTGCGTAGATGCCTGCCCTGCATTGAGCGTCCACAGATTGGGATCGACTGTGAGATTAGTAAAATCAGTAATGAAATAGCTTCCTCTCGAAGCGCCGATCGCTCTGCCGTTATTCTCAATGGCTTCTGTGCCGAGCAAGACGATCAGGTTGTGGGTCGACGCAAATGATTTGGTATACTTAAGGGTGCTCGTCCAG
>Ga0193752_1001826_pt1 | contig 17077 bp, 20 predicted proteins | sample H1c1metaG_FD_144924 | JGI IMG/M metagenome (GOLD analysis project Ga0193752, IMG submission 144924) | Soil microbial communities from a riparian zone of the East river system, Colorado, United States - H1c1 | ecosystem: Environmental > Terrestrial > Soil > Riparian zone | place: USA: East River... | reverse complement strand
TTAAGCGTCTCCTCTAGGTCAAATAAGTCTCGTTCTACGTTTATACCTGTTGTAGAACGACAATATACCGATATGACATATTGCTTTACCTTTTCTCCCGTTGCAAGCTTTTGGATTGGGCTTCCACCAGCAGTTATAATGTACCAGCAATTATCTGGTGCATCGTCTGGTACTTGATTTAGGAATAAGTTCGTGTTAAACGTACCTATACCCTCGTTCTCTAGGAAGGCTATAAATGATTCTGAAACAGTTTCTATATCTTGCATTATGCTAACCTAGCTAACTTAAAGTATCTACGGTAATTACCAGCTACCTTCTTAACAGCGTTTTCGGCAAAGTGTGCGCCTGTCCCAGGAGTTGTATATTTCTTAAAGTAATATCTCCCTGGTTTAAGGGTAAAGAATGTCTCACCACCATCGGTAGTAACTACTCTTTGCGCCTTGACAGTCATGTGCCCAACTTCTTGTGCTGCCGCATATCTTTGACCCCACCGGATTGAGCCACGCTTACCCGTTACATTTTTACGGATATTTGCTCTTAAAGAGCCGGTTTTACGAGGGGTCTTAGGACTTGATTCCCTATGAATCGCTTCTATCATTAACCTTATAGCTAATGATATATTATTGTCCTTATCCACCAATATGCGAACAGTGTTGTCGTTTATCCGGTACGACATGTTAGCTCACAATCGCTACAGTAGGCTTCGATACTTTCTTAAGAAAGGCATGGACATTATTAACATCGTTACCGAGTAGCTTGCGTTGTCCAACCTGTACTGTGCTTATCCTATACCAGCTTTCGTTGTCGTCAGCTCCGAAAGGGTTAGCTAAGAGATACATACCTTCGATACGATAACCTCTTTCAATTAAGATAGCGTTATCTATATCCAGGTACACATGTGCGTCTGCATCAGTCACATCTACGTTACTTGCATGGCTACTTGATGTCCCCTGTAAAAAGGTTGCATCAATATCAGTTAAAATGTTAACTGTCTTGTCTCCATACCCGTTCCTAGTTGTTTCTGCAATTTGCACTACGTCAGGGTGATGTACTCTCATCGTACGGGGTTCCTTGCTACTGTTCCGAATGGCCCAGCATATCGCCGTAAGAGGATAATTGATTCCTGGGTTTCATGTGGTGCTCTATCCACTCCCCCAGGAGCATTACCGCCCTTAGCCCAGCTATGGCCGTCTACGCTTTCTGATTTGATGTTTCCCATAACGCTATAAGTTGGGTCTGTATAATATGTAACCATATCAGCCCATAAGTATAGTAGGTCGTCAGGATAGCAGTCTAACCAGCTTGCGTCTACTGCCAGCATGAGTCCGGCATCCGGTTCATCGTTCCAGCCATATATCCAAGTCTTATACCAACTCCATGTAAACCACTGGTAATGTCGTTCTATGTACTTTGCAACTCTGTCTCGCCCATAATGGGTTACTGCATTTTCTAGGTCTACTACTGTGATAAACTCACCGTCTGTAGTAGGTAGAACAAGCTTGACATTGTACAAGTCTTTGAACGGGTCTACGTGGAAGTACTGGTCTGTGTCATTGAACGGGAATAGCTTGTAAAGGTTCGTTTCTTCATCAGGAGGCAAGAGGTCTTCTTCAATCTCGTCAGGCGTTGGAAACGCTCCTTCTAATTGGACTTTACCTTTCTCTGAATAAAGGTTTTTGGGTTTAAGAGAGAATCCCAGTAGCGCCTCTAGTTGGCTTTTGGTTCGCCGTATTGCAGCGTTAACCTTAGCCTCTTTAGATTGGGCTACTGTTATACCAGTTAATTCCTGATATTTTTCAAGATTCACTCTCTTGCCCCTTTTGTTTTAAGGTTTTTGTTTTTGTTTAATAGCTAGATGCTACTAAGATGCGTTGGCTGAGTTACCCTGTCGGATACCAGCTACTAGCTGATCGTCTCGTACTGCACCACCTCGGAAGAATGAGCCACGTAGGACTAATTCGTTTCGTTGGTAAGCTGAACGTACTTGACCGCCAGTTTCGTAGGCAGCGCTGTTGCTCACATCGTACATCAATCCACCGCTTGTTCGACCTGTAAAGGTTGTCAAGTCTGCATAGAAGATCGCGTGGTTAATAGTCTTTGGAAGACCGTTAACGTAGTGAGTAATAGTTTCGCTACCACCAAGTGATGGCATTAGGTCGTTTGGTACGATAACATATCGGTAGCCAAAGATCATTGGAACGTCACCTGTAATCAGAATTTCTGATAGAGGGCCGCTAATACCAGCTTGTAGTGCTCGCTTTTTCAATTCGGCAAATGTTTTCGCGTTGAAGATTAGAGTACCGTTTAAGGTCGTGTCTGAGATTGATGTAATAGCTGTAAGCCATGTAGTCAAAGCTGCGGTGTCTGAACCTGGGTTGTATGCTGTTGAGTAACCTGTAGTGTCTACAGCGCCTTCAAGCTTGGCTATAACTAGCTGTGCTCGCTTACGGTCGTAGTCAGTTCGGTAGCCCTGAGCTGCATCGCTCAATAGGTCAACTGCTGCAAAGCGTGTTGCTGATGTAGCAACTACTGTAACAGCGGCTAGTTCTTCAAGCTGGCTAACCTGTGGGACAGCGCTGTATTCGCTGATAGGCTTTAGACGATCATCATCGTCACCATCAACTGCGCCTGCGCCTTCGTGCCAGTCATAAGCTGTACCGATAGCAACATTTGTCATGTTGATATCACCTACTCGCTTCAACCAAGCAAATTCTAGGCTGTTTGTTTCACGCCATTCGGTGTTAGCCAAGATAGCTGTGTAGTCGTTTCGATGTCCAACAATTTCGTTGTACATTTCTGGAGGGATAACGAAGTTTCCTAAGTCGTCAAGAGTGATAGCGTTGCGAGCAATGCCTTCCTTCTTTAGAGCGTCTAGGTTTACTTGGTTGATATCATTAAGAGTCTTCCAAGCATCTACGTTGTTTAGTTTGACAGCGTTCCATGCAGCGTCTACTTGCGCTTGGTAACGGTCTTTCCATTCCATAGTAGCAAATTTGTTAACTACTACTTCTTCCTTCTGTGTGCCGCTCTTGAATTTTGGTTCTTCTGCACTTGCGTCAAAGGCGTTCTTAGCGCTTTCTTTAACAGAAGCAAGTTCATCAGTTACAGGCTTAAGAGCGTTAGCAACGATTTCTGCAACTTGTTCGGCAGTTAAAACTGAATTTTCAGTCTTGCTCATTGTGTCTTCTTCCTTTGTTTCTTTTTCTGTATCAGTTTCTTTGGCAGTATCGTCTGCTACAACTACTTCTGATTCAGTTTCTTTTTGTTTTTCAGTTTCAGTTGTCTTTACGACTTCTTCCACTTCTTCTTTTTTGGCTTCACCTGTGTCCACCTCGTTTTCTACCTTCTTTTCAGTAACCGTTTCTGGTTCCTTAGTTTCAGGCTTGTCTGTAGCTTCTACCTTAGTTTCTTTAACTTTGGTTTCTTCTACGTTTGTCTTTGTTTCTTCTACTTTTTCTGTAGATTCAACGTCTTTGTTTTTTTCTTTGTCTTCCATTTTACTCTCTTCCTCGACGGAGTTTAGTATTTTGGCTTCGATACCGGATACATCAAGACCATCTGCTCTAGATTGCTCTAAGGAATTATGGACAACCTCGTTAAACTGGTTAACGTGAGCGTTGTAGTTATTTTGAGTAACCACTTGTGACAACCCAACGAGTTCATGGTTCAGGTATTTACCTGACAATTCATCCGGGAGTGGGCCAATAGTTTCAGTACTAAAGTTTTTCGAGAAGCCGCCTACTAAAAGGTTATATGCCAGTCGGGCATAAGGGTTCTCATTAATTGCGTACCGTATCTTGCTTACCAGGACTCGGCCATTGGTTTTAACAACGCCGATTGTCTCACCGATAAGATTACTAAGTGTATCTACGTGGTCGCCAGTCAGTTGACCGCTATACCTCGATACGTTTAACGAATCTATGTCGTAGTGAGTACCATTTCTCTGAATAGTGTTGTCTGTAATGGTTAAACCGTTAGGGAACGATACTACTCCGTCTCCCTCATCTACAAATCCTTGTGCAGTAATTTGCAGTTGGTTTCTGACAGTTTCCATTCAGACCTCTTTTGTTTTAATGTCCGTTTTTTGTGTTTCTGGGCTTACGATACGCGGTTCTTAATCTAGACTCTGCGCTTACCTTCACTCTTTATTATACAGAAAACAGATTTTTACGATTTTTGCAAAACTAACCAACGCCTAGAGACAACATAGAATTATGTCTATCGTTACCAGCTGTGTTGATATTGTCTATTATCATCGTGCCTAAGTTAGCTTCTGCTTGCCATGTACCTACCATGATTTCTATGTCGCCATCAGTAACGTCTAGAGGGGTAGCCTCTGAGTGACCAGTAGTCCAGTTGATTCGGTCTTTCGATGTCTCCCAGAATAAAGTCCCAGCTGCTTCCCTAAGCCTAAACCAACGATGTACGTCAGGGTCATATGTCACACTATTTGTGGTGTCGGGTACTGTGGCTACTCGTTTATAGAAGTAGATTATACCGCCTGTGACTAGAAAGGCTACAGCATTGTCTTGGTCAACTATGAAGAACATTGGGTAAGCTTCAAAACTTGTAATAGTCTGATTACCAGCACTAATCATTTCACTTGATACTGAACTGTCGGTTAGGTCGTATGAGGTAATAGTATTCATTCCATGATAGTTGTTTGCACCTGGAAGGGTATTTAGAACTATCTTACCGCTGCTTTGGTAAATACTTCCTGGGGTTGTAATGTTGCCCCAATCAAACCATGTACCAGCGTCAATTATGGCGCTATCAAAGTTCTCGGTAAATGTAGATACTTTGGCAATCCCTGGTGGAGTCCCTGTATTATAGGCTACCATAGCTCCAAGCCAAGTAACCCAGATATCATTAGCGCTTGCAGAACCAATACCTATTTGAGCATTGTCTAAGGAGTTCGTTCCTGTCGGTGTCCAAGCTATACCTGTTGTTGGGTCTATTTCACTAATGAGCATCCTACCGAAAGCGGTTGTTCCGTTAGGTGAGACCCTCACTGTTGCATTACCAGCATCACTAGCTGTTCCTGATGTAGTTGAGCCTCCTGATGCTGACTTAATTCGATGTGTATAAGAGGTTGTGGTAGCAGCTTCTTCTCTAATCAAACACATGACCTGAATTGCTGAGATTTGGTTAAAGCTATCAAGCCCTAAAGTTGCGCTGTCTGTAATCGCGTATTCTCCGATAGAACCGTTATTGTCTAGTTCTATCCTGTCGCCTGCGCCTGTTGCGGTATTGGTTGCGGGGATTTCGTTAATACTTGCAAACGTCCCTGCCTGCGCTGCGCTGTCTCCTGCTCCTGTTGGTAGAGCCACTACAATATGGTCGTCTCCAGGATAACCATTGTTAATAAGCCCTGCGGAATTGTTTAAGATAATGTCATCAATATAGATAACCTCTGTAGTTATAGTCCCGCCTGAACCATTGTAAACGCCTATGTCCCACGTTGAGACAGTTTTAGTCGTAAAGTTAATTGTGTTGTCTAAGATAACGCTCACATCGTTGATCTTTACTTCAAATATCTCGCTTCCGTTTGCAGGGGTACTGTCAAAGTGCCAAGACAGCTTAAACCATGTGTCCATAGCCATACCTGTTGTGCTTGGTGTTCCTGATAATGCAAAATCATTGTAATAGGTTCTAACTGTCAAGCCGTCCCCTGTAACATTGTGGATATTGATAGCTGCGATCTGAACTCCTGAGCCGTTCATAAGGTCAAGATAGAATAGGATTTCATCGCTTAAGTCTGTAGCAGTTTCTGGAATACTATCAAAGTATAACCAAATACATCCATACAAATTAGTCCCACCAGCAATTGGTGGCGCTGCGAGATCTGCTCCTAGAATGTCGTCTGTGGGAAGGCTTCCTGATATTACCCAAGAAGCACCACTGATTCGTTTCTGTGTGGTGCTTGTCACTAAGCCATCAGCACTAGCTAATTCTAGTGTCGATTGCATTTCAGCGCCGTTCTGGTAGAGTCTAGACATTATTTACCTGATTCGTGCTCTTCTTTTACTTCAATTTGCTTTGGAGCTTGTTCTGCTTCTGACTTAGCCTGTAATGTCTTTGGATCTTCTGCCATCTGTGACTGCATTTCTAACTCTGAAATACGTGCTGTTAGATGTTTAAGATTAGACTGTGACCGTTCGATAGTAACTATCTGATCGTAAGCTAATGCTTTAAGCTCTTGTAGATTTGTCATATTTGATATGTCCATTTTTGACTCCTATGGTCTTTATTTTATTTATTGCCAACGATATCTCATCCGCAAGTAATCCAAGCTCTTTCCATTGGCTGTTCCCCATACGGTTGTACCTGTATTAATGAATACTGACATTGTTGTTCCACCAGAAGCTATGTTTACATAACCAGGGGCATTAACAAAGTTACCGTTGTTTCTAATACGTGCCATCCCTTGCCATACCATATCTGTTACTGTTGCAGCGGTTACAGGAAGAGTAATAGTAAAGGTATCAGCATTGCTTGTCCCGGCATTTGGCATACGAATTTCAATTTCAATTTCGTCACTAATTGTCCGATATCTGTAGATACCACCTGTAGGGTCTGCGCTAAACCCTGTAAAGGTTGGTGTCCAAGTAGCCCAAGCAGTCCCTAGTGTTGGGGTTGCTACTAAGCCTAAGTCAGATAGAGCTGTAAGGATATTGCCTGTAGGTTGTACTACTGGTGTTGCGTTAAAGAAGCCTAGCTTTTGGTTAGTTGCTGTGCCTAACTTAGTACCTGTAGCTGTTCCTACTACAATATTTGCAGCGTTTGAGATAACTATTGTACCACCAAGTGTAGGACTGGTTAAAGTTTTGTTGGTTAAGGTATCGGTCGTTGCGCGTCCTACTACCGTATCTGATGTGTCTTGGAATGTCCAAGTTCTTTGACTTGTTGGCGTTCCGGTGACTGAAATGTAGTTAGTTCCACCAGCAAAGGCTACTGAACCTGTTGTGTGGATTGATTGTTGTGGGTCTAATGTTCTAATACCAAGTCTACTTGTACTCGATGCCCAGAAAAGGTTAACATTAGATTGCGCAAGTGTAGTGCCGTTTGAGAATGGGATTGAACCAGCAGTAAAGCCTGAGAAGGTGTTACTTGCAAGGCTCATTGTTTTGTTAGTAAGAGTCTGAGTACCATCTACGCTAACTAACGACCCTGCGGCTGTTCCTACTGCGGCTACTGTAGCTACACCTGTATTATCTACGCTGAATCTTGCTGCGCCACCAACCTGTGCGTTGATTAAGAGTTTAGTACCATTACCTGTAGATGATTCTGTTGGGTTAATAAGCAGCGCTGTGTAGCTTCCTGTACTCGATTGAGTTATAGTTGGGATAATAGCTACGCTTGTGTAAGCTGATGATGAAGATGTGCTTGTGCCGCTTACTTGCAATACAGTTCTGGCTGCGGATGTGTTGCTGTGCGTCACTATAGCAAAGGGTGAGGCATTACGGTCTAGGGTAAATCTAACATTTCCTGTAGCAGCGTCATTGGCTTGAAGCCCTACTTGTCGGATGCTCCCTGATCCTCCACTTGCAACTGATAGTTCATATCGGTTTGCATTCCAGAAAAGACTTCCTCTTTCGTAGTCGGTTGTTTGGTCAGCTGTATTATACAGACGTATTCCGGTACTTGCATTGGTAAAGTCAGCTCTACCTGTAAGGGTTTTTATCCCTGCGATAGTTTCGTCACCTGTTTTATGGACTACTGCGGTATCATTTGCTTTATCATCTAGAGCGTCTTGTAAGTCGGTCTGAGCGCTAAGAGTGCCGGTGATTTCTCCCCATATTGCGGTATCACCATCACCTCCGGCTTGTGAGGCGTCGCTAATCATACCTAAGCCAGTTTGGACATTTATAGCTTGATTAGTAGTGCCAGTAATTGAACCAGCATTGATCTCACTGCCTCGGTCTACTGAATATCCCCAAGTGTCAGCACCAGAAGCGATAGTAGACTGAGCATTAATCTTTGAACCTTCGTAGGCTGTAAAGCCAATCACACATCCGGTAGCCGAGCTTCCTCTTGCGTTAATTCTTGAGCTTCTATTTGCATTAAAGCCATATTGTCCAGCATCGTTTGCTGATGAGTTTCTTGCTTGAATATCTGATGTTTCGTCAGCTTTATAACCATCTGTTGTTGCACTGTTTGCACTAGAGGTATCGGCATTAATTGTAGCGCCCATTGTGGCTAAGAAGCCTGTTCCTGAGTTGTCAGCAGATACATTAGCGGCGTTCACTGTCCCGCCACTTTCTGCGTTAACTGCGATTGTAGTACAGTTTTCAGCTACACCGCTGGTAAAGCTTATAGTTGAGGTGTGACTAGCTCGGACACCTATAACGCTTCCTGATACGTCTAGTTCGGCTGCGTCAATCTGGCTATTGTATGAGGCTAAGACGCCATACTGAGTACAGTCCTTTGCAGCGTCACCTACCCACATTATTGCCAGGTCAGATGGAGATGTATGAGAGCGGGCATTAATTCTAGAGTTGTGTAAGGCGTGATAACCACGTCTTGATCTTGCTACGTTTGTTTCCCGCATGTTAGCTGTAGAGCCATCTCGGCAAGTAATAGCATTACCATTAGTTGTGTCATGTATCTGACTCTGGTAAAGGTCTACATGAGAACCCCATATGATATAGGCTCCGTAGTCTCCTGCGCTGTGGTGTAATTGAGAACGTGCTAGGTTTGCAGTTGAACCATAAGCCACATGCAAGGCTCTAGCTGTTGCATATGAGAAGTCTACCCCTGTTACTAAACCTGCTCCTGTGCCACCACCGCCTTGTGTAAGACCTGGCATGTAACATGTAGCAGATGAACCGTATAAAACTTTAAGACCGTTTCTTGGTCGCTTAACACCGGCTCCTGGTTTGAATACTACTGTTGAATCGTTGACAACTGCGATACCATCCATTGGACTGTCTGCGTAATCATCTCCTTGATCTGGATAAGCGAATAATACGCCGATGATTGGAAGTCGTGCATTATCTGCCCCACCAATGATTGGAGTTATGTTATCTTCTGGAATAAGCTCTGTCGTAATAGCGCTTGCGTCAACAGGTACTTCTGCGTCTGCGCTGGTAATAGTAATCCATGAAAAGTCTACCCCGCGTACTAATACTTGTTCTTCCATGACAAAACCGCTAAGAAGGCTAATCTCTGCCGTAAAGCCATCGTTTTTATAAAGTGGTTTAAGGCGGGATAGCTGATAAAGAGCTTCGTTGATTGTCTCATATTCACCACCACTGCCAACTGTAACTGACAGATCTACTTCTTTGAATAGGGACTCTAAGTCAAGAGTGTTCTCAATCTCAACTACATCATCACCATTGATGCCTATAGAAATACCCGTTCCTGCTGCAATTCTTCTGATTCGTGCTGTGCCACCACCACTTATGCCGTCCTCTATGCGTACGCCTGTGTCGTCACCCGATACGCTTTCGATGCGGTTTGTTTGTGCGCCTGGTTCTATTCCGGTTAACTTAGTGCGTTCTGTTGACGTTAGAAACTTCTTTGTAGCGCTTTCTATAATATCGTCAGTATCGTCATTTGTCTTATGGAAATATAGAGGCAATTGAGTTTCTATAGCGTCAACTGCATCACCAACATCTGAAATGCTTTCGTTTAGGTCGGTGAGATCATCATCTACCTCTGAGAGAGCACTTACTAGACCTTGCACATCGCTCTGCAATATATTAGCAAAGGTAGTTGCATAGTCTGTGTTACTTGTCTTTCTTAGGAACTGGCCTGTAGTACCACCTGTGGGTACGCCTTCTCCTGGGTCTCCCTGTTCGCCCTGTAGGCTATCAAAGAAATCCTGTTCTGTTCCGGTATTACCTTCATCTAGCCAAACTTGATATGCGCTTCTACCGTCAATCCCTTGGATACCCTGCTCACCCTTTAGCCCCCGCTTGCTTTTACCACGAACATTAACCTGTCTTGTTACAGGTTTAATAGTAAAGTTATTCTGCTTACGGTGGATCTTGATTGTGTACATTAGCTTACCAAACTGTCATCATTAGATGTGCATACAGTAAACACGGGTAGGTCACAATCTCCGTCACAGTCTTCGGGATCTGGCAGAATATCTACAGTACCGTCTGAATATGTTATCGTTAATGAATATAAGTAATCTCCTAGTGGCAAATCGTTAGTGTCAATTCGTATTGTTGCTTCGCCATCATCGTTGAAAGTTTCAGTTTCATCAACATAAACCACATTATTTTTAGACGCAATGAACTGAACTGATACGGCCGATAGATCATCAGCAACTACACCAAAGTCAAATATCTCACCTCGTCTTACTGTAAAATCTTCCATTATGATACTACTTCCTGTTCTTCGTTCAACTGCTTAACCCTTACTCCTGTTGTTAGTCTTGCTCTGTGGTCAACTTCAAACTGAAAATTAAGACTACATTTTCTACATCTAGCTTCCCCTGCGCTTCCTCTTGCCACTTTTACACAAAGCGAGTTACAGGGATAGAGTCTGCCATCTGTTTTACCTAACCGCTGAAAGGGACAGCGTATTTCAAATAGTTCCATGCGTAATCTCCACGCCATTAGAGGGGAGCTTGTGGAGTACGCCTGTTCTTTTTACAATTGCATTCCCTCTTAGGCCTTTTTTTGCAGGACTGATTCCTGCTTCTTTTAAGCGTTGCTCTTCTTCCTCGGTCATTATATAGAACGGGTTATTAGCAAGCTTTATCAGTTCTTGTAGGCTCTTCATTTTTGTGTTATCCTTCTCTATCTATTATAACTAAGATACGGTATTAACTAGAAGCGCTGCTTGGTCTAGAGAGTTTAACCAGCTACCATCTGCATTTTTAATTACCAGTTCATATCTACAGTTACAGTTCACATGGATTACACCGTTAATTATGTTCTCCCATGTAATAGGCATCTTTGCAATTGCTTTGTCGCCATTTTTTTTGATGTAGGACGTTTCTATTGTGTCGCCTACCTTAGCAAAGTTTTCGTTGAATGGGATTGGTTGGTTTTTTGTTTTTTTGATTAAGTAAGAACAAATTGGGCAAGGTTCGTTAGTTGAACTTACAAGTCGCTTATATGCTTTGTCCATTAGACCACTTGCGTTCAAGAACTGTTGGTCGGCTTGGAACTGGCTCATGTTGAATACTCGGTTAGCTTCGTGCTTTGCAATAGTTTTTGCTCGGGTTTGGCTGATATGTGACCATTCCTGCTGGATAGCCTTTTCTATAGCTGCTCGGCCCTGGCCCTGTCTAGCTAATTCTCTTGCCAGCTTATAGGCGGGATCGCTGTCAAATTTACCACCATCTACAGCGGTTACTATATCTTCGTGATTAGGGTTATCAGGTAATTTGTCTAGAGTGTTTTTGTCTTGTTCCTGCGCTTGCTTTTCGACTTGCTGGATTAGAGTTTGTCTAATCTGATTGTCACTTGCTTTCTTATACGCTTCAAAGAAATCATTGAGTATGGTATTGACATGAGAGTTAGCGGCCTTGTCGGCAGAGTCTTCAATATACTTCTGTGCTGCCTTACCCATGTTGAATGCACCTTGTATACCAAACTGGGCTAGACGTGCTGCGAGTAAGTGCTGTGCATAGATTGGGAATACTGCTGTAAAGTAACCGGCTAGGATAAGAACAAGTTGTGCAGTTATACCTTCTGCGTTCGCTGCTGCAATTAGTGCTTCTGCTGATTCGTAGTCTTTGTTCTCGATTAAGCGCATTACTTCTCTAGCTATATCACCTTCTAAGTTTGCAATTGCATTTTGCAGCGCTGCTTCTTGTGCTAGGACATCTTCACGTTCTCCGGGCTGTAGAGCGTTTCTGACAGCTTCTCTAGCTTCATTGGTAACTAGGGCATGTCCGTTACAATAATCGACTGTATGTGCCTCTACGGGCTTCTCAAGGCCATTCCAGTTATGCTCATAGGTTCCATCTTTGTCTTGCTTGATATTCGGGCTATCTTCTCTCCCATCGCAAGGGATGTCGCCCATCGCATCATTTTCAATCCCGCTTGCATCACATCTGTAACATTCAAAGCCTGTCATGTGCTCACCTAACCCACCACAGCATATGCAGCCTGGTTCGGTTTTATCCATATCGTGCTCATCTTCAATATGGTTTTCTGTCAAATTATATTCTGCTGATTTTGTACCTTTTTTGGTTATATTTGCAGAATTATCGCTAGATTTAGGCTCTTTGTCTTCATTTTCTGGTAGATCGCCATAGTTTACATTCTTTGTAGCCACTTTGCGCCCGTTATACCGCTTACCTAGTTCTTTAACCCATAGGTCTATGTTTGCATCTTTGTTTATGTATACTAAGCTGATATGAGGTATATATTCTGAGTGTGTTTGAATATGTGGTAAGAGTGTCAACCGTTCGTGACCATCTATCAGTTCTTCGCTCTGCTCAACTAGCCCTACTACAGCATATTTGTCACCTAGGTCAAAATAAGATACTTCTTCAATCTTAAGCGTTTTGCAGCTCCAGCCTACTAGGACTTGATTTACTTTGTCTTTCCAGATGTGGCCATTCCGTAGTAAACCGAATAATAGAGTCACATGTGGTTCTGTTTCGCCTGGTACTCCATAATGCTTGTCAGCTTCTTCGCCGTAGTTGACTTCTTCTTCGTGTCCCTGCATATACTGCAACACGGGAATATTTTCAGTGTCTAACATTATGCAGCCTAAAGCGTTCATATCTATACCAAGACCATCATAGAGATCAGGATAATCTCTGGCTGCTATGTTGAGCACTTTATTTTGAGTGTCGTTCTTTTCTTTCGGTTTGTCTAGTTTCTTCTCAATCTTTTTCGCTTCTTGTGGGCTGCCTTGAGGCTTCTCTAATACTTTTTCCTGCTTTGCCTTAGCGGGAGTATCTTCCTCGATAGGAGTTTGGGCTTGCTGCTTAATGGCTTCCTTTTCGAGTTTTGCTTGTTCTGCTGCTTGCTTTTCATGCTGCGCTCGTAATTCTTTTAGGTCTTTCTCTGCTTGCCTGATAGCTTCTTGCACCATCTTTTCGTTATCATCAAGAGACACCATTTTGCGTCTTAAAGTCCCTGCACTTACATTTGCTTCTGGTGGAGCCATATTGGGCGGCTGGATAACTTGATTACCTACACGCGGCTCATAAGGATTAGTTACATTAACATGGCCTAGTCTCGTTGGTCTATCTGTTCTGTCCATCGCGTTCTTTCTCTTGTGCAAACTCTTCTTCCCTGATACCACTATCTGCTGGTAATGGTGCGCCGGTTAATTCTGCAATCTCCTGCATATTAGCGCCTACTTGTCTAAGCGCAATTGCATAGGCTTCCTGGCTGGTTAATTCTGGTTCCAATGTTGGTTGTCCTAATTGCTCTAGAGTTATTTCGCCCATTGCATATTTAACAGATAAATCTGGTTCATAGCCTACGCTTACTAATCTATTGCTTACTTCAAGTACTTCTGTTCTGATCTGAATATCTTTCAGCTCTGCGTCACGGTCAGACTCTAGAGGATTGTCTAGGCAGATTTCATAGCTGTTCTTCTGCCAGTCGTTGTAGTAATTCTTTCGATAGTCTAAATTAAGCGCATCAATAATGTCTTCAATTTGCGGCATTACTGCGTTTTCAGTAAAGTCGTCCTTCTGTGTCTTAGAAGTTTCACGTCCTGTACCTGACTTCTGCTGACCCATCATTATGTCACTAACCCCAGCTACGGCAAAAAATGTTGCTTTGTGTATTTCATTGATCTTATCCAGCGCTGCTTTGTCAAGGTCAATCTGCATTGATGCCCAATTAATAGCCCCTGCGCCGTTACCATAAAGCGGTTCACCTTTGGAGTGGTTTTGGATACGATTAACGAAATTGTCAAAGATTTGATCTTCTAATACGACATCAGTAGTAATTGCACCTGGAGAGTTAATGTTGCCATGCATTGAGTGTCTTGTGTAGTCCCCTGCTTGCTTTAGGGTAAACTGGCTCTCCTTTGCTGCGTCTGTCATTGAGTAAGGTTCATCATCTACAAATGGGTTAAGCAATCTGATTTCTATAATCATTTCTTTAGGAATTTCCCTATACATACCATCTTTCATTTCTATATAGCCGCCTAACTCACCTGTAGCGTCCTTCAATACTCGGCGCACGTTGTATGGATTAAGCATGACAAACTTCTGAATGCTGCCTACGGTTACTTCACCATTCTCTTTCGGTTCACCTACGGCTCTTACTGCCATCAGGTAATAGATACCTTCTAGGTCTAGGTATGTGCTGACATCATGCCAAAACTTCTTTTGGGTAAATTCAACGCTGTCTCTAATAAGCTTTAAGTAGGGATGCTCAATCTCTTCACCCTTCTCCTGTGCTTTTTCACTTAGCGTCTCGCTTGCTTCTGTAAATAAAAAGCGCTTGCCAAGTACGGCTGCTCGGTTAGCTCTTTTGTTTATGGCGGCATAAGAATAACCAGTATACATGTCCTGGTCGCTCATTTGCACCTGTGACCAGTCTTGGATCATGACTCGCTTATGATTGCCATAGCGTAGGAAGTCTTGTGCTGGACTATAATCGTTTTTTGTCTTTGTGTTCTTGAACGCTTTGAATGCGTTATTTACACGGCTGTATATATTCATTCGCTATCTGGCCTAATAGTTTTTGTGTTTATCTATCCCTTATTATACAGGAATGGAGTATGCTATAATTATGCGCCTAATAGAGAGCGTCTTACTATATCGCTTCTATGCGCTTTATAGCGCTTGCTTTCCAGATGCAACCACTTGCAACGTCCCACGGAGAATACCACGCTGCGCCATTGAATGCCCAATACCTCTTTGGTTGGTAAGGGGTTATAATTATTCCGTCATATTCTTGTGCGACTGTATACCAGTCTATAGGTATCATGAGCTGTAGACTATCCCAGGGTTCGCCTGTACGTTTATACACATAGGTAAATGCGTCTATGTCTTCTAATGTTTTTAACCAAAGCAGCTTTGCATTATTATGCAGCTCTACGCTGTAGACTTCTTTCCCTAAGCAGTTTGGAGCGTGTATGCTACACCATTCTTTCCAACCATAATCATCTTCATCACTTATCCATAAGCCTCTTGGTTTTAAGCTATACTGCTTATTTTGTCGGCTATTTCTGAGCTTGGTTATGGGAGTGTTTGAAAAGTGTATAAAGCGCATAAGCTTAGGCAAGGCAGTTTAGACCCTACTGCTCTAGTGAGAACAATACTTCTATACCCAGGTCGGATAAGTTTACCGTCGGTTCCAGGACAGGTCTTAGGCTACTAGCACCTCACTTTGCATTTGCGCACGTAAGGCTCTTGCATCTTCTAATGCTTGTTCCTTCGTTATTCGCCGTATGCCTGTAAAGCGCTTTGCTGATTGTTCTCTACCGAAGTTGTTATTTGCTTCAATGGTTTTCACGTAACCTTCATAGCCAAGTGACATTGCTTCGTTGTGCTTCTCTTCAATTCCTACAATCATTAGTTCTTCCCCTTTGCTGCTTCTAATATTTCTTTGGCATGATGGCCGTCTACTTCTGTGTTCCTGTACCTCTTGCAATTTATGTCTGCGCATTGCTGCACAATAGCTGTGTAGATTCTTTCAGTAGGCGCTGGTCTCCGTTCATTTAATATAAATAGGTGTATTACCTCTTGATCTGTAAGGTCATAGTCTGCATGAGTCATATCCTTCGCTGATATGGTCTGCCAAAGGTGTTTATGGAATAAGCCCATTACTGTAGCTTCCCTTGCACGACTGCAATTATTGTTGCGACAAGCGCTATGGGGATTACGAGTACCATTACAAAACCTATCACTATCAGGTCTGAGAGGAATGACAGCTTGCCATATATACCACTATATTCATGGCTTGTCATTATGATTTTTCCTTTAGCCATTTTGATACTTCTGCATTGGTAGCAAATACGAGTTCTGCTATCTCATATCCGTTACTTTTAAGCAGCGCAATAATCTGATTAATTGCCCAGTCCTGATGTGCAATGTTGAAGCTGTCGAAGTTGTCTTTATACTGGTCTTTGATTTCCTGAATTGTTAAGAGTGCGATGTCGGTGGCCATTACGCAACCGCCGTTAATAATAATGGATTGTAGCGTACTAAATATGCTCGGCTGCCATTTAATGCTGTTAGGACTGGTGTCTCGTCTCCTGAGTCTATAAATGCGTCGTAGCGCCCATTGCTTGCTACTACTGTGTAGCCTGCTTTGCGCAAATCTTTCAAAACTTGCTGTAACTGTTGCTTCGCGAATAATTGTGTCTTCATTGGTTTTTTGCCTTTCAATGAATTATGCTTAATGCTAATATCCATTATAAATGATTATTGTATAAAAGTCAAGGCTTTTCTTTATATTACAGTAGCCTTTCTACTCGCCTCGCCGATATTCCTTCCATATTCAGCACCCTTGCGAATTCTGTTGTCCAGGCTTCCTCTGCAAAATAGTTGTTTAGATTCCTAGCGCTAACCACAAAGCCCCAATAGGAATCTTTCCTTATCTCTAAGCGCTTTAGTTCCTTCGCTATGCTGCTGCGACCGTCTACACGTATTTGGACTGCTTGCCATGCTTCACTGCCGTTAGAACCGCTCTTATCAGCTCCTAGGACATCTAACGCAATAGCATTAGCTGAGAATGTAGCTCCATCTATGATATTAGCTATTGTTAGCTCTTGAATGTGATTCATTACTAAACCTCAAAAGCTGCTGCAATGCGCTTCTTAACTGTACGTTCGTTGCTGACGTAGCCGCTCTCGCTTAAAGCTTTAACGACCCCATTTGCGTCCTCTGCGTAAGTTGCCCGCATCATCCAGCTTGAAAAAACTGTAAATGTCTGGCCCTTTACTTCTACTTGCTTGTTTCCGTTCCGGTCTATGTGTGCTGCAATCATTGATTTAATGCCTTTCAATGCTTTATTTATACTTTACATTATAAAGGTTTATTCACTAAATGTCAAGGCTTTTTATGAATAATCTTGAGTTTTCTTACCGATATTCCATGAGCTTTCAAGAGGTCTAAGGCTGCTTTATCCCAATCGTCTATGTACCATACTGCCTTAATCCCCGTATTACTAATAAGCGCTGCACAATTAAT
>Ga0193752_1001825_pt1 | contig 17084 bp, 15 predicted proteins | sample H1c1metaG_FD_144924 | JGI IMG/M metagenome (GOLD analysis project Ga0193752, IMG submission 144924) | Soil microbial communities from a riparian zone of the East river system, Colorado, United States - H1c1 | ecosystem: Environmental > Terrestrial > Soil > Riparian zone | place: USA: East River... | reverse complement strand
CGGATAAATCTGTTCCCGATTGCCGCAGACTCGCATGAAGAGATTTATCCGGCAGCCTCAAGGCGCGAGCGGCTCGCCCTTTACCATGCCTAGTTCCGAGGCCGAGCGGCTTACGCACAGTGCTGTGCCACGTTGCGCCGCCGATGGTGCGTACCGGCTGTGTCGAGCAACCCACATGCCAGTCGCCGGGAACTCGATGCAAAGGTGGAGCCCGAAAGCCAACGGTGCGTGCCACTGCCCGCCTGGCACCCGAAGCTTGAGGGCAATGTGTCGTCACCACCACGCGTTCACGGGACGAGGGTCGTCGCCGCGATTCTGCTGGGCTTTCGAGCCGGCGCGGGCTGCCCGGGTTTGGTCCACACATGCAGTGCGCGGCGGAATGGGAGTGTCAGACTCCTCGAAAGTGTCACCTCATCTGCGTGTTCGTACGCCGGGACGCCGATCGACAACTCGTCCTGCGGAACGTCGAGCCGCAACGTTCCGTGAAGGCGATCGAACACGGAAAAGATCGTGGACCAGTTGGAGTCGGTTTCGCGGCGCACCTTGGAGTGGTGAATGCCGTGCATGCGTGGAGTGACGATCAACATCAAAAGCCACCGCTCCATCCCGACTGGTAATCGCACGTTCGAGTGATGAAATAGGATTTGTGCTGTCGTCAGATTTTGCCAGATCGAGAACGTCCGCGGCGACACCCCAATCACGATGACTTGCGCCGCGCGAAACGGCATCGAGAGCAGCAACTCGCCGAAGTGAAATCGAATCCCCGTCGTTGTCGAGACGTCGAGGTCGATGTGATGCGCCTCATGGAATCGCCAGAGGAACGCATTCGTATGGGTGAGGTAGTGCCAGAGGTAAAGCGTGTAATCCATCAGCGCAATCGCGAGTAGCGTCTCGAGGGCGGCAGGCATCTGCACTAACTTCAGAAGTCCGACTCGCCGTCGCTCGACGAAGCGCGTCACCGGCAGCACGAGCGGCGTCTGGACGAGCGCGATGCTGACTCCAGCGATCGCTGCCATCGCGAGGTTGCGCGCGTCATGACGATTGGGACCCTCAACCCGTCTGCGAAGTGGCCGGCGGCGTTCGAGCGCAATCAACCCGACGAAGCCCACCAGCGCGAGCGCGCCACCGACCCACCGCAGCCGCCGCGTGAACTTGGAACGCATGTCTCCGAGCTCCTTCTCGACTACAGCCTTGGGCCCAATCACCAGCATGACATGAGCAAGCCATAGAAGCCGGACCGAGCGGAATGGCGCTCTTTTTCGTGAGTGTCGGGTGGATCTTCCTGGACTGCGCTTACCTGTCTGCAGACGCGTGTGACAGACGTGGGCCGGCTGCTTTTCAATAGCGTGGTTCGAGGCGAGCTCGATGGCGATGTTATGGATTCTGCTTGCAGTCGTGCTTGCGCTGCTCGCGACGTATTCGCGGCGCGCTTCGGGGGACTACGACGTGGTGGTCGTCGGTGGCGGCTCTGCCGGTCTGACGGCGGCCGGCATCGCGGCCTCGGTCGGCGCGCGCACCCTGCTCGTGGAGCGTGATCGACTCGGGGGTGAGTGCACGTGGACGGGCTGCATTCCGAGTAAGGCGTTGTTGAAAGCAGCCAGCGTGGCGCATTCGATGCGAACCGCATCAAAGTACGGATTGGACGCCGTCGAGCCGAAGGTCGATCTCGCGCGCGTGCTCGAGCAGGTGCGCGGCGTGCAAGCGCACATCTACCGAGACGCCGACGCACCAGAAGTCATCTCAAAGCTCGGGGTCGAAGTGAGCTCGGGCCGAGCGCGTTTCGTGAGCCACGATGAGCTCGAGATCGTAGAGGCTGAACAGGTGAGACGCGTCCGGTTTCGTGACGCGATCATCTGCACCGGAACACGCGCTCGCGTACCTGACGTGCCTGGTCTCGATGCGGTTCCGTTCGTCACCAACGAGACCGTATTTTCATTGCCGAGCTTACCGCGGCGACTACTCGTTCTTGGAGCGGGTCCCATCGGGGTCGAGCTGGCGCAAGCGTTCTCGCGCCTCGGAAGTGCGGTGACGGTGGTGGATCGCGAACAGGAAATACTTCCCAAAGATGCTCCAGAGCTCGCCGCGATCGTTCGCGAGCGGCTCGAAGCGGAGGGCGTTCGGTTCCGTCTCGACGCCAGTTTGGCACGCGTCGACCGACGCGGTGAGGAAATCCATGCCGTCCTCGCCGGCTCGAAGGACGTGTTCGTCGTCGACGCACTCCTGGTCGCGATCGGACGAGTTGCGAACATCGAAGGTCTCGGGCTCGACGTCGCCGGCGTGACGACGAACGAACACGGTATTCCGGTCGATGCGCGTTGTCGCACGAGCAACCGGCGCATCTACGCGTGCGGAGACGTCACTGGACGCCCGCAGTTCACGCACTACGCAGAGCACATGGCGAAGGTGGCCGTGGCCAACGCAGCGCTCGGGATTCCCCTGCGGCTCGAGCGCGCGGTCGTGCCCTGGGTGACGTTCACCGATCCAGAGCTCGCGCACGTCGGCTCGCGCGAGCTCGATGCGAGCCGGCATCAGTTGTATCGATTCCCGTATGCGAAGCTCGACCGTGCCGTCGCTGAGCAAAACGACGCGGGCGTCATCCACGTGCAGACTGATCGTCGCGGTCGCATCATCGCAGCCAACGTGGTTGGCGCCTCTGCCGGCGAAGTCATCGCGGAGCTCGTGCTCGCCATGAAGCAGCATGTTCCGCTGGGTAAGATCACGGACACGATCCATGCGTATCCCACACTCGCTCTCGGGGCCCGCCGGGTTGCGGATCAGTGGTACGTGCAGAACACTCCCGTGGCGCTTCTTCGGGCAGTCATCGCGCTACGCGGCCTCCGCGGACGCGCTCCCACGCGACCCAAACCCGGCGAGATCGTCTGAGCAGGACGACTCGGCGACGTTGCTTCGAGGGACCATGAGCGACCATTACTACCACTCGCACGACCTCAGCCGGTTTGCCGAAATCGGCGAACAGCGACCCGAGCTCGCGACGAAGTTTTTCGATTGGTACAACGCTGTGTTTGCGGATGGTGCGCTCAGCGAGCGCGAGAAGTCGCTGATCGCGCTCGCAGTCGCGCACGCGGTGCAGTGCCCATATTGCATCGATGCGTACGCCCAGACGTCGCTCGAAAAGGGCGCCGATCTCGATCAGATGACGGAAGCGGTCCACGTGGCTGCGGCGATCCGCGGAGGTGCGTCGCTCGTGCACGGCGTGCAGATGCGCAATGTCGCAAAGAAAGTGGGAATGTGAAATCGCTTCCGACCTTGTTCGCGAAGCGCGATCCACTCGCGCGCGCCGCGGAGCAGCGAACGATTCTGCGCTCTCTGCCGCTCGCTCACGAATTCGAAGACGCACTGCGCGGGGCAGGCCTGGCATCACTTCGACCGACGCGCATGGAGATCTTTCAGGTGAACGTCGGGAAAGTCTGCAATCAGACCTGCCGGCACTGCCACGTCGACGCCGGCCCGGACCGTCGCGAGGTCATGTCCCGGTCCACGTTGGAGTTGTGCCTCGCCGCGGTGGATCGCTCGCCGTCGCTGACCACCGTGGACATCACCGGGGGCGCGCCTGAGCTCAATCCCGACTTTCGCTGGTTCGTGCGTGAGTTGCGACTTCGCGGGCGCCACGTGATCGACCGCTGTAACCTCACCATTCTCGAGACGCCCTCACACCGCGACCTCCCCGAGTTCTTCGCCGAGCACCAGGTCGAGGTCGTCTGTTCTTTGCCACACTACGCAAAGCTGAACACTGACGCGCAACGCGGGGACGGAGTATTCGACACATCGATTCGAGCACTGCGTCGGCTGAACGAGGTCGGCTACGGAAGCGGGCGAGCGGAGCAGCGGCTGGTTCTCGTGACCAATCCGGTCGGTGCGTTTCTGCCTGGAGCGCAGAGCTCACTCGAGCGCGAGTGGAAACGCGAGCTGGAACGTCGCTTTGGCGCACGCTTCGATGCGCTCTTCACGATCACCAACATGCCGATCAGCCGCTACCTCGAATGGCTTCGCGAGTCCGGCAATCTCGAGAGTTACATGGCGAAGCTGGTAGCGTCGTTCAATCCGCGTGCGGCGGAGGGTCTGATGTGCCGCAATACGATCTCGATCGGTTGGGACGGCGCGATCTACGACTGTGACTTCAATCAAATGCTCGACATGAAGGCGCAGATTGCGCTGCCGCACGTGCGCGACTTCGACTTCGAGGCGCTCGCGCTGCGTACGATCGTGACCGATCGACACTGCTTCGGCTGCACTGCCGGGGCGGGATCGAGCTGCGGGGGCGCGACGACTTGAGGCGTCGTGACGCGCGTGCACGGGGAGACGTTCGACGATGACAGTATGCATCTTCGCGAAAGAGCCGCGGGCAGGTCACGTGAAGACACGGCTCGCGGCGTCGGTTGGTGATGTCGCAGCAGTGCAGCTCGCGGCCGCATTCCTCCGCGACACCGTAGCGCTGGTTCGCTCCCTCGATATTCCATTCGTGATTGCCTGGAGCGGCGACCCAGAGGCCGCACCGCGCGACACCGAAGTTTGGCCGCAAGGGGAAGGCGATCTCGGAGAGCGTCTGGAGCGCGTGTTCGGTCGCGCTCTTACGCGCTCCGATTGGGCGATCGCGCTCGGCGCCGATTCACCAGGACTACCTGCGCGCAACCTCCTTGCTGGCGTAGAAGCACTGCATACGCAGGATGCTGTCGTCGGGCCGACGGTCGACGGCGGCTACTACCTTCTAGGGCTGACACGACTCGAACCGGCATTGTTTGCACGCGTTCCATGGAGCACGCCGTTGACGCGGGTTCGCACGATCGAGCGACTCAGCGCGCGCGGTTACCGGCTCGCGACACTCAAGACGTGGTTCGACGTGGACGATGGTCGAGATTTGAAACGCCTCACGTCGATGCTGCGTCGACAGGTCGTGCGCGCAGATGAGACGGCGCGGGTGCTCGGCATCGACGCGCCTGGCGTGGACATCTTCGCGAGGCGCGCATGAAGATCAGCGCGATCATTCCGGCGTGGAACGAAGTGCTGACGATCGCGGACGCCGTCGATAGCGCGCGTGCAGTCGCCGACGAGATCATCGTAGCCGACGGCGGCAGCCTCGATGGCACCGCGGAACGCGCGGCTGCGGCCGGCGCGCGCGTCGTTCGCGCCCCGAAAGGTCGGGGTCAACAGCTGCGGGCTGGTGCGGCCTGTGCGTCGGGAGACGTCTTGCTGTTCCTGCATGCCGACGTGCGGCTGGAGTCGGGTGCACGTGAGGCGGTCGAGCGCGCGCTCTCCGATGTCGAAGTCATTGGAGGTAACTTTTACGTGCGCTTCGAGGACGCGTCGTTTGCGGCGTGGGTGTTTACCGTCGCGAACCATTGGCGGCGCGAGTGGCTGCAGATTTACTATGGCGACTCCGCAATCTTCGTGCGGGCTGCGACGTATTCTGCACTCGGCGGCTTCCGTGCACTGCCGATCTTCGAGGACTACGAGTTCGTCCGTCGCCTGGAGTGTGCTGGGCGAACGGTGTATCTCCGCGACGTCGTTGCGGTGGCGAGCGCGCGCCGATTCAGCGACTCCCCGCTGCGTACGCTCGGGGTTTGGACTGCGTTGCAGGCTCTGTTTTCAATGGGGGTCTCCGCGGAGCGGCTGGCTCGCTTCTACGCGGACACGCGCCCAAAGCCATAGGCCTACGGGGGCGTCACCCGGGTCCGTCCACCTACACCTGATTTAGGTCCGAGCTTTAGTCGCAAGATCGTTTCAACCGGAGAGCCATCTCCCTCCACTATAGGTTGGGATGGACTGCAAGGAGAGACGAATCATGCGTAGGTTCGAGGTCGTGCTCGTGTCGTGTGGGTTGGTCGGGCTCGTCGCGTGTGGCAGCGATGCCCCACGTTCGGCCCTCCCCTATGATCCGAACTCCACGGCGGTCATCGGCGGCGACTACGACAATCCGGATGGCCTTACGCTGCGCGTGCGCGAGACGCCCGATGGCGACGAATGCATCGACCTCGATGGAGCGTGCATACGTCCCCAAGAGGCGTGTGGCGACTCGGGTGCTGCCGACGTGTTGCTCGACGATTCGGGCAACGTCGTCGACGTGATCTGCTATCCAACGTCCGGCGTCGCGATTGAAACGCTAAAAGGCGATGTCGACCACGTCGGCAACAACGTCGTGCTCGTGTTCGATGATGAGGACGACGGCGCGGATGTGACTGGCGATGTAACGATCGACGGCAACAACGTCACGTTGTACGGCAACGGCCCGGATAAGTCTGTCATCGGTGGCGATCTCAACATCGACAAGAACAACGCTGTCGTGCGAGGAGTTCGCATCGAGGGGGACGTCACGATCACGAAGAACAATCCTTCGATCGTAGATTGTGTAATCGAAGGTGATCTCACGATCCGCGGCAACAACGTCAGCATCGCGTTGTGCGACGTCTGGGGCAAGCTCGTGATCGAAGGCAACAACACGGTGCTCGTGAACAACCGCTTTGCGACCGCACCCGAAGTACACGGCAACAACACTGTTTGCGCGTCGAACGTGACGTTCGTCGATGCGGATGACGACGGCCTCGTCAGCGAAGACGAACTCGGCGACACGGTCGAGTGTGCTGGCAAGTCCAAAGACAAGTGAAGCCAGTCAGGTGAAACATGCGCGGGTCGAGTAGATGCGGGTGGTGGGCGGGTTACGCGTGCTTTCTCATGGGCTGCTCGCAATCCGTTGCAGGCGATTCGCCGCGCGCGTCAGACGCAGGCGACGCGCATGCATCTGGCAGCGTGTTCGACGCAGGCGGGCAGCCGTCGCTTGCACCCGCGATGGGTCAACCACCCGTGTCACCCTCGGGATCTACGTCGACGGCTGCAGGTGTACCCGCCGACTTCGTTCAGACGGAGACCGGCGGGTACAAACTCGGACAAGCCATCCCGCCGGGCGCGACCGACGTGCAGCTGAACACAGAGCGCAGTGATCCCACGCGCTGTTCGACCATGACCGCGATCGTTCGCGATTTTCGCGGTGCGCGCGAGTCGAATCCGCATCCGGACTTCGATGTGTTCGACGGCAAGAAACCGACGCTCGGGCTCGTCGGCGCGATGCTGGGGGACGATCGCAAACCGCGCTACGCGTCACGCTGTGAAGCGAGCTTCGACAAAGCCAACTGCCCCGACGGCCAGATGACTTCGAGCGAAGCTGCGTTCGCGCAGTGGTACCGCACGAGCGCGAGTTTGAACCTAGCGTTTTTGCTGTATCTCGCGTTCGAGCCAAACGCCGGCGTGTACACGTTCGAGAGTAAGAGTTTCTTCCCGCTCGACGAGGAGGGCTTTGGAAACGGGGGCGGGAAAAAGAACCACAACTTCGGGTTCACGACGGAGCTCCACGGCACGTTCGCATATCGCGGAGGTGAGGAGTTCGCGTTTACGGGCGACGACGATCTTTGGGTGTTCATCAATGGCCGGCTAGCGATCGATTTGGGTGGGCTCCATCCGCCTGCCACCGGCCGACTAGACCTCGACGCGGCGCGTGAGAGGTTGGGGATCGAGACCGGCCACGACTACGCGTTCGATCTGTTTCACGCGGAGCGTCACTTCGCGTCGTCCAACTTCCGCGTCGACACGACGATCGAGTTCAGCGAGTGCGGCCGAGTGACAGTCGAGTTGCTCTGAGCAGTTCGCGACTTGGAGCGATTGGGTGGCTTGATCGGACCATCCGGCTGGGAGATTCAGACGGTCGGCGCGCAGAGCAGTCCATACGCGATGGCGTGGCTACGCTATCCTGTACCGATGACTGCTGTTCCTGCGTTCGATGCCGCCCAAGCCACGTGGATGCAATCGGGTTGCGTGTCGGTGATGGTAGCTTCTCGGACCGACGCGAACCGGCCGGTGATTGGCGCGTCGTTCGGCTGCCGGATCTCGGCTGACCGCTGCGGGGTCACGATCTTTCTCGGCGCTGCCACGAACAGCGAATTGATCGCATCCATGCAATCGCAGCGCGCGATCGCAGTCGTGATCACCGAGTCCGCCACGACGCGCTCGATCCAGCTGAAAGCCAGCGACGCCGCGCTCGTGGCGCTCGCACCGGGAGACCAGGAGCGGGTCCGGGCCTATGTCGGCGCCCTCGCGCAGACGTGGGCACTTGCGGGGCAACCGATCGATTGGACGCAGACGCTGCTCGATCCGGATGCGGACGAGATCATCGCCGTGCAGTTTTCTCCGTACATCGCGTTCGATCAAGCACCCGGGCCCGGCGCCGGAACCGTCCTTTCGGAACGCACATGACCGCCGGTGCAGACTCGATCCGCGAATGCCTCGAAGGCGTTGTGCCGAGTGTGGTCGCGACCTGCTCGGCCGAAGGTGTGCCGAACGTTTGCTACCTGTCGCAGATCGAGTACGTCGATGCCGAGCACGTGGCGCTCTCGTTCCAGTTCTTCAACAAGACGCGCGCGAACGTACTCGCCAATCCGTACGCAGTCGCAATGGTGGTCGAGCCCGAGACGGCGGCTGCGTACCGACTGCACCTGCACTATCTGCGCACCGAGACCAGCGGCCCGGTCTTCGAGCGCATGAAAGCCAAACTCGCATCGATCGCATCCGCCACCGGCATGTCCGCGGTGTTTCGCTTGCAAGGCTCCGACATCTATCGCGTGGATCGCATCGAACGCGCACCTGGACGCGAGCGTGTGCGCGTACCGCGCCGCGCACGGCTGCCGGCTCTGCGCGCCTGCAGCGATGCACTCTCACGCGCGAATGATCTCGACGCGCTGTTTCAGACACTGCTCGCTTCACTCGCCGAGCACTTCGGAATCCAGCACGCGATGGTGCTGGTGCTCGACCAGCCGGGTGAACGCTTCTTTGCCGTGGCGAGTCGGGGCTACGGCAACTCAGGCATCGGGGCGGAGATCCCCGTCGGCATGGGTGCCGTCGGAATCGCGGCAGCGCGAAAAGTCGCGGTTCGCGTCGCATTCGCCAATGCCGAATACGCCTACGTGCGTGCAATTCGCGACCGTGCGGCGCAAGACCCGGCGTGGGCGCGCAGGCTCGAGAACGAGATACCTGCGCCTGGCCTACTCAACCCGCACAGCCAGCTCGCGGTGCCGCTCGAAGTCGGAGATGCCGTGCTCGGCGTGCTCTACGTCGAGAGCGCCGAGATCCTGCGTTTCACCTACGAAGACGAAGATGCACTGGTGGCGCTGTGCCGCCAAGTGGCGCTCGCCATGCGCGTGCTCGACGCCGATGAAGACCGCGTGCCACCACGGAACCCACCGTTGTTAGCGCCGTCCGAAAGTGCCGGACCGGCGCTGGTGATCAAACACTTCGCCAGCAACGACAGCATCTTCCTCGGCGATGACTACCTGATCAAAGGTGTGGCCGGCGCCATTTTCCGCAAGCTGGTGCGTGCGTTCGTGAACGAGCGGCGCTGCGACTTCGTCAACCGCGAACTGCGCCTCGATAAAGGCCTCGGGCTACCCGAGCTGGCCGACAACCTCGAGTCGCGCTTGGTCCTGCTCCAGCGCCGACTCGCCGAGCGCGATCAAGGCGTTCGCCTCGAAAAGACCGGCCGCGGGCGCTTCCGGCTCAGCGTGGAGCGCCGCCTCGAGCTAGTCGAACTGCCATAGCCCTCCGGCAACCCCGCCAGCCGCCTGTTTACGATTCTTTTCAGATCGCGGTACGGAAAGCTTCCGGGCAGCCGCGGCGGACATCCGCCATCGTGATTCCTGTCAGCGCGCACTCACGACGCGCTCGCAACAGGAGACTGCCCCAATGCAACGCCTCGATTTGTACCGCCCGATTCACAAAGCCATCCGCCTGTGCCTTCTCAACACCGTGACGCGCGTCGGCAATCTGGATGAGACTCTCGACGCCGAAGTGCGCGAGGCCGCGGAAGCAGTGCGCGGGCTGCTCGCGATGCTCGCCGCCCACATCATCAACGAAGACGTCGTCCACCGCGCGATAGAGCGGCGATGCCCAGGCGCCAGCGCTGCCCTGGCTCACGCGCACGAGGAACATGCGGCGGAGCTCCGCCATCTCGAAGACGCGGTCGGGCGGTTGGAGAGCGCGGCAGCGAATGAACGCCAGCCACTCGCACACGCGCTGTATCTCGAGCTTGCACGCTTCGCCGGAGAAAACCTCGCGCACATGAACATCGAGGAGACCCAGATGAATCCGTTGCTTTGGTCGCTCTTCAGCGAATCCGAGCTGTACGACGTCTACAATCAGATCCTCGCCGCCGAACCGCCGGAGCAACTCGCGGCCGGCGTCCGCTGGTTGGTGCCCGCCTTGACCCACGCTGAACGCGTCGCAGTCATTGAAGGCGCGCGCGCGGGGATCCCACCCGCAGTCTTCGAGCAGCTCGTTTTGGGCACGCGCGTGCTGCTTTCCGAACGCGACTTCGTGCGGCTCTGCGCCTCGCTCGGCATGGAACAAGCAGCCTGAAGGACGGCAGCCCGCATGTTCAGGTCAGCTGCGAACGCAGTTGCAGCCAATAGCTGCAAATAGCTGCTGCGTCAGCCAGCGCGCAGCTGCTTACACGTCAGCGATTGGCCTGCACTTACTGAGCAATCGTCGTCGAATAAGTTCGAGCAGTCATGCTAACCGAACAGATATATCGCGATAGCGGGTCACCTTGGATTGCGCCGGGCATCGGCGGGCACATGTTGTGTACTCCAGAATTGGCTCGACTTGCAGCTACGACAAGTAGGCTGCGTTAGCCCTCTCATTCCACTTCACCCTGCGATCGTCGCGGCAGGAAGCATGTCGTTCGCTTCCGTCGGTCACGGCACCGAAAAGGCACCTATCTATGTTTAGTACCCGTTATATTGTTGCAAGTATTGTCCTTAGTGCCGCTGGATTTGGCCTGGCTGCTTGCGACTCCGACACTGACGACGACAGCAAGACCGACTCCTCCGACGGCGGCGAGGTGGCTGCCGCAGGCCGCTCCGGCAGGGGTGGGGCTGGTGCTGCAGCCGGTCGTTCCGGCGACGCAGGCCAAAAGGCTGCAGCCGGCCACTCCGGACAATCGGCGGGTGCCGGTGGCGCGGGCCACGCTGGACGAAGCGGTTCCGGTGCGGCTGGTGCGGCTGGTGCGGGCGACGACGGTGGAAGCGGTTCTGGTGCCGAAACGTATTCGGGACCGACCGTGGGCACAGCAAAGCGCTTCGCCGTGCTCGCCTACAGCTCGGTGACCACGGCCAATATCTCGAGCCTGAAAGGCAGCATCGGCGTGAGCGCTGCCGCCGTATCCGTCATTACGGGGTTCGATGATGCTCAGTTCACGAAATATGGGAACGACTCCCTCGCGCCGAATGCGGACCTGACCCGACTCGCACAAGCGGATGTGACGACGTTGGTGAACGATATCGATCCCAGAGCGTGCGATCACGACCTTACGGACGTGGTCGGTGGCCTCACCGGTGACATTACACTGCACCCTGGAGTCACCTGCATGAACAACTTCAGTGCCGACGTCCTCATCGATGGTCACGTCAATCTCGATGCGGAAGGCGATCCCAACGCGTTCTTCATCATCCGCGGCAACAACACGTTGACCGTCGCCGACGGGGCGCAGGTGGTCCTCAAGAACGATGCACGTGACTGTGGCGTCTTCTGGCGTATCAGCAAGGCGGTGACGATCGGCAAGACGGTCGGCTTCCATGGAACGGTCATCGCAGGCAGTGCGATCACGATGAAGTCCGCATCGACACTGGACGGCCGAGCGCTCGCCCAGACCGAAGGTGTACAGCTCGACGCAAACACGATCACGGCGCCAACCGACGGCGATTGCCCTCACGCGCAGTAACAGTGCTCGAAGTATGACCGGCTACGCCAGCGCGAGGGGCCTGGCACGCTTGCCGCATACTCCGCATGGACCACGATGCAGACGGCAAATCCACCGGAACTTCAGCTCCCCGCTCGGGTGCACCGACCGTGATATTGCGCGCGCTTCTCCTGATCACGCCGGTGCGTGATCAGGAGCTCCGCACTGCGCTGCTCGTCACACTCCAATCCTTTCTGATTCTGGCGGCATATTCTTGCATCAAGCCGGTGCGTGAAGCTTGGATCTTGGCGCTGCCTTCTGGGCCGGAAACCAAGATCTACACGGGCGCCGCGATTGGAGTGTGCGTCGCGCTGCTGGTACCCGTGTACGCGAAAGCCGCGACCTGGTGGCCGCGTGACCAGTTGATCATCCGCACCACGCTGTTCTTCGCTTCGCACGCACTCTTGTTTCTCGTGCTCGGCATTTCGTGGGGTCCGACCGCCTCGCTCGCCATCACGTTCTACATTTGGATCAGCATCTTCAACATGATGATCGTGGCGCAGTTCTGGTCGTTCGCCGCCGATCTGTACGACGAAGAGGTGGGTAAGCGGTTGTTCCCGCTGTTCGCGCTCGGTGCGTCGTTGGGTGCGGTCGCTGGCTCGAGTATTGCGGGTCTGCTCATCGTCAGCCTGGGAACGATGGCCATGCTGCCGCTTTCAGCCGGATTGCTCCTCGGCGCGGCTCTCGTGGTTCGCTTCATTGATGGCACGGACCTTCACGGCGCAGCGCGTCCGACGCGCGAAGTCCAAAAGCCCGTGACTGACAGCGCACAGGCGTTCCGGTTTGTGATCCACGACCGTTACTTGCTGCTGATCGGCGTGTTCTCGGTGCTGTTCACATTGGTCAAGACCAACGGCGAGTACATTTTGGCGAGTCTCGTGAAGCAGTCCGCGGACGCCGCGATCGCCCACGGCACCCTCGCCGCTGCCGACGCGCAGCAGTACCTGGGTGGCTTTTACGCCCGCTTCCAGCTTTACGTGAATGTCCTAGGACTATTGCTTCAGACGTTCGTGGTCTCGCGCGTCGTGCGAAAGCTGGGCGTGCCGTTCGCATTCCTGGTGCTGCCCGTGGTCGCGTTGATGGGTACCGCGGCCCTCCTGGTCTGGCCTCTGCTGACATTGGCGTTGCCGGCGAAGGTGACCGAGAACGCCACCGACTACTCACTCAACAACACGGTCCGAAACATTTTATGGCTCCCGACGTCGCGTCACGCCAAATACGTGGCCAAACAGGTGGTCGACACCGTCTTCGTGCGCATCGGGGACGTGGTCAGTGCCGCAGTCGTCTTCGTCGGAGCCCACGTACTCGCTTGGCCGTTGCGCGCATTCGTCTCCATCAACGTCACGTCGATCCTGCTGTGGCTCGTCGTCGCAGGTTCGATTTTGAAGCGGTATCAGACGCTCGCGTCCATCGGACAGTCGGACCCGGCCGCTAGCTAAAGCGGCGCTGCGAGCTGTCGCGCCCGCGTGGTGGTCGATCGTCAGTGGCACGCAGCGTGCGATGCGAAACGGGGCGGTCCTCAGCGCCGTGAGATGCGCGGCGTAGAGCACGAGCATGACCATGGGCAACCTCAATCGAGAGCCCGCAGCCTCGCGGCTCTGGCGTTACGCCCATTGGGCTGCCGTCGCGGGCGCTCTGGTCTTTTGGTGCAGGGTGCCGCCCGCCGCCGCCGAAGCGGATAAGCGCACGCTGCCCGACTACGACAATCGCGCCGAAGAGCCAACCAGCGTAGGCGACGTGGCGCTCTGGGTTCCGCGCATCTTGTTGTCCCCGCTGTACGTGGTGAGTGAATACGTGCTGAGAAGACCGCTTGGCGCGATGATCGCAGGCGCCGAGCGCTCGGGCCTGCCCAGCATTTTGTACGACTTCTTCGTGTTCGGTCCCGACCACGAGGCGGGCATCGTTCCGATCGGATTCATCGATTTCGGGTTCGAGCCGAGCGTCGGAATCTATGCGTTCTGGGACAACGCGCTGGTTCGCGGGCACGACCTGCGCTTGCACGCGACCACCTGGGGGCCGCGCTGGCTCGCCGCGGCCTTCGCGGATCGCGTCCACATCTCGAGCGATCCCTACGACAGCATCGCGCTCGAAGCATCCGGCATCCGACGTCCGGACTATGCGTTCTATGGGCTCGGCCCGACGACCCGCGAGGGAGATCGGCTACGTTACGGCGCCGATCAGCTCGGGCTGCGGCTTCGCATCGACAAACATCTGTGGCGGACGAGCGCGTTTCACGCGCACGTAGGGTTGCAGAGCGTCGATTTCCGCAGAGGTGGATACCACGGCGAAGCGTTGCTCGCCGATGAGATCGCTTCCGGGGCTGTGCCCGCTCCACCGGGCTATAGCAGCGGATACACGCTCGTCGAGCAGTCGCTGACGGCGGCACTCGATACGCGTCCGCGCGCCGCTGTGAGCGGCGGTTCAGGCCTCCATGTGGAGGCGCACGCTTCACACGCGAGTGATCTACGTCAGACCGCCAACTGGCTCCGCTATGGAGCCGCGGCAAGCGGGTTTCTCGACCTCAATGGCGGAGGACGAGTCGTCTCGCTCTCGTTCACCGCGCTTTTTGCCGATCCGATTCGACACGCCAGCATTCCCTTCACGGAGCTCGTACAGCTCGGCGGCTTCGAGCCGATGCGCGCGTTTCTTCCGGGAAGATTGATCGGTCGGAGCGCAGCTGTTGCAGAGCTTGCATACCGCTGGCCGATCTGGGTCTGGCTCGACGGTGCGATGCATTTCGAGGTCGGTAATGTGTTCGACGCCCACCTACGCGATTTCGATCCCGAGTTACTGCGCTTCTCGGGATCGATTGGGATCGAATCTCGGGGCTCACCCGACAACGCGTTGCAGGTCCTAGTCGGGCTCGGTTCGGAGACCTTTCGATCGGGCGGCAAGCTCGATTCGCTCAGGCTCATGCTGGGGACGACCCATGATTTCTAACTGGGTCATGCGCTGCGCGTGTGTGTCACTGCTTGCGACCTCACTAGTCGCTTGCGTAACGGCGGAGCGCCGCTTCGAGCTCCGGGAACCGCTGCCGCGCGACACTGATCTCCGACCGATCTCGATCGACTGTGAGCACCGCGGCACCCCCAAAGATCCGCACCACGTGGCGTGCGCCCCAAAACCGTACGTGTCGCCGCTCGCGTGGGACGGCATCGACAACACCGTGTTCAGGCCGCTCGCAAATCTGTTCGCCGTCGACCCGGCGCGCGAGGCCGTCAACGTCGACTCCCTCGACGAGGTGGTCGATTCCGCATGGTTCACCAATCGCTTGAGCCGCCGGCATCCGTCGCGCGAGGAGTTATTGCTCGGTGCGTGCAACCAGGAGCAGCTGCTGCACCCCGAAGCGGCTGCGCCAGGCAGTTGGGTGATCGATCATGGCAAGGACAATGGGGCGTCGCTCGGGTTTCGCGTGCGCGTGGGCGACAGCCAGAAGTACATGCTCAAGAACGACGACCCGGAACAGCCGGAGCGCGCGACCGCAGCCAGCGCGATTGGGGCCGCCATCTACTACGCCGTGGGTTTCAACACCTCGTGTGAACAGGTGATCTACTTCGATCGCAGCCTGTTGAACCTCACTGCTGGGCTCACGACTACCGGGAACACGGGCGGGCCAAAATCCTTCGACACCAAAATGTTGGAACGCGTGCTGTCGGAGGCGGATCGGCGGGACAACCTGTATCGAATGCAAGCCAGCGCGTGGCTCCCTGGCTATCTGATCGGACCGTTCCGCTACGAGGGCACGCGCGACGACGATCCCAATGACGCGATCCCGCACGAGGATCGGCGCGAGCTGCGGGGGGTACGTGTGCTCGCGGCCTGGCTCAATCACTTTGATTCGCGTGAGGAAAACAGCATGGACGCGTGGATCGCCAGCGACCCTGCGCAACCGGATTCCTCCCCGGGCTTCGTTCGTCACTACTACCTCGACCTGAGCGACTGCTTCGGGAGCGAGTGGGACTGGGACGGAATATCGAGGAGGCTCGGCCGCTCGTATCTGTTCGACTTCGGCGATATCGGAGCCGATTTCATCACGCTCGGCATTCCGAAGCGGCCGTGGGAGCGCGTGCACCGCGAGCCGGGGTTCGAACCGTTCGGTTACTTCAGCGCTCGCGAGTTCGAGCCGGACGGCTGGAAAAACGAGTATCCCAATCCGGCCTTCAGCCGCGCGACCGAAGGCGACAACGCTTGGATGGCGCGCATCCTCTCGCGCTTCGATCGCGCGGACATCGATGCGCTGGTTACGCTCGGAAAATTCACGAAGCCCGAGCACGCGGCCTACCTCGCCGAGGTGCTCGAGCGGCGATTGCAACGGATTCTCGAACGCTACCTGCTCGCGTTGTCTCCGCTCGCCGACGTGCATGTCGAGCAGGGCGACCACCTGTGCGCGACCGACCTGGCGCGGCGCCGGGGCGTCCGCGCGCAGGAGGCCTTTCGATATACGGCGGAGTGGCGCGCGGGCAGCCGCCGTCAGCTTCAACCGGTCGCAGTCGCGGACGGCGGATCGATCTGCGTATCGCTGCCGCGTGTCGGCGTGGCCGATGCGGTCGCGCCGGTTGCTGCAGCGCGCTACGTGGTCGTGTCGATCGCAAATGATGCGTCCCGCTACCCGCTGCGCGCTCACCTGTACGACCTCGGCCCTCGCGGTGGCTATCGCCTGGTCGGCATCGAGCGGAACAGTGCGCCTTGAGGTGCGGTCGGGCCTGCACGCTGCGACGCCTTCGCGCAGCGATTGCTCCGCGAGTTCCTCGCCGCCGAACGCCGTGACATCCCGCGATGCAGGTGCAACGTCAGTGCGGGTTCATCCGTTGCAGACTCGATTCGGGTTGGCACGCTCAGTGCTCCGCCGGTAGTGCGAAGCGCGGTGGCTGCAGCCTGCAGTGCATTTTGACCCAATCTCACATTCCTCCGGCCCCACAGTGCACGAAGGAATGCGCTTCGCAGAGGCGCGATGAAACACACAAACGGCGTTGTCGCGTTTTTGATCTTCGTAGCTACTACCAGCGCGGGTTTGGTCGGACCGGCGCGCGCAGACTCGACTCTGGCGCTCGCTCCTCAGCCCTGGCGACCACCGCCGTTGAAGGAAGGTCAACACTTCGTGATCGACCCGGTTGCAGACGGAGCGGTCGTCGTCGGAGCCGCGTCGGTGGCTGGACTTCTCGAACTGGTCATTTCCACGAACGAATTACAGGCCCAGCCCCCCGGCCCCGTGAGCAACCTGTTGTCGATCGATCGCCTCGCGGTCACGCAACACATCGATCCGGACGCGGCGCTGTATTCGAACGTCGGC
>Ga0193752_1001824_pt1 | contig 17087 bp, 14 predicted proteins | sample H1c1metaG_FD_144924 | JGI IMG/M metagenome (GOLD analysis project Ga0193752, IMG submission 144924) | Soil microbial communities from a riparian zone of the East river system, Colorado, United States - H1c1 | ecosystem: Environmental > Terrestrial > Soil > Riparian zone | place: USA: East River... | reverse complement strand
TGGCAGCTCCTGTAAGTCGCCACTGATGGGCCCGCCATCATCATCTGCATAATTCCAACTACCAATAATTTAAAAGAACTGATGTTGTTTGCGTGACACTCAATATCCCGGATTTTGCTTAAGCATTTGTGTTCCGGATTTTGTACTCAGATCAAGCTGAACCTGAGGTATTGGGTAATATTCATTTTTATTTGTTGTGAATTTACCGCCCCTGATATCGTTGGTAAACTGGCCTTCATATATATAATACGCGTTCAGGTCGGCATTTGCTGTACTCCAGCGTACCAGGTCAAAATAGCGATGGCCTTCCATAGCCAGTTCAATTTTTCTCTCAAAATAGATCGCTTTGAGAGCATTATCTTTTGTTGAAAAAGCCGGAGAACCACCCGGATAAACTGCCGTATTATAATTGGCCGCCGGAGTAGCTGAGAAGCCGGCAAGCGGAGTGGCATCATTGATATATTTATAGACGAGACTTTCTGGTTTAGCAGCTCTTGCACGTATGAGATTTACATAATCTCTTGCTTTGCTGAGTGACCCTGCCTGCGCTTCTGCTTCTGCGGCCAATAATAATACATCTGCAAACCGGATGATGTTGATGTTAATAGCTGACCCTGGTGCCCATGAAATACGATCAGAGAATTTATCCTTTGTAGCTTGCCAGTAAATGTTCTTTTTAGGAGCGTATGGACCAGAGTAATTCTGATCTCTGATCCATTTCTTGCCCGGATGAAGACCCCAGTCCAGGTAAGGAAGACCGCGACGTCCGGCTGTCCAGTCCAACCGGGCATCCAATGTTCCGGTATAAGGAGTAAACGGAGCGCTTGATTCAATACCCATATCATTTTTAACCATTGTAGAATTATATCCGGTCAAAAATGGCAATCCTGTTGCATCCGTACGAAATGAATTTACCAGGTCGAAAGTTGGCTGATAGAATCCGCAGCAACCAAAAGGGCTGTCCCCATACGGGAAGTTCAGCATACTTCCGGCGTTACCGCTTGAAATATCGCCGGTGCCGGCATTGGCAACCATCTGTACAGCAAAAACTGTTTCCTTGCTATTCTCTACAGCCGGATCAAAATTATCCTCATATCTGTCTGTCAAACCATAAGCAACTCCGTTCGAGTTTGTGCCAGTCGTTATGATAGTGTTGAATAAAGTAACAGCATCTCCGAATTTTTTCTCGTATACGTACGATTTTGCCAAATAAGAAGCCGCCGCCCATTTATTAACCCGACCAATAGCAACAGCTTTGTTTCCCAGGTTATCCATTGCAAATTTGAAATCTCCTTCAATCATTGGCCATATATCCACATCATTCGGCCCCTTAAGGTCAGTAGTTGTCTGATCTACATAAGGCACCTTATTAAACATTTTCTTGAGATCGAAGTAATAGTGGCCCCTTAAAAATCTCGCTTCAGCAATGTAGTTCGTTTTTTGTGCAGGCGTTAAGTCTGTCGCTAATTCTACAAGTCTTAAAACCTGGTTAGCCCGTGCTATTCCTTCATAGTTTGCAATCCATTTAGCATTGAAAAAGCCATTACTTGGATCTGAATTACCAGTAGCGATACGATCAATCGGAGCCTGGTCAGTTGCGTCACTTCCTTTATGGGCATCTCCCGCAGCAACACTACCGTATATCCAGTTATCAGGGGCAGATTCCCAGGTACCACCACCTACGTTTTGTCCATCAAGGGCTGCATAGGCACCTATCAATAACTTTGACAAGCCTTTATCGTTGGCCACTGCCTCTTCACTCAAAGCCCCAAGTACGGGCTTGTCCAAAAAGCTTTTACTGCATGAATCCAACACACTTCCCACTGCAACGAGGGAAAGAAGGGCGGTAATATATTTAATTGATTTCATTTTCATCTTGAGTTTTTTTACACTGTTCAACATATTAGAAAGTAACATTCAGACCAAAAAGTATCTGACGCTGGGCAGGATATGCGCCTTCGTCAATTCCAAACTGGTTTGGACCACCACCAATTTCAGGATCAATACCAGAGTAAGGTGTGATCGTGAAAAGGTTAGCTGCCTGAACATAAGCACGCAGCCTGCTGACTCCGAATCTTTTCAAAAGATCTGCGTTCACAGTATAACCTATCTGCATATTTTTATTTCTCAGATAAGATCCGCTTTCTACATAGTAGCTATTGGGAACACCATTACTGCTGAAAGTACCAGCGTTTTCAACGATCGGTGCTTTTGCATTAGTACGGGTGGGCGTCCATGAATCATATAAAGCTGTTCTGCTTTTACCACCGGCAAATGAAGGATAAAAATCGGTCCACCATCTCACCTGGTTCCAGATTTGATTTCCCTGAACACCATAGAAAAACATATTGAAATCAAAAGCTTTGTAACTGAGAGACACATTCAAACCATAACTGAAATCAGGATTCGCGTTTCCGAGGAATGTACGGCTTTCCGGAGTTACAATTCCTTTTCCAAAGTCATTGTAACGGAATCGGCCCACGGCTGCATCTGTTTGAAAATTAGCATTAGGATTATTCGTAGCTTTCTTTGCAACTTCATTCGCTGCATCGATCTCTGCCTGTGTATTCCAGAAACCTACAATATCATATCCAAAATAAGAACTGATTGGCTGACCAACTGCATTCCGGATTATATTACTATATTTTAAACGTCTCGCTTGTCCTTCAAAATATTCGATACCATCAGAAATATTCAGGATTTCATTATTATATGTCGTGAAAGTTCCGTTTATATCAAGTTTCAAATCCTGATTGATGTCAAGATGAGTTCCGATTGACAGGTCAAAACCCGCAGTTCTCATTGCAGCAACATTCACTGTTGGAGCGTCAGCAGCGCCGGCTACACCCGGTAAAGGAGGGTTAAACAGCATGTCTTTGATATTCTTTACATAATAATCTGCTGTTATCTCAAACATGCCGTTATTTATACTGGCATCAAATCCGATATTGTAAGCTTCATCTTCTTCCCACTTGGCATCGGCATTACCAAATTGATTCTGACGGAAACCTTCCAAAAGGCCGGTATTAGTTCCGTTTATATCGTAGAAAGTGGAATTTTTATCAGCCCTGAAAGTTGTGAAAGCATTACTTGCTCCAAGATTCAATTGATTACCCATGATACCCCAGCTGCCGCGGAGCTTTAGATCCGTTAGCCAGGCAACTTCTTTCATAAAAGTTTCATCTGAAATTCTCCAGCCCAGGCTAAAAGCCGGGAATACACCAAACCTGTTTGCTTCCGCGAACTTCGAAGATCCATCCCTGCGGATAGTTGCCCCTAACAAATATCTGCCTTTGTAGTTATAATCGACACGGCCGATCAATGAATAGAGTGATTCAGCATATCTGCTGGACTGCGGTGCACTATTTACAGATGCGCCTGTAGTCAGATTTGTGAAGTTGGGATCAAATGAAAAATAATCTTTTGTCGATGCACTCATATCGGCGCCAGATGCACTGTAAGCTTCCGTTCCCGCAACAACCTTGATATTATGTTCACCAAAATCCTTTTGGAAATTCAGCGTGTTGGTCCAGGTCCAGTTATGACCGCTACCCATTCCTTCGTTATAAGAATTCGACTGACCATTCTCCTGGTTCTCATATGTCGGGTAATTAAAACTTCTGTTACGGTATGAATAATATTCGCCACCAAAGCTTGACCGGAACATCAAATGTTTCAGAAAATCAACTTCAGCATATACATTACCAAACAACCTGCTTCCGAGGCCTTTACTATTCGCGCTTCTTTCACGCGCAGCAACTGGATTGGTGGCCTGACCGAGACCTACCGGCCCAAAGGTTCCGGCATAATTTCCCATAATATCGCGCACCGGAATGATCGGGTGCTGGCGATAAGCCATACTCACCGGATTTCCTTCATCAAGGATCGCAATACGTGGATTATCAATGATTGAGAATGCAAGATTTTCGCCTATTCTTATTGATTTGGAGATGTTATAATTTGTGTTGGCCCTGATAGTATACCTTTTGTTATATGTTTCTATCAGCGTTCCTTCCTGATTGAAATAATTAAAAGAAAAAAGATAATTACCCTGCTCACTTCCACCCGCAACATTAATATCGTGGCTGGTGATCGGAGCGTCCTTAAAAATTTCATGATACCAGTCAGTTCCAGACTTATTTGCTTTTGTTATACGATAAAATGCGTCGTATTCTGCAGCAGTTGTATAGTTTGGATTCACATTGTACAATGCAGGATTAACCAAAGGAGAACCTTCCATTGCACCGACCGGCAAAAGATAGTCAGGTAAAACAGCAGTAGCGCCATTTCCATACAATGCATCAGAATAATTGGGCGCTGTACCAGACCGGTCCGCTGTATTCTTTATAGCAAGCTTTTTAAGATCTCCTTGTTCCTGTGGACTCAGTGCATCAAAAACGTTTCCACCCTTTGGCGACTGAACACCAACATATCCCGAATAGGAAACCTTCACTTTGCCTTTACCTTTTTTAGTGGTAATGATAACAACACCATTTGAGGCTCTTGAACCATAGATAGAAGCAGCGCCTGCATCTTTCAATACCTGCAGACTGGCGATGTCATTTGGATTGATGTCGGTAATATTTGTCGTTGGAACTCCATCAACCACAAATAGAGGAGCATTATTTCCAAAGGTGTTAAATCCACGAATTCTGAATTGTGGAGGCTCACCTGGTGAACCCGATCCAAGTATGGTAACGCCTGCAGCCTGACCTTGCAACTGATCGGAGATGGAGGCTGTTGGTTGTTTGTTCATCTGTTCTACGTTAACTACAGAAACAGCTCCTGTCAGGTCTTTCTTTTTCTGAGAAGAATACCCCGTAATAATGATCTCGTCCAGTGATGCAGATGTTTCTTCCAATGAAGCAATAATTTCCGTTTTGGAACCCACCGGAATTTCCAGTGTGGTAAATCCAACACCCGAAAACATCAGAACAGCATTGTCTGCGACAGTAATTTTGAAAACCCCGTCACCATCTGTCTGCGTTGCTGTTACGGTCCCTTTCACCGTAACCGTCGCACCGGGCAAGGGTTGTTTATCCTTATTACTGATTACCTTGCCAGTAACAGCTTTTTGAGCAAATGAGACCGTGGCCAGTAGCAACATACAAGTCGTTAGCCATAGCCGGGTACAAGTTAACTTTGAGGGCATAATCATGAAATTTTAAATCAGGTTAATAATCGTGAGATAGAACAGGCGTGCTGAAACAGCTGGAACAGCCATCAGTACGATGAATTCGAAAAATTGTCAAATAGTCGTGGAAATTTGGCGGAAAGGCCCGGTTATCATGACCGGGCATAAAGTAGTTGGATACTTCGCACATATCGTTAGTTTTGGTGTTGGCAGTTGAATAGCTTGTTAAATTTAACGTTAAATTATTCTCACGTGCAAAAATATTTAGTACACTTCGTTGTATATGTCCTACCTATTAAACCTGTTTTTTTAAATCGTTATTAATTACATTTATAAACATATTGAATGTTAAGACTTTAATGGTTAAACTTAAAATTTACACTTAAAACAACCTTTTGCAAAAAAATTTCAGTCGAACTGGAAATAATGGATAAAAAAGGATTAGCGGCGAAACTTATCAAGTAGCTCCATGGTAAATGCATAATAAAAACAAGAATCCCTGACATTCGATTACTACGTTCCTGACCATTTCGACCAGTAAATCGGCAGAGCAGGACAATTTGACCTATATATATCCATTGGCAATATTCTTGACATTGCTACCTTTGCCGACAATTTTTCCAGACATGGCAAATGATTCGTATAATTATAACAAAATGACAGAACCAAGAGAAGACTTTACGGCCGATGATGCATCTTCAACGATGAATATCAATGCTGATGAGAACCAGAGTGGCTCCAGCCACCTTAATGAGCCGATAACAGACAGTGAAACAGACAAGTTGAAAGCTGAGATTCTGGAATTGAAGGATAAATATATCCGTCAGGCTGCCGAATTCGACAATTTCAGGAAACGGAGCGCCAAAGAACGTCTTGAATTGATACAAACAGCTTCAAAAGAGCTGATGGTTGCTTTGCTTAGCGTTATGGATGATTCAGAACGTGCTGAAAAACAAATGGATTTCAGTGAGGATATTGCTGCAATCCGCCAGGGTGTCAAGCTTGTGTTTAATAAACTTAGAAATACACTCAGTGCCAAAGGCCTCAGAACAATGCAGAGCATAGGGGAAGATTTCAATCCGGATCAGCATGAAGCGATCACAGAGATACCGGCTCCGGCTGAGAATTTGAAGGGTAAAGTGGTTGACGAAATGGAAAAAGGCTACTATCTCGGAGAGAAAATCATTCGATTTGCAAAAGTGGTTGTTGGTAAATAATGTGCAGTGAATTTCAAATAATATAAATGTCAACTAAAAGAGATTACTACGAAATACTGAGTGTTACAAAATCTTCTTCCGCAGATGAGATAAAAAAGGCATATCGCAAGGTAGCCATGCAATATCATCCGGATCGGAATCCAGGCGATAAAGCTGCAGAAGACAAATTCAAAGAAGCCGCGGAAGCATACGAAGTATTGAGCGATCCCGAAAAGCGCGCGCAGTATGACCGCTTTGGGCATGCGGGTGTAAGCAGCGCCTCACGCGGAGGCGGAGGCGGTGGAATGGATGATATTTTCAGTCAGTTCGGTGATATTTTTGGTGATGACATTTTCGGTAATTTCTTTGGCGGCAGTGCAGGCAGTCGCGGAGGCAGGGGTGGCCAGCGCACCAGAGGCACCCGGGGCAGCAATTTGCGTATCAAGATCAAATTGAACTTTGAAGAAATTTCAAAGGGGGTTACCAAACAGATTAAAGTAAAAAAGCATGTTACCTGTAGTACCTGTAGTGGTTCTGGCGCCAAAGACAAAAATAGTGTTCAGAATTGCGGAACATGTGGAGGCAGCGGACAGGTAAGACGGGTTACCAATACTTTCCTGGGACAGATGCAGACGGTAACAACATGCCCAACCTGCAATGGGGAAGGCAGTACCATTACTTCAAAATGTACCTCATGTAAAGGTGAAGGTCGTGTGTATGGCGAGGAAACTGTATCCATTGATATCCCCGCAGGCGTGCAGGAAGGAATGCAACTCAGTGTAAGCGGAAGGGGCAATGCCGGTGAACGCGGAGGTTCTCCGGGAGATTTAATCGTTCTTATTGAAGAAGAAGCCCACAAGGAACTTCATCGCGATGGGCTGAACGTGGCATATGAACTTTATATCACTTTTCCGGATGCAGTCTTTGGCATCAACCTGGAAGTGCCAACCATTGACGGACGCGCTAAGATCAAGATCCCACCAGGCACTCAAAGCGGAAAGATTTTCCGACTGAAAGGCAAGGGTTTTCCAGCCATCAACTCGTATGAAAAAGGCGATCAGCTGATTCATGTAAATATCTGGACTCCGCAACAGGTGTCAGGTGAAGAAAAATCGATGCTCGATAAAATGAATGAGTCCGACAACTTTAAACCACAGCCCGAGAAGTCTGAAAAAAGCTTTTTTGATAAGGTAAGAGAAATGTTTAGCTAAGACCCGACTAATAGCTATCAGGAACTAATCAACTCCGGGGTCTTTTTCTGTATTTGTTATAGATTTTTTTTGCTTTTTCGACCATTGCAATAAATTCGGTCTGAACTGCATCTTTCTTGTTATAGGAATTGTTCGCCATAATTATAATATCGTTCCAGCCAACCTGGCGATAATATCTGGAATTTTTCAGCAATGCACCAAACATGGAGACTGATGCGGCAAACCGGTAACAATCCGGAATATCAGTGAATTCATAAAACGCATAGGGCGCAATAAACGATGTCTGCCGTACCACCGAATCTTCAGGATTCCGGAAACTCAGCGTCGCCTTCGCAAAGTCTCCCGAACGGGAAAATTTATCCAGCAGAATATTAGCCGGCGAGATTTCAAACATGGCCAGTAATGAATGGCCTGAACCAATTTCGCCGCCTTCGAGTTGGCTGAGGGAGTCCGCCAGAGCTTTCATTTTATTATCATATCCGATCAACCGGTAATCTCTCACAAAATCCGGATTAAATTTTATGTTCAGAAAAGCATCATCTGCAACCGAGTACATCGTTTGAGTAAATTCTTTTACCAGGATCTTTTCTGCCTCCCGTTCATTATCGAGATATGAAAAGTTACCGTTGCCTTTTTTTGCAAGTATCTCCAGTTTTGAATCTTTATAATTACCCATGCCAACCCCGAGACAGGAAAGATATATTCCGGATTCCTGGTGCTTGGTGATCATTTTTTCCAGTTCATCTTCTGAAGACTGCCCGACATTAAAATCTCCGTCTGTAGCCAGTATTACCCTGTTGTTACCGTTCCTGATAAATTGACTGCGTGCGAGCTGGTATGCAGCCAGGATCCCTGATTCGCCCGGTGTTGAGCCACCGGGATAAAGCTCTTCTATTGCCTTTCTTATCTTCTCTTTTTCAATACCGGAAGTTGGTTTTAACCACACTCCTGTTGCGCTGCCATAAACCACTATCGATACAGTATCCTTTTGACGAAGGTTGTCGACTAGTAATTTGAATGCTGATTTCAATAAAGGCAGGCGATTCGGCATATCCATGGATCCGGAGACGTCGATAAGAAAGACAAGATTGCTTGGAGGAATTTTTTCTGGATCGATCTTTTTTGCACAAACCTGCAGTATAAATAATTCATTGTCGCGGTTCCAGGGACAATCGGAAATATAAGAACGAAAAGAAAAAGCGCTGTCTTTTACCGGCTCCGAATATCCGAAATTGAAATAATTCATCAGCTCTTCTGTCCGCACAGCATCCGGTGGAACCAATGTGTTCATGTTCAGGAATCGCCGGATATTACTGTAAGACGCCTTGTCTGTGTGTATCGCAAAACCCGTTTCCGGATATTTTCGCGCGGAAATCGGTTCGTTCTCAACAAGGTTCGTATAAGTTTCACCTTTTAAAGTCCAGTTACCCCGTTCAGAAGGGGTAAGATTTTTTGTCAGAGAAGACAACTGATTCCTGGGATTACCGACAGCAAGCCTCAAAGATTTCAGAATGTAAGTCTGATATTTAGACGCTTCTGCCTTTACACATAATGCCTGGTAACCATTAAGACTGATTGTAATAGAATCTTCGGCTTTGGGTAGCATTATACCGAATGACCCACTGCTACCTGAATAGTAAACATATCCCGTTGAATGTACCAGGATCCTGGCGTTGGATAAGGTAGCGTCTTTCTCATCCCTTATTTCACCACGCAGATAATTTTGAGCAGTGAGCTGAAAAGAGACAAGCAAAATGAAGCATATGATGGCAAGGGTTTTCAACGGGAAATAAACAGTATTTGGTTTAAACTTTCTGAGCCGGACCAGAATTAGCCCGTCTTCCGTCTATTCGGTCAACTTATAGATCGCTGGTATATTCCTGCCAAGTCCGTCATAATCCAATCCATAACCCACTACAAACTTGTCGGGAATAGTAAAGCCAAGGTAATCGATTTTTATAGGAAACTGTGTTGCTTCCGGTTTGTGCAGCAGGGCAACAATCTTCATTGATGCCGGATGCTGATGACGAAGCTGCGGCAGGAACTCATTCAGCGTTTTACCGGTATCTACAATATCTTCGACAATTACAACATCCCTGTCAAACAGATCTATATCCAGGCCAATGGCAGTGATAACCTGACCACTTGATTTTGTTCCTTTATAAGATGCGAGTTTTATAAAACAAATTTCGCAATCGATGGTAAGCTCTTTAAAAAGATCAGAAGCAAAAATGAATGCCCCATTCAGGATTGCAATAAACAAGGGCCGTCTGTTTTCAAATTCTGTGTTCAATCCCCCGGCAATTTTTTTAATCGCAGCTGCTATTTCATCGGCTGATAAATATGGTTCAAAAGTTTTATCGTGGACTTTGATAACAGACATTCAGCATTCTTTTATGGTTAATTATTTCAATGCATTATCAGTAACTCTTATTTCAATGCATTGTCAGTAACCCTCGGACGGGAAGGAGCAGCAGACCTAAGAAAAAGTTTTTCGCCGACTGCAGGTTCATCATAGGCTTTTAAATGATTGTATTCTGTAAGACTTTCCAATCTTAGTCCCTCAACCTGACATACATCGTATAACGTTTCACCGCGTTGAACGATATGAAATTCATTTGCACCGGTTTTTCTTTTACGTTGCAGGTATACCAGCTGATCCTTACCAAGCACATCTGATTTAATGTCATTGAATTCAAGCAACCTGGATAAGGGAACATCATATTGCTGAGCGATGGTCAGCAATGCAGTGCCCGCTATCGCAAACACAACCCGCGTATTGTTGATCATAAACTGCCCGGAGGGATAGTTTGGTCTCACCGCAATGATCTCTTCGGTCTGTGCGATTGTGTCGCTGGCCAGATTGGGTTTTGATTCAGTTACCGAAGCCAGGGTTTCCTGACGTGGTTGCATTTTGCCCATTGCGATCAATGTATAATCCTGCAGGCTATAATCTTCGATCAGTTTAATGATGATCTGTGAATATTTTATGTTGGTGGCATATCCGGCTTTCTTTAAACCATAAGCCCATCCTTTATAGTCAGTGGGTTCCATTTCGAAAAGAAATGAATAACGTTGGCTGTTTCTTAAAAAGTCAGAATGATCGCGATATGAATCAAGGGAAGAATTATAACTGCGGAAACATTCGCCGCGTGCATCATCATCATGATAAACTTTTTCTCCGGTCCACACAGCTTTGCATTTTATGCCAAAGTGATTGTGTGATTTTAGTACCAGCTCACTTTTCCCAGCTTGTGTTTCATGTATACCCTGGGCAAGTTTTATAGAGGCCGGTACACCGGTTCGCTTCATTTCTTCTATTGCCAGATCCTTATATTCATTAATGTAGTCGAGTACAACCTGGTTTTGCTGTGCATGTACCACAACAGAGATGAATAATGAACTTAACAGAAGGAATCGTTTCAATAACATTTGCATTAACCATTTTTTCTGATCATTAATAAGCCATCCCTGATGGTCAGCAATACTTTTTCTACCTGGACATCCTGATCAATATACTCATTAAATGCCTGGATTGCTTTCGCATTTTTACCTTTAATGGGTTCTTCCAGCACCTGTCCGTGAAAGAGAACATTATCAGCCAGAATGATTCCACCTGGCTTCACAGATGGAAGGATCAGTTTGTAATATTCAATATAGTTTGTCTTGTCAGCATCGATAAAAACCAGATCCCAGAGCTCATTGAGCGTTGGAATGATAGTTAACGCATTACCGACGTGTAAAATTATCTGATCCCCCAGATTTGCCTTTTTGAAGTTCGCCTGTGCCGTAGCTCCATCTTCCTGGCGAAGTTCGATAGTATGAAGTTTCCCGTTATTTAACAATCCTTTGGCAAGGCAGATGGCACTGTAGCCCATAAATGTGCCGATTTCCAGAATACGCTCCGGTTTCAGCATTTTACTAATCATTTCGAGAAATTTGCCCTGAAGATGTCCGCTCAACATCTGAGCATCCTCACGATTAGCAGCAGTTTCCCTGGCAATCTCCTTCAGGACAGGATCTTCGGTGCCGGAAAACTTTTCAGCGTATACCTGTGCCAGTGGGTTGATTATATCCACGTTATTTTTTTGCAAATATACGTTGCAGGACAATATTATCGTCACAGATGGAATGCGCCCTGCGTCTGCCCAGCCGTTCACCAATCACTCAGGGCCAATTGTAAAATAGTATTGCTGTCTAGAAATTCGGTTGCAGCGGATTTTTGGAATAAAAGTTCAGCACATGCTGCGCAACTTCATCAGCTGTATCAGCGATCTGTAACAGATTGATATCTTCAGGTGATACATAACTTGCTCTTTCAACCATTATTTCCTGCATCCAGGTAACAAGCCCTCTCCAGTAATCGTTTCCTACCAGAATTAGCGGTACCTGTAACATCTTACCTGTTTGTATAAGCGTTGCTACCTCGAAAAACTCATCCATTGTTCCGAATCCGCCGGGCATCATGATAAAGCCCTGCGAATATTTAGTGAACATTGTTTTTCTTACGAAAAAGTATTCAAAATTCAGATTCGCATCGCGGTCGATGAATGGATTTGAGTGTTGCTCAAAGGGTAACTCGATATTGAGTCCGACAGATTTACCGCCTCCAAGCTGCGCGCCTTTGTTAGCTGCTTCCATGATACCCGGACCGCCACCTGAGATAATACCAAATCCTTCTTCAGCCAATCGTTTGGAGATTTCTATAGCCAGTTCATAATGTGCATGACCTGGTTGCGTTCGTGCAGAGCCAAAGATGGAGATACATGGCCCGAGTTTCGCAAGTGCTTCGAATCCATCAACAAATTCCGCCATTATTTTAAAGATCTGCCAGCTTGAATGTCCCTTTGATTCTGACCAGCGCCGTTGCTTGGTCATCCTTATTGATTCTTTCATTTATCCTTTGTGTTTAGGGTACAGCAATTGTTATTTTATCGGGGAGCGCTGTAATACAACCAATGCCACCGGGTTGATGGCATTGTATATAAAACGAAGAATAAGTAGAATTAGTTTATGTGTTCCGTGGTTTTTTTGAAATCATTAACAAACCTATATAAGTCAGAATACCATTATAGATCAGTAGTTCATAGCCTATCCTGAACGAATGAAAGAAGGAAGTTGAGAAACTTCTCATGCTGCTTAACCAGGCGCCGGACAGGTTCAATTGTTTCACATACCAGTCAATATTGTTAATAAAATCGATGCCCAGGATCAGCAGTGGCGCAAACATGCAGACGATGAGTGAATACTTGTCATTGATTACTCTTTTAGTCAGAATACCAAACGCAAAAAGGCCCAAAAGCGGACCATAGGTAAAGCCCGCAACTTTTAATATAACGTCAATGATGGATTTGTTATCCATAAACTTGAATCCAAGCACGAGCAGGAAAAAAAGGAATGCAAAAGTGAAATGAACAGTAAGCCTTATTTTCTTTTTCTTTTTTTCATCCCATAAATTATTTCTTTTTAATCCAAGTATGTCTATACAGAAGGAAGAAGTAAGAGCAGTTAATGCTCCATCAGCACTTGGGAATAAGGCTGATATCAAACCAATGATAAATACAATGGAAACCCAGGTCGGCATATGACTCAGGGCAATCGTTGGAAACAGATCATCCGCGGGAACCTTGATATTTTGCTGCTCCGCAAACAGGAACAACAGGCCTCCTAACAACAGGAAGAGGAAGATCACCACTGCCATTGTAATGGTGAAAGTCATCATGTTTTTTTGAGAATCCTTCAGGTTTTTTACACTGATATTTTTTTGCATCATTTCCTGGTCAAGGCCGGTCATAGCTACGGTAATAAATACTCCACCGAGAATATGTTTCAAAAAAAATGATGAGCTGTTTACATCAGTATTAAAGATCCTTGAGAGGCCTTTATCATTTAACTGGGTCATGACTGAACCAAATGACCCTCCCATGTGCTGCATGATATAACCTATTGCAACAATAAGACCCAGCAACATGAACGAAGTTTGAAGTGTATCAGTAAAAACAATTGTTTTCACGCCTCCTTCAAAAGTGTACAGCAATATCATGAGCAGGATCACAAACGTAGTCGCGTAAAATGGAACACCAAGCTTATCGAGTATAAAGATCTGGATCACATTAATAACCAGGTACAGCCGCGCAGTTGCACCCAATGTTCTTGATACGATGAAAAAGAATGCACCCGTTTTGTACGATATCGTTCCGAACCGCCCTTTCAGGTAGTCGTAGATCGATGTCAGATTCAGTCTGTAATATAATGGGAGCAGGATATATGCGATCAGAACATAGCCAATGATATACCCGATCACAACCTGGAAATAAGCGAACCCCGAACCTCCTACCGTACCCGGCACGGAAACAAAGGTTACGCCGGACAGTGATGTTCCAATCATACCAAAGGCAACCAGCATCCAGTTGGAATTCTTATTGCCGTTAAAAAATGAATCGTTGTTGGAATTTCTGGAAGTAAAATATGCAACTATGAGCAGGATGAGAAAATAGCCGATGACAAAAGAAAACAATAAGGTTGCTGACATAGATGGGTTTTAATAATACGATTCAGCAAGTTAAGAAGTAAAAAGGCAAATCTGAAGCGAAATTAAGATTACGCGGGCTCACAGTTGTTGCTATTTGAATTTTCACGGATTAGTTTCTATTTTTAGATCATGAATATAGAGTCGGTAGCGGTGTTTTGTGGATCAAAGTCCGGTGTTAATCCAATATATGGCCAGCATGCGGCTGAGCTTGGCAAATTGATAGCCGTGCTGGATCTGAAGCTTGTATATGGGGGCGGCAAAAAAGGCCTGATGGGTATAATTGCTGATTCTGTGCTTGAACATGGCGGAAGAGCTACCGGGGTGATTCCAAAAGTACTGATAGAATGGGAGCAGCAACACGACGGTCTCAGCGAGCTAACTGTTGTACCGGACATGCATACCCGAAAAAAGCTGATGTATGACCTTTGCGATGTTGCGATAGTGATGCCAGGAGGTTTTGGTACTATGGATGAGTTTTTTGAAATGCTCACCTGGAACCAGCTTAAGATCCATGATAAAAAGATCTATATTCTTAATTCAGACGGATATTATACTCACCTGATGCATCACCTGCACCATGCGCGCCGGGAAGGATTTTTATACGAAACTCCGGAAGAGCGGATTATATTTTGCAATTCACCGGTAGAGATATTTAATAGAATAGAATGATGTAGAGTGGATCTCCAGATCCGCTCGGGTCATTTTGACCTGTTAATAAAATGCAACACCAAACAGCTTTAAAGACCAACGGATCTGGAGATCCATTACACAGGTGAGCGGATCCGGAGATCCACTCCACAATGCGCTCCATCAAAACCCAAAGTTATAACCGAAGTTGAAGAATATTTTGTCACCATATGGTGTTCGATCGCTTTGCAAAATATCATACTGAGCCATTGCGATAAATGCACCGGATCCACCCATAGGAATAGCACCGCCTGCACCAAGTAATAACGACGGAACTATTTTCCCGCTAAGCTTAAGTTGTTCCGCTGGATTGTAATATTTAATCTTTCCCCAAACATAATTTGCTTCAGGTTGAACCTGTAGTATTATGTGTTCTATCGGATAAAATCTTCCAAATACATTTACCCCACCTACACCGTAATTTTCGCGTGAAAATGTTGCACCATCATAGGCATTGATCGTTTTGAAAGACGAATACTGAGCGTTAACGCCGACGCCCGCGGCCAGGTACCGGCTGAACCGGTAACCTAATTGGGGTGATACATTAATAATCGTGATGTTACCAAAATTTAAAGCAAAATTTCCACCACCGAATAACCTGCTTCTGTCGAATCCCCGCTTTTCCAAAGGCGCATCTTCCTGTGCACTCACTGCCTGGCACACACATATGGCGACTAACAGTAACATTAAAATCTTCTTCATAAAACTTTTGTTTAAAAAGGTTTTTTCTTCAAATCAAATATCTTTCCAGCATTCATAATATTATGCGGATCAAATGTTTTCTTAATTCCCCGCATCAATTCCAGCTGCACTTCATTGAAAACAATATCCATATATGGTTTTTGAACAAGGCCGACCCCATGTTCGCCGCTGATAGTTCCACCTAATTCATACACAAGTTGAAAAAGTGCCCGAATGCCTTCAACAAGTTCAGGGTCTTCCATACTGTTTGCTGTTCCTTCCTTCAGGATACGGATATGCAGGTTTCCGTCACCGGCATGGCCAAAACAAACAGCTTGAAAATGATACTTCTTTCCGATAGACTTCACCCCGCGGATCAATGCCGGAAGTTCGGCCCTTGGCACAACGGTATCTTCTTCGATAGTATAGCCGGTAAGTTTAACGGCCTCTGATACACGCCGGCGCATTTTCCAGAGTTCTGCTTTTTGTTGTACATCATCGGCAAAAAATATTTCGCCTGCATCATAATCAGCCAGCAATCCTGAAATACTTTCCATTTCAGCCATTAACGTATCCATGTGATTACCGTCAACCTCGATGATCAGATGCGCCTCCACATCTTCGGTTACCGGAACTATGGTATTATCAACAAACCGGCTTACTATGCGAAGTGCATCGATCTCCACAAGCTCAAGGGCACTGGGTGTGAAGCCGGCACGGAATATGGCACTGACTGCTTCGCCTGCTTTCTCAAGTGATCTGAATGGGACCAGCATCAGGAGATCATACAGCGGTAAAGGAATAAGTTTAAGGACAATCCTGGTTACTATTCCTAATGTTCCTTCGCTTCCCACGATAAGCTGGGTTAAATTATAGCCCGTTGAATTCTTAAGTACATTTGCACCGGTCCAGATTACATCGCCGGTTGGCAACACCAGCTCCAGGTTCAATACATAATCCCTCACTACGCCATATTTCACCGCCTTTGGTCCTCCACTGTTTTCCGCAATATTTCCACCAATAAAACAGGAGCCCCTGCTGCTAGGGTCGGGTGGATAAAACAAACCTTTTTCCTTAACCGCATTTTGTAATGTTTCAGTGATAACGCCCGGTTCTGTAGTTACCTGCAGGTTACGTTCATCAATAGATATTATTGTATTCATCCTGTCGGTAGAGATCAGTACGCCACCAAGATGCGGCAATGCTCCTCCACTGAGACCGGTTCCGGCTCCTCTCGGAGTTACATTTATATGATCGCGGTGGCAGATCCTTATGACGGCGCTCACCTCTTCGGTTGTGCGTGGCCGTAATACGACTTCGGGGGGATAAATTAGATGTTCTGTTTCATCGTGTCCATAATTATTTAAAGACTCTTCATCTACCAGCACATATTTTTCACCCACAATTTTACGGAATGATTCTATGTGTTCCTTTGTGAGTCCTGCTTTTATCAGTGTTGTCTGCATATCCTCATTTTTATGTAGCGCGGACATCCTTGTCCGCTTTTGTAGCGCGGACATCCTTGTCCGCACTTGTCTGACTCGTCCTGAAATAACTTTACACTAGTTAGTAATAATCCTGTAATAAATGTACACTTTCGTTTAGTACTAAAATAGCTTTACATTCGATTTGAAGATAAACGGAAG
>Ga0193752_1001823_pt1 | contig 17091 bp, 18 predicted proteins | sample H1c1metaG_FD_144924 | JGI IMG/M metagenome (GOLD analysis project Ga0193752, IMG submission 144924) | Soil microbial communities from a riparian zone of the East river system, Colorado, United States - H1c1 | ecosystem: Environmental > Terrestrial > Soil > Riparian zone | place: USA: East River... | reverse complement strand
TCTGCGACCATCATCACCCGGTGAACTTCAATGTCGGCAAGATCGCCGGCGGCGACTGGGCAAGCTCGGTGCCGGCCTGGTGCACCTTCGACATGCGGGTGGGCGTGCTGCCCTCGCAGACCTTGAAGGAGGCGCGCCAGGAGATCGAGGACTGCGTGCGCCACGCCGCCGCCAACGATCCTTTCCTCGGCAACAATCCGCCGACGGTGACCTGGGAGGGCTTCCAGGCCGAGCCCTTCGTGCTCAAGAACCACGAGCATGTGCGCGTGATCCTCGACCAGGCGCACCGCACCGTGTTCGGCAGCGCCCTGGTCGACAAGACCTCGACGGGGACGGCGGACAATCGCTTCTTCGGCCTCTATGCCGGCATCCCGGCCCTGGTCTATGGCCCGGAGTCGGACGACATCCACGGTTTCGACGAGCGGGTGAACCTCGAATCGGTGCGCAAGATCACCCAGGCCACCGCCCTGTTCATCGCCGAATGGTGCGGGCTGGAGAAAGCCGCGTAGGGCATCGGCGTCAGCGCAGCCGGCGGATCGAGGCGAAGAGTCCGAGCGCCACGCCGCCCAGCACGATGGCGACGCCCAGCAGGCGCATGCCGCCGATCGGTTCGTCGACCAGCCAGGCGGCGAAGGCCAACGCGCAGCACGGCACGAGCAGCGACACCGGCCCCACCTTGGCTGCGGGATAGGTGCGCAAAAGCTCGCCCCAGATGAGGTAGCCCAGCCACATCACCGGAACGACCGTGTAGAACAGCACGAACCAGCCAAGCCAGGTCGGCGCCAGGATCGGCGCGAACAGGGCGCCCGGCCCTTCGAGGGCGAGGCTGGCGAGGGCGAACGGAATCGGCGGCAGGGCACTCGCCCACACGGTGACGGCGAACATCGACACGCCGCGCGCCGAGCGGAACACGAGATTGCCGAAGGCCCAGGTCAGCGCCGACATCAGGGCAAGGCCGACGGCCAGCACGCTCGCGGTGCCTTCGACCGAGCGGGCGATCAGCACGACGCCCACCATCGAGAGTGCAAGCCCGACCCATTGTCCGCGCGCCGCACGCTCGCGCAGGAACAGCGCCGCCAGCACCGCCGTCAGCGGCCCCTGCAACTGCACCAGCACCGATGTCAGCCCGGGCGGGAGGCCGGCCTGCATGGCGAAGAACAGGAAGATGAACTGGCCGCCGAACATCAGCCCGCCGATGCCGGCCAGCGTGGTCCAGGGAATGGCCGGCTTGGGAACGAACAGGATCGGCAGCGCACACAGAAGGAAACGCCAGGTCGAGAAGGCGAAGGGCGCGAATTCGTCCAGACCGAAGCGGATGACGGTGAAGTTGAGACCCCACATCGCCGCGATCAGCAGCGCCGCGGCGGTGTGGAGCGGCTTCAAGCCCTGGCCAACGCCGCCGGGACCGCGCGCGCGCTCACAGCCAGACCCAAGGACGGGCGTTCTGGTCGGCGGCCTGCCAGGCCTCGATCTCCTTCTTGCGGCCCATCGTCTGGCCGATGTCGTCGAGGCCGTTCAGCATGGCGTGCTGGCGCCGCGCGTCGACCTTGAAGGGAATGACCCGGCCGGTCGGCGAGACCACGGTGCAGTTCTCGAGGTCGACCGTGACGCGCGCGTTGCCCGGGGAGGCCTTCATCTCCTCGGCGAGCTGCTCGACCTCGTCGATCGGCAGCGCCACCGGCAGGATGCCGTTCTGGAAGCAGTTGTTGTTGAAGATGTCGCCGAAGTAGGGCGCGATCACCGCCTTGATGCCCATGCCCTTCAGCGCCCATACGGCGCCCTCGCGGCTCGAGCCGCAGCCGAAATTCTCGCGACTGAGGATGATCGGCGAGTTGCGGTAGGGTTCCTGGTTGAACACGCAGTCGGGGTTCTCCGAACCGTCCGGCTTGAAGCGGATCTGCTCGAAGCAGAAGGGGCCGAGCCCTTCGCGCCCGACATTGTCGACCAGCCGCTCGATGCGGATGATCAAGTCGGTGTCGACGTTCTGGCGCATCAGCGGGGCCGCGACGCCGGTCACCTTGGTGAACTTGTCCATGGTGGTCGTCTCCTAGAGCTTGCGGACGTCGGCGATGGCGCCCTTGATCGCGGCGGCCGCCGCCATTGCGGGGCTGGCGAGATGGGTGCGCGCGCCGGGACCCTGGCGGCCCACGAAGTTGCGGTTGGAAGTCGAGACGCTGCGCTGGCCGGGCGGCACGCGCTCGCCGTTGGAGGCGATGCACATCGAGCAGCCGGGCTCGCGCCATTCGAAGCCCGCGTCGAGGAACACCTTGTCGAGCCCTTCGGCCTCGGCCTCCTGCTTGATGCGCACCGAGCCCGGCACGACCCAGGCCGTGACATGGTCGGCCTTGTGGCGGCCCCTGGCGATCTCGGCGGCGGCGCGCAGGTCGGAGATGCGGCTGTTGGTGCACGAGCCGATGAACACCCAGTCGACCTTGGTGCCCTCGATCGGCTTGCCGGGCTCGAGACCCTGGTACTGCAGCGCCGCCTCCCAGGTCGAGCGCTTGTCGCCGGCCACCGACGGATCGGGAATGGCGCGGTCGACGGCGATCACGTGCTCGGGGCTGGTGCCCCAGGTGATCTGCGGCGCGACCTTGGCCATGTCGACCGTGTGCTCGCGGTCGAAATCGGCGTCGGGATCGGACGGCAGCGTGCGCCAATGCGCGACGGCGCGGTCCCACATCGCGCCCTTGGGCGCGTAGTCGCGGCCGTGCAGGTATTCGTAGGTCGTGTCGTCGGGCGCCACCATGCCGGTGCGCGCGCCCATCTCGATGGTGAGGTTGCACAGCGTGAGCCGAGCCTCGACAGGCAGGCCGCGCACGGCGGAGCCCGCGTACTCGACGGCATAGCCGGTGCCCGCGGCGGTGCCGAGCTCGCCGATCAAGTGCAGGATCATGTCCTTGGCGGTGACGCCGGGCTCGAGCTTGCCCTCGAAGCTGGCGCGCAGCAGCTTGGGCTTGCGCTGCACCATCGTCTGCGTGGCGATCACGTGCACCAGTTCCGACGCGCCGATGCCGAAGGCGAGCGCGCCCATGCCGCCGTGCGTGGAGGTGTGGCTGTCGCCGCATACCAGCGTCGTGCCAGGCAGGGTCAGGCCCTGCTCGGGGCCCATCACATGCACGATGCCCTGGCCGTCCTGGCCGAGATCGAACAGCTTGATGCCGTACTGGGACGTCGTCTCGCGCATCGACTGGATCAGCGGCTCGCCGGGCGGGAAGGTCTTCGCGGTGCGGCCGGGCCGTGTCGACATGGTGTGGTCGGGGGTGCCGTAGATCAGGCGCGGCTGGACCGGGACGTGGCCCGTCTCGATCGCTTCCTTGAGCGCCTTGCCGCCCGACATGTCGTGCAGCAGCAGCCGGTCGATGTGCAGCAGGATGAAACCATTGCCCAGATCGGCAATGACGTGACCGTCCCAGATCTTGTCGAACAGTGTCTTGGCCATTTGGCGCGTCCTCCGATTGGCGCGGATAACAGCATCCGCGAGGCACGAACGGAAGGGGCCGCATGGGACGATGCCCGGCGCCGGGCGCATAGCTGCGGCGGACGTGCAGGCAAAGAAAAGCCGGCGGTCGACAGGGAGGCTGAAGATCGACCGCCGGCCAGGTCCGGAGCGGTTCAGCGCACCAGGGTAAGAATGCGCCGGCTCCGGAGTGGGGAGGAAAGACGAAAGCTCAGGCGCGCCAGAAGGGCTTGTTGATCTCGACCTCGACCTGGCTGGTGCTCATGCCGAGATCGTGCAGATCGCGGCTGGTCAACCGGGCCAGCTCGCGGCGGTCGCGATTGCGGCCGCGCCATTCGGCGGCGATGCGGGAAAGAGAGTCGAACGTGCCGGCGAGCGGCGCCTTCGAGGAGAAATGCAGGTGGATATCGGCCATAGGGACCTCCGAAACGGTGTTGGTCTTTTGTGAACTCCGATGTGCGCTGCAGCAGGCCCCTTTACAAACAACCCTTTGTCCTGTTTTGATAAGAATAACTCATGTGAGAGAATTCCGATGAAAAGATCGCTTCCCCCTTTGAATGGTCTGCGCGCTTTTGAAGCGGCGGCCCGTCATATGAGTTTCACGGATGCCGCCGGCGAGCTCAGCGTCACCCAGGCGGCCATCAGCCATCAGGTTCGTGGGCTCGAACAAAGACTCGGATTAAAATTGTTCGTTCGAAGAAACCGCTCGCTGCTGCTTTCCGAAGCGGGGCAGGCCTATCTGCCGGCGGTGCGCGCCGCTTTCGACCAGTTGAACGAGGCGACCGAGAAGCTGCTGCACAAGGACCGCGGCGGCCATCTCACCGTCACGACCACGGCGTCCTTCGCCATGAAGTGGCTGGTGCCGCGACTGGGTGGCTTTCAGCGCGCCAATCCCGAGGTCGATGTCCGCATCAGCACCGGCACCGGCCTGATCGATTTCTCGCGCGAGGATGTCGATATCGGCATCCGCTACGGCCGCGGCCAATGGCCCGGGCTGATGGCCGAGCGCCTGGTCGCCGAAGACGTGATGCCGGTCTGCTCTCCCGCTTTCATGAAGGGCCCGCAGGCGCTCAAGAAGCCCGGCGATCTCGGCAAGGTCACGCTCCTGCATATCGGCAGCTTTCCCGATGACTGGCAGGTCTGGCTGACGGCGGCCGGCGTCAAGGGCGTCGACTCCTCGCGCGGCGTCACCTTCGACTTCCCCCTCGCGGCCTATCAGGCGGCAATGGATGGCCTTGGCGTGGCGCTCGGCCGCCAGCCGCTGGTGGCGCCCGACCTTAAGGCCGGCCGCCTGGTGATGCCGTTCGATTTCAAGCTGGCGAGCGACTTCGCCTACTATCTCGTCTATCCGGCCGACGCGATCCGCCGCCGCAAGATCAAGGCCTTCCGCGACTGGCTGGTTCCGCTGGCGCAGACCGAGCTGAGTGCCGCCGCATAAAGGACAATGCGCTCGGCGCAGCGGCGGCCAAGACCGCAGGATGGACGAAGTTCATTTGCATTTACAAATATACGGGATCTGACGATGATTGCCTAAAAAGGGAGGCGTCCAATGGATTTCGGCTATTTTACGCTGAGCGACAATCGCTACCCCGACAACACGCGCGCGCCTGAGGATTTCATCAGGGACATCTATGCCGAGGCTTTGTGGGCCGAAAAGGTCGGGCTGAATTCGGCGTGGATCGGCGAGCACCATTTCAATCTCTTGGGAGTCAACGCCTCGCCGCTGGCGATGCTGGCGCAGCTTGCCGGCGCCACGACCAGATTGCGCCTCGCACCCGCGGTCACCTTGCTGCCGGTGCATCACCCGCTTCACGTCGCCGAGGAATGGGCGACGCTCGATCTGTTGTCGGGCGGGCGCGTCGATTTCGCCGCCGGCCGCGGCTACGACCGGCTCGAATACGCGCCGTTCCAGGCTTCGTTCGAGGACTCGGCCGAGCTGTTCGCCGAGGGACTGGAGATCGTGTGGCGTGCCTGGACCGAGCAGGCCAAGTGGTCGCACAAGGGCAGGTTCTACCAATTCGACAACGTCGAGGTGCGGCCGAAGCCGGCGCAGAAACCGCTGCGGCCCTATGTGGCCTGCTTCTCGCGGCCGTCGATGGAACTCGCCGCCAAGAACGACTGGAACGTGATCTACGCGCCCTTCGCGGCGGCGATGGTCTACGGCTCGCTGCAGGATGCCACTCGCATCTATCGCGAGACCTGCGAATCCCAATTCAAGCGGCCGGCGCGGCGCGCCATGTGCTCCTACTTCGTGCACATCGCCTCGACGCCCGAGGAAGAGGCATATGGCCGAAAGGCGCTGGTGCGTTATTTCCAGGACGCGCTGGTGGCGGCTTTCCCCTCGGCCTCGGGCGAGAAAGTGCCGCCGACCTACAAATACTTCGTGGAGATCGTGAACATCCTGCGCGACATGCGGCCCGAGACGCTGACCGACAAGTCGATCCTGTGCGGCAGCCCGCAGCATATCGTCGATTCGCTGAAGAAGGTCGAGGCCGCCGGCATCGCCGAGGTCATTCTCTATTTCAACTACGGGCAGAAGCCGCACGCGCTGGTGAAGGAACAGATGGAGCGCTTCATGCGCGAAGTGGCGCCGCACTTCGCGGGCTGACGGCCGTGGGTCCGCTCGACGGCTACCTGCCCTATCTGCTCAACCGCGCCGGCGCCCGCATTGCGACGGCCTTCGCCCTGGAGGTGCGGCCGCTCGGCGCCACCTTGCAGATGTGGCGCGTGCTGGCGGCTTTGCGCGAACGTGATCGCCGGCGCATGGGCGACCTCTCCGCCACCACCTCGATCGAGGTCTCGACGCTCACGCGCCTGGTCGATGGCATGGAACGGAAGGGCCTCGTGGCGCGCCGGCGCTCTGCTCCGGACGCCCGCGTCGTCATGTTGGAGGTCACGCCGGCCGGCCGCCGGCTGACCGGGCGCATCCTGCCGATCGCCGAGCGCTACGAGCGGGTGGCGCTCAAGGGCTTCGACGCGCGCGAGGCCGAGGTGCTGAAGACAGCGCTGCGCCGGCTCTATGCCAATATGGACGCATTGAACGACCTGCCGGGCGGCCGGCGGCAAGTATAAAACAATTATTGATACGGCCTGCAAATCATAAGAAATTCTTGGGTATGCGCGGGTTCAACCTCGACCATCTCCATACCTTCACCGAAGTGATCGAACTTGGCAGCTTCTCGGCCGCTGCCGACCGGATGAACCTGACGCAGCCCGCAGTCAGCACCCAGATCCGCCAGCTCGAGACTCGCCTCGGCGTCCGCCTCATCGAACGCGTCGGCAAGCGAGCGACACCGACGCCGGCCGGCGCCGAGCTCCTGATCCAGACCCGGCGGATCAACGAGGCGGTCGCCACGGCGCTCGACGGTATGGCGCCGTACATTTCCGGAGCCATCGGGCGTGTGCGAATCGGCACGGGCGCCACGGCCTGCATCCATTTTCTGCCGCCGGTTCTTGGCGAGCTGCGGCGTCGCTTTCCGGCCCTGGAGGTGATCGTCAAGACCGGAAACTCCTCCGACATCCTGAAGCAGCTCGAGGAGAATGCGATCGACATCGGCGTCGTGACCCTGCCGGCGCCGGGGCGGATGTTCGAGGTCACCCCTTTGTTCCGCGACGAGTTCGTCGTGCTGGCGTCGCAGGAGAATGCCGCGCAACTCGCCTCTGCCACTCCGGCCTTGCTGGCGAGGCAGCCGGTCGTGCTCTATGAGCCTGGCGCGCAGACGCGGCGCCTCGTCGACGACTGGTTCGCAAAGGCGGGGCTGCATGTAAAGCCGGTGATGGAGATGGGCAGCGTGGAGGCGATCAAGGAGCTGATCAGGGCGGGCTTCGGCTATGGCATCGTGCCCGGCATGGCGATCCACCGTAGGAATGCCGATGCAGGATTGGTCGTGAAGCCGTTGTCACCCAAGCTGTCACGCAAGATCGGCCTTGTGCTCCGCCGCGACAAGCGCCTTCATCGCGGCCTGCGCGAGACGGTGAAGGCCCTGCGCACCGCCTCCATCGCCTTCTCGGCCACCGCATTCGCCGGTATTATTTCCGGCTGACCTGCCATAGCCTTCGGTGATCGATGCCCAAGTCTCGTTAATGCATTGCATAACGCGAGCAGCCTTCATCGCGCGTCGCGTTCGACCCAAGGTGGGTGTCGATTACTCTCCAACGGCCTGGGTGGTGCAGCGTGATGGGCAAGTTTCTGCGCGAGACCGCGCGCTATCTCGGCGCCTCGCCGCATTCGCGCCTGCACCAGATCGAGACGCTGCGCGGCCTGGACGATCGACTGCTGGCCGATATCGGGATCAGCCGCCACACCGCGGTGCGCGGCTGCGTGCTGCGCGGCCTGGATGACCGGCTGCAGGCCGATATCGGGATCATCGTGGCCCGGCACGGCGCGCCGGACCGTTTTTACGCGCCGTCAGGGGAAAGCGACATGAAGCTCGGTTGGAACGCGGCATCGGTCATCGTGCGCGATGCGGCTGAGCGCGACATGGCGGCCGTGCAGGCGATCTACGCGCATCACGTCATGCACGGCCACCGCCCGGTGTGGACGAGCTGCTGTCGCGGCGCGAGTCGGTGCTGAAGATGGGGCTGCCCTATCTGGTGGCCGAGAGCGAGGGCTGCGTCGTCGGCTACAGCTACGCCACGAGCTACCGGCCCCGTCCGGCCTATCGCTTCACCGTCGAGGACTCCGTCTACCTCGCAGACGGGCTCGGCGGGCGAGGCATCGGCCGCAGCCTGCTCGGTGCGCTGATCGAGCGCTGCGAGGCGGGGCCGTGGCGGCAGATGCTGGCGGTCATCGGCAACAGCGCCAATGCAGGCTCGGTCGGTCTGCACCGCAGCCTGGGCTTCCGACCGGTGGGCACGCTGCAGACGGTCGGTTTCAAGCTTGGCCGTTGGGTCGACACGGTCCTGATGCAGCGAGAGCTGGGACAGGGCGCCCGCACGCCGCCGGTGGCAGATGCGCCGCGAAGGCCCGGACGCTGATCGCTGCGCGAACTGTCTTCTGTCTCGGGCTATCGCAGCTCATCTCCTGGGGGATCTCGTATTACCTGATCGGCGGTTTCGGGGAGCTGATCGCAGCCGATCGCGGCTGGACGCGCGCTGTCGTCTACGGTGGCTTTTCCGGCGCGCTTCTCGTGATGGGCCTGGTCTCGCCACTGGCCGGCAGGTTGATCGACCGCGCGGGCGGCCGCCGGGTGATGATCATCGGCTCGATCCTCAACGCGGCCGGCTGCGCAGGCCTCGCTTTCTCGCACAGCGTGCCGGCCTATTATGGCGCCTGGACCTGCCTCGGCCTCGGCATGCGGCTCTCGCTCTACGACGCGGCCTTCGCGGCACTTGCGCGCATCGGCGGCCCCGAGGCGCAGCGACCGATCGCGCAGATCACGCTGCTGGGCGGGCTGGCTTCCACGGTCTTCTGGCCGCTCGGTCACTTGTTGGCCGAGCATCTGGGCTGGCGCGGCGCGCTGCTGGCCTATGCCGGCATCGCCCTGCTAACGCTGCCGCTCCACCTCGCGATTCCCGACGGACGCTACGAGGAGCGCAGGCAGCCGCAGCGGGACATGGAGCGTCCGCCACTGGCCGCGAGCGCCGGCGACCGGGTCATCGCCAGCCTCCTCTACGCGGTGATCGCGGCCCTCACCAACTTCCTGAACTCGGGCATGTCGGCCCATATGATCGGCATCCTGGCGGGCTTGGGCCTGGCCGCTTCCGCTTCCGTCTGGATCGCCACTTTGCGCGGCGTCGGCCAGTCCCTGGCCCGGCTGTGCGAGGTCCTGTTCGGCCGCCGGACTCCGCCGCTCAAGCTCAACGTCTTCGCAGCCCTGGTGCTACCGCTTTGCTTCGCGACCGGCCTCCTGAGTGGCGAGTTCATTTCCGCCGCGCTCGCTTTCGCTTTCTTCTACGGCGCCGGCAACGGGATCGTCACCATCACACGGGGCACCATGCCGTTGGTGCTGTTCGATCACCGGGCCTATGGACCGCTGGTCGGCAAGCTCCTCGCACCCAGCTTCTTCCTCTCGGCGGCCGCGCCGATCGCCTACGCCACGCTCATCGAGCGCTGCGGCGAGCGCGCCGCGCTGTACCTCTCGATTGCACTCGCCTTGATCGTGCTCGTGTCCTCGGCGGCCCTTCAGCGACGGTTTGGAACGATACTGCAGAAACCCCATGGGCGTTGCGGTTGAATCGGCGGTGTCGATGGTCGATGCTCCCCGGAACCACGGAGTATCGATCATGGCGCGCATCGCTTCGGCCGAAGACCTGCGGCGTATCCTGCCCGAGCCGCGGGCCGCAACGCGCTCCAAGATCCTCGAAGCGCTCGACGAGCAGTCGATCGCCTTCCTCGACCGCTGTCCCTTCGCGCTGGTCGGCACCGCCAATGCGGAGGGCACGATCGAGGTCTCGCCCAAGGGCGACGAGCCCGGCTTCATCCGCGTCGAGGACCCGCGGACGCTGCTGATTCCCGAGCGCACCGGCAACAATCTCGCTTTCGGCCTCGGCAACATCATTGCCACCGGGCGCATTGGCCTGATCGCGCTGGTGCCGGCGACCGGCGAGACGCTACGTGTCTCGGGCACGGCGGAGATCTATGACGATGCCGACCTGCTGGCGTCGCTGAGCTCGCTCGGCAAACCTGCCTTGCTGGCGACCCGTGTCCGGATCGAGCATTGCTACTTCCACTGCGCCCGCTCGGTCATCCGCGCCAAGCTCTGGGATCCCAAGGCCTGGCCTGCCCCGGGGCGCGTGTCGTTCGGCAAGATCATCGCTCCGCGCATCGGTGCGGGCGCGGATATCGCAGCGCAGATCGATGCCGGCGTCGAGGGAGCCTATACTGCGCGGCTATGGTCGAACGGCTGACCGGTGGCGCGACAGGACCACCGAGACATGAGAGGATGACACCGAAAAGGGAGAGTCTCATCCTTCGATGAAGCGCAAGGCCGGTCTATTTCTCCTTGCCGTGATGGTGGCTGTCAGCCTTGGCGCGACTCTCGTTGCCTCCCTCGCCATGTATCGGCTGGTATCGGGCACCCAGGCCGAGGAGATCGGCCGCATCGAGGAGAGCCTCAGCGAGCGATTCGCCATCTTCGAGACCATGCTGCGCAGCGAACACCTCCGGATCGTGGCGCACATGGAGAAGGTGCTGCCGGAGATCGCAGCCGACTTCGAGAACCTCAACCGCAGCCCGAGCGACCTGTCGGTGACCGAGCTCGACGCGCTCGTCAGGAAATACGGCGTCCAGCACATCTACTTCATCGACCGCGCACACAAGGTGTTCCAGACGAACCTGGCGGGCGACATGAACCTCGTCTTTCCCAAGAGCGAGTTCACCTATTTTCTGGACTCGGTGTTCGGCAGCAACGAAGTGGCGAACGACGGCATCGACCTGTCGGGGCTCACCGGCACGCTCAGGACCTACAGCTATTTCGGACCCAAGGGGAAGGACTATATCATCGAGATCTCGACCGAGGTTCGCGCAAGCCTGGCCGAGGGACCGCTGGGCTGGATGAGCAAGTTCTTCTTCGAGGATTATTTCTCCGACGCCGTCCACTCCAATCCGTACGTCAGGAACGTCGACATCTACCTGATCAACGCCGCGGGCACCTGGTCGCTGATCACCCCCGGCCACAAGCTCGACCCCGCGCTCACCGAGCGCGTGGCCAAGGAGGGCCGCGTCGAAGTGCTGAGCGACGGCGGGCGCTACGTCACGATCTACCGTGGTGTCGCGACCGCGGCTGCGACCGACAAGAGCCACCCCATGTCGTCCAAGCTGATGATCCAGCAGATCACCTACGACACCGGCCTGGCGCGACAGGCCGTCTTCCAGGTCTTTCTCAGCTCGATGATCGTGCTCGCGCTGATGCTGCCGATTGTCTACTGGATCGCTTCGCGCCTGCTCCAGAGGCAGCTCCTGGATCCGTTGCTGAACCTGCGCGGGGAGGCCGGGGCGATCAGCGACGGCGACCTCGAGCACCCCATCGCCAATACCGACCGGCGCGACGAGATCGGCCATCTTGCCCGCAGCTTCGCCGCCATGCGCGATGCCGTGCGCAACAGGATCGTCGATCTCAAGGAAACCAACATGTCGATCGAGCGGTTCGTGCCGCGGGCCTTCCTGGCCATGATCGGCAAGCCGTCGATCGTGACGGTCATGCTGGGCGACAACAAAAGCCAGGACATGACCGTGCTGTTCTCCGACATCCGGAACTTCACCACCTTGTCGGAGAAGATGACGCCCAGCGAGAACTTCGCCTTCATCAACTCCTACCTGGAGCGGATGGGGCCGGTCATCCGCGACCATAACGGCTTCATCGACAAGTATATCGGCGATGCCATCATGGCTCTGTTCGAGAACGCCGACGATGCGTTGCGCGCCAGCCTCGCCATGCTCGAGACTCTCGAGCACTTCAACGCCGATCGCCGATCTGCCGGCCTCGATCCCGTCGGCATCGGCATCGGCCTCAATACCGGCGCGCTCATGATGGGAACCATCGGCGAGAAGCATCGCATGGACGGCACCGTCATCTCCGATGCGGTCAACCTCGCCTCGCGGGTCGAGAGCCTGACCAAGACCTACCGGATCGGTCTCCTGATCTCTCAGCACACCTACGATCGGCTCGCTGATCCGAAAGCCTACGATATCCGCCCGATCGACGTGGTGGTGGTCAAGGGAAAGACCAAGCCGGTCACGCTGTTCGAGGTGTTCCAGCGGAACGATCCCGCGGAGCGGGCGGCCAAGGGACGGACCCGCGATCTTCTGCTGTCCGGCGTCGAGGCCTTGGTGCGCCATGACACGGCGACCGCCCGCCAGTGCTTTCAGCAGGGCCTGGCGCTCTTTCCGGGCGATCCCGCTGCCACGAACTTGCTGAAAAGCTGCGTCTGAGGTTGGTCAGGACGCACTGCGCCGTCGCCTGGGCGCTCGGGTGCGGGGCGAGGCCACGGGCGCGTCGGCCGGCTTCGCCTTGAGGCGCATGGGTTGGCCTTCGGTCTCGTTGATCTCGAAGGCGCCGCTCTGCCGGACCAGGTCGGAGAGCTTGCGGAAGCCGTAGGTGCGGGGGTCGAAGTCGGAGGCAATGTTGGCGAGGCGCTGTCCCAGCGCGCGTAGGCCCACCCAGCCGTCCTCCGTCTCCATCTGCGCGATGGCCTTGTTCAGGATGGCGACGGCCGAGCCTGCGGATTGGGACTCTTGCGGCGCGGGGGCTTCCCGGGGTGCGGCGACCGGCGTCTCGACCAGATTCTCGATGTAAATGAAGCGCCGGCATGCCTGCCTGAAACTCTCCGGCGTCTTGCGCGCGCCGAAGCCATAGACATCGGCGCCCTCCTCGCGCAGCCGCGACGCCAGCCGCGTGAAATCGCTGTCCGACGAAACCAGGCAGAAGCCGTCGAAACGGCGGCTGTGCAAGAGGTCCATGGCGTCGATCACCAGGGCGATGTCGGACGCGTTCTTGCCCGTCGTGTAGGCGAACTGCTGGTAGGGATCGATCGCGTATTTCTGCAGGATGTCGGCCCAGGATTTCATCCGCGGGCTGGAAAAATCCCCATAGATCCGCCGCACGCTCGCCTCGCCGAATTTGGCCACCTCCTCGAACAGGCCGGCGGCGATGCGCGGCGAGGTGTTGTCGGCGTCGATCAGCACGGCGAATCGGCGCAAGCGGGTGTCTTCTGCCATGTTAGCCTCCTAGGACGCCGACGATCGATAGAGCGTGTCGACATGGATGTCGGCGCAATCGATGACGGCAAAGCCCGGCTTCTGTCCAGCGAAGGCGAGAAAAAGATCGGTGCCGCCCAGCATGACGGCCTCGGCGCCGCGCGCGATCAGCCGCCGTCCGGCCGCGAAGAACACCTGGCGGTGGCCGTCGTTGACATGGCCGCTGGTGGCCATCTCGACGTAGTTGGCGTGCACCCGGTCGAGATCCTTGCCTTCGGTCGGCACCACCTCGACCGAGGGAATACCGCCATAGAGCTTCGATTCCATCACGGTGCGCGTGCCGATGATGCCGATCTTCTTCAGCTTCCTGCGCGCGAGGGCGGCATCGACCTCGGGAATGGCATTGAGGATGGGCAACGGCGAGATCGCCATCAGTTCCCTGACGCAGAAATGGCCGCCCATGGAAGTGATGGCGGCGGCTTCGGCGCCGGCGGCCCTCATGCGTCCGACCAGCCCGGCGAAGATTTCGGCCTGCCTGCCGGGCGCCCTGGCCAGCATGTTGCGGCTCATCTCGCGCACATCGGCATGGCAGATCGTGATGTCGGGCGAGGTGCCGGCGGAAACGTGGCGATCGATCAGGCCGCGATAGTAGAAGTCGGTCGCGGCCGGTCCGATGCCGCCGATCAGTCCAATATGCATGTCAGAGTGCTCGCCGTCGTTGGAAGATCAGATTGGCCGCCAGCGTCAGGCCGAGCGTCACCGTCATCAGGATGAAGGCGATGGCCCCGCCGAACGGCCAGTTCGACTGCTGGGTGAACTGGTTATAGACCAGCGGCGCCATCATCTTGAACAGCGGGCCGCCCAGCAGGAAGGGCGTCGCATAGGCGTTCATCGCCAGGATGAAGGTGAGGATGGTGCCGGCCAGGATGCCGGGCATGGCGAGCGGCCACAGCACGCGGCGGAACATCGTGACGGGCGGCGCACCGAGGCTGAACGCCGCTTCTTCGACCGCACGGTCGATGCTTTCGATGACGCTCTGCAGGGTCAGTACCATGAAGGGCAGGGTGACGGCGATGATGCCGATGATCACCGCCTTCTCGGTGAACATGATCTCGAGCGGCTTGTCGATCAGGCCTAGCCATTCCAGCATCGTGTTCAGAAAACCCTTGTTGCCGAACACGACCATCCAGCCGGCCGCGCGCACGGCGTTGCCGACGAACAGCGGCAACACGATCGCGATGATCAGGAGGTGCTTGAAGCGGCTCTGGGTGCGCGCCACGACATAGGCGAGCGGAAAACCCAGGATCAGGCAGGCCGCCGTCACCATCACGGCGATGCGCAGCGTGACCCCGAGGATCGAGGTATAGTAGGGATCGGTGAAGAACCTGACATAGTTCGCCACCGTCACCGCCTCGACCATCATCTTCTTGGTGGCGACGAAATCGTTCAGGCTATAGCGGAACAGGATCACCAGCGGTGCCAGCAGGCAGAGCGCCACGAAGACCGTCGCCGGCGCGAGCAATGCCGCCGCCGTCCAGCCCTCGCCCCGTCGCCGTTCGACGATCGGCGCGCCGGTGAGCGCGTGGTCGGTCATGTCTCTTCACTCAGTCTCATAGCATCGTTCCTCCCCCATCATATGGGGGAGAGATTCCCAAATCAGCCCTTGAACGACTTGTTCCACCACTCCTGGAAGGCGGAGTCGTTCTTGGCGAGGTAGCCATAGTCGAGATCGATCAACCGCTTCTGCTCTTCCTCGGTGAAGCCGATGCGCTTCTGCAGCTCGGGCGGCACCTTGGCGTCGGTGACGGTGGGATTGTAGCCCATGTCGACGGCAAAGCCCTCCTGCGCTGACGGCGCCAGCATGGCGTCGAGATAGGCGTAGGCTCCCGGCTTGTTGGGTGCGTTCTTCGGCATGACGAAGCCCGAAATGTACATCGGGATGCCTTCCCTAGCGGCCACCGTCTCGATCGGGATGCCGGCATTCTGCCACTGCACCGCGCGCGCCTTCCACATGATGCCGATGGCGATCTCTTCGGTCTTCATGGCCTGGGCGAAGGCCTCGTTGCTGGGATAGATACGCGCGCCCACCTTCTTGCAGGCAACCAGCCGTTCCTTGGCGGGTTCGATGTTGCTCGGCGAACCGCCGGAAGCCATGGCGGCGGAGACCAGCGTGAATTGATACTGGATGTCGATAATGCCGAGCTTGTCGCCCATCTTGGGGTCGAGCGCGTCGGCGAAGCCGACCGGCGGCGCCTTGATCAGTTTCGGATTGTAGAGGATCACCATGCCCGAATAGATCTGGCCGATGCCGTAGGGATACTTCATCGCCGGGATCAGGTTCCGGGCGTTGGGAATCTTGGAATAGTCGAGCTGCTCGAGCGTGCCCTGCTCGTTCAGCTCGTACATGTTGGCGGCCGAGGCGCCCTGCAGGTCCGAGGTGCCGCGGCGCAGCGACTTCTCGGCAGTCACCTTGGCGCGGCGCGGCGCGTCGTTGGCCTCGTCCTTGACCACGTCCCAGCCCTTGGGGACCAGCAACGGCGTCTCGATGTTCTTGGCCAGCAGTCGCGAATAGTCGCCGCCCCAGGTGCCGACCACGATGCGCTTGTTGTCCTGGGCGGCCGCGGGCAAGGCTGCTCCCGCGGCAAGAGCGGCGCTGCCGGCAAGGGCGTTGCGACGGGTGAGCGTAAAGCGTTGCGACATGATTTCCTCCCGAACGGTGTGGACCCTACGCAGCGAAAACAAGGCCGGCGGCGGCGGGCCAGCCGACCTCGACCGCCTGGCCGATCGCAGGCTGGAAGCCGCCCTCGCGGTTGGCAATCTGAACGACCAGGCGGTCGGCCGGCGACAGGCGGACATGAATGTCGATCTGGGCGCCGAGATAGGAAACGAATTCCACCGTACCGGGCAGGCGGTTGTCGAGTCCGGCGAGCGGGCCGGACGGCGTGGCGGGCCCGATCTGCAACCGCTCCGGCCGCAGCGCCAGCACGCCCTCGCCAGGAATGCCGCCGCTGCAGGCGAGGCTGAGCCCGCCTTCGGTGCGGAAGCGGCCGGATGCCTCGACAGTGCCGGCAAGAAATGTCGTGCGGCCGACGAAGCCCGCCACGAAACGGTCGGCCGGCCGCTCATAGAGGTCGCGCTGGGTGCCGACCTGGCGCACCGCGCCCTCGTTCATCACCACCAGCCGGTCGGCCATGGTGAGGGCTTCTTCCTGGTCGTGCGTGACCATGACGGTGGTGAGGCCGAGCTGGCGCTGCAGCTCGCGGATCTCGACCCGGACTTCCTGGCGCAGCTTGGCGTCGAGGTTGCTGAGCGGCTCGTCGAGCAGCAGCACATCGGGCCGGATGGCCAGCGCCCGTGCCAGCGCGACGCGCTGTTGTTGCCCGCCCGAGAGCTGGCGGGGCAGGCGGCCGCCATAGCCGGCGAGCCGGACCAGCGCCAGGGTCTCCTCGACGCGGCGCGCGATGTCGGCGCGTCCGAGCTTGCGCATCTCCAGCCCGAAGGCGACGTTCTGCGCCACGGTAAGGTGCGGAAACAGCGCATAGCTCTGGAAGACGAGGCCGGCATTGCGCTTCCACGGCGGCAAAGAAGTCACATCGGCGCCGCCGAGCAGCACCGTGCCGGCGGTGGGCTCGATGAAGCCCGCGACCATGCGCAAGGTCGTGGTCTTGCCGCAACCTGAAGGGCCCAGCAGCACCAAAAACTCGCCGTCGGCCACCTGCAGCGAGACCTCGCGCACCGCGTCGAAATCGCCGTAGCGTTTGGCCAGCCCCACGAGGTCGAGGCGGGCCATCGCTCAGACCACCCGCGCCAGCTTGACGTAGCGGTCGGTAATCAGCATGGCGCCGCCGATCAGCACGATCTGAACCACCGAGACCGCGGCGATGGTCGGATCGATCTTCCACTCGAGGTATTGCAGGATCACGATCGGCAGCGTGGTCCGGCCGGGCCCGACCAGGAACAGGCTCATCTCGAGATTGCCGAACGAGGTCACGAAGCC
>Ga0193752_1001822_pt1 | contig 17100 bp, 15 predicted proteins | sample H1c1metaG_FD_144924 | JGI IMG/M metagenome (GOLD analysis project Ga0193752, IMG submission 144924) | Soil microbial communities from a riparian zone of the East river system, Colorado, United States - H1c1 | ecosystem: Environmental > Terrestrial > Soil > Riparian zone | place: USA: East River... | reverse complement strand
AGCGCCAGCTCGGCCACGGCCGCGGCGTTCTTGCCGGGGCAGTTGGCGACGAAGATGCCGCGGCGGCTCGCGCCGTCCACGTCGATGGAGTCCACGCCCGCGCCCGCACGGACGACGAGTTCCAGCCCGCGCGCCGCGTCGAGGTCGGGGGCGGTGACCTTCGTCGAGCGGACGACGAGGACCTGCGGATCGTGCTGCCCGAGCGCGGCCGTGAGTTCTTCGCCCTTCAGCCTGGGCTCGTACACCACGGTGTGGCCCGCGGCGCGCAGCGTCTCCTGCGCCTCCTCCGAGAACGCGTCGGCGATGAGGATGGTCATGGGGGCTTAGGTCTTGGGGCTTGGGACTTTGGGGCTCAGGGACGGGCGTTCGGCTCCGGTTCGGAGAACCGAAGACCGAAGACCAAAGACCCAAGACCTAGAACCGATGAACTAAAAGACCGCTGCGGAGCTTGGGCTCGAACCACGTCGACTTCGGCGGCATCAGCTCGCCCGCGTCGGAGACGGCGAGGAGTTCCTCCGGGCTCGTGGGGTACATCGCGATGCCGAGCGCGGCGTCGCCGTCGTCGACGAGCCGCTCCAGCTCGCCCGTGCCGCGGATGCCGCCGACGAACTTGATGTTGGTGTCGGTGCGGGGGTCCGTGATGTTCAGCATCGGCTCCAGCACGTACTCGCCGAGGCGGGCCACGTCGAGCGTGGCGGCCTCGCCCTCGCGCTGCGTCACGGGCAGCTGGATGCGGTACCAGCCCTCGCCGAGGTAGACGCCGACGCTGCCCGGCTCCTCGGGCTCGGCCGTGTACGCCTCCTCCACGTCGAACCTGTGCCGGAGCTGCTCCAGGAACCGCTCCTTCCCGACGGGCAGCCGGAGCACGATGCGGTTGTAGGGCATGATCTCCATGTCCTCCATCGGGAAGAGCACGGCCGGGAAGTGCTGCGCCCCCTCGACGCCCGGCGACTGGGCCGCCGCGCGGCTGGCGGCGGCGCAGCGGTGGTGCCCGTCGGCGACGTAGAGCGCGTCCACGTCCTCGAACGCCGCCGCGAGCGCGGCAGGGTCGGCCACCTGCCAGATCGTGTGCTGCACGAAGTCGGCGGCGCGGAAGTCGTAGAGCGGCTCCGTCTCCATCGCCGCCGCGACCAGCTCGTCCACGGCGTCGGTGCCGCGGTACGTGAGCATGACCGGCTCGGCGTGGGCCTGCTGCGTGAGGATGTGCCGCGTGCGGTCGTCCTCCTTGTCGGGCCGCGTCTTCTCGTGCTTGAGGATGGTGTCGTCGTCGTACTCGGCCGTGGCAACGAGCCCGAACACGCCGGTCTGGGCCCGGCCGTTCATGATGAGGCGGTAGACGTAGAGCTGCGGCGCTTCGTCCTCCGTCATGTAGTCGCTCTTGGCGAGGGCCCGGAGGTTCTCGGCCCCCTTCTCGTAGACCGCGTCGTCGTGCTCGTCCATCCCTTGCGGGAGGTCGATCTCGGGGCGGATGACGTGGAGGAAGGAGCGGGCGTTGCCGCGGGCGAGGTCGCGGGCCTCGGCGGCATCGACGACGTCGTAGGGCACGCAGGCGACCTGGGGGGCGGCCTCGGGCAGCGGGCGCAGGGCGCGGAAGGGACGGACCGTGGCCATGGGGGCCGGAGACGGGAGGTGAGTGGAGCCGGAAGTTAGGCCGGGCGAGGCGTTCGGCGGGCGCCGCAGCTCCCATGTTCATGCACGAGTTCACCGCGGGTCTTCACCCAGCCTTCGGACGCCCGCCTTGCTCGGCCCCCCGGCGGGGCCGTATGTTGCTGACGCGGGGTGGAGAAGTGGTATCTCGTCGGGCTCATAACCCGAAGATCATGGGTTCGAATCCCATCCCCGCAACCACCCGGGACGCCGGCTCAGCTACTGAGTCGGCGTTCTGCATTTGGGGCCTGAACAGGCGGGAAACGACCGCTCCCCACGGGGTTCGAACGGCGCCTCCCTCGAACGTCACCTTCTCGGGGATGATCGAACCCAAGAGGTCGCTCATCGCCTCGGCGTCCCCCTCTTCCTCTGCCCTGGTCCACACCGCCGGGAGGGCAGAAAGCAGCCCAGCGGCTGCAGAAACGGCGTCGAGCGATACATCCTCGTAGGGAAGCGCGGGTTCGAACGTGTCCCGTCCCCGATCAAGGTCTGCCCGGAGCTTGATCTTCAACCGCCGGTAGGAATCCTCCTCCAGCTTCCCCTCGAAGTACATCTCGTCGGCGCGAAGCAGCTTCGCCTCCAGCGCTGCGAGTTCAGCCTCCCCACGGGACCGCTCGGCCTCACGCGAGGTGACCGCTTCCTTCGCCATGTCGACGGTGATCGCACGGTAGAGGTCGGCGACTGCCGGCGCGATCTGTAGCTCTCGCAGGAACGCCGGGATGGCCGCATGGACCGTCTCGGCTCGCTCGCGGAAATGGCCACAGCGGTGGCAGTGGTAGTACGCATACCGCACACCCAGCTTCCCCCTGCTCGCGCTCGCCGTCACCGTTACGGACTTGCTGGAGCTCGAGCAGTGAGGGCATGCGAGGTGTCCCCGGAGCGGGAAATCCGCACGGGGCCCTCCCCTCGCCCTCGGACCCGCCTGAGGACGCCGGACGCCGAAACGCGCCTCCTGCACGCGTGCCCAGAGCTCGCCCGGAACGATGGGGTCGTGGAGGCCCCGGATCAGTTCGGCCGGTTCGTCCCGCCACGCGGGGAGGTAGAGGTAGCCTTTATAGATGGGTCGCCTCAGCAGCTCGTAGAGCTTCGACCGGCTGTACCTCAGCCCCCTCTTCTTGAGACGGAGGAGGATCTCGCTCACGGCGAGGTCCGTGCTCGCTGCCAGGTCGAAGGCCTCCCGCACGAGGGGGGCCTTCTCGCTCGGGGTGAGAAGGGGCTTGTTGTGCTCGTCACGGATGTACCGGTAGCCGAGAGGTGGTGCGTTGCACCACCTCCCCTCCCGCAGCGCCCGCCGGGTCCCCATGATCGTGTTGATGGAGCGGCGGCGGTTCTCTACCTCCGGGACGGCGAGGTACACCGCAAGCATCATCCGCTGCTCCGGGATCTCCCAGTCGATCGGCTGCTCAACCGCCTGCACCTCCACGTCCACTCCGTTCAGTCGGCGGATCATGTCGAGCGCGCCCGTCATGTCACGACTGAACCGATCCCACTTCACGACGAGCAGTTCGTCGGCGCCCCCTCGGTTCGTGCGTAGCCAGCGAAGCAGCCGCTGGAATGCTGGGCGATCAAAGGTCTTCGCGCTCGCATCGTCCTGGTAGTGCCCGACGACCTCCCGGCTCGTACGCGCACAGTGCTCTCGGAGACGGGCCTCTTGGTCGCGCAGGGAGAATCCACGGTCGGCCTGCTCTTCGGTGGAGACTCTGGTGTAGATGAGCGTTTGCTTCCCTTTCATTTCCTCCTCGGGGCTTCGGTAGGGGTTCGAACAACCTCACCTGTGGTGACAGGCGCGCTGGCAGCCTCAGATCGGATGTCAGCGCATGGCAGCGATTGTCGGGCCCTCTGTCCAATCCCGAACTGCTGGCGGAGTTGGAGCCGTGTCACCACAGTGAGCACGTCCCGTAGACGAGCGACCTCGTCGTCGGAGAGATCCGCCGAACCTGCGGCCGAGAGGATCTCCCGGCACGCCTGGATCGACAACATGTAGCCGGTAGCTTCGCGGCGGGCTCAGGAGCCCGTACGCTATCGGCCCTACGTCCACTCCCTTGGTTATGGAAGTGGGAGGGCGAGCGACCACAGACCTTGTGCCTGAGGCGCTGAGCCCGTGCTACTGGAGCAGCTCCGGTACTCGACCCCGAAGGTATTACGTGCCCGGCAGCGCATAGAAAAAACAGGAAGCGGACTCATGGAGCTACCCCGATAACCTTGACGCTCTTGGCGAGATGGACCCTGGTAACTGCTCTCATCGGGCCGTTAGGCGGTTGGCTCAGCCGGTCCTAGCCTCTTCGTGGACCGCGTTCGGGAATCAAACCGGCTGATAGTGCCAATGCCACCAATTCGGCCGGGCTCTAGCATTCACAGCCGGCAAACGAAGACCATGACGGCGCGCATGGACGAAAAACATGGACCGAATATCGAGCCCACAACCGGTCTGCAACCGTCATTGAGGGCACCCCAACCGCAGCTTCACGCAGGGAGGCAGCACGGGTCTGGCACCGAGCTGACGCGGATATAGAGGAGCACGGCTAGAAGACCGGGAGCCGGCTCCGATCATGTTCCGTCGCGTCGTCGATGAGGTGGACGACGTAACCCGTTGCGACAACACCACCGAGCCACTTGAGGGCAGGATTTAGGGGGGACTGGAGCAGTTGGTAGGTCCCCCAAGTGAGGAGGCCGAGAGTTGTCCAGCTGTGGAAGAACTCGCGGTGGCGCGGCGTCGTAGCCGGCTCAAGGATGTCGGGGAATGCACCGGCCGCCCCGCCAATTGCGTATGCGCCTGCCGCCAGCGTGACTGTACGGCCGAGGTCAACACGGTAGAGGGGATCTGCGCGCTGGTGACCGTCCTGAATGGCAAGATCAGCCAAGCAAGCGAAGATGGCTGTAGCAGCAGCGCTGCTCTCGATGTGCTGCTGGCGGCGGGGCATAGGACGTAAGGGTAGAGGGCTAGATGTAGAGTCTCAACACCATGTTACCTGTCCATCACGGAGAATGAAGTGGCTTCGACAGCCACGGTGTCTCCAAACGGATGGAGAAAGGGTGGGGACTCCTTCGTGCGACGTAAGCTGCCAGCGTGGGCGATCATCGGGGAGCAAACTCAGCTGGATGATCTCACCGCAGCCGCACGGGCACACGAGGGCGGCGTACCAGAGGTGGCCGCTCTCGCCAACGGCGGCGATGGTCATGGGATCAATGGCCTCAGGGACGTCGCGTGTATAGTCGAGGCGGTAGCGAGTCGGGAGCGGGGGTGCCGGCGCTGGCCTGGGTCTGAACCAGCCGATGACCCACAGGGTCGCACGCCTCAGGGCATTCCAGAGCGTCATGCTGCGTACCGGGCCTCCATTGCCGAGAACTCGGGCATCCCAAGAAGGAGCGGCGTGTCGCCACGGCCTACGAGCTTTGCCAGCGCGAGATCGGGTTCGCCGTCCGTTTCCGAGATGAATCGGGACTGCGAGAGGCTGACCCCGTTTTGAGCGAACCGCCGGTTCTCGTCGTCCCGGAACGGGTGGAGGCGCGCGAGCAATTCGGTGACGGCGAGTGCGGCGTAAAACATGTTGACGCTGACAACTGCCGGACGGTCCTCCTGTACGCCGATCACGTACTTCTCCTTGAGCTGGGAGGCGTAGAGTTCGGGGTCGGCGCGGCGGAGGTGGGCAGCTCGAAGCGCGGCGGCCGAGTACGCCTCGCGGCTGAGGAGGCTCGAACCGCCGGGCTGGAGGTAGTGGACCGTCCCGTGAACGCCGTCAACGCCGCCCCGCCCGTCAGCGTCGAGGCGGACACCGACATCGAAGTACGGGAGCGCGTAGTAGGTCGCGATGCGGTTCATGAGGTCACGGCCATCAACCGAGTCCACACACCCGAAAAGCACGTCGGCGAGCGCGATGCGGCGGACGACCTCGCCGTCGAAGAGCGTGCTCTGGATGGGGACGACGCGCGTACCAAGGCCCATGCGGCGGACGGCCTTAGCGAGCACTCCGACCTTCGGGCGGCCGATGTCGCCGCGGGTCGCATTGAGGATCCGGTTGAGGTTTCGCTCTTCGATCAGGTCGGGGTCCACGAGAACGACCTCGCCGATGCCGAGGCGGGCGAGCATCTCGACGATGGGGCTCCCTGTGCCCGATGCGCCGACGACACCGACCGAGAGGCGTGCGAGCGCGGCTGTCGTTCCCTCCCCAAACGCCTGCGCCGTCCGCTCGGCGAAGCCCGCGATGATGCCCCGCGCACCTTCGCAAACGATATCACGGTGGAAGATGCGGAGGTCATCGCCTGCGACGAGGACGGATTCGACGGGCACGAAACGCGCGCCGCCCGTGCCGTCGTCGTATGCCGCACGGGCGAAGACCTCGCCGGAAGGCAACATCACGGCACTCCCGTGCGGGCCGGGGTCATCGGTCCACCCCATAACCGAGGGGAAGAGGGCTGCGTCGGAAGCGTCGTCCGTTTCACTGAAGGCGCGGTAGTCGCCCGGGTGTGAGTGGATCTTGAGGACGGCGAGCCCGAGGCGCTCAGCCCGCTCGAATACGTCCAGGAAAGGCTCGACGGGCCACGAGACGAGCGTCGGTGTCCGTTCGTGGCACACGTCGTACGGGACGGGGACGATCTCATAGGCCGTCAGAACGTGGCGTGAGCCCCAGGGACCATCCTCGGGGGCGCCGAACCGGCGCCCACAGAGGACGAGCGCCACAGCCTCGTTGCCGTCGCCGGGGAAGAGGTGCGCGTGGAGCACCGCGTGCTGACGGCCGGTGAGGCGGAGCGAGGTGCTCGGGCTGATCGTCGGGGAGTTCATCGTAGGGATCCTTGGATTCGAGCGTGAGCTAGCGGTTTAGGCGTGTCGGGGGCGCTTGACGAACTCCTGCTCCAGCCACTCCTCAACGAGTGCGAGGTGAGTTGAGACGTCGTCGAGGCCGAGGCGCCAGGGGTTCTGCTGCGTGCGGTGGCGGCTCCAGCGCTGGAACGCAGCCCCGTCGATGATGAGCGTCGAGAGCGCGCCGATGGGCTTGCGGTCGGCGCGGACGACGGGCGGGTCGAAGTACACCATGTCGAACTCGACGGTCGGGTAGCCCGGCGGGATCATGAGCGCGACCGTGACCGTGCCCGCGTCGTAGCCATCGGGGAGCGGGAAGTCGTGGACGAGGATGAAGAGGCGCTGCTCGTCCACGATGGTCTCCCAGGGGAGCCCGCGGGCGTCGAGGTACTCGACATCGTGGTCCGGGAGCATGACCTCGCGCCGGAGCTCCAGCACCGCGACGGCCCCCTCGTGCTGATCGAGGGGAACCGTCATGAAGCGCTCGACGCCGGGCGCGCAGAACGAGACCGATTCGTCGTAGCCGATCTTTCGAGCCTGGCCACCGCGAAGCTTCTGGTCGAGCCGGAAGCGCGTGACGGGGTCCTTCCCGGCGAGCGCTAGAAGCTCGCGGCCCTTCATCGCGGGGCGGTCGACCGTATAGCGCTGGCGGTCGATGCGGATCTGATACCGCTTGGCGTGGGGCGTCTCGTGGCCGCGCTCGTTGCAGGCCTCGATGTCGACCGGCTCGTCGGCCTCGACGACGACCTCCGCAGTCGGCGCGGTGGCCTTCGCCGCCTTGATGTCCGCGAGGACGTGGGCCTTGTCGGGGTGGGCGCGGCCCGCGGCGAGCGGCTCGCCGGTCGTCTGCTGGAAGGTCCAGTCGAACCCGCCGTCCTCATCGGGGACGAGTTCGAACTCGGTCTCGGCGATGCGGTCCTGGGCTCCCTTACGAGTTCGGTCGTTGAGCGGGCTCTCGGCTGCCCGGCCCCGAAAGACGTAGAGGCCGGCGAGGCAGTCGCCGAAGTCGTCGTAGGGCTCTCCGCTGGTGCAGAGGGTGGCGCCGTCGGTATTCACGAGCTCCCAGTAGAACTGAGTGTCGTCGGAGGTGCGGAGGACGCGGAACGTCGAAGTCATCGTCTCGGGGGTTAAATGGAAGAGGCGGGGGCACAGTGCCCCCGCCTCTTCCAAGACGGCGCCGATCCCAATTCTGTAGGTCCCCCTGCCTGACTTTCTTACAAGGCAGTGCTAGTTGCTAGGCTCGCTGCCTCACGAGGCCTCTGTCCAATATGGGCAGGAGACCCGCACCCCGCACCGCTCGCATTGGCCTGCGTCAACCTCATGGCCATACCGCGCTGACGCAACCTCTGCTAGCCGCATTCCGATGCGATCACGCTCATTTGGATAGTACTGCCCATTCGGCCAAGCAAATGGGTAGAGCCGACCGTCCTCTATAGAATAGATGAAGGCCTGGAAGGGCTCGTCCTTCAGGCTCTCGTAATAAGAACGCAGTAATGCAAGTTCTGCTCTGTCTTTTCGGGTCGACTCGGATCCCCATTTAACCTCTTCTTTGCCTTTGAGTAGGTCGGCACGAAGAGATCGGAGATGCAAAACAATCCCCGTAGGGCGGCCGGCGCGATCACGAAAGTGTGCAGCAAGGCCGGACGCCAAGTCAACGCCCGCCTCCTGGCTCAACTCCTTGAGGTCCAAGCGAACTGGTTCATCTGGAAGTAGCAGGGATGATCCTACCAAAGCATCAGGCCATCGTTTGGCGGCTCTCTGGGCTACGTTGTGGTAGAATGGCATAAGTCGATGGTCTTCAAATCTTGAAGCTGGCCATACCTTCGCAAGTAGAGCAAGTGACTCTTCTTCTCCAAAGCCTATCTCTGCGTCGTGAGACGCGATGAGTGCCTCATCTATGAAGCGCCTTATGCGACCAACGAGTAAACCATAAAGCTTGGGCTCGAAGCTTGGAAACGAGAGACCTAGCTCATACTGCACGTATTCGCGAATGGCACAACTGTCCTTGGCTTGGCCGAAGGCTCTTGCGCGAACCCGTCGTTCGGAGGGAGTACCCCATATGGGCTCAATCATGACTTTCTTCTCCTCGACCTCGACGCCGGGCCACAATTCTTCATGCACTGTGCCGGCTGCTATCCAGTCCTTTAGCAGGTTAGGAAGGCCGCTTGCCTTCCCTGTTGCTGTAGCTCGCTGAGCGTATGAGACGACCACGGCCCGTTCTGCACGCGTGATGCCAACGTACAATAGAGCGCTGGCTTGATCTGGGCTGGCGGCCAATGTCTCCTCCTCTAGCGGTAGCCACGAGAGCCGCCGTGTGGATCCGGACAGGCGCTGTCCAGCGACTATGACTAAGGGAAATTCGAGACCCTTCGAGGCATGACAGGTCATGACTCGGATGAGACCCGGTGTGCGACGTGGAGCAACCGCGCTTGGCGTAGAACGGGCGAGCGTCCTCCTGAAGAACGAGGCGAAACCGAGTCGAGCCTCACGAGGTGGGGTGCTTGAATGAGAGAAACGATAGGCTGCTGCGTGTCCGAGCGCTGTTGCAAGTTCTACGAGACCAAGGGCAGACTCAGCTGCAGCGACTGGATTGGACCCCGTGCCCTTAGTGTCGAGAACTCTACGGAGATAGAGACTTGATTCGAATAGGAAAGTGACAGAAGCCGAAAAAGCGTCGGCGGAATAAGTACCCTCCTGCGCAGCCGCGTACGCAGATCGGATCTCCCTCGCTAGCGACTGTTGGTCTAGGGTTCCGTCTGGGTCAAACGACGTGATCGGCAAGCCTCCTCGAATGTGAGCGAGAGCCTGACTGACTACTTCATTCCGTTCAGTGAGCGTCAGCGTTGCTGGCCCGAGAGCAAGGCCCAAGCGCGGCAAGGCGGAAGCAGGGTCCTCTGGAAGGGTAAGCACAGCTACAAGGTCACCGGCCGCCCCCTCTGCTGTTACGATCCCGCTCGTCGTTGCAGCATGGCCGCGAGCTGCGAGCGCCTTCGTGATCTCGCGGACATCAACGTTCCGCCGTGCTAGAACAGCGATATCCTCGGGCGCAATAGAGGGATCGGTGAGCCATTCGGAGACGAGATCAGCTATGCCCTGGTACTCGGCTGCATCTGTAGGGGCTGCAATGATCCGAACGGGACGCTGGCCGTAGGGCTCGACGCCCGGTGCAGGCAGAAGTCGATGAACAGGATCGGTAGCTCCTCTGCTGTTCATCAAGGAGACAAGAGTGTTCGCGGTCTCGACGATGGGCCAACTGGAACGGTAGCTCTGCACGAGGCTCAATTCGGGCGCACCGAACACCTCGGCGAACTCCGTAACGTTCCTTACGTCGGCACCGAGGAAGGCGTAGATCCCTTGGAATGGATCGCCGACAACCCACGGTGCAATGGCTACGTTTCCATCGTCTAGGCAGATCGTTCGGACCAGCTCGCCTGTAGCAAGTGAAACGTCCTGATACTCGTCGATCAGAACTCGGTGGAATTGCTCGCGAACGAGATCTAGAGCTGCAGCTTCCGATCTCAGGTGGTCCACAGGGATAGCTATGAGGTCGGCGAAGTCGACCTTACCCCTCTCCTTCTTGATATGCTCGTAAGCGTCCCATAGCTCTGACAGCGCTCGTTGCTCCGCGACGTAGCGTGTAGAACCTTCCGCTCCAAGGGCGACCGTCTTCTCACGGAGCCAGTCGGGTTACCTCAGCCTCTGCTTGAGGTAGTTGATGTGCTCAGCCGCGCTCTGAGCCGCGCCTTCAGGATCTTTGAGGTTGAAAATCGCCTCTGCGTGCGAACGGGCGAAAGCGTCGAGGAGAAGCTCGATCTGCCCAGCATCATCTAGGACTGCAGGTGGACTCTTATATCCCAACGCCTCATAGAACAATCGGATGAGGTAATACCCGAAACCATGGAAAGTGAAGACGCCCACCCGCTCGCCTGGGAAGGCGTTGAGAGCGGGTGCGATCCGAGTCCTGAGTTCCTCGGCGGCTTCATTCGAGAACGTGAGCACGAGGAGATTGTCGCCGACGGCCTCCGTTGAGCGGAGAATATGGATCGCGTGCTCGACGAGCGTCCACGTCTTCCCAGTCCCGGGTCCTGCTAGAACGAGGGCAGGGCCTTCAGAATGCAGGATAGCCTGCTCTTGACCTGGGTTAGGAGAGCGCTCCTCCAGCGGTTCCATGGACGCGCTTGGGGCAGTCCCAAGCGCTTCGCGATATAGCCCTTCGACAAGTTGTACCGCGATGAGCTCTTCGTGCGCTCCGTAATAGCCTGTCAGAGAGCCAAGTGTTGTCCCCGGCGTCTCTCTCCAGCGCTTGAACACCTCGTTCGAAGGGCAAGTGACCTCATTCGCGAATGTGATTGCTTCAGTTTCCTCGGGAAGGCGGTGGCTATAGGTCGCAATGGCACCGACGTCCTGCTGCCGAAGGTAGATCGCTGCAGCGATGGGATTGGCGCGGTATGTCCTCCGCCGGACGCGCGGATGGAACTCAAGGTGGCCCAACTCGTGCGCAAGCACGTAGCAAAGCCGCGCCGGGTCAGCGTCGAATCGCTCATCATAGAGGAGCACAGGTGGCTGGAGTTCCGCGTCTCCCCCCTCTAGCGCATTCGGATGAGTTGGAGCTAAGGTGACTCCATGGCGCTGGATGAGCGCCTTCAACCCATCAAGGAGCGGGCGTCCACCAGCCAGGCATTCGGCCCGGAGATCCCATGCTCGTAGCCGGACTTCGTCAAGGGATCTCATGGGTGTGATGGCACATCTTAGACGAGACTGAGCCAGAATGCTCTCTTGTCAGCCGGGAAGCTAGAGGGAGCATTGCGAATGGTATCCGTGTACGAAAAATCATGAACATCGCCGTATCCAGTGCTCCTCGATGCAGCCCTTTGATATGTGCTAGCCAAATCTACATCGCGTCCTGCGATGAAGCGAAGCCCAAGATCAAGCTCAACACCTTTCAGTCCTTTGGCACCTCTGCGAGCCATTTCTACTTGTGCTTTGTGAGGACACTCTCCGCTGTGAAGGATCAGAGCGTGTGTCGTAGCCACAGGGAGATCGAATGCTTTTGCTATCTCGGCTGGGCCGTGCCCATACAGGTTTGCGTAGTCATAGTAAGACTGGCAGCCAGCCAGATCTACTTCCGGTGCCTTAGCACTCTCAATACCCGTAGTGTGAGACGGCACGAGCGAGAGGTGACCTCCACCTGCAGAAGAGCTAGGGTCCCCATGAGAGACGTCAGGTTGCTCTTCGCTTAGGCTCTGAGAGCGCTCGATGGCATCTGCAAGTGCACTCTGTCCTGTCCGACGGAAGCTTTCTGCGAGGCGTGCTGAAGCATCAGCACGGTCCCGATCTGTTGCTGTTGGTGGGACAGAACTCAAGACGAGATCATCGAAGAAGTCGAGCAGGTCGTTTGCTAGATCAGGATGCTCTTCTGAAAGGCGAATGGGTAAATCGGCATCGCGGTCCCGTATCCATGCCGTCTCGATCTCTACTAGCAACATGGCCAGCGCCGGAGAGCGGCCAGGGGGTTCAGTGTGAGGGGTCATCGGTCTTATGAAGTCAGTGTGTGGCTCTTGGAGAGTGACAACCGCGAAGAGCGAGATCGCGAGTCCACGGCGGTTAGCGACGCCTCAAGCGTTCCAAGATGAGGAGGAGGAACTCGTCAGAAACCGTCCCGCTCTGCTCAGCAGCCCGGCGGATAACGCCTAGGAGGTGAGAGCGCTCTTCTCGCTTATAGCGGTTGGCCCGTTCGAGCGTCAAGCCAAGCTCAGCTAGCTCAGGTACGATCTCGCCGTCCCGTGTCATGCGCATGTCACCCAAGATCGCATTGAGGATCATTTGGCGCTGTGGGTCACTGAGTTCGGCTAAGCGTCTCTCTCTATAGGCATCGAGGAAGTCGATCAACCACGTGAGGTCAGAAGACTGCTCATGGAGCTTGGAGAGTCCACGCGCCATGTCGTTGGCGAATGAGTAGCGGTCGTGCGTATCGTCAGCGCAGACTGCTTCGCCGGGATCCGCATCTTCTTCCGACTCCGGCTCATGATCCTCACCGGCATCCTCATCGTTGACCGGCTGGCTGCTCTCACCATCCGGGAGGTTGTCGTCGGGGGACGCATCCTCTTCTTGCAAACCATCATCGAGGAACGAATCACTGGGCCACTCCTCATCATCGACAGGGGCTAGATCAGCCATGAGCTTCTGGGCATCCTTGACACCTCGCTCAGTGATGGCTTTCATCCCACTCCCGCCGTTTAGACCAGCTTGCGAGCGGGCACGACGTGCCGAAGTACGGACGAGCCAAGGCCAACCTCTGTCTAGCACATCCATCCCACTAGGCCGTTCGAGCGCCTTCTGTATCTCTTCAGCAGTCGATTTGACGAGGTCAACTGGCCCATAGCGGTCGTGAGCTGCTCCAGTCCAGTCGAGTGCAATGTGCCACGCGAGGTTCATATAGCCATTCCCTGGGTCGAGGAGACGCCCTAGAACATCTATAGCTCGCCCTCTCTCCTCCGGGGTGCCTTCCCGGAGCTCAAAAAACGCCTCTAGCACCTCATGAGCGGGCGTAGTGCTCGGCTGAAGGCGCTTAAGGAATGCCCGGTGCTCCGGGGTGAGAACTGGCTGGACAAAATTGCTTGAAAGGTCGGGAGGGTCGGAAGGTGTTCTGGCGGGGATAGTCATGCGTGAGGTCAACGAAGGTCAGCACGTTCGAATGACGCACTGTGGGCCCGCTAGCAGGCGGTCCCGTGGACAATGGCCAGGGTCCGTTACCAGGACGGGGGGGGTTCCTGTTCTGTAGGTCCCCCCTCAGATTTTTGCCTCGCGTTACAGATTGGCCTCCTCTCATTGAGATGGAGCCCGGCTGTACTGGGCGAGCGACCGAAGAGCCGCTCGCTAACTCGCTTTCACTTCCACCCAGCACAGCGGTGTGCATCAGTGGCTAGAGCGCTAGCGAATATCGCCCCGGGTTCACGTAATCCAATGCCCATATCCTGTTCGGCCTTCTTGCTCAGCGAGGCCCCGCTTGTAACTGAGCGATGGATATGACAGAATTGGCACAGTCACCGGATCAACCCCATCCAGCGTATCGGCTCTCTGCTCTTGCCATCCCTCCACGGCCAGGGTTCTCTCCCCACCTACCGCCGCGCGGAGCGTAGAGGGCCGGCTCACCCGAGGCCCCGCATATCCGACGCCCCCCACTGAAGTACCATCGAGTGCTCCTCAAGCTCAACAGCGAAGTGCTCCTCCGCGATCACGCCTTCGGCATTGACCACGCCGTGCTGGAGCGCTACACGTAGCCCGCCGGAGCCCGGTGATGCGGGGCGTCGTTGACGTCGGCGTATCCCACCACGCCGACGCGCGCCTCGTCGTGGTGGTCGCAGAGGTCGTCGAGCGAGCACTGTCGCGGCCACACGCATGCGAGGTGGACGTGCGGCGTGTGGCGATACGGGTACCGGTCGAGCGGCCGGCTATGCGTCGTGGGGGAAAGGGAGGCACGTATGGTACGCTGCGATCGCCTGTCCGCGTGGGTGTGGTGAGAGGGTTCAACTCAGCCTCCTCCAAGGCGAACGCCCCCGGTGGACCCTCCCGACGAGACCATCACGCTGTCGCCTTCTGTGTGTCGGAACAGAGGAAGCCGGAGCCACTTCTTCGTTCGTAGGGGACAGGTCGTGTGGTGCCGTGGCAGTGATTCCCTCCCTAGTTGACCCTTACTTCGAACTCATCCCTTAGCAGTTCGTCGGTGGTAACACCGAACAGCCGCGCCGCGCCGAGCACGAGGTCAATGCTCGGCTGCTTCTTACCGCTCTCCACCTCGGAGAGGTACCCCCGTGAACGGTAGCCTAGCTTCCCCGCCAGCGTCGCGAGGGTCCACCCCCGCGCACGCCGCAACTGCATCAGCTTCGGTCCGAACCGGTGTGCCGCCATGCGGGCACGCTACCGGGGGTCCTGTTCTCTGATCGCGATCAAGTTCTCTGTTGGCGAACGTACCTTCGCCTTGACCTCTGATCGCTCCCCTACTCTACATGGCGGTTCGCTTCGCACTCCTCGCGCTCGTCGCCCTTGCTCTCTCAGCCTGTTCCCCTAACGGAGGGGCGGCTGACTGGACGCTGGAGGACATCTCCGTCACCGAGGTCCACTTCGATGAGGGGGGCGATTTGGACGCCCCTTCTATCAGGGGCATCATCGAGAACCACACCGACGTCATCGTCAACCAAGCCGAGCTCTACGCCGTCTTCTTGGACGCCGACTCTACCGTCGTGGATCGGCCCTACACCACCGTCCCTGGAGTGCTACCCCACGAGCCGGCTCGGTTCAGTGTCCTCGTCCCCATCCCGCTCCAGATGAGCGGCGAGCCGTTCCAGTGGCGGCTCACGCACGTCGCTGTACAGGTGAACGACCGCTGGTACCGGATCCCCATTGCCGATACCCTCCGTTCGGGCGCCCTCCGCCCGCTGATATCGCCGGGACTCTGAGGTTTCGGCTTTCGAGGGCACCCCTCAACGAGCCACGACGGCCCCCATCCGGCGGTGGCACGCGAGCGTGGCGACGGCGTCCCCCTCGCAGTACCTCACGACTTCCGCCAGTCGGCCGGCCTCCACGGCTGCTGCTACCCCTGCCCCACATAACGCTCCTTTCGGGGAGTCCACGCCGAGGAGATCGCAGAGGTCGTCGAGCGAGCACTGCCGCGGCCACACCCACGCGAGGTCGGCGTGCGGGCGGTGGCGGTACGGGTAGCGGTCGAGGAGGCCGTCCTGCGTCGGGGCGAGGCCGTGGCGGAGCGTGCGGGCCAGCAGGAACGGGACGTCGAACCGCTTCCCGTTGAACGTCACCCACACCGTGCTCCGGGGGAAGCGGGCGACGTCGACCCAGAACCGGTCAAGGAGGTCGGCCTCGCCATTGGGCGCGGCGCACGACCAACTCCGCGGTGCGCGGGCCTCGCCGTCCAACGTGCTGGCGACGGCGCTGATGCAGCAGATCCACCCGAGGAAGGGATGGAGCCCCCGCGCCTTCCGCGACGCCTCGGCGGCGTCGAGCGCCGGCTCCCGGCTCACGAGGCGCGCTACCTCCTTCTCGTGCCGGCATCGTTGCGCGGGGGACAGGGCCTCAAGCGGGAGAGGGCATGTCTCGATGTCCCAGGCGACGAGGGGCGAGCGGCTCATGATGGGCAGGAGATGCAGTGCAAGGGAGAGGGCGTGGCCCGGCACCATGGGGTTGAGCGCGTCACGAGACCCATCACTCAACCCCACGCACCATGGGCATCATCATCGAACGGGCCTCCGTCGAGGCGGCCGAACAGCTACTCCGACGACACGGGCTAGTCTCATTAGGGCCCCTGAGGGCCGTCCTCATGCTGAGCGAGGCGGACTGGGAAGTCCTGCTCGCCCTGCTCGATCCGATCGCGAAGGAGGCGCTGCGGCGGTGGCTCGTCCCCCTCGTCCTCCACGCGGTTGAAGTGGGGATGGAGCACAGGCGCCCGGCACCGAAGAGTCCACCCCCGCTTCTCAACCTCGCAAGCGTCGCGCGGCGGCTGAACGTGTCGGAGCGGACTGTGGAGCGGCTGATCGCGGAGGGGCTCCTCACGCCGATGTGGATCAACGGCAGCCGACGGTTCCCGCCGGAGGCGGTCGAGGGGTTCTTAAAGCGGTACGCCATCCGAGGGCGGGCAAGCAAGAGGAAGAGGCGGCCGGGGTCGTAGGGCGGAGCGTCGGTTTCTGCGGCAGCTTTGCGGCAGCGCTCTTAGGGAGTTCGGCGGAACCCGCTCTGTAGCCCCTTACAAGGCCGATTCCCGGCGGGCCTCGGGCGAGACGAAGAATGTTCTCGATAGGATTTGTCATTGTGAGAGAGGGATTCAGAAGGGGTCAGACTGGCCTGCATGAGCCGTTCTGGCGGTTTCTGCCCCGCACATTCGGCCCCGCAGGACCACGCGCCCTGACATGGACTGCCACGTCCTGCCATTCCGTGCGGCTGTCCTGCGGCAGCGCCCATGCAGCCCCTTCGCCTCCTGATGCGGCGCTCCAAAGACGTGCTGGACAGCGGCGCGGCCGTCCTCGGCACTCGCGTGCATGTAGCGCTGGGACATCTCGCCGGTGCTGTGGCCTAGCAGCTTCTGGAGGAGGAGCTCTCCGACGCCCCCCTGCGCCAGCCACGTGGCGTAGGTATGCCGCGTGGAGTGGAACGTCAGGTAGCGTGGAAGGCCTGCACGGTCGGCCTCCCGCCTGAATCCCGTCGTTAGGCGATGCTCCTTGATTGGCTCGCCCTTGACTTCGAGGACGTACGGGTTCCCCGGGAGCGCTGCCGCGCGGAGCTCCTTCAGGAGCTCGAGCGCCTCGCCAGCGACGGGCACGCTCCGCGAGTGGCCGTTCTTTGTCCGATGCGCGATCGAGTCGACGACGTGGACGCGCTCCCGACCGCGGACGGAGAGGTCGACGTCCTCCCAACGGAGCGCGCAGATTTCCCCGCGTCGGAGGCCAGTGCCCACTCCGAGGATCATGGCACGACGTAGCACAAGGCACCCGGCCCTCGTCTGTTGTAGGCGATGGTTCCGGGCGCGCCGGCCGAGATGCTCCAGGAAGCCCTCGTACTGCGCCCTCTGGAAGTACCCAGTACGGCCTGCCGGGCGACGGACCTTCAGAGATGAGGCGGGGTTCGACCTGATGTACTTCCGCTCAACA
>Ga0193752_1001821_pt1 | contig 17103 bp, 13 predicted proteins | sample H1c1metaG_FD_144924 | JGI IMG/M metagenome (GOLD analysis project Ga0193752, IMG submission 144924) | Soil microbial communities from a riparian zone of the East river system, Colorado, United States - H1c1 | ecosystem: Environmental > Terrestrial > Soil > Riparian zone | place: USA: East River... | reverse complement strand
GGATGTCTCATTTATCATATCCAGGTCTAATGCGATCGCCGTTATGCTCTCGCGGGAATGATTTCCGAAACTCACCCGCGGCAGGCTAAATGACGATACATTGTTCGTAACGCCGGCCGCGCCGATAACCCTCATCTTTTCAGTCCTGATCATGCTGCTTATCTTATCCATGCTCGCTATCGAATCGCTGATCACCGAAACGCTTGCTCCCGTATCCACAATGAAATTCAGGGGTGCCTCGATGCCTTCAAGCTGCACCTCTCCGCTCAGGAAGCCGCTTGACGTCAGCCGAAGCGGAAGAGAGATCGATTCTCCGGCAGGTATGGTCCCGCCCTCGGATTCACGCTTAAGGAGTGAAAACGTGAGATTACCATAATCGATGGTCGTCAGAAACTTTGAGATCAGCGAAAGACCTATATAACCGTCAATTCCTTCGGAATCCGAGTGGAATTTCCTGATATACACCGGAACATTCTTTACCTTTACATCGCCGATGCCCACTGAGCGCAGAAAACCGTAAACGATCTCAAATCTGCCATCACCGCCGATACCCTTGGCATAACCGCCTCTAGTTATCGGTTTCATTCTCAACTTTTGAGCGGTCTTGTCCGATATAACCGTGATACCTGACCCCGTATCGAGGACAAACTTAAGGTCTTCTTCACCGTCGTTCGCTCTGATCTGAACGATCGGACGATTTCCGATAAGCTTGAACGAGATCGAAGTTTGCTGTTCACCGGCGGTCTCGTAAAGCGTCTTCTTCTGTCCTAAAAACCGAAGAAAATTGATCAGTCCCTTGATCCTGGCCCGCCTTTCATCATCGGTATTTCGGGATAGAAAGAGAAAAGTATTATATGCGTCGGCCGCATTCTTATATCGTTCGGCCCGAGCGGCGATTTGCGCCAAGGCAAACCAATAATCCGGCTCATCGGGGGCAAGGTAAACCGCTTCGTGCAAGCGGTCAAGTCCTTCAAAAATTCGATTCTCGTAAAAATCCAGCATGCCAAGCCCAGCCCAGGCGAGCGCTTCTCTCTTATTCAGCCGGATCGAATTAACAAACATCAGACGGGCTTCCTTAAAATTTCCGGAATTTAGAAGCGCCGCGCCGAGGACGGCAAATGCATCGGAATTCGAGGGCTATAGCAAATGACAGGTCATATGCCTCCTGCAGGCGCCGCTGTTTGGTCAGAACAAATGCCAGATCTACCCTGGCCGCCGTTGCCTTGGGGTCGATCTCGACGGCCCGCCGCAAGAAACGCTCCGCCTCGACCAGATCGCCCTTCCGAACCAGCTTCAGTGCCTGTTTGCGGAGCTGCTTCACCTCATCCGAGCCGGTCTGCTGAACGTCAATTGCAAAGACCGCCGGTACGGCAGATAAAAAAAGCACCAGGCTTAGAAGTGCGTGGCGCTTTATACGGAAAGGATTCGGTAAACTAATCATCTGAACTCTCATAATTCTCATATCACTTTCTCCTTTCCCGTTCATTTTTTACTTTTGTGTCTTTAAAACGTCATTTAAGGATCTCTCCGGTTTTCATCGACCATAAGACCAAATCCAACTCGTCAAAATCCACCCCGGTGATTTTCGTCAATTTTTTCAGCTTTGCTTCGGTACTTAGATACCTCGAACGCGTATTTGGTGGCTTCGGGTCGTCAATTATTTTTAACTCGGCCAACGAGCGCAAAATATGCTTGTCCAGGATCCCATAACCCTTGAATCCTATATTCCGCAGGAAATGGCTGGCCTCTTTATAACCGAGGCCCTTGATCCCCTTTTCCTTGACGAGCCAATCGCGCCGGTCCATCGGGTCGTCAAAGCTCTGCAGTTTTTTACGCAGTTTAAATCCGTGTTGTTCCTCCAAAAACGTGCGGGTATAAACTATATATCCCGCACGCGCATTCGGATAGCGATGTGAACCGGCAAGAGCGTTCGCTAACTCGGTCTGGGTCCCGATCATCAGCAGCGATCTTACCGCCTCTACCGATCTAAGCCCCATCTTTGCCGAGCAGCCTCCGGTGAAGAAACAGAAGACCATTTCTTCCCACAAATGCAGGTCCGTGCCATTTTCCCAGACGGCCGCAAACTCGGAAAGCCGTTTTCGAACTTCTTCGCGCCTTTGAGCATGAACCTCTTTGATTTTCTCGATGGTTACAGGATGTTTTTCTTTTTTCACACGGGATTACTTATCAATTCAATTAATCTTATAAGCGAATCCAATACCTCGTCAATGTTTTTTCGATATGCTCAAAGTAAGGTTCATGTTCTTATCAACTCTCGAAAAAAAACCGCTCGAGACTTACCTCTCCCGAACGGTCTCGTCTTGGGATTTTGTTAAGCGGTACTTGGGGGATCCTGTTCAGCTACATGGGCACTACTTTACCCAAAGCGGCATCTGTTTCGATCTTACCGCCAAGCGTGGCCGTGTTTGTTGTATGGGTTAAAGGAAGCACCGCGGAATAGTTCGAATTTTTGACGGTTACCGTGATCTTCATTGCTGTCGCCCCGGCAGGGGCCGGTATCGTAAAGTTAAGCTCGGCCACAAGATCATTCTTAGGATCTTTGGAATTCTCGACGTCCGGAAATCTAAGATTACCCGGCTCACCTATAGCCTCGAAAACATTTTTCCCATCGGCATCTTTTTTTGCTATCACCGGCTGAACGGTAAACTTCATTTCATCCGGGACGCTCACGTTGGACCCGACGCCCACGGCAATACTGATCTTCGCGATGTTATCCTTTGAACCCGTAACGGCGTAAGCCACGCAGATATGATTTCCGTCAGCCAATTCACCGGCAGCCAGTCTTTTCTCTTTCCATGTTTTATAGGCCTGTGCGGCCGGACTGACGTCTTGCGAATAAGAAGCCGTCAGAAAAACACACAGGATCAGGAAAGCAAACAATGCAGGCCGGGCGCGTTTATTCATCATCATTAAATACCTCTCCATTCATTCGTTTGTCATCTAGAAAATAAAGATCCGAAAATACGTACTTATTTAACTCCTCTCAAACTTATATGTTGCTTTTTTCCTAAGAACCTTGTCCTTTTTGGTACTTTCTAACGTATAAGTGAAGTGGGTGGATACTATAACCGATCTAAATAGCTGGCATCCGAGTTAGTATCAGGGGCATCTTAATGCGGGTTATTTACTGGGAGAGCCGGTAATTTTTTTAGTTTGAAAGGTAATGCAGTTATCGTGTATAATGGCAAAAGCGGTCTTTTCGTGACAAGACAGCCTGCCCCAGCACCAAATAAAGAGACCGTAAAAATAAGAATGATCAATCCTACCTCGAAAAAAGCTTTTTGGCTGAATATAGTTGTCTTCGCTACAGCTCTGACAGGTTTCGGGCAAAGTTCCGGCCCCAATGCCGGCAACCCCTCTTCCAAGCCCCTCCTTCAGCCTATACAGGTTCACAAAGAATCCCCGGTCACTGCGGTAACCCCGTACGTAAAGCCGACGCCGTATGTAAAAAAGACGTCAATCGTTACGCCGAGTTCAGCAACCGCTCTTACCCCGGCCGAAATGGTGGTTCCGGGCTACACCGGCATACTCGTCGAAACGCTCGATGGCAAAACGGTATCCGAAAGCACCTCGATGGGCACTTTCAACCCGGCGTCAAACGTCAAAGTTGCTACCGCTTTTGCGGTTCTGAAGGCCTTTGGCCCCGAATTCCGGTTCGCGACTGACGTCTGGACGGACGGCACGCTGGATAAGAATTCGGGAACGCTTTACGGCAATGTTTATGTTTCGGGACGGGATCCGATATTCAACCCAGAGCACGCCATTGCGCTCGCCTATGAACTGAACCGCCTGGGTGTAAGCAGCATAAGCGGCGACCTGGTTGTCACGGATAATTTCTCGCTCGGCTTCAGCACATCGGCTGCTCGCTCGGGCCAGTCGCTAAATTCGATCATGGACGCTTCGAAGCGTTCGCCCGCCGCAACCCGCGCATGGTTAACCTATCTTTCAAATTCGGGACGGTTTAATCAGGTCCAGGGAGTTCCCTCGGTTTCGATCACCGGCGGCAGCTATGTTCAGGCGATCCCCAGCAATTTAAGACTTTTATTCAGGCATGAATCTGCCCCGATGCGCGAGATCCTGAAGGTTACGCTTTGTTACTCGAATAATTTCCTTGCAGAGCGTCTCGGTGACATGCTCGGCGGCGCCTATGCAGTCGCCCGCAGCGTACATCTTAACGCCGGTGTTCCGCAGGAGCAGTTCTATCTTCAAACCTCGAGCGGCCTTGGCGTCAACCGCGTAACACCGCAGGCGATGATGAGGCTTTTGCGCGCGCTCCGCTCTGAGCTTTCACGCTACAAGATGACCTTCGCGGACATCATGCCGGTTGCCGGTGTCGACAAGGGCACCCTGGCAAATCGATTTGACGAGGGTTTTGATACAGGCAGCGTTGTCGGGAAGACCGGAACTCTCGGAAATACCGATGGCGGTGTAAGCTCGTTATGCGGCGAGATCAGCACCCGCAACGGAAGATTGCTCTTCGTCATATTCAACCAGAGAGGCGGTGTAAACGGCTTCCGTTCATTCCAGAATAATTTCGTATCTACCGTACAGGCCTCCTTCGGAGGAGCCGCACCGATGAACTACAACCCGGTGTCGCTTGATGTCCGGCTGGCTAAAACGCGTGTGAGCTATCCGACCACCCGGATGGGGATGAACGACTAGTTTTGATCATATTCACGAAAACGAGGCTGTCCTTAACCGGGCAGCCTTTTTATTGTGCAATGGCCCACAACGCGCTCACCTTCACTTGTGGAATTCCGCCTGTTAATGCAAAGATTTACGTTGAAAAAGAATGAGCGTTCCCGATCAAACCCAGCCCTCAGAAGAGTCACCGGAGCTACTGGCCGAACCCGTCAACACGGAAAATATCGTCGAAACGGCGGATGATTCGCCGCCCGCGACAAAACAGCAAAGCGTCGCCCGTTCGGCGGGTATCGTTTCGATCGCCGTGATGTTTTCGCGGATCCTCGGCCTCGCACGCGAGCAGGTATTCGCGTATTTCTTTGGCGCCGGCGTTCTTAACGACGCGTTTCAGGTAGCATTTCGCATCCCCAATGTCCTGCGCGATCTCTTCGCCGAGGGCGCTCTTTCGGCCGCGTTTGTAAAGGTTTTTACCGATTATCAGATCAATAAAAGTGAAAAGGAAGCGTGGCGTCTCGCGAGCCTGGTGCTCAACGGCCTGGCGATTATCCTGAGCATTATCACGGTTATCGGCATCCTCTTCTCCGGCTATTTCGTCAGCCTGATAGCCGGTGATTTCTCGCCCGAGGCGCAAGCTCTGGCCACTACGCTCACGCAGATAATGTTCCCGTTTATCCTGCTTGTCGCGCTCGCCGCGCTTGCGATGGGCGTGCTCAACACAAAAGGGATTTTCGGGATCCCCGCGTCGGCCTCGACCGTTTTCAACATCGTTTCGATCGTGCTCGGCATCAGTTTCGCGTACTGGCTCAGCGGGGGCGGCTGGACCGTGCCCACTGAAACTGGAGCGATACCCGCGCTCCCCGCTCAATGGGCGATCATAGGAATGGCGATCGGCACGCTGATCGGCGGGGCCGCGCAATTTTTGATACAAATCCCTTCCCTGTTCAAGGTCGGGTTCCGGTTTCTGCCATCGATCAGCTTTTCGGATCCTGGCGTGAAAAAAGTCATCGCGCTGATGGCGCCCGCGATACTCGGCACATCGGCCGTCCAGGTAAACGTGCTTGTGAACACCTTTTTTGTTACGTCGATACCGGGCGGCACGTCTTGGCTGGGGTATGCCTTTCGGCTGATGCAGTTCCCGATCGGGCTCTTCGGCGTCGCGATCGGAACGGCGTCGGTGCCTGTTCTCTCGCGCATGGCGAGCGAAGGTAAAATGGGCGATTTCCGAAATACCCTTTCATCCTCGCTCAACCTGGTATTTCTGATGACGCTGCCCGCCGCCTGCGGGCTCATTGTCCTCGGCGAACCGATCATCCGGCTGCTGTATTCGCACGGCGGGGCCTTTAAGGAATCTGACGTGCCGATGACCGCGTGGGCGCTCGGAGGCTATACGATCGGGTTGACGGGGTACGCTGCTATAAAAATACTCTCGCCCGCATTTTATGCGCTGGACGATGCAAAGACGCCGATGATAATCGCGGTCGTATCGATCGTGGTTAATCTGATAGCTAGCTATTTCCTGCTGAACCTGCTTTCGAATTATGGCGTAACGCCTGAAACCCCGCATGGCCTCGGTCATGTAGGCGTTGCGCTCGCAACCTCCTGTGTCGCCCTCGTCAACTTCTTCGCACTGGCGATAATGATGCGAAAGCGGATCAAACGCCTCAACGGCCGCGAGATCTTCGTTTCGTTTATCAAGATCGCGATCGCTTCGGCGATAATGTCGGCGGCTTGCTATTTCAGCTACCGCTACCTGGACAGCTACTTCCCCGTGCGGACTTTTTTAGTGAAGATGGTCCAGGCGTTCGTGCCGATCGGAATCGGCGGCGCGGTGTTTATTGTCACGGCCAAATTGTTAAGGATAGAGGAACTGGAGAAGGTTTATAAGAGTTTCGCGAGAAAGTTGGGACGAACGTCTTGAGTTCGCGAAGCGAACGACAACTAAAAGAAGGATTCTTTTAGTTTCCCCGAAGGGGACAAATATTATAGCGTAGGGTTGAGTGAGCCGAAGGCGAGCGCTACCCTACGAATCGGTATTCGCTCCCTGACAACCCTGTAAGGGTTGAATAACCAATATGAAGCGCCATCAAGCAACTAATTCAGCTCCTGCTCACGTCCTAGAGGCGTAATATGAGAAATCTACTCAGCGTGTTCGCGATATTTCTGCCTTTCCTCGTTCTTCCCGGTGTGGCTGCAGCATGTTCGTGCGGGATACGACCCAATGTTGTCCAGGAATTCGCCGAAAGCAAAACGGTTGGTGTCTTTAAGCTCCAGTCGGTCGAGGCGAAAGTTGAGGGCAGCATCGGGTACCGCGAATCCTTTAGTGTGGAGCGCGTGTTCAAGGGAAATATCAAGGTCGGGCAGCACCTCACGTTCCTGGACGGGGTGGTCTGCGACTTTAATTTTCAACCTGAGCATATAGGCACCGAATACCTCTTTTATATGGACGATGACGGCAGCGATGGCATATGGCACCTAAGTTTTTGCAGCCGCTCGCAGCGAGCTAAATTTGGTGCGGACGACATCTACTATCTCGAAAGACAAGCCCAGCTACGCGGCAAGACGCGTATCTCCGGCGTGCTCTATCAGGAGAACGATTCGGCCCTCAGGGACGTCCCTTCGTCGAGGGACCTGCTCGACGGCCGCACAGTGCGGATCCTTGGAAAGGGTAAGGATATCAAGCTCAAGACGGACAAAAACGGCGTTTATGAGACATATGGCCTGCCGCCCGGCAAGTACACGATCTGGCCCGAGCGCATCGCCGGCTTCCGGCCCTACCAGGTCGATGAAAAGACCCACACGGAAACGGTCGAACTAAAGGCGAAGAGCCACGCCGAGGCGGATTTCACATACCAGATAGACAGTGTCATCAGCGGATCGGTAATAGACCCGGACGGGATACCGATGGACGATGTTGAGTTGGAACTCGTTCCACTCGGGGGCGAGAAAGGCGACGATATTTACTCTTTCAATAAGGAGACCTATGACCGCGGCAGTTTCAAATTTTCGGAGATACCGGCGGGTAGCTATATTCTCGCGGTCAACCCAAGGGGCAAGGTATCCTCCGCGATGCCTTTCGGCACTTTTTATTACCCAGGCAAAACGTCGCGCGAAGAAGCCGGCGTAATCACGATAACGCCCGGCGTGCGGATGGAAGGCCTCGTGATCAAGCCGCCCGGCCCGATCGACACAGTTACCATCGCCGGTGTAATGCTCCATGAAGACGGGACCCCGGTTGTTGATCAATGGGTGCGTTATTTCGAGGATAAGGATATGGATGCCCGCAAGGAGCGTTATTTCGAGCCCGAGGCGGGGATCAAAACGGATGGGAACGGCAAGTTCAGCCTGCGCGTTCTCAAGGGACAAAAAGGGGTGATCGTCGGCCTCTTCATCGATACGTGGTTTGACTATCGCAGAAACTCCGACCCGACGTGTAAAAAGTTGGATGCCCTGCTCTATACAAAAAAGAGTGGTGAGAACCTGGAAACTCAGGAGATATTCATCGATGCCTCGACCGATCAGCTCGGGCATGAGCTTAGGTTCTCCTTTCCGTCCTGCAAGAGCCGGCAGTATAAGGCGCGGTTACTCCGCCCGTAGCCCGTGTAGCGGGCGACAGATTAAACGGTGTCAGGAAGAATCGGCGCAGCTCTTTTGAGCCTGCTTAAATAATGATCCATCCCTTTCAAAATACCAGCCCCTCAATTCACGAGAGCGTCTTTATCGCCGAAGACGCCGTGATCATCGGCGATGTGACCATCGGCGAGCAATCGAGCGTCTGGTACGGCTGCATCCTCCGCGGCGACGTAAACTATGTCCGGATCGGGAAGCGCAGCAACATACAGGACGCGACCGTCATTCACGTTAGCTCTAAAACCAATCCGACCGTGCTCGAGGACGAAATTACCGTCGGCCATCGCGTCACGCTTCACGGCTGTCATGTCGAATCGAATTGCCTGATCGGTATCGGTTCCATCATTCTCGACGGCGCGCGTATCGGCAAAAACTCGCTGGTTGCAGCCGGTGCCCTCGTCACACCCGGAGTTCAGATCCCCGAACGCTCGCTCGTAATGGGCAGCCCGGCACGGGTGAAACGTGAGCTGACCGATGAGGAGCTGGAAAAGTATTCGCGTAACTGGAAAAACTACGTGGATCTTTCGAGGATTTATCTCCGGCAGGTTTGATGATTAATTCGGTGCGCATATATTTCTTCTTGCACTCACAAACCGATAAAGCGTAAAATTCTTGAGCGTTAGGCTTAAACCCTTTACCTGAACTCACTAAATTTTATGAAGAAAGTTATTTTACTAGGTATTATATTATTCACTCTTTCCGCGACCGTTTTTGCACAAGACGAGGAACTCGGCAAAAACGAGTGGTCCGTTTGGGGCGGATTCTCGCCCGATTCGAATACCGCCATCAAGGCCACGGGCCGAACGCCCGATGCACGGTTCGGCATCGTCGCCATCCGGTATGCCCGGCGGTTTAATTTCAGCGATTCTTTCAATGTTAAGTATACGGCTGACGTCGTTCCGTTTAGTTTGACAAGTTCGCCGGATTTCACCACCATCGGCCTGACCTGTACTACGTGTCCACAGGCCATAGTCCCTACGCGTCCGACCCGGTACGGCTTCGGCGGCTCACCTTTAGGCGGGCAAATGAACTTCCGTCCGAAGAAAAAATACCAGCCCTTTATCGGGGCCTCGGGCGGCATGCTTTATATGAACGACCGAACACCGACGATCGGTGGAACAAAGTTTCAGTGGACCGCGGACATCGGCGCCGGCCTCGAGGTCAGGCTAAAAGACAAAAAAGCGTTTACGCTCGGCTACAAGTATTACCACGTCTCAAACGGCGGCCGGGGCAACAATAATCCGGGCTTCGACCATAACCTCTTCTACATTGGATACACGTTTTTTAGTAATTGACCGCAAACACGTGTAAAATTGGAATTTGAAGATGGGCGGTCGAAATCGACTGCCTTTTTGATTTAGGTAGCGCAGCACTGCTGCATGGTTCGTTCAACAAAGCTCCCCTCCTTGGTCGAAGGAGGGGTGGCAGCCGCCTCGGCTGACGGGGTGGTTCGTTCAACAAAAGTTCTTATGATCAACACAAACCCCGCGCGCGGTACGCGCGATTTTCTACCAGCCGATGTCCGTAAGCGCGAATACGTGATCGGCATCATAAAAGAGGTCTACGAAAGCTACGGCTTCGAACCGCTCGAGACACCATCGTTCGAGAACCTCGAAACGCTGACGGGTAAATACGGCGAGGAAGGCAACCAGCTTATCTTTCGCATTCTCAAGCGGGGCGACGCCCTCAAAGAGGGCGCTGCGATTAAAGACCTCTCGGATCTCGCCTTGCGCTACGACCTGACCGTCCCCCTCGCCCGCGTCGTCGCCCATCACAAAAACGATCTGCCGAAGTATTTCAAACGCTACCAAATCCAACCGGTATGGCGCGCGGACAGGCCCGCGCGCGGACGATACCGTGAATTCTACCAGTGCGATGTCGACGCGATCGGGTCCAACTCAATGCTTGTTGAAGCGGAATTGATCTCGGCTGTGAGTGATATTTTGAACAAATTAGGATTTGACGATTTTGTAATTCGGATAAATCATCGTGAAATTCTTGAGACATTATTGATTGTTTTCGGAGTAGCCCTAGAAGATCGCGCGAAAGTTCTGATCATTCTTGACAAACTAGATAAGATTGGCGAATTCGGCGTGACTCAGGAGCTTGCTAAGGACGGCATCCCTTTACATGCGATAAATGGATTTTTTAATGTCGTCAATCAATTAAAGTCTGAAACTGACGGAGCAACGGCGATCCGTCGAATTAATGCATTTTTCGAAGATTTTGAAGAAAAATCTATTGGTACGGATAAGCTTCGGTCACTATTTGCTCTCTTGGGAAATCTAGGGACAAATCGAGTAAAGGTCGATCTATCATTAGCTCGTGGGCTTTCCTATTATACCGGAACGATTATGGAAATAAATGTCCCCGATCTAACGGGCTCCCTTGGGGGGGGCGGACGTTATGACGGCCTTATCGGAATGTTCGGTAAGGAACAGATACCTGCCTGTGGATTCTCCCTCGGCCTTGAACGTATTCTTGTTGTAATGGAGGAGCGAGAAATGTTTCCTTCACATATCGCCGCTTCCACTTCTGCGGACGTAATGGTCATGGTCTTTGAGGTGTCCATTGAGCAGTCCCTTACGTTAGCAAAAGAACTGAGGCAGAACGATCTGCGCGTTCTTATATATCCTAATGAGGCTGACGGAATTGGGAAACAATTCAAATACGCTAATCAGATCAATGTCCGATATATTTGTATAATTGGAGATGATGAATTGGCTGAAAACAAGGTAACTGTCAAAAATATGGTGACGGGCGAGCAGGAAACGGTGCCAAGTGAAGATGTTGCTTCGATTATTCAAGCGGGCACTGACCGAAAGTAAGTGTTTCATAACTTGAACACCCCATGTTGAACAGTGAAACACTTGAAACAGATGAAACGGCTGAAACACCTGAAACATTCGAACCACCGAAACACATGCAACGCTGAAACACGCAGAAACGCCGTAACGCCATTCGCCCCCTATGTATCGCAAGCTCGAACCAAAGATCGTCGCCGTATTCCGTGAAGGATACACCCGAAAGCTCTTTCAGGGCGATCTTCTCGGCGGGCTGACGGTCGGCATCGTAGCGCTCCCGCTCGCCATCGCCCTTGCCATTGCATCCGGCGTTAAGCCAGAACAGGGACTTTATACAGCGATTTTCGCCGGCTTCGTCATTGCTGTGCTTGGCGGCACGCGCGCCCAGATCAGCGGCCCGACGGGCGCCTTTATCGTGATCGTTTACGGCATCGTCCAGAGGTACGGTTACGACGGCCTCGTGGTTGCGATGCTCATCGCTGGGGTTCTCCTGATAATAATGGGGCTGGCGCGAATGGGCGCCTTTCTCAAGTTTGTCCCTTACCCTGTAACGGTCGGCTTTACGTCCGGTATTGCGCTCATCATCTTTTCCTCGCAGATCAGCGATTTTCTCGGCCTCAAGCTCGAAAAGGTGCCCGCTGATTTCGTCGAGAAGTGGATCGCCTATGGCCGCAATGTCTCGACTATCGATCCCTACGCTCTCGGCGTTGGCGCCGCCTCGCTCCTGATTATCATTTTCTGGTCGAAGATAACAAAGCGGATTCCGGGCCAGCTTGTAGCGATCGTCATCGCCACCGTCGCCGTCCAGCTTCTTCACCTGCCCGTCGAAACTATCGAGACACGATTCGGTGGAGTGCCTTCCGGCCTGCCCTCGCCGCACCTTCCCGTCGTCACCTGGCAATTGGTGCAGGAGATGTTTTTACCTGCGCTGACCATAGCGATCCTTGCGGCACTCGAATCGCTTCTCTCGGCCGTAGTAGCGGACGGTATGATGGGCACCCGGCACCGTTCGAACATGGAGTTGATCGCGCAGGGCGCAGGCAATCTCGTCTCCGCCATTTTCGGAGGCGTTCCGGCTACAGGCGCCATTGCCCGCACCGCAACCAATATCAAGGCGGGCGGCAAAACCCCCGTATCCGCGATCATCCACTGTATCTTCCTGCTACTGGTGCTGCTCTTTGTGGGGAAATGGGCCGCGTTGATACCAATGTCAACACTGGCCGCCGTACTTCTCGTCGTGGCCTATAACATGAGCGGGTGGCGCGAATTCGGTCACCTGCTCAAGAGCCCCCGCGGCGATGTGGCCGTGCTGCTCGCGACATTTCTGCTGACCGTATTTATCGACCTGACCACCGCGATCCAGGTCGGCATTCTGCTCGCGGGCTTCCTGTTCCTGCAAAAGATGTCGAACGAAACGCAGGTCCAATCGATTACGGCAAACTTCGCGGAAGAAGATGACGAACAGACCCGCGACATTTCAAAGATCAAGGTCCCGGACGGCGTCGAGGTATTCGAGATCTACGGCTCGCTTTTCTTCGGCGCGGTCAGCCAGTTCAAGGAATCGCTTAGATTCGTCGCGAAAAAACCTAAAGTATTGATACTGCGAATGCGTCACGTCAGGTCGATCGATGCGAGCGGCATCCACATCCTCGAGGAACTAGTGCGCGAGGCCGAAAGCGGCGGGTATAAATTGATCTTCTCCGCCGTCTCGCGAAGCGTTTACCGCGTGATGCGTCGAAGCGGCCTGACCGATATTGTCGGACGTGAACATTTTTGTAAAGATATCTACGATGCGTTGAAAATAGGGGAGAATTATACGGGCGAAGCAACTAACAGCGATGCACCGGTCATCTGATTTTTACAGTACTAATAAACCAGCCCGCTCACTTTTTAAGGAGAGAATTATGCGGTCGTTTCAGACTAGACTCGGGTTTGCGCTTCTATCTCTGATTGCGCTTACCCTGCCGGTACGCGCCGACGAGTACCGGTCTATCGAGCGAGAGGTGGATAAGGTCCTTCAAAAACGGGATATCGGTGATGTGTCCGCCGAATATGCCCGCAGCGCCCCCAAAAGCCTCGAAGATTGGCTAAATCGGCTCAGTGTTTTCGGCCGCGCCGGACACAATGTCCGGGTCCATACCGCGCTTACCCAACTTGCCGCAGTTCCTGACCGCGAAAATTCCCCATTCAGCTATCAGCTCCGCGAGACAGCTCGGCGAGCGGTGGCTATCGATGATTTTCCCTCCCGAAAGCTCTATTACGAGAACATCGAGTTGGGCGGGGATGAGCACATTCCGCAGTTCATGCGGGCGTGGATCAATAGCGGCGATGTTGGAGGGCTCGATAAATGGCTCGAAGCAAAGGCCGGGCTTAACGAGTCGTGGTTTGACCACTGGCTCAATTTCCGTTTCGAACAAGGCACGTCCGATCCGCTCTGGCGCAAACTGGAAGACGGTATCCGGGCTGATCCCTCCAATTGGTATGGCATAACCCGTTATATCTCGCTCGCTACCGACAGCGGGCATCGATACGGGACTCGAGATATTACGTGGCTGATCGATTCCCCGGTGAACGATTCATCCTACCGGGCTTATCGAATTGCAGGCATCTTTCAAAATCGGGACAATGCTCTGGCCATCCGCCTGCTCGAAAGATCGCTCAATCTTCCTTTCAAATCCAGAGATACCGCTGACTATTCTTCGCAGCTTCATCACGCTGCCGCACCCAGGGAAGCGGTCGATCCCGAGAAACAAGTCAGGTTCTGGACGAAAACGGCCCTTGCCCGCCTATACAAAGAAACAGGCCAACCCCTAAAGGCCCAGCCGCTCGTTGAAGAACTTGCGGCAATGAAGATGGAGCCTTACGAGGATGTAAATTCCTACGCTCTTGCGGGAGGAGTACAGGCCGCGTCGGGCTACCGTGTCGTCGAGGCAAAGATCCTGCAGGACGAGGCGACAAATCAGGGTTCGCCAGCCTACTGGATACAACGCGCGGCATATTATGGTGGGCGCGGCGAAAAGGAGACTGTCTGGACCACCTACCGCCATGCGCTCGAAATATTTCCGTATGTCCGCGGTGACCTGAACACATCGCGCCCCCGGATCGAGATCGTTAACCGGATCGTGGCATTCGACCGTTACTCTGACAGGGACATAACGTCCGGGATACTTCGCAAGGAAGTAAAAGCGGCGCTTGAAGATGCTCATTATCTTTTTGAACTGGCAAAACTTATTGACACCGACTGGGATGAGGTTCGCGACGAATTCTTTGTAAACGAGGACGTCTTGCCCCGAATGATGGCTGCTCGTCCGAAATGGTACGGACATGAAAGTTCTGTGATCGAGGCTATAATGGGCAGCGAAGCGTGGACGCCGGCCATGAAGCAGGCCGCGTGGGGCCGTCTTGCCGCACTCGCCCGCAGAGATCTCCTCCACCGCGGTTCCGCGTTGGCCAAAGCAATGAGCTGGGAAGGTGAAAATAAACACGTAATACCAATATTGCGAGAGTATCTGAAGATCGCCCCGGAACGCGCGGAAAATAATGACTTTTACGATCGGCAGCAGTGCGCAGACGCGCTGTTTGACGCCTATCTTGAAAGCGGCGTTTGGCAGGCGGCGGAAAAAATGTACCTGGCGGGCTATGAGGGAAGTACCGAGAAGCTTGGTGATTCGCTCCGAAAAATTGCCCTGAGCGCAGCTAATGCCGGCCGGACCGAAGATGCTCTTCGCTTATGGAAAGCGGCTTCGAATATCGACCGCTGGATCTTCCGCGATTTCGAGTATTTTGCAAAGCCCCCGCTAATACCTGGTCTTCGGCAGTTTTATGTCGATATGAAAAAGGCCGACCCGCTAACCAGTATCCCGGACAGAGCTCTGGCCATTTTGAAATAGGACACCGCTGTCACAATTCGAGGACATGAATGCTCTTGCCGCTCAGTTCTTTCCCGGAAGCGTGTAGCTAAACTCGTAGAAGTGCTTCCCGCCCTCGATCTTGATCGTCATGGTCCCGGCCAGCCCCGACAGTTCTCCTGTCCCTGAATCAGGTAATACAGTTACGTTTAGGCTCGGCGTTCCACGGGTCATTATTCCGGTGTGGTGCAGTATAAAGCTGCCGGTTTTGCCGTCCAGGCTCCCCGTGATCCGTTCCAACGCAACATATACTCCAGAACCCTCCACATCCGTCCCTGCATATATCATTTCGCCCTTGCTGATCGCTTTCAGGCCGCCGTGAAACTCCTTATCGAGCGACATCCTGCCCAGTTTTGCCTCCTCCGCTTCCTTGTTGTCCGCTTTTTGAGGAATGGTTTTTACATCGAATTCGCCTTTTGCATTGTTCATTTTTCGGGTCTCCTTTTTAACCGCTTTAGAATTTGGGACACGTCCCTGCCCATGAGCCGCGGAACCGCATCCGAATAAGATAAAGATAATCGCGAACATGGTTGTAGGCCAGCTCAATAGCTGCCCCATCGTGGTATTTGCTACAATTTTCCAGTGATCGTACCGACGCCCGTTTCTTAATTTGATATTCATTGATTGCGAGTGTAGAACAGACGAATAAAGCAATGATTGGAAAAACGCGACAAGAAAAGGCGGAAATCGAGGAAACTTTCGATCCCGGCGCCGGCCCCGCCCGCGGCATGTTGCGGCGGCCCGTTAAGGCCGGAAAGTTTAGGCATTCGCGACGCTCTCCCTCCCCGGAACTTTCGCTTTGGATCGCTCACTACTGGATGATCAGGTGGGACCTGCGCGGCTGCGAACCTCACTATGGCGAGAGCTTGCCGCACCCAAATGTCCATCTCGTATTCGGTGAGAGCGCCGCGACCATTCACGGCGTCCAGACGAATAAATTCGAACGCACCCTCGAAGGCCGGTCGCAGGTTTTCGGGGTAAAATTCCGGCCCGGTGGTTTCCGGCCTCTTTTCAACGGCCCGATTTCCGAACTCACCGACCGCAGCGTTCCCGCCGCTGAAATACTCGGGCACGACATTGAGAAACTAGGCGCAGTCGTGCTTTCACCTATTGGCGAGGAGCAAAAGATCGAAGCCGCCAACAAATACTTCCGGCAACACCTGTCGCGGCCGAATGAAACCATCGGGCAGGCGAGCAATCTTGTGGAACGCATCCTCAATGAGCCCGACATCAAAACGGTTGACAACCTTGTCGAACTAACGGGAGTCGGCAAACGCTCGCTCCAGCGGATCTTCAACGAATACGTCGGTGTCAGCCCGAAATGGGTGATACGCCGTTATCGCCTGCACGAACTGATCGAGCAGCTTAATTCAGGCGATAAGCTGGACTGGGCGCAACTGGCACTGGAACTCGGGTATTTCGACCAGGCGCATCTAATCAACGATTTCAAGGTATTTATCGGCGAGTCGCCTTCGCGCTACCAGAAGACCGTCTCTGCCGAATCAACGTAAAATATGAGTGAATCAATACTTCAACGCTTTATCAACGACACGCTCCAGGCCTTCCAGAGCTATAAAAAGATGGCGGAAAAGGTGCTCGTCCAGGTCTCGGACGAGGAGTTTTTCCACGTCGTAGACGCGGAATCAAATTCCCTGGCGGTTATCGTAAAACACATCGGGGGAAATCTACGCTCGCGCTGGACCGACTTTCTAACTACCGACGGCGAAAAGGAGGACCGCCTTCGCGACGGCGAGTTTATAAGCGAGGGGGATACCCGTGCAAACATAATGGAGCTTTGGGATACAGGCTGGGCGGCTCTCATCGCGACTTTCGAATCGCTTAGGCCCGAAGATCTGGACAAGATCGTTACCATACGCACTGAGGAATATACGGTCGTACGGGCGGCGGTCCGGTCGCTCGCGCACACCAGCTCGCACATCGGCCAAATCGTCTTTCTCGCAAAGCACCTGCGTTCGACCGATTGGAAAAACCTGAGCATCCCGAGAAACAGCTCGGAAGAGTTTCGCCGCTATATGGCCGAAAAGCGCGAAGCGGGCCAGGGGTTTAAAAATTATCTCGAAGCCCACGAGGAATTTAAA
>Ga0193752_1001820_pt1 | contig 17109 bp, 15 predicted proteins | sample H1c1metaG_FD_144924 | JGI IMG/M metagenome (GOLD analysis project Ga0193752, IMG submission 144924) | Soil microbial communities from a riparian zone of the East river system, Colorado, United States - H1c1 | ecosystem: Environmental > Terrestrial > Soil > Riparian zone | place: USA: East River... | reverse complement strand
GTTCGATCCAGCCCGTGCGTTCCTGCCAGATCCCGGTGAGCGCCATCGGCGACCAGCCGGTGACCACGATCGAGGGCCTCTCCAAGGATCGCAGCCATCCGGTCCAGCAGGCCTGGATCGAACACGACGTACCCCAGTGCGGTTACTGCCAGTCCGGCCAGATCATGTCGGCCTCGGCCTTGCTCGAGGCCAAGCCGCGGCCCACGGACGCGGACATCGACGCCGCCATGGCCGGCAACATCTGCCGTTGCGGCACCTACCAGCGCATTCGCACCGCCATCCGGCGAGCCGCGGAGATCAAGTCCGGCGCCTGATGCATCCATCAAGGTCTTCGGGGAGAAGACCCAGGGAGTAGAAGAAAATGTCAGCGATTCCCAGCGACGTTTCCCGTCGTGCGTTCCTCAAGGCCGGCGCCACGATCAGCAGCGGTCTCGTCATCGCCATCGCGCTGCCCGGCTGCAAGCCCGCCGCGAAACGCAGCGGTGAACTCAAGACATTCGAAGCCAACGCCTGGCTGCACATCGGCAGCGACGACCGCATCACCTTCTTCTGCGACAAGTCCGAGATGGGCCAGGGCGTCTACACCGCGCTGCCCATGCTGATCGCCGAGGAACTCGGCGTCGGTCTCGAGCGCATCAAGGTCGAGTTCGCGCCCCCGGGCGACATGTTCATCAACAACCTGATCGGCGGACAGATCACCGGTGGCAGCACCAGTGTCCGCGACGGCTGGGAAAAGCTGCGCAAGGCCGGCGCCACCGCGCGGGAGATGCTCATCAGCGCGGCGGCCGCCGAGTGGGGCATCGACGCGCGCAACTGCAAGGTCGAAAACGGCGTGGTCCTCTCGCCGCGGTTCGACCGCCTGCGCTTCGGCGAGCTGGCCGAGGCCGCCGCCAAACTACCCGTGCCCAAGGACGTGCCGCTCAAACCGGCGGCGCAGTTCACGCTGATCGGCAAGGCCACCAGACGCAAGGACACGCCGGCCAAGGTCGATGGCAGCGCGGTCTACGGCATCGATGTGCGCCTGCCCGGCATGTTGTACGCGGCGCTGGCGCAATCGCCGACGCTCGGCGGCTCGGTCAAGACCTACCAGGGCGAGAAGGCGAGCGCGATGCCGGGCGTCATGGCCGTGGTGCTCACCTCCACGGGTGTCGCGGTCGTCGCGGATTCCTGGTGGCGCGCGCGCAAGGCGCGCGACCTGCTCGAGATCCAATGGAATCCGGGTCCGAACGCCGGGCTCAACGACGCGAAGATTTCGCAGGCGCTGCGCAAGGGCGCGGCGGGCCCGGGCCGCGTGGCGCGCAACGACGGCGATGCCGCCGCCGCATTAGAGGATGCCGCGCGAGTCATACGCGCGGAATACGAGTTGCCGCTGCTGGCGCACGCCACGCTCGAGCCGCAGAACTGCACCGCCGACGTACGCGACGATGGCGTCGACATACACGTGCCCACGCAGGTGCAGCAGATCGCGCAGGCGGCCGCGGCCAAGGCCGCCGGGGTCGATCCGAAACTGGTGAAGGTGCACACCACGTTCCTCGGCGGCGGCTTCGGCCGGCGTCTCGAAGTCGATTTCATTCCCGCGGCGGTCGAAGCTTCGAAGGCGGTGAAGAAACCGGTCAAACTCCTCTGGACCCGCGAAGACGACATGACGCACGACGCCTATCGTCCGCCCGCGTTCGACCAGGTGGCCGGGGCGTTCGACGAGAAGGGCAAGCTGATCGCCTGGAACCTGCATCTGACCGGGCCGTCGATCACCGCGCGCATGTTTCCGTCCGTCACCGAGAAGATGGTCGATCCGTTCGCCGTCGAGGGCGCAGCTAACTACCCTTACGACGTGCCCAACGTCCACGTCGACTTCCAGCAGCAGGAGATCGGCATCGACGTCGGCTACTGGCGCTCGGTGAGCCATTCGCTCAACTGCTTCGTAGTCGAGAGTTTCATGGACGAGCTGGCGGTCCACGCGAAGAAGAACTCCGCCGAGTTCCGCAAGGCGTTGCTGGAAAAACAGCCGCGCTTCCTGCAGGTGCTGAAGCTCGTGGTCCGCGAGTCCCGTTTCGGCTATCCGCCGAAGGGGCGTTTTCACGGGCTGTCGGTGATGGAGGGGTACGGCACCTACATGGCGCAGGTCGCCGAGATCTCGCTCAACGAGGGCAAGGTGAAGGTGCACCGCATCTACTGCGCCACCGATTGCGGCCAGCAGGTAAATCCGGATACGGTCGTGGCCCAGATCGAAAGCTCGGCGCTGTTCGGCTACTCGGCGCTGATGTGGGGCGAGATCAACATTTCGGGCGGCCGGGTCCAGCAGACCAATTTCGACAGTTATCGCGTGGCGCGCATCAACGACGCGCCGCGCATCGATGCCTATGTCGTGGACAGCAGCGAGGCGCCGGGCGGCATCGGCGAGCCGGCAACTGCACTGGTGGCCCCGGCCGTCTGTAATGCGATCTACGCGGCGACCGGGCGTAGACTGCGCTCTCTCCCCCTGACCAGGCATCGACTCGCGTAGAGGATTGCATGAGCAAGAACGCCGACCTTCACAAACGCCGCATCGCGGCCATTCCGCGCGGCGTCGGCAACTCGCTGGCCGTGTACGCCGAGCGCGCGCAGAACGCCGAGCTGTGGGACGTCGAGGGCCGCCGCTACGTGGATTTCGCCAGCGGCATCGCGGTCGTGAATACCGGCCACCTGCATCCGCACGTGAAGGCGGCAATGGCCGCGCAACTCGAGAAGTTCACGCACGGCTGTTTCCAGGTGACGCCGTACGAGTCGTACGTCGCGCTGGCGGAAGCGTTGAACAAGCTGGCGCCGGGGCCGACGCCCAAGAAGACGATCTTCCTGTCGACCGGTGCGGAGGCGGTCGAGAACGCCATCAAGATCGCGCGCTACGCCACGAAACGGTCCGCGATCATCGCCTTCAACGGCGGTTTTCACGGCCGTACGCTCGCCTGCATCACGCTCACCGGCAAGGTGCAGCCGTACAAATCCGGGTTCGGGCCGATGTTGCCCGAAGTGTTCCACGTGCCCTTTCCCATGGCCTATCACGGCGTGTCGAGCGAAGACTCGCTGCACGCGATCGAGAACCTGTTCAAGGCCGACGTCGATCCCGCGCGCGTCGCGGCGATCATCATCGAGCCGGTGCAGGGGGAAGGCGGCTTCTACATCGCGCCGCCGGAATTCCTGCGCGCGCTGCGGGCGTTGTGCGACAAACACGGCATCCTGCTGATCGCCGATGAAATCCAGACGGGTTTCGCGCGCACCGGCAAGACCTTTGCGATCGAACACTCCGGTGTCGAGCCCGATCTCATGACGGTCGCCAAGAGCATCGCCGGCGGCGTGCCGCTGTCGGCGGTGATCGGCAAGGCGGAGATCATGGACGCGCCGGTGGTCGGCGGCCTGGGCGGCACGTTCGCCGGCTCGCCGCTCGCCTGCGCCGCGGGGCTGGCGGTGCTCGAAGTGCTGGAGAAGGAAAAGCTCAACGAGCGCGCGGAACAGATGGGAACGAAGCTCACCGCGAGATTGAAGCAGCTGCAGGCCAAGTTCACCTGCATCGGCGAGGTGCGCGCGCTCGGCATGATGGTGGCGATCGAGCTGGTCAAGAATCGCAAGGCGGACGCGCCCGACGCGGAGCTGACCAAGGCCGTGGTGCAGGCCGCCGGGCGGCGCGGGCTGATCCTGCTGTCATGCGGGCTGTACTCGAACGTGATCCGCATCCTCGCGCCGCTGACGATTCCCGAGGCGCAGCTCGAAGAGGGCCTCGGGTTGCTGGAGCAATCGCTGGCGGATGCCACCCAATCCGCCGCGTCGGCAGTGGCCTGAACGGCCACCGCCGGCGCGGCATCCGCTCAGGGAATGCGCGGATTGAACGGATTGAACACGCCGTTCTGATTGAACTCGAATAGCCAGGCATGCAGCGTCCAGAGTTTGAAGTCCTGGTTCGCATCCCATTCGTCGGCGCGGCCGATGAACCCTTGCGGCGCACGCGTCGCTTCCGAGAACGGCACGGCGTACTCCACCGCAACCAGCTTGCGCTTGCCGCCGCATGGATCGTCGGCATACACCAGCAACTCGGGTTTGGTCGGATCGAAACGGCCATCGACCAGCTTGTCCTTCATGTAGTGCCAACCCATGTGCGGCACCAGCAGCCCGATGTCGTGGTAGCCCTCTTTTTCCGCCTGGGCGACATCGACGAACCGCGCGGTCGCGTCGCGGACCTGGTCGAGCTGCAGGATGGCGAGCGGCGGCGGCTTGTCGTGTCCCTTGCCAGGATCGTGGTCACCGTGCGCGAAGGCAGCCGAAGCGAGCACGCTCGTGACGAGCGCGCAGATAGTTCTCGAAGACATGTGAACCTCCTGTAGTTAGCGGCGCGCAGGCTACGCCGCGTGACAGAAGGTACGAATGCTCGTGCGTCCGGGGTTCATGTCCGATCGTCCGCGCGATACGGACCCATGACCGCGCGTCCGGGATTGTTGCCCGATCGTCCGCGAATTAGTTAGGCTCGGCCGGCGTTCGAATCGGTCGGTGTATGGAAGTACTCGCTCTCGGAGGCGAGCTGTTCGATCAGGCGCTTCAGTTCCGACATGCGGCCTTCGGCGGTGCTGATCGGCATGCAATCCTGGCAGCGCGTGTCGCCGCAGGGCTGCCGCGAATACAACCAGTACTGGATGGCGCCGGCGAGCATGCCGTCGGCGATGTCCCAGAGATCCGCATCCTTGTCCTTGTCCGCCATCTTGTTGGCGAGGTCCACGGTCTTGGAGAAGGCGGCATCGAAGGTGTCGGCGATCGGTTCCATGGGCGGAGTATAAGGATCGGCACCGCGAACCGGAATGCCTCCTTGCCGCTCCGCAGCAGGCTATGTTCAACGTGGTGCGTTACTGGAGCCGCACGGAGTAGATCCGCACGCGGCGTGAGCCGGTTTTGCCGCTGCGGAACAGCGTGATATCCGATATATGCCCCATATCCATGAGGCGCTCGCGAGGTGCGTGGCGGATATCGTCGAGCGCGATCCGCAGCTCGCGCCGCTCGCCGGCCGCGAGATCGAAGCGCCGATTGAACCGGTCGTAGTAGGTTTTCCCGTGCCGCCGGTCGTGGACGCGCACGCCGAGAGAAAGCGGCACCGTCTCGGGGTTTTCGACGTCGATCACCAGCGTCTCGAAGCCCTGCCAATCCGGCATCGGCTCGTGCAGCGACAACCCCGGGAACGTGTCGGCATCGAACTCCACGTCGAGCGCCCCGCGCACGATGTCGCGATTGACGCCGTATCCGACCACCCAATAAAGCTCGGTGGTGGACGCAAAATTGGCGAGCACGGGAAACTGGCCGTTGCGGTGCACGTAGGCGCGCGCCATGCTAACTATCGGCTCGAAGTATATGAAGATGCAGCCGAGCGCGATCAGCGACGCGGCCACCCGTGTCCCCCTGGTGATGGCGGCGCGCCGGTCGAACAGCGCCGCCAGCGCGAGCGCGCACACCACGCCCACGGCGTCCGCGAACACGTCTTCCCAGGAGGCGTCGCGCCGCAGCGGCTTCTGGATGATTTCGCTGAGCAACCCCGCGCCAAGCCCGATGAGGCCGGCCAGCGCGTACAACCTCGCGCCGGCGATGCGCAGGTCATGGCGCAACACCAGCATGACGGCGAGCGTCGCGAGCAGGAACAGCGGCGTGTGGCCGGCGTTTTCGAGCGTGCGCCCGGCATAGGTCGGCGGTATCGGCAGCGGGACGAACAACAAGGCCGCCGCGAGCAACACGAACGCACACAGGAAGATCAGTCGGCGTGACACGGCCCAGTATACTTCGCGCATGAACATCAGATTGACGGCTATCGAGGCGCGCATCATCGGTTCTCTCATGGAGAAGCAGATCACCACGCCCGATCAGTATCCGCTGTCGCTCAATGCACTCGTCAACGCGTGCAATCAGAAGAGCAACCGGGAACCTTTACTGCAGTTGGATGAACCTACCGTCAAGTTCGTCGTCGATGGGTTGTCCCGACGGCATTTCGTCGTGGAGAAATCCGGGTTTGGCAGTCGCGTCCCCAAATATCAGCAGATCTTCTGCAATACGGAATTCGGCAGCCTCAAATTCACGCCCCAGGAAACGGGCGTCATCTGCGAGTTGCTGCTGCGCGGGCCGCAGACGCCCGGAGAACTGCGCGCGCGTGTGCCCCGGCTGGCCGAGCTGCCCGATCCGTCGGTCATCGAAACCGTGCTCGCCACTCTGGCCGCGCGGCCGGACGGGGCGCTGGTCACGCGCCTGGCGCGCGAGCCCGGCCGGCGCGATTCGCGTTGGGCGCAGCTGTTCGAAGAGTTGCCCGAGTCGGTCACGGTTGCGACCGGCGACGATCCTGACGCGCCCGCCGCCGTGGCCGCGCCCCAGGGCCCGACCAAGACCGAACTGCTCGCGCGCGTGGCCTCTCTCGAGGCCGAAGTGGCCGCGTTGCGCGCCGAACTCGCGATGTTCAAGCAGGCCGGCGCTACCCAGGACCGCGAAGCGTGAACCTGCCGGCCTGGGCGCAGAGCGCGGGGCTGCTCGTCGTCTCGAACGTGTTCATGACCTTCGCGTGGTACGCGCATCTCAAGAACATGGCGGCCAGGCCGTGGATCATCGCCGCCCTGGTGAGCTGGGGCATCGCGCTGTTCGAATACCTCGTGCAGGTGCCGGCGAATCGCATCGGCTACACCGCGCTGTCGCTGGGCCAGCTCAAGGTGATGCAGGAAGTGATCACGCTCGCGGTGTTCGTGCCGTTCGCGTTCTTCTACATGAAACAGCCGCTGAAGCTCGATTTCCTGTGGGCCGGCCTGTGCCTCGTCGGCGCCGCCTGGTTCATGTTCCGGCGCTGAGCGCGCCGCGCGGGCTAACTAACTCAGCCGCTCGAGCGCTTCGCACAGCGCATCGACATCTTCCTCGGGCGTGTCCCACGAGCACACGAACCGCCCCTCGCCCGAGCCGGTCGGGCCCCAGGGATAAAACCCGAATTCCGTCGACAACGCGGCAATGCGCTCGTTGCCCAGCTTCATGAACACCTGGTTGGTGGCGAACGGCTCGCTCAACAGGTGCGGTGCCGCGGCCGCGATCCGCGCCGCGAGTCGATTGGCGCGCTCGGCGTTGCGGCGCCACAGACCGCTTTCGAGGTAAGTAGTGAGCTGCACCGCCGCATATCGTCCCTTGCAGGCGAGTTGCCCCGCGCGTTTGCGGCGGAACTCGAAGTCGCCGACGCGGGTCGGATCGAAGAACACGACGGCTTCGGCATTCATGCCGCCGTTCTTGATGACACCAAACGACAACACGTCGACGCCGGCTTTCCAGCTGAGCTCGGCGGGGGAGAATTCCTGAGCCACGACCGCATTCGCGAAGCGCGCGCCGTCCATGTGCACGGTCATGCCGCGCGTATGCGCGAGGTCCGAAAGTGCGCGAATCTCGTCCGGCGAATAGATGGCACCGCGCTCGGTTGCCTGTGTAATCGACAACATGCGCGGCTGCACGCCGTGCACGTGCGGCTCGAACCACGCGAGCCGCTCGATGAGGTCCGGCGCCGAGATCTTTGCGCCCGCGCCGCCGATCAGCGAGAGCTTCGCACCGCCGGTGAAAAATTCCGGCGCGCCGCATTCGTCGCGCTCGATGTGCGCTTCCGCGTGGGTGAGCACCGTGCCCCAGGGCGGGCAGAGGGTGGCCAACGCCAGAGAGTTGGCCGCGGTTCCGGACGACACCGCGAACACGCGCACGCGGGTTTCGAAGAAATCGCCGAAGACCTTGTCGAGCGCATCCGACCAGCGATCCGCTCCGTAGGCGAGCGCGACACCGTTGTTGGCGACGGTCATGGCACGCAGGATTTCTTCGCTGACCGCGGCGGTATTGTCGGATTTGAAGTAACGCACGGCGACGCATTCTACAGAGGGACGACACATCATGGATGACGAAGGCACTTCACGACGGGCGATACTGCGCGGGCTCGCAACTTCGCTGGGCGTGGCCGCGCTGCCCTGGTCCGAAATGGCGCGCGCCGCGCATGACGCGCACGCGGCGGCGGCGGCGGCGCCCGAATCGCTCACCTACACGTTGTTTGGCGCCGCCGACGCGGCCGACGTCGAGGCGCTCACCTCGCAGATCGTCCCGAGCGATGCGACGCCGGGCGCGCGCGAGGCCGGCGTGACGTATTTCATCGACCGGGGGTTGGGTTCGTTTTTCGGCCATTGGCGCGCGGATTTCCTCGACGGCCTCGCAAGGTTCCAGGCCGCCTGCCGCGCCCAGTCTCCGGACACGCAGAGTTTTGCCGCCCTCTCCCCGGCGCGCCAGGTCGAATTCCTGCGCACCGTCGACACCACGCCATTTTTCGACCGGGCGCGGCTGCTCACCCTGTGCGGAATGTTCTCGAGCCAGAAGTACGGCGGCAACCGCGCCGGCGCGGGCTGGAAGCTGATCGGCTTCGAGGATCAACACGTCTTCGAATCCCCGTTCGGCTACTACGACCGCGACTACCCGGGATTCACGCCGCAAACGGAGAAGCGCTCGTGAGCGCGCGCCGTTATCGCAACTCGGAGAGCGTGGACTTCGTGATCGTCGGGTCGGGCGCGGCCGGCGGCGCGTTGGCGCGCGAACTGTCGCGCGCGAATCTCTCGGTGGTGGTGCTGGAACAGGGCCCGCGTCTCTCGCCGGCCGAATTCGAACACGACGAGCTCAAGTACTGGTTCATGGCCGGCATAACCGCCGACCTGCGCCGCAGCCCGCAGACCTTTCGCAGCGACGCGGCGCAGACGGCGGCGGTGCCGAAAGTACGCGACCCGCTGGTGTACGCGCGCGCCGTCGGCGGCAGCACGCTGCACTACACCGCTAACTACTGGCGATTCCACGAGATCGATTTCCGCGAGCGCAGCGTCCTGGGCGACATCGCCGGCACCGGCTTCGCCGACTGGCCGATCAGTTACGCCGAGCTCGAGCCTTACTACACGCGCGTGGATTGGGAAGTCGGCGTCTCCGGCCTCGCCGGCGTCTGCCCGTTCGAGCCACCGCGCACCAGGGGGTATCCGATGCCGCCGCTGCCGGTGAAATCCTCGGGTGTGTTGTTCGAGCGCGGCGCGAAAAAACTCGGCCTGCATCCGGTGCCCGCCCCCATGGCCATCAACTCCGTCGCCTACAACGGGCGGCCGGGCTGCGTTCACTGCGGTTTCTGCCATGGCTTCGCCTGCGAAGTCATGGCCAAGGCGTCGACGCTCACGACCATGATTCCGCAGGCCGAAGAGACCGGGAATTGCGAGATCCGCGCCGACAGTTACGTGTCGCGCATCGAGGTCGACAAGCGCGGCCGCGCCACCGGCGTCGCGTATTTCGACGGCGAGCGGCGCGAACATTTCCAGCGCGCCAAGGCCGTGATCGTCGCCGCCAACGGTGGCGAGACGCCGCGCCTGCTGCTCAACTCCGCGAACGCCGCGTTCCCGCAGGGGCTCGCCAACTCGAGCGGCCTGGTCGGCAGGTACCTCATGTTCAACGTGACCTCGCGCGCGCTCGGCACGTTCGAGCACGAGCTCAACGAGTACAAGAGCGTGCAGGTCACGCGCGTCCTGCACGACTTCTACGACTCGGATCCGAAGCGCGGCTTCTACGGCGGCGGCGGTCTCGATGCGCGCATCGGTCCGCAACCAACCACCTGGGCCATACGGACCGCCGGTGAAGGCCCCGCGTGGGGCGCCGCGTTCAAGGAACGCCTGCGCGAATTCCCGCGTTCGATGCAGGTGGCCTGCCACAGCACGTCGCTGCCGCTCGAGAGCAACAACATCACCATAGACCCCACGGTGAAAGACACCTGGGGCATTCCGGCGATCCGCGTGACCTACCGCGATCATCCGGACGATCTCGCCACCTCGCGGTTCCTGCAGGATCGCGGTGCGGAAATTCTCGATGCCGCGGGCGCGTTGCGCGTGACCAAGGCCCCGGTGACCGACAGCACGGTCGCCTACCACCTGCTCGGCACCTGCCGCATGGGCGACGATCCGAAGAAATCGGTGGTGGATCGCCACCATCGCAGTCACGATGTCCCGAACCTGTTCATGTGCGACGGCAGCAGCCTGGTCACCTCGGGCCGTGGCCAACCCACGATGACGATCCAGGCGCTCGCGCTGCGCGCCGGCGAACACATCGCCAATTTCGCGCGCCGCAACGAAATCTAGCTAGCAATACCAACGACAAACTTGACGATCTCAAGGAAGGAGTCTCGATGAAACGCAACGACCGGTTCGATTCACTCGCCCTGCGTGCCGCCATCAAGGCAGCGCTGGGCGCCGCGCTCGGCCTCGCCGCCAGCGGCAGCCTCATGGCCCAGGACGCGGCCGCCCCCGATGAAAACATCGACGAGGTGGTGGTCACCGGCACCCGCGCCGTGGGCCGTACGCGCCTCGATTCGCTGGCGCCGGTCGACGTGTTGTCGAGTACCGCCCTGCAATCGACCGCGTCGACCGAGCTCGCCGAGGCGCTGTCCACCGCCGCGCCCTCGCTCGATTTCCCGCGGCCGTCCATCACCGACGGCACGGATCACATCCGCCCGGCGACACTGCGCGGCCTCGCGCCCGATCAGACGCTGGTGCTGGTCAACAGCAAGCGCCGCCATGCGTCCGCGCTGGTCAACGTCAACGGATCGGTCGGCCGCGGCTCGGCCGCCGTCGATCTCAACGCGATTCCGCTGGCCGCGATCGAAACGGTCGAAGTGCTGCGCGACGGCGCCTCCGCGCAATACGGCTCGGATGCCATCGCGGGCGTGATCAACCTGCGCCTGCGCGAAGCGCGCGAAGGCGGCAACGCCTCCGTCACGTACGGCCGCTACGACACCAACGTCGACACGGAACGCGGCTCGCGTCACGAGGACGACGGCGCGACCACAACGGCCTCGGGCTGGGTCGGTCTGCCGCTCGGTGGCGAAGGCTTCCTCACGCTGTCGGCTGAATACCGCGATCGCGATCCGACCAGCCGCGGAGACTTCGACAATCGCGTCCCGGGTTCGCCGGTCACCTCGCGTTACGGCGATGCCGACGTGCGCGACATCACCGGCTACATCAACGCCGGCATTCCGCTCGACAACGACTGGAGCCTCTACGGCTGGGCCGGCTACCAGAATCGCGACGCCAACTCCGCCGCGTTTCCGCGCATCTTCAACGATGTACGCAACGTGCCGGAAATCTATCCCAATGGTTTCCTGCCGCTCATCACCACCGACATCGACGACATCGCGGCGGGCTGGGGCGTGCGCGGCAAGCTCGCGGGCTGGGACGCGGATGTAAGCCTGGTCTACGGCTCCAACACCGTGGCCTACGGCGTCGAGCACAGTCTCAACAGATCGTATGGTCCCGCGTCCCAGACGAGTTTCGATGCGGGCGAGATGAACTACGACCAGTACACCCTCAACGCCAGCATGGTGCGCGGATTCGAAGTGGACTCGCTGCCCGAGCCGATCAACGTGGCGTTCGGCGTCGAATGGCGCCGCGAAGGTTACGGCATCGACGCGGGCGAGCCTGCTTCGTACGATCGCGGACCGATCGCCGGCCAGCCGGCCGGCGCGCAAGGCTTCCCGGGCTTTCAGCCCAGCAACGAACTCGACGAGCATCGCAACGCATTCAGCACGTACGTGGATGTCGAATCGCGGCTGACGCAGAGATTTCTCGCCAGTGTCGCGGTGCGCGGTGAGCACTACTCGGACTTCGGTTCGGCCGTCACCGGCAAACTCGCCGGGCGCTTCGATTTCACGGAGTCATTCGCGCTGCGCGGCGCGGTGTCCACGGGATTTCGCGCACCGGGTCTGCAGCAGGAGTTCTTCACGTCGACCGCCACCAACTTCATCGGCGGCCTGCCGTTCGAAGTCGGTACCTTTCCGGCGACTTCCGATGTAGCCGTCACGCTGGGCGCACAGCCGCTCGATGCCGAGAAGTCCAGGAACTACTCGCTCGGCACCGTGCTGCGCTTCGGCGGATTCGAGGCGAGCATCGACGCGTATCGCATCGACATCCGCGATCGCATCGTGTTGTCGGAAAATCTGCAGACGCCGCAGGTGGCCGCGCTGATCACGCCGTTCGGCGCGACCGTCGCGCGCTTCTTCATCAATGGCGTCGAGACCAAGACCGAGGGTATCGATCTCGTCGCGCGGTACGTGTTGCGAACCGGCGCGGCCGGAAGGTTCGATTTCGTCGCAGCGGGCAATTGGAACGACACCGAGGTCGAGAAGGTCCCGAGCACCAATGTCATCGACAACATCTGCGTCGGACAACCGGCACCGTGCACCCCGCCCGTCTTGTTCGCGCGCATCAATACGTTGAGCTTCGAAGAGGGCACGCCCGACAGCAAGATCAACCTCGGGGTCGACTGGAGCATTCCGCTCGGCGGCGTTAACTTCGGCGTGAACCTGAAGGGCACCCGTTACGGCAATGTGACGGAACCCGGCGTGCCGACCGCCCCGGAAATAGCCAACGGCCAGGAAGCCATTCGCGACCTGCACATCCAGCCGGACTGGATCGTGGATTTCGGGCTCACGGCCAAGCTACTGGAGGACAAACTCGGTCTTTCGCTCGGCGCCGACAACCTGTTCGACCAGTATCCGGACCGCCTGCCGATCGCGCGCGTGGTGCCGAATCCGCCCGGCGGCGTGGCCAACCTCAACGCCACGAACGCGCTCGCGTATTCGCGCTATTCGCCCTACGGCTTCAACGGCCGCTTCGTATATGCCCGGATGACCTACAACTGGTGAGTCGATCGATTCGTCGCGGAAAGGGGCCGCCCGCCAGGGGCGGCCCCGATTTTACCGGCCATTATTTGAAGTACTTGGCACTGGGGCGGCAATCCCTGTGCGGTCGAAATCCGCTCACGATAAAACCGTGAACTCGGTGCGGTGATCCCCGATTGGCAGGTTAAGGGTTTGCCCGTATCGTATTTCCGTGGCCACCACATACCGCATGCCCAAGCTCAGCAGCCGCCGCGAATTCTTCCGGCTGCCGTATCCGGTCACCTCCGGCGCGACGCTGGCGGTGGACGGTGCTAACTACACGGTCGAAGAAATATCGGAGCGTGGGCTGCGCCTGTCCTCGGTCAAGGGCAGCCTCGCGGTCGACACCCGCGTCCAGGGCACGCTGGTGCTCACCGCCGGCATGCGCTGCACCGTCACGGGTACGGTCCTGCGGGTCGAGGACAACTGCGTGGTGCTCAAGCTGTCGCGCGGCCCGACCAGCTACGACGTGATCCGCGAGCAGCGGCACGTCGCCAAGGTCTTCCCCGACTGGAAGCCCCAGCCCTCCTAGAGAAATCTGCGCATCCGGTTACGGGCGCGCCGCCATCCGCTTCGCCGCAACGATTCGCTGCACCGCGAACGAACGCTGTGCCGCCGAGGTCGAGAATCGGGCCGCGGCGAGCCCTTTCAGCGGCACTGGTTCACGGCCTGAATCCGCGGTTTCAGGCTGTCTTTGGCGTTTAACCGCCCTTCTGGTACCCTGCGCGCCCCCTTACCCCGGCCTGCGCCCTCCCTTCCCGCGTAAGCCCATGAGTCCTATGGCAAATCGCCCGATCAGAAACATCGCGATCATCGCGCACGTCGACCACGGCAAAACCACGCTGGTCGACTGCCTGCTGCGTCAGTCCGGCACCTTCGCCGCGCACGAGAAGATCGCCGAGCGCGTCATGGATTCCAACGACATCGAAAAGGAGCGTGGCATCACGATCCTGGCGAAGAACTGCGCCATCGAATACGGCGGCACGCGCATCAACATCGTCGACACGCCCGGGCACGCCGACTTCGGCGGCGAAGTGGAGCGCGTGTTGTCGATGGTCGACACGGTGCTGCTGGTCGTCGACGCCGTCGAAGGCCCGATGCCGCAGACACGGTTCGTCACGCGCAAGGCGCTGGCGCTCGGCCTCAACGCTATTGTTGTCGTCAACAAGATCGACCGTCCGGGCGCGCGCCCCGACTGGGTCGTCGACCAGACTTTCGAGCTGTTCGACAAGCTCGGCGCCACCGATCGCCAGCTCGATTTCCCGGTCATCTACTGCTCGGCGCTCGAAGGCTGGGCCAGCATGGATCACACCCGGCGCGAGCCGGACATGCGCGCGATGTACGAAGCCATCCTGCATCACGTCCCCGCGCCGAAGAGCGAGCCGGAAGCGCCGCTGCAGCTGCAGATCTCGACGCTCGATTACAACTCCTACGTCGGTCGCATCGGCATCGGCCGCATCCGCCGCGGTACGGTGAAGACCGGCCAGATGATCCAGTTGTGGAACGGCAGCGAAGATCACGGCACCGCCAAGATTCTGCAGGTGCTCACGTTCAAAGGTCTGTCGCGCGAGTCGGTCGACTCGGCCGTGGCCGGCGACATCGTTGCCGTCACGGGCATCGAGGACGTCCACATCGGTTACACGATCAACGAGATCGACAAGCCCGATGCGTTGCCGCCGATCTCGGTCGACGAGCCCACGCTCGTCATGAACTTCCAGGTGAACACCTCGCCGCTCGCCGGCAAGGAAGGCAAGTTCGTCACCAGCCGCCAGATCCGCGAGCGGCTGATGCGCGAGCTCGAGAGCAACGTCGCGCTGCGCGTCGACATGACCGGCGACGCCGACGTGTTCCGCGTCTCCGGCCGCGGCGAACTGCACCTGACCATCCTCATCGAGAACATGCGCCGCGAAGGTTATGAGCTCGCCGTGGGCAAACCCCGCGTGCTCACGAAGACCATCGACGGCGTCGTGCACGAGCCGTTCGAGGCGCTGACCGTCGACATCGACGAAGCCCACCAGGGCGGCGTCATGGAAGCCCTCGGCCGCCGCAAGGGCGAGCTGAAGGACATGGCGAACGACGGCCGTGGCCGCGTGCGCATCGAGTACCGCGTCTCGGCGCGCGGCTTGATCGGCTTCCAGAGCGAGTTCATGAACGCGACGCGCGGCACGGGCCTGCAGAGCCATATTTTCGACGGCTACGCACCGCTCGCCGGCGACATCCCGGACCGCCACAACGGCGTGCTGATTTCGAGCGAGCCCGGCTTCGCCGTGGCGTACTCGATCTTCGCGTTGCAGGAACGCGGCCGCATGTTCGTCTCGCACGGCGAGGCGGTCTACGAAGGCATGATCATCGGCATCCATTCGCGCGAGAACGATCTCGTCGTGAACCCGATCAAGACCAAGAAGCTCACGAACGTCCGCGCCGCCGGCAAGGATGACGCGCTGATCCTCACGCCGCCGATCGAGCTGACGCTCGAATACGCGGTGGAGTTCATCGCCGACGACGAGCTCGTGGAAGTGACGCCGAAGAACATCCGCATCCGCAAGCGCAAGCTGCTCGAACACGAGCGCAAACGCGCCTCGCGCGTCGACGAGGCGCTGCTGGCCTGACGATCCGGGACGCGGCCCGCGTCGCGGCCGCGTCCCCATCCTTCTAACTGCCCGAGCCGCTACGCACCAGGATTGCGCGTGTACCGGCGAGGCGCAGCCTGTGAAGCACGCCACGAAATCCGCCCCAGGATACGGCTGACTTAACTTTTTACAGTTTGTTAGTCACAGTTCGCCGGCGGCGCGTTTTGGCGGAGCAATCGCCCGGAGTAGGCTGAAAGCGTGGAAACAACGCGCAAACCACCGGCAAAATGGCATGCAGTCGCCATCGTGCTGCAGACCACGAGCTGCGCCGCCGCTGCGATGTGCCGCAATACCCGGTTTCTGTCGAAGGACGCGCCGCGCTTGCCGCTCGCCAGCTGCGAGCATCCCGATCAATGCCGCTGCAAGTTCAAGCACTATGAAGACCGACGCGGCGGCGGTGTGCGTCGTGCGTCCGATGCGGGCATTGGATCCGGCGGCGAAAAGCCGGCGCGCGAGCGGCGCGAAACCCGCGGCCGGCGGGAGCGCGACAAGCGCTGACGGACCTCAGCGGCCGATGCCGTAGTCGACGGTGACGACTACCCGGGCGATCTTGTCGACCGTGGTCTTGTCGTACGTGCCGCCCCAGTCGCTGACGTCGGAGTTGGCGCTGGCCGGCAGGATGTAGAACGCGCCTTGCGAGGCCGAACGCATCGACCCGACCTTCACGTCGCCGTTTTTCGCGAAATCTTCGGCGCGCGTGTGCGAATTGCGCATGGCCGCGCCGATCAGCGACATCTTCACTTCTTCGAGGTTCGAGACCAGGAACTGGGCCTGACCGAAAGTGACCGGGTGACCATCGGCGACGAACTGCACGATGCCTTTCGTGGCCGCGATGATCTTGTCGATATCCGTGGTGTTGACGGTGATCGAAATCCGCGCGACGTTGCCCTGGTGCACCGAGCGCATGTTTCCGTTGCGGCCCTCGACTTCTTCGAAGTTGGGCTCGACCGATTCGTTGGATTCGGTCAGCGCGTCCTTGCCGAACCCGGCGCCGGCCAGGAAATGATCGAGCGCCGGTTTTTCCTTGCGCAGCTTGCCGAGCGCATCGGCGTTGCTGGTGCCCTTGACCTGCAGGCCCACCGACCATTCGGCGCGATCGGCCTTGATGGGCTTTTCCGCGAGACCTTTCACCGAGATGGTTTCGCGCCCGCCGCCGACCTGCTTGACCTGGAATCCGAGGATGCCGGCGGCAATGATCAAGGCGATGGAGAAGATGACGGTACGAATCATGCGAACGGCCCCTGTCAATCCGCGAGGGCCGCGGCCCTCATGTCTGGTAGGTAGAGTCGGCGATTTCAAAACAGTTCGAAGCCGGCTGCAATTGTTTCGATGCCAGCGTGCAACCGTCGTGATTTCCTCAAGCCGATCGATCGACGCGCGCGACGCCATGGGTGTCCCAGGTGCGCCGGCCCAGCAGTACGGCCACACCCGCAACGCACAGCCACGCGAACAGATCGCCGAATCGCGTGTACCCGGTGCCGCCGCCGCGCAGTCCGAGGTCGGCGACGACGGTGACGGGCGCCGCGCGCGACGTAGTCGCCTCGGCGATCACGCGGCCGTAGCGGTCGCTGGCCGTCAGGCGGCCCGCCGCCGCGGCGCGCGCAAGGGCAAACCCGTTTTCGACTCCGCGGACCAGCGCCATGCGCGAATGCATGCGTCCATCCAGCACGAAGTCCCACGCCGGCACCAGCAGGAGCTGAACGCCGCGTTCGCCGTATTGCCGGATCATGTTCGGAAAATCCATGTCCT